>Ga0105239_10000921_pt1 | contig 41635 bp, 72 predicted proteins | sample KBSC44metaG_FD_92761 | JGI IMG/M metagenome (GOLD analysis project Ga0105239, IMG submission 92761) | Corn rhizosphere microbial communities from Kellogg Biological Station, Michigan, USA - KBS C4-4 metaG | ecosystem: Host-associated > Plants > Roots > Rhizosphere > Soil | place: Michigan, USA...
GCACGGTCACGTCGGTCACGTCGGCGAACGCGATGCTGACGATCGCGAACACGACCACGACGCCGGTGATCACGGTTGTCCCGTCGGCGATCACCGGAATCCCCGAGACGAACGTCACGAACCTTACGAGCGACCTCGCGGCGCTCTCGGCCGGCATCCTCGCGCGTGTCCCGACGACGAGGACTCTCAACGCGACGGCCCCGCTCCGCGTGAACGCTGGCGCGTCGGCGGATCTATCCGCGGATCAGACGTGGTCAATCTCGAACAACGGGATCACGAATGCGCTGCTCGCCCAGGCCCCCGCGCGGAGCGTCGTCGCGAACATCACCGGCGGCACCGCGAATCGCTCTGACCTTGCAGCGACGGCCGATGGTCAGGTTCTCGCGAGCGTCAGCGGTGGGCTCGCCTTCAACGATCTCGTCACGCTCGGCCTGATCCCGTTCATGGGTTTCTTCGGGCTCGGTGTCGACGGAGCTGTCACGTTTGACGGCGCCTCGACCGTGCTCGGATTCGTGCCGACGGCGAACCGCTACGTGGTCAACCGCGACCTGTTCAATACCGACTGCACCGTCAACCCAGGCGTCACCGTCGTGCTCGCGCCCGACAACGAGACGACGAATGCCGGCGGTACGAACGCGCGCCGCATGTTCGGCACCGGGACGCTTACGAACAACGGCCGGATCATCAGCAATGGTTCGCTCGGCGCGAACGCGAGCGCGACGAACCGCGTTGGAGGTGCGCCCAACTACGGCACCCTCGGCACAGCAGCGAGCACAGGCGGGGCGACCGGGACAGCGGCCAATGCCGCGGCCGTGAACAATCACTTCTGGCAGACCGCTGCGGCCGTGGCCGGTGGCGCGGCGGGCGTTGCAGGCACGAGCGCGACTACCGGTAACTATCGCGGCGGCGGCGGTGGGGGTGGTGGAACGGGTGCCGGCGGCAACGGTGCGGCCGTGAACGCGATGGCAGCCGCGAATATGGGCCTCTACGACTTCCGCGCGATCAGCACCGGCCTATCGATCACCAACGTACAGATCTTCTTCGGCGGTTCCGGCGGTGGCGGTGGCGGCGGCGACGGCACGAACTTCGGCGGTAGCGGCGGCGGCCCGGGCGGTCTAGTGTTCACGTGTTTCCGGATCGTCACGGGCTCCGGCACGTGGGAAGCGATCGGCCGCAACGGTGGCAGCGGGATCGCCGGTAACACCGGCGGCGGAGCTGGCGGCGGCGGCGGCACGATCTTCAACTGCGCCGCGCTGTTCTCTGGCGTCACGATTGCGCAGTGTCTCGTCACGGGTGGGACAGGCGGCGGCAGCTCGGGCACTGGCAGGGGTGGCGGCAATGGCGCTCCTGGGAAGGCTTTTCTGATCAGCTGATGTGTCGACGCCAGCGACGCCGCCTTGGGGTCACGCTCGCTGGCCGGAACAGCACGACTGATCAACAACGGGCGCGGTGGCGTCGCGGGCGTGGCGACAGCGAATGCCGGAGGCCCGACGTGCTTTGCCGCGACCGGCCCCGCGTCGGGCGGTGGCGGCGCCATTGGTGCCGGTGCTGCCGGTGGTAACACCGGAACGCATATTTGGGGCGCCCAGACCGCAACGGCCGGCGTAGCCGCGCTCACCGTCGGAAACAATGCGGTCGGTCACTACCTCGGCGGAAGCGGTGGCGGCGGCGGCACGGGCGCTGGCGGCGCGGGTGGCTCCACGGCTGCGCTGAGTGGCGCAAGCCAGCTCGGCGTGCACCACAGCGATGCGCTTGCCTCCGGGGTGCTCGTCGGCGGCACGACGCCGTTTGCCCAGGGTGGATCCGGCGGTGGCGCGGGCGGCGGCGATGGTACGCGCCAAGGTGGCGCCGGTGGCGGCCCGGGCGGCGTCTCTTTTGTGCGGTTCCGATTCATCACTGGCACGGGGTCGATCGAGGCGAAGGGCGGCAACGGCAATACCGGAGTCGCCCTCGGGAACACCGGTGGCGGCGGTGGCGGCGGTGGCGGCACGCTCACGATCACGACGGCGACGCAGCAGTCGTCGTCGGTGCTCCTCGCGTCCGGCGTGTCCCTGATCTACACCGGAGGCCTTGGCGCGGCCGGAACCGGAACCGGGAAGGCCGGCGGCAACGGCTCGGATGGGTTCCTGTTCTTCGCGAATCCGTAGCAGACTCGGTCCATGCTCAGCATCGTGATCGATCCAGTCACGAAAGATTTCGTCGACGACGGCAAGGGCGGGTGGCTCGAAACGAACCAGGTGTCGACGGCCGTGATGTGTCAGCTCGAAGGTGAAGAGGACGCGTGGCCATTCGATCCAGCGAGCGGATCTCGGAACCACGAGATCATGCACTCCGAGGTGCCAGAGGCGATCATGCTCGTCGACTCGACGAGGCGGGCGATGTCTGCGCTCCTCACGGCCGGCCTGATCGATCAGCTCTCCGTGTCGATCCTCGCGAGCGACGAGCTGTCCGGTCAGGTGTCGATCCTGATCCAATACCTGGATCTCTCCTCGAACACGGCCGTTGACATGGCCTATCCGTCGAGCGCGCAATAGCCGTCGTGTCCTACCCGGTTCCATCGCTCGAAAAGATCCACCGGTTCGCGATCAGTTTCTGGAAGTCGCTCAACCCGACGTCGGATGTCCTGATCAAGTTCTCGTATCACTGGAAGCGACTCCTCGCGTACGCGGCGGTGCAGGCCGATCAGCACGCGCATGTACTCGCGGCGCAAGATGACGTCATGCCGGACACGGCGCTTGGCTCGACGTTGCTGCGCTGGTCGAAGGCCGTCGGGATCAAGCAGCGCGGCGCGACCGGCGCGCGCAAGGCGAAGGCGCTCCGCGTGACGGGTACGGCGGCGACGCCCGTCGCGAACCTTGCGCAGCTCATCGATCCGATCACCGGGAACCTGTTCCAGATCGTCAACGGTCCGTTTGCGATCGGTGCCGGCGGTACCGTCGACTGCGATATCGCGGCGATCTCAACCGGCTCGTCGACGCGGCTTCTCGTCGGAGCGTCGCTGAGCTTCGTGACGCCGATCCCGTTCGTGAAGTCCACCGCGACGATCGTGCTCCCAGTCGATCAGGACGGCTTCGATATCGAGCAAGAGCCATCGCTCTCGAATCGAATGCAGGACGCGTTCGCCGATCCTGGCACCGGGGCATCAGCGGCTGACTTCGAGAAATGGACTCTCGACACGTCGACGAGGGATATCGTCAACCCGGTCACGGTGGCGAGCTGCTACGTGTACGCGAGCCGACAGGGGCTCGGATCTGTCGACATCGCGGCGTTTCATAGCGGCACGGGAGCGGAGAGAAACCTCATCGGCACGGAACCGACTCTCCTGCTCGGTTACCTGCAACAGCTCGTGCCGATCCAGCTCGGGGCGAACGGTGGCGCGCTTCGCGTGCTGACGACGGTTATCGAAACGAAGGCGGTCGAGATCACGTTCACGACGAACGGCGATCCCGCCGTTGCATGGGATTGGGACGATTCGGCACCGCCCGTCGTGCTCGCGTACAACGCGACGACGAAGGCGCTCCAATTCACCGGTCCCGTACCGACGACGATGATCGCCGGGAAGCGCTTCGTTGTGCGCGGTGTCGGCTCGGCGCAGGATGGCGCCGTGTTCACCGTCGACACCGTATCAGCCAGCGATACGATCCTCGTGCGCGAAACGCCGACCGTGAATTTCGCGGCCACGGATGTGCTCTACGCGGCGAGTCCGATCACGGCGTCGCTACGCGATGCGATCATCGGCTACATGTCCGGTGACGACATCTACGCCGACACGAACGGACCGATTCGGGCGTCGACGGCAGGTACGCGCGCGATCAGCTCGAAGCTACGCGTGCTGGTCTACGGGCTAGGCCCATCGAATCCGATCGGCGCGTACGGTCAATGGAACGGGACGCTGTCGCGCACTGACCTCAGTGCGATCGTGAACTACGCCGCTGGCGTTCGGAAGCCAACGATCGTCACGCCGGCGACCGACGTCGACTCGACCGACTACCTCGCGCCGAACGACACGCAGATCGGATACATCGGCCCTGGCGCCATCCTTCTTCGTCGAGGCTAACCATGCCGCCCGTCTCGTTCATCGAAGCCACCGGCCTCTCCGAGTTGACCGCATCGACGTTCGGCGGTGCCACGCCGGCGCACGCGCGGACCGGCGACGTGCTGCTTGCCGTCGTCGGGTGCTACGACTCGCGCGACTGGAACCAGGCGACCGTTGGCCCGATCGTCGCGTCCGGGATCACGTACACGATCGACGCGACGCGATGGTCGATGTTGTCGCGTCAGGTTCTGACATCTGGCGTTCTGATGCTCATGCGGCACATCGTCGACGACACGGAACCAGGAGCGTGGGCATTCGGGCTGACTCTCGCGAGCACGAAGAAGCTCCAGGGCGCGCTCCTGCTCTATCGCGGCGTGGACAAAGAGTCGGCGATCGGTAGCACGTCGATCGCCACCGTGACCTCTGCTGCGTCTGTCCTGTTGCCGTCGAGGACGCTCGCGAAGTACTCGGACCTCTACCTCGGCGCCGCGTACTGCGTGACCAGCAACCCGGCGCAGTCGTCGGTCCAAGCGTCGGCGCGCTACACGGCGCAGGATCCAGGCGGCACGTCGTCGATCGGCGTGTTCGACTACCGCCCGGACGTCGCCGGCGCTACAGGATCGGTGAGCACTGCCGCGGCGACATCGCAGACGTTTCGTGTCGCCTCGTGGTCGCTGTCGTCGGACGCGGTTCCGGTTCCGAACGGTCTAGATCCAGGCGTGACGCCAGGCTCGATCGGCTTCTTCGGACCGACGCTCGCGGATCCGACGTAGTCTCGCAGTATGACGGATCTGATTCGCGTGCTCGTGCGGTTCGAGGAGCCGGTGGATACCGCGTTGTCCGACGAGGCCGGTGGTCTGCTGCCGCTCGTTCCTGCGATCGATCCGGACACCACGGCGACGGCGCCCGGTATCGCGGGCACAGCTCGCGTATTCGACGCGTCCCTACCCTGTCAGCCGTTCGTCGCCCAGGATGCGGTCGTGGGAGCCTCGCTGCTAAACCGTGACGTAACGGTTCAAGCGATCATTGCGTGGGATCTCGCCAACTGGCCAGGTGCCATGAATCCTCAGGGGCTGATCGCGCGCGGGAAGGGAGACGTAGTCGCGGAGTACTCGCCGTTCGTGATCAACCTGGAGGTGGTCGACGCAGCCACGTCGATCGGGCGCGTGTTCATGTCATGGAACGACTCAACAGGCGCCGAGGTGGCGGACGTCGGCGCGGACTTCGTGGTGCCCAGCTCTGACATCTTCGCAGGGTCGCTCCGCTTCTTTCTTCTGACGAGCGTGCGCCATTGGGTCTCGTCGACGGAGAGCGTCGTACGTCACTACGTGAACGATCGGCTCATCGCGGACAACGTTGTTGCAAGCGGAAATATCGCAGGCTCGACGACGGGGACCACGTCGATCGGATCGCGATTCGTCGGTGGCACGTTCGACAACAACGGATTCAACGGCGCGATCGACGAGATCATGGTCACGGACTACGAGATGTCGCCCGAAGAGATCCAGGCGACGTGGCTCCGGTTGTCGCTGTATCAGCCCGATGGCTATCGGCAGATCCGCGAGGCGATGCAGCCAGGCCTGATCGGCGACGTGATCAGCGACGATCCGCAGTCGGGCGCGCAGCAAGATCTGCGATCGATCGGCGTGCTCGCTGGTCTTGGTGATGCGCTCGTCGAGAACATGCGCGCGAACATCATGCCGGACCGAGCGTACGGTCAGGTGCTCCGGCGCTGGGAGCGCGTGCTTCGTGTGCCCCCTGGACCGTCGGACTCGATCGACCAGAGACGCGCCCGCGTGATGGGGCAGATCGGCAAGCGCGCAGGCATCTCGATCCCTGGCGTCGACGCGGCGATCGCGCCCGTGCTCGTGAAGGCCGACAAGACACAGCTCCAGCACATCGCGTTCTCGAACACGATCCAAGACACGTGGGCGACGCTCGACGCGCAACGGTGGTTCACGGAGGCCGAGTCGCCATTCGTGAGCTGGGCCGCGACGGGGACGCAACTCCGGTTCCAGATGAACGCGGCCTCGAACTACACCTATTCTGGCGCCCGGCCAGCGAGCGGATACTTCCTGCGATGCCTCACACCGAACGATGGATCCGCAGCGTCGGTCGCGTTCGCGAAGGTGATCCCGACGTCGCTCCCTACCAACCTGGAGATCGGGATCTGTTTCTTCTCGTGGGTCGATTGGAGGACGTTCCTGCTCGGCGTGCGGAACAACGGCGGCGCGATCGAGGTGGTGTATCAGCGCTACCAGCGAGGAGCGGCAGTCGATGGCGCATCAGTCGTGCTCGCGACAACCTCTGCGGTTCCACACTGGCTCCGGATCCGCGATCAGCGACTCGTCAGTGGCTCAGCTCCATTCAGCGTCGGAGCGATCGACGACTCCAAGTACTCCGTGTCGTATTCGACGGTGGGATCCAGCGAGGCTCAGCTCGTGACAACGCCTGACCTCGAATGGGCGGCTGACTTCACCGAGATGGGATTCTATGCGCGCACGCTCGGGCCGACTGGAGGAGCGAGCGACATCCGCTTTGACCCGTCGTCGCTATTCCGATCGGGGCGTGGCCGGCGGCCGTTCGTCGCCTACGTGTACAGAGATCCAGCGCTACCTGGCCTGCCGGATGTCGTGGGAGCAAACGGCGTGATCGGCCGGATGAAACATGCCTACACTCGCGTGGCCGTGACGACCTCGAAGTCTTTTCTTTGCGACTCGTCGCGCTCGCTGTGCGATCGCGACCCGATGGGAGCGATCTGATGGCCCTTCCGAGTTCACGCAACACGACGTACACGCCGGGCTCGACGGTGCTCGCGGCGGACCTCAACGCCCTGCAGGACTGCGTCATCGGCGGGAAGCTCGCCCCGACGACGATCGAGATCGGAGGGATGGCGTGGACGCCGGCGGCTGCTATGACGCCGTTCTACTCTCTCGTCGGCGGACTCGAAGGACCGATCTTCAACGCCTTTTGGGCGCTCCCATTGCCGATCGGTGTTCGCATTACGGCTGTACGCTGGTACGTCCGAGACAACGTTACCGGGCCAACGACGTTGCAGGCGTTCTTTGGCTACGGCAATCGCGCCGGCGTGCAGACGATCGTGTCGACGTCGGCCGTATCTGCAGGGACGGCCGCGAACCAGACGCTCTCGGTCGCGCCGAACCACACGATCACGGCGGGTAGAAGCTACGGCCTGATCGTCAACACAGCCGCTGGATCAGCGTCGTGTCGCCTCTACGGCGCCGAGATCGACATCGACAGGCTCTGATCGAAAGGGATCGCCATGGAGCTAATCTCAGCACTGGTACAGAACGAAAGCACCCGCGCCACCGTCGGCGCGCGACCCACCACGCTAGCGCACGGCGTCGATCTCACGGCCGCTCGACAGGGCGCGTTCTCGTTCTCGTCGATGCTCGTGCACATCGTTGCCGGCCCAGGCGCCGGGGTGTTCACCGATGCGGACACGACGATCGCTGGACCTGGCGGCGCGTCGGGCGGGCTCGGCGTCGAGGTGTGGATGCTCAAGCGATCGAATAGCGGTCCGCTCGGCACGAGCACGAAGTACATCTGGGAGCTGACCGGCTACCTCAACGGTGGCGCGGCGGTGCCCGTGCTCTCCGGCTACGGCACGTCGTACGTGATCACGGCCGGCACGATCGGTGAGCGGATCGCGATCGCCGGCCTACCTGGCGCAGGGACGCCACAGTACTACGTCGAGCCGATCGAGCGCTCCGTTTCCGAGCTGCGGTAGTGCACACTCGGGTGCATGCAACAGGTCAAGCAGGGCGAGGCGACGGCCACCCGTAAGCGGCTCTGGTTCGACTGCCTCGACGCGACGGTTCCGAACCTCTACCTCAACATTGCCGCGATCGGCTTCGTCGTCACGGTGTACGTGATCAAGGCCGACGGATCGGTGGTGCTCGGCGTTGGCGCCGTCGTGCAACCCGACCTGGTACACGCGCCTGGCGCTGGCTACTACGTCCCCGACGCGACCGAGATCGACACGCTCGGCGTCGCACGCTTCGTGATCACCGGGACGGGCGCAGGTCAGACGATGCTGCGTCGCGACGTCGACGTGTCCGTGGTCGCGTTCGATCCGTACCTGCAGTCGTCGCAGTCGATCAGCGTCGGCGACATCTCGTCGATCATCGTCGAGGGGCCCGATCAGATCGACGGCGGCGGCGAGACGCAGACGCCGGTGGCAACGCCGGCGACGAACGTAACGCTGGTGCAGATCCTTCGAGAGATCTGGGCGGGTGTCGTCGGGGATGCCGTCGGTCTCAAGGGCACCGTGGCGCAATTCAAGTCGCGCGCTGGCGGGCGCAATCGAGCTGTCGCGCAGTTGAACAACGGCAACCGTACCGCGACGTCACGAGACGGGTCATGACGAGGGCCAAGGGTAAGACAGAGGCGCCGATAGACGCCGTGCGCGAAGAGGCCTACACGCAGGGCTTCGTTGCCGGTCGTGGCGGTCATGAGAAGTTCACGGACGATGAACTTCTCAAGGTGGCGACCGAAGCACAGCGCGCCTACGACGCCTGGCGAAAAGCGCGACGAGCGCACGCCCAGGGATCTCGACCACTCAGATGACCTCGGCGGGGCTATCCTTCGGGCCATGTCCGAGAAGCCACGCTATCCGACGCCGGCGAGCGGCGTAGCACCACGAAAGCCACCGCCACGCGCGAGCACCGGGACCGAGCTGATCGGCGAGACGTTCGGAGAGCGTGAGCCCACGGCAGTCCGCGAGATCCGCGAGTCGAAGGAGGATCGCCAGCGGCTCGCCCGACTGTCACAGGGATACGACAAGCTGATCACCGAGACGCTCCCACAGCTGTCCTCGAAGATCGGTGAGACGCAGGTCGGGATCGCCGAGGTCAAGGGCAACGTCGAGGGAATCCAAGGCGTCGTCGAGGCGATCAAGGAGATCAATGATCGGCAGACCGGCCTGCTCGATCGGCAGACTGGTCTGCTCGAAAAGGCGCTCGGTGCGCACGTCGACACGACGCTCTTGGTGAACCACGCGAATATCGACCTCGGGCGCAAGCGCGCGGAGACCGAGATGGGCGAGCAACAGGCGACGGCCGCACTCCAGCGCCAGGAGCTACAGCTCGCGTCGGCGCTCAAGCGAGACGCGATCCGCACGGCCATCAGCTGGCTATTCGGCGGCGCAGGGCTGACCGCAGCGATCGCGTATCTTGTGCAGCACTGCTAGATCGGCGACGCTCGGCGCATGGCGCGCTACCAGTACGACGCATCTCCGCTGTCCAACGATCTGGCCACCGCGATCAACGAGCACTCGGCGGCGCTCGACAAGCTGATCGCTGCGGGCTCAGCGGTCCCATCGGTGGCATATGCCGACGGTACCTTGACCGGCGTGGATCCAGTCGAGATGACAATCGTCATCCCAGATCACGCGACGCAGGATCTGGACTTCGTGTTGCCGTTCAAGGGTGAGCTGATCGACGCGTACGTGAAGAAGATCACCGCGGCCGGCGGCTCGTTCGCGAACACGATCCAGGTCAAGACGGCGCTCGGCGCGGCCGTGATCACCGATGCGATGTCCCTCAACGGCGTCGCCCAGGGCGGGATCGTTCGGGCCGCGAATATCAGCGACACGGCAGGTGCGGCGGTCGTGAACGCCACCGGGGCGTTTCGCGTGACCCAGACGAAGGCCGGCGGCGACGCGTCGGCCCGCCTGCATCTTCGCTGGCTCGTGCGCGCCTGATCGCGTGATAGCGTCGGCGCATGCGTAACGCGCTGGTGCTCCTGTTTCTGGTCGCGTGTGCGGCCTCCACTCGTCAGAAAACGATCAACGCCACGTTGGCGGCTACCGATGCGGCCGCAGCTGCGTTCGTGACATGGGACGCGCAGCACCAGATCGAGATCGCCAAGACGGCACCCGATCGACCGGCGGCCGAAGAGAAGCTGGCCGCGTGGCGCAAGACGGTCGACGTCGTCGAGCACGCCACGATCGACCTCTACCGAGCCATCGCGATCGCTGCCGTCGCGAACGATGATCGCAGTGTGACCGCGATGCTCAAGCTCGCGGCCGACCTCGCAGCCACCCTTAAGACAGTAGGAGTTCCGTGATGCCGGAGATCGCAGCCGCTGCTATTAACCTGATCGCACAGATCGTCGCCATCGTCGAAGATGCGAACGCCGGCAGGCTCGACCCCCATGTGGCGCTCAGCCGGATCGAGGGGCTTCACGCCTCGCTGGCGGCGAACCGGGCCGCGGCCGATGCCATCGTCGACCAGCGATTCCCGCGCTAGATCGCGAGCACGTCGATCGCGTCGAGGCCGGCCACGTCGCGCTGCTCCTCGGCGGCAAGCTCTCGCTCGTTCATGACAACGCACACGATGTTGTTCGCGCGCTCGCGGGCAAACTGATCGATCGAGCCGGCGCCTGGCTTCGTGGCGACCCAGCCATCGCGGCGCAGGCCGTCAGCAACCATCTTCTCGATCAGGTCCCGGAGTGCTTTCTCGTTCGCGTTCATGACTAGAGGTTCGGCGAATCCCGCTACCTCTCCAGGTACGCCTCGGGTAGCGTGGGGCGATGCCAGACCCAGCCACGAGCACTACGACAACGTCGACGAGCGCCGGCGATCTAGGTCCCGGTCCCGCCATGACCGAGGCGACGACCACAACCACGGTCAAGCCCGGCCACCAGACGACAGAGTTCTACCTCTCCGTACTCGTCGCCCTGCTCGGCGCGTTCATGGCGAGCGGTCTCGTCGCCGACGGATCGACCGCGATGCGGATCGCCGGCATGGCAATGGCCACGCTCGCGTCGCTCGGCTACACGGCGTCGCGTGCGTCCGTGAAAAAGGCGGCGTGACATGCCCGGCCTGCTCGTCAACGGCAAGGAGATCGAGGTCCCGTACGTTCGTGTCCTGAACGCGCGAGACGTCGGCTGGGCCCACCTGTCGCGCGAGGATGCGATCCCGAGGACGCGCGCACCGCAGATGGGGATCCTTCACAAGACGAAGGCGGACGATCCCGAGAAGGTGATCGACTCGCTCGCCGGCGCGAAGCCCGACGAGTGCAAGATCGTGGCGGACTACTGGGCCAGCGATCCGAAACCGTCGGCCGCGCAGCTCGTCGTCAGCTGGGACTACGCGGTGTGTCTCGCCGATCTGTCGACGTGGTGCGCGTGGGACGCTCGCGCGGCGAATGCTCGCTCGTTCGGAATCGAGCACTACGAAGAAGCCGGCGGCCTCGTGCGCAGGCAGACGCTGATCAGCGGCGCGCTGATCATCAAGACCGCGTGCGGAGCGCTCGGGATCCAGTATCAGATCCCGACGTCATACAAGGCGCCGCTCTCGCGGTTCCGAGATGGCGGCTCGACGCTCGTCGGTCTCTTCGGTCATCGCGACGTCGACGACACGCGCAACCGGTGGGACCCCGGCGATGCGATCTTCTCACTGCACGCGTCACTCGGTGCGGAGCGCTTCGACTTCGAGACAGGCGAGGACCTGACCGCGTGGCGCGAGCGACAGCGGTGGCTGAACACGCGCGGTCACAAGCTCGTCGTCGACGGAATCCCGGGACCGATGACGACGGCGGCGCTCAAGGCGGAAGGCTACCGCGACGGGATATGGGCGTTCGGTCTCGTCCGGTCGCGACCGACGAGCTAGGACGCAGACGGGAACTCGGCCTCGATCATGGCGCCGAGTCGGGTAATATCGGCGAGCACGCGCTCGAACTCTGCGAGCCGGTTCTCGTCTGGCACCAGGCCTAGCGTGAAGCCCAGTGCGCGAACTAGAACGTCGACGCCGTCGGTGATTGACGGCGTCCGGCTCGCTACCAACCTGACCGCCGCGACGGCGACAGGGTCGATTGTCTCGAACGCGGCCATCGCATCGTCGAAAGTGACAAGCGCCATGGCTAGCTCTCCTTGTTCTCGGTTGACGCGGTCGACGCGATCGCCGCGTGCGCGATCGCCTTCGATAGCGCACGGCCGACGACCTTGGAGATCAAGATCCGATACATACCGCCGAGCCGCACGAACGCGTAGGTCAACCCGCGCCTGTCGTCGAGTCCGAGCAGATCCCCGGACACGAACGCGCTCTCGATCGAGTCGCCGAACGTGTCGCCGGGCGTCGTCATGATCACCGTGAGCTGGACGATCACGGCGTTGTTCGCCTGTACGATCTTGTGCAGGCGCGTGACGCCCAGGAGATCGGGTAGGAGCGCGATCGCGCGCGTGAACAGCTCTTCGATCTTCGTCGGCGTCATTGTGATCCTCCGTCGGTAGTGGTGCATGGTGCGGCGCAGAACACGAAGGGGCATCGGCCCTCGACGACCTCACGATGCGCGAGCACACCGCACGCGTTCGTCCAGTCGTTCGCGATCTGCGCCATGGTCGCCGCGGTCGTGTCGTCGAAATCGATCAGCTCGCCGGTGCCCTGCGGTCCGCACGCCCAGATGAATTCGCATGTCCAGGAGCGCGGACCCTGCGGATCGGGTGGCGCCCCAAGGCACCCGACGAGCGCAAGCAGAAGCACGGCGCGCGTCGTCATCGCCACACCTCGCGCCAGAACGCTTCGGTTTGCATCCTGTCGGTGTCGATCGCCTCGGGCTCCGGTGGCGCGATGGCGGCGGCGATCTTCTCTCTCAGGGACTGCCGTGCGCCGTACGCGCGACGCGGCTCGGGCTCGCGCATCGACCAGCGATCGGCGAGCGGCTCGGCGTGGCGGCCAGCTCCTGCCCTGCGCCACCTCACAGGATCGGCTCGTCCGTGTGGAGGCACATGACCTGCTCGGGCTTGCCGTCGACGAACAGGTCGCAGGCGCATTCGTTCGTGTCCTGGAAGTCGGTGCAGTCGTAGAAGTTGCAACCGATCTCCTTGCAGGTCTTCTCGCCGTCGTCGGGCTTGTCGACACCACAGGCTGCGAGCGTTGCGATGATCAGGGCGATGAGTTTGTTGCGCATGATGATCCTTGTATCGGTCGGTCGCGTCGATTGATCAGTTGTTGGTGGGGTAGCTGGGGAAGTCGTTCGTCACGGACCACACGTCGAGAGAAAGGCGCCATCGGCCGATCGCGTCCTCCGGGATCGAGCACCAGGCCGCGCCGTCCGTCGTCATGCGCATCCCGGTGACCACGACGGTCCCGACGATCACGTGTCCGTCGGTGGGCCGGCGCACACACGGAAGCTTGTCGGGCTTGAGCAGGCCTTCCTCGTCGCACCACATCGCGCACCACACGGTGTCACTCGGTCCCTCTCGGTCGTTGAGCGCGACCTCGACGTAGCCGCCGATCACTGCCTGCATCGTTTCGAGTGACTCGCCGATCTCGGCACGTTCGGCGAGCTGGCCCGGGCGTTTGATCACGACGATCATCGACGTGCCAGCTCCTCGATCGCCTCGGCGACTCGCACGATGGAGTGGTCGATCTTGCGGAGGGTGTCGTTGATCTCGACGAGGAACGTCGAGATCCGACTGACTTGACTGTCGAGAATCCGCTCTAGACTCGCTGGTTCGTTTCGTTCGAACATGATCACTCCATGGGTGGATAGCGTTCTCATTCAGGTCGGGATCGCTACTTCCCGACGACACACGGCGAGATGACGGCGCCGTGTGTTTCGCCCACCCCTGGGCTACCGCGTTCGACGCGGATTCCTTTTCCTGGGCGATCGCCGCGGTTTTGCGTCGATCGCCTCAGCGGCGACGAGCAGCGACTCAAGGGTTGCGCGCTGGCGATCTTCCTCGACGATGACCAGTGCCATTTTCTCTGCGTCGACGATCTCCGAGATCGCTGCCTGAACCAGGCGGTTTAGCTCGCGCGGCGGAAGGGCGTCTAGTTCCCAGCTCTGGTCACCGTGACGAGCGATATAGCCGGCCGCACGCGAGTCGGTGATCTTGGCTGGGTTTGGTGGCGGGTTGAACGTCCGAATCTGCGCCATCGTCAAGGCGAGCTTGCGGACATCGATTCCATCACACCCGAACTCAACGAGCCGATCGCGTATGTCGCGAACCATGTCCTCGCCGCTCGGATCGTGGTCGCCCAGATAGAGCACGATCGGCAACACGTCGCCGTCGTCGGTTCGCCTCGCAATCGGCGACACCTTGCCTTCACATGCTCCGCATCGACCATCACACTGATCGTCAGCGAACGCGCCGCAGTGGTCGCAGACGATCTCGATCTGCCACCCGCATGCGTCGATGATCCGATCGGCCGCAGCCTTCATCGCGCTAGCCGAGCTATAGCCCTTGTTGACCATGAGCGTTACGTGGTTACGGGAAGCGATCGGCTCCAGCACGCCGGCGAGGGCTTGCTTCTCGACCCACAGCTCCACGTAGTGATCCTGTCCGCGCCAGCGTGGGAGACGGAAACCGCGAGCTGCTGCCCGCGCGATCTCGCCGATAGAGTTCCACTCAGAGGGTGAGTCGGGCTCGCGGCCGCGATCCTCAATCGCCGACCAGGAGACCAGGCCGGCGTATCGAGCGTCCGTGAGAAGCGACGTCAGATTTTGGTAGCTGCGCGGTGTGTTCTCCAGCCACCCGCGCGCGACGAATTGATAGTAGACCTGGCGCGCGGTCAGTCGCTGGCCGTCGTACTCATCAAGGATCGCATTGATACGTCGGATGCGTTCGAGTGAGTCGGCGCGGAAGTTCGTCGCGCGATACTGCTGGGTGGTCACGACTTGCCCTCGGCGCGAGCGTTGAGGATCTCGGCGCAGCGAGCGCGGGCGTAGTGCGTCGTGCTGCCGTGGAGGTGGAGTTCTCCGAGAGCGGCACGGCACAGCGTCGCGACGGTATGACCCGCGTACATCTCGATCGTGTTCACGCTGCCTAGCAGCTCGCGGATCTGCTCGTCGGTGATCGTCTCGCCGGTGAGCTTCACGACTGCACCGCCTTCGTGTGGTTCACTTCGATCACGACGACGCCAGTGTCGCGCCGCACGAGGGCGCGAGCGGACTGCACGTAGCCGGCACGGGCGAGACGCTCTGCCAGGCGAAGCTCGGCCGGCCGGGTCACGACGCACCCGATTCGGTGACCTGCGTGGCGATCGTGCGAATGCGGAACGTTGTGCCGCGCGTGAACCGCACCTTCAGCTCGGCAGGTGCGTCCTCGGCGTCGTCGCGGCACACGAACGGGCCGACTTCTTCACGGATGGTCCCGGTGTCGCGGTCGAGCGCGCGGGCGAAGTGTTCGACGGTCATTTTCTCGGCGGTGATCATCTCGGTCTCCTGGGGTGGTGACTACTGGTTCGGTCGGTCTCGTCGTTCGTTCGGGTGTCGATGGGGTATTACGCAGACTCCTTGCGATGGTTGGAGAGCGGGCACGCGTAACGATGCACCGGGGCGTTAGGTAGACCGCCGGTCGCTCCGCCGCTCGCGAGGCCATCAACGCGGTCGTAATAGCCGCGGCGTGCCGCGAACTCGCCGTCCATCGCGTACTTGGCACATTCGCATCCTGGCTCGGCGAGCAGTGCGAGCGCGATCGCTGTATTGCGGTCCTCACGCTCGGCGACCTTCTTGGCGTGCTCGATCTTCTCGACGGCCTCGCGCTTCTTAATCACCCTGCCCTTGCTTTTGCGCAGGGTCGACACGACCAGCTCCGTCTTTGAACCGCATGCCGAGCACGGAAACTGACACACGGCCTTCTCACGCAGCGCGCGACCAGACCTCGCCGACGTCGTGAGATCAAAGCTCGCGTGTTCGAGTCGAAGATTGTTGATGCGCCCACAGTACGAGCACGCGACCGCCACCGAGAGCATCACCGTGCACCTCCGGCCTCGCGCGCAAGCTCGTCGAAGATCAGCTCAAAACGCTGGGTCATTCCGTCGAGCGATTCGGCGATCTCGTTCGCAGCCGCCGACAGTACCGAGCGGAGATTCCTCAGGCCGGAATGCTCGGAGAACAGCGACGAGAACTCGACGGCGCGTTCGGCGAGCGTGGTTATCTCCGACCACAGCGGACGAGCGGCACGAGACGAGATCCGATCCCCGCCGCGCTTGCGTGCTGCGTCTAGGGACTCGCGGTACGACGCGAGCACGATCTCGGCCTCGGCGGTGAAGTTTTTAACCAGGCCCTGGCACAGCTCGTCGGACGTCGCGACGGGGAGTGGTGGGAGGAGCCACTCCTTGCCCCAACCCTGCGCGAAGCATCGGAGCAAGCGCTCGCAGCGCTCGGCGTGCTCGCGACGCACGTACCAGTTTCCGCCGAGACGCGCGCCGCGGTAGCGCTCGACGATCGTCGAGGAGATCCAGGAGCTGACGTCGACGGCCTGGTAGACGCTCGACGCCATCGCCGACTGGAACTCCAGTGTGATCTTGGCGTAGAGATCGGCGTCGCTGGACTCGACCGTGATCGTATCGTTCTCGTTGAGCGTGACCGTGCAGACGATCTCGCCGAACGCGCCACCGACCGAACCGGTGCGAGACGTGCGGGCGATCTGGTAGCGAGCGGTCCAGGTCGGGACCGGCAACGCGCTCTGGTGATGGCCGGGCCGGTTCGGTCGAGCCGCGATCGCGCGCTGGGCCTTCGTCTTGTCGGCGCGAGCCACGAAGCCGAGGTTGTTCAGGCCCTGGACGATGCGACCGATCTGCGCGTGCGCGGTCTTCGGCGTCATGCGCCAATCCGCCGGGATGGCGGCCGTATCGCACAAGGTGGTGTACTCGGCGTGCGTCATGGTTCCGCGACCCGAGAAGCCGACCAGGACGCCGTGACCGGACGCCGCTGCCCCAGCGACCATCGCATTTGCCCGAATTGGGGCCTGGCGTGGCGCTGGAGCGACGATCTCGGCCGGGCCAGACAATCCGGCGGCCCGAGCGATCGGCATCGCCTGGACCGGGACAGGGCGTGATTGCACCGGGGTCCGGGTGTTCGTGGTGACGATGGGCGCGATGGGGTCTGGGGTGCCGTAGATCGAGCCATCGAATTCATCGGTGGGGATGGTCATCTTGATTCTCCGTGGTGGGGTGGGTCGGGGTGGTGTTGAGGTACGGGGCGGTTAGCCGGCAGAGAGCCACGCGATCGACGGGACCGCAGTGCGGAGCGCGAACCGGGGACAGGCGCGGATATCGCCGATGCGTTCCGCCATGTACGACGCGCGCAGGTCGGCAAGGTCCATCGCGCGGACCTGCGAGAGCTTCGAGGTCAGCCACGAGATCGTAGCCGCGGTCTGCGCACCGTCGATGCGGCGCTGTAGGGCGCGGATCTGCTCGCGTTTGTACCAGAGGAGAGAGGAGCGGAGGGCCGGTAGGGCCCTGAGGGCGGTCTTCGTTGCGGTCTTCGTCATGATGATCTCTGGTTCGGTCGGTTGTCGTCGGCGTTCAGGTAGCGGCGGGGATGCGGGACGCCGCGCCCGTCCGGGCTATCCCCGCTCGACCACCACCGCCTGTCCGCTCATCCGGCAGTGCATCTCGGCGATCTCGATCGCCTCGGCCTTCGGGCCTTCGATTCCCTCGAAGAGGCGGGTGCCATCCGCGCGGTCGATGTTCCAGGTTCCGATCTCCGACTTGGTGAGTTCCGTGTTTGCCATCTTGATAACAAGGTACGGCCATTCTTAGAATCACACAAGGGGCGATCTTGTTTTATTTTACAAGTTCGCGAAACCGCAGGAGCATTGGGAGCCTCGAATCCAGATTGAGCAGTCGCTCTCGTGACCCGGAGTGTCGTGCGGCAACGGCGGTAGGTCGGGCTCAGGCTGATCGAGCGGCGGAACCGTCGGCTCCGGCAGCTCCGGCAGGGACTTGCGTAGCTGGTCGGCGATCCGCTCGGCCAGCTCGCGCTCCTCTGTGGAGTTTACGTCTGCCGGCTTCTCGCCGACGGGGAGCGAGAACACAGTAGGGCCGGTGTTCAGCTTGCGGTGCACGTGACCCGAGGCGCGCAGCTCGTCGAGAACTTTGCGCATGGCCGCGGCCTTCTGTCCTCGCGGCACGGCGGCCTTGATCGCGGCGTCGAGCTTCTTCTTCGACGAAACGACCTCGGTCGCGGCCGTCGCTGCTTCGTCTCCGTACTCGCGCGCTACGACGTCGTACACGGCCTCGCCGTCGAGCTTCTCATTGCCGTCGCGGATCAGGCGACCGATCCAGCGCTCGCTCTTGCCGTCCGGCTCCAGCCCGAGCGATACCGTGCGCTGCGCCGCGATACCCCACAGCTTGGACTTCGCGAACTTCAGTGCAGACTCCGCGCGCTCGATGTCCTCGTACAGCTCCGCGAGCGCCGAATCCGGGATCGGACTCATTCGCATGATCCCGTCGAACGTGTCGCCGGCGATTAGCGCGCGAATCTGTGACGTCTGCGCTGGGCAGAACTCGCGCGCCGAGCACCCATCACACCACGGACCGGTCGAGTACTCGCGCGGCATGTCACCGCCGAGCACGCGAGCGCGCAGTGCCTTCCATCTCGCGTGATGCTCGCGCAGCTCGTCACGGTAGAAGTCCAACTCCCATCGCTCGTACACGATCCGCTGCACGTACGGGGGGAGATCCTCGTGCACGTGGATCAGCTGGCCGTCGACGACATCACAGTCGTACGCGCGCGAGATGCACAGCGCGCCGAATGCGATCTGATCATTGCCGGCGATCTTTCGGGCGCGCCAGCCTGACTTCCAGTCCGCGTAGAACCCTCGCGTGATGTCGCTGATCTTACGAACGCCGACGACATCGAGCGTGCACGGCACCTCGTCGATCCCGACCGTATCGTAGGCGCGCCCGACGCCACGCCCAAGCTCACGGCACGTGTCCGTCTCCAGGTTGTAGGCGAAGGCGATCTCGGCGCCGAGTGACAGCTGCGCGTCGAGGCCTTCTAGGTTCAAGTTCTCACATGCTTCGCGGTACTCGTCTGGCATGGCGGCCAGCGCGGTCTCTCGATCGAAGTTCACGACGGCTTCGAGAAATTCGTGAAGTACCGTACCGCGCTCGGTCCATTCGGTCTGATGGTTCGCGTGCGGCAAGGCGACCGACAGCGCGCACCGCTTCGCACGCTCGATCGCGCTCCCGCTCGACAAGAATTCAGCCACGACGAACCCCCGCGATCAGGTGCTGCGCGTATTCGAGGCAGCCCGAGCACACCAGCTCGGCCGCGCCCGCTGGCTTGTCGGCCTCCGGGATCGCGTCGATGTTCCCGCACCCCTTGAGCCCGTCGTCGAGGTGACCGGTCAGGTCGAAGATCAGGTGTACGAGCGTGAATGGCGCTCGCCCGCCCGGGACCGGATGCAGGCACGAGAACCATTTCCACGCCACGACTATCGCCCCCTTGTCGGCTGCGGCATGAGCTTGATCCACAGCGCGCGCAGCTCGCCATCTAGCGACGCGATCGCCCGGTCCATCGCGTCGGCGATCTCCGGTTGCTTCGCGAGCCGCTTTTTCGCGATCGACACGGCATCGCCGACCTTCTTGAGATCGTCGCGCGACACCGCCTTTGCCATCATCGTGCGCAGGCCGGCGAGGTCAGCTTGCTGTTCCTCGGTCAGCGCATCTGGCGCAGGAACTCGCGGCTCCGTCCGGGGCTCGGCCGAATCGATCGGCGCATCGACACGCTCGCTCGGACGCTCGGGCATGACGCGCGAGAGCTGGGCGACGTCGGGCGCAGCTGGCTTCGCGACCTCACGCGCGATCTCTGCGTCGCGCGCCAGCTCTCCGATCTTGGCGGTCGCCGACTCGCCTTGCTGCGGCGGTAGCGGCGGTGCCGAGAACGCAGCGACGGCGGATGATGCGGCTGCGTCGACGTGCTCCATTTCGGCGTCGATGCGAACTCCGGCGAAGAGACCAGGGAAGCCCTTTCGGAATGCGAGCGCCTCGACGCATTTTTCGATCTGCGCAACGCCTCGCTTCGCCCACATCTCAGGCACGTACGATCCGGTCTTGGTCTTGTAGACTGGGCAGTACTCGCGGAACAGACCGACAGCGACGATGGGCGTCTTGCGGCCCTTGCGGTACAGCGTGATCCGACACGCGTGCGGCGGCTTCTCGTCGAGCCATACGAGGTACTCCTTGCCGACGTTGTCGATCCAAACGGTCGGATCCTGGCCATCCATCTCGCCGGAGCGCTCCGCGATCGCCCGGTAGCCGTCAATGCCGGTCTCGGGCCTACCGACGTCGATCCATTCGTCGTCGCCTCGCTCGTTCTGGCGCTTCTGCTTGCGCTTGACGAACCAGATCTGTCGAGCGAACGGATCGAGGTCGAGCCGTCGCGCGGTGGCGAGAAAGAATTCAAGCTCAGGGTCGGTCGCGCCGACACAGATTGCGTTTCGCATCACGTCGACCTGTGGTTCGGTCAGGCCGTATTGCTGTGATAGGTACTTCGTGCGCTCGGCGCGAGCGATCGCATGTTGCTGTGGGGTCAGTGCTGTGGACATGGGCCACAGCGTTACCACGAGAGTCTGACGTCACAAGCTGGCATCTTGCTTTCGTGCGAGCAAGGTACTAGCTTGCGTTCATGCCGAAGATCAGACCGCCCAAGGGGGCGAACGCATTCTGGCGCTGGATCGACCGCGAGAAGGTCAAGATGGAGCCGCTCGCGAAGCGCCTGCGCGTAACACCTCAGCACCTCAGCGAGGTCAAGCGCGGGAACACGATGCCGAGCCTGGCGCTCGCGCAACGCATCGCGAGGCTCACCAAAGGCGAGGTCGACGCGAATAGCTGGGCGCCATGAGCTGGGCGCCATGAGCCTGATCAGGTTCCAGACCGACTGGCTCTCGGACGCCGAGAAGCTTGGCAAGGTGCGCGAGCTGGCCGAGCGGATCGCCAAGCTGATCCCACACGACAAGCAATGCGACGAAGAACACGGCGCGATGTTGGTGTTCGCGTGCGCGATCGTGCTCCAAGCGACGCTTGGAGCAATCGAGAACAGCGAATTGCCGACGCCGTCATCGTGCGAACTCGCGACGGTCATCGTCGATCTAGTCGGCCACATCCTCGTAACAGAACCACCGGCGGTGCACTGATGACGTCGAAGCAATACAGCGCAATCGTGATGTGGATCTGCATCGCGCTCGGCTTCGGTACGGCGCTCTGGAGCTACCTCGCCAGCGCGTCTACGGCGCTGACCATCGAGCGCGCACTCTGGACCCTCGCCATCGAACAGGCGGCCCTGCGGACCCTGTACATCAGCCGCCATCACCTGGAGCCGCCACCGACCTGGATCAGGCGCGCCGATCTGATCGCTCGGATAGACCGCCTCAAGGTCGAGGTCGAGGTCGAGAGACAAGCGAGGCTAAATTGAGCGACGGCTACACCAACCCGCACGCCGGTACGCCGTGCAACAAGAGCGGCCCGAACAAGTCCTGTTCGCACTGCTACGAGCACGCGCGGAAGGTGCTCAAGCAACAGCATGACGCCGACGTGCGCGCGCATGGATCGACGAAGGCGCGCGAGACGCTCGCGAACCAGGAGGCCTACGAGGCATCGCTCCGCAAGAGCCGCAGCGGATCGGCAACGTGCCGGACGTGCGGCCAACCGGTGGAGTGGTCGCGCTGGGCGAAGTCCGGGAGGCCGGTTCTTTTGGACGTGGCCCCGCGCGAGCTAGGCAAGGGAGAGCGTCTACTCGTGCTGATCGCTGGCTCGGTCAGGCACTACGAACCGCAGGACGAACAGCTCCATCGCGAGAAGCGGACGTGTCATTGGGAGGCCTGCAAGCGATGAGAGTCGCTGATGAACTCCTCCGGCTCAGGCGAGGTCGAGACCTCAAGACCAGATAGCCACCCGGGTCTAGGTCGCTCCGCGAGAAGCATCGGGACCCGTCACCAAAGAACCGATTACTGCTCTTAAGGAGAGCTTGTACCTAGGGTCAATACTGAACAGCCCTGAACACGACGCGAGGGAGGTCGCTAGTGGCACGAAAGTCAAGACACACAACAGATGGTGCCCTGCAGCTAGGGCTCGCAGAAATTGCGACACCACAGGTAGCGCGGGCACCACTGGTAGCGCACGAAAAAAATGCAGCACTACAGATGGAGCTGATACCTCCGGTCGACTCCGACGTAGACGGTCCGCTCGTGACCGGCGGTGGCAAGTCGGCGGTCGTCAGTTGCATCCAGGCCTTCGATACGGCCTACAGGCTCGCGTATGCCGGCGAGAGACCGACTTGGGGTGCCAAGCAGGCGGCCATGATCAAGCGGCTCTTGGCGAGCCACGGAGAGGCCGTGGTGCGAGAGCGGATCGAGTCGCTGTTCCGCGACGGCCCCAGGGTGCTGCGCTGGATCTCCGGGAAGTACGACCTCGGTACCCTGGTCGCACACTTCGACAAGCTCGGGGCCGCGCCGGCCGGTCGTGGGATGACGGCGGCGGACCTGATGCGCCGAGCCGAGGAGCTACGGCGCGCCGAGGGTGGGGGCGATCAGTGACGCCATCCGAAGTGACGACGTGTCTCGCTGCCCTCGTCGCGGCTTACCCACCCGTCACGATGAGCGCGGAGACCGAGGCGATCTACACGACATTCCTCCGTGACGTCGACGCCAAGACTGGATACGAAGCCGTCGCGACGTGGATCGCCACATCCGATCCGGCTCGGTTCCCACGGATCTCCGAGCTGCGAAAGGCGTGCGAACGGATCGCCGGCAACGGGCCACCCGATGTCGATCGCGTGCTCGCTGAAGTACAGCGCGCCGTGCACAAGTTCGGTGCGTACCGTGTTCCGCATTGGAGTCATCCAGCTATCGCCGATGCCGTCGAGGCGATCGGGTGGTCTAGCATCTGCGCGAGCGAGGAGCCCGAAATTCTCCGGGCGCAGTTTCGTCGCGCGTACGAGGGTGCATCGCAACGCCACAGAGATCCAGCGGCCCGTGCGTTGGCCAAAGAAATCGCCGGCTCCGGTCCGGTGCTGAAACAACTCACGAACGGAAAGAAGAAGTCATGAGCATCACGAGAGAAGAAGCGGACGAGCGCGTTGCGGCCGAGGTGTCTGCACGCGAGAACGACGAGGACGAGAGCGCGATCGAGCACGCGTCGGAAGCCGCGATCTCGGCCGTGATCAAGGCGTACGAGGACGGCTTCACGGCCGGCGACGCCGCTGGTCGCAAGTCGCAGCACGAGCTGTCCACGAAGGCCGAGCGCGATCGATGCGCGCACGTGGTCGGCGTGAACGCGCTGGAACTCCAGTCGCGGATCGCGAGCGGCCAGTGATGACGTCACGAGAGCTACGACAGCTGGCCGATGACATCGACGCTGGTCGCGCTCGCATCGCGAGCGTTAACTACACGTTCGAGGACAAAGAGTACCTGCTCGGAATCGATGTCGAGGGCCGTCCGATGCGACGTCGCGACGAGAAGATGATCCGCATCGAAGCGACCTACTTCGGACCCGTCGAAGTGCTGGTCACCACGGCGAATGAACGGGTGTGGGCCGATGATAACTCGCCTCTAGCCGATCGCGAGCGGAGCGGCCGATGACGACGCCAAAGCAGATCGACGACGCGGCCATGCGCATCGCCGGTGCGCCGATCCAGTCGGCTGCGATGGACGCGATCGAGCGGCTGATCAGGTCCGGCTACGACCGCGATCAGTCGCGTGGCGCAGTCGGCGTGTGCCTCGTTCACGCAGCCTCGATCGTGTTCGAGTCGCCAGACACCGAGATGTCGAAGCTGCGCACCGCGAGCATCCAGCTCGCGCATGAGGTCGCGGTGCTTCGTCGTGACCTCGACGCGGCGACGAATCTGCTGTCGCCGGAGGCGCGCGAAGAGTTGAGGCTTCGTGGATAGCGTCGGATCCCTGATCGGGTTCGACGACGCCGACAGCACGCGCGACGTGCCGTGCCGGCGCTGTCGCCGGATGGTCCCGTGTCCAGAGATGATCTTGGAGCTGATCCGCGACTGGAACAAACGCGAGATGTCTTTGTGTGACGAGCGTGGCCGCATGCCCGCGCTGATCACGGACGGCGAGATCTGGTTCTGTCACGGGTGCATGCTGATCGAGCGCGCGAACCGCCACGCCGAGAACGCGCGCGAGCTGGAGATCACGGGGATCTGCTATCGCGATCTCGTGGTGAACAACATCTACACCGCCGACTCACTCGCGTGGCTTCGGTCGCACGGGTGCGCGGAGAAGGTCGCCGAGGTACTCGGCAGAAAAGAGGCGACGACATGACGACGAAGCCGAGTAACGACGTCCAAGACGCAGAGATCGAGCTGGTGCAGACCGGCGGGACGATCGCTATCCATACGCGCGAACCGATCAGGCGTGCTGTCATTGTGGCCGCGGAGTACTCGGACACGCGACTCGCGAACGCGCACGAGCAACTCGAAAATACCGAGCGAAAGATCCGGGCGCTCTACGAACAACACGAGCACGAGCTTCGTGTGCATGGGCAGGCGATCGCGAAGGCCGAGCAGACGAGACGCCGCGCCGACGAGTGCCAGGCGATCGTCAAGACGTCCGAGGTCAGGCTGCGCGCGATCGAGCAGGAGCTGCGCGCGCTGTCGGTCCAGCTGTACACGACGGAGAGCGTGCGGCGTGGCTAAGTCGAAGATCACGCGCACGCCTGGACGATGGGAGATCGGCGCGTCGTTCGTCGTCGATGTCATCGGCGCCACGCCGGTACAGAAGGGCAACATGCGAGCGTTCATGCCGAAGGGTTGGACGCGGCCGGTGATCACCGACTCGGGCGGCAAGGAGCTGCGAGCGTGGGAATCCGAGATCCGTACGGTCGTCGCCAATCACCTCGACGCTCGCGGGATCCCGTGCGCGCAAGAGCAGGCGCTATCCGTCGAGATCGTGTTCTACCTCGGGCGCGCGAAAGGCGACTTCGGCAAGGCCGGCCTGGTGCCCAAGGCGCGCACGGCGCCGAGCACGAAGCCCGACATCGACAAGCTCACCCGCAGCGTGCTCGACGCATGCACCGGCGTGGCATGGGATGACGACGCCCGCATCGTGCGCCTCGTGGTCGAGAAGCGGTACGCCACGGCAGATCGCGACGTCGGCATCTGGTTACGCGTCACGTCACGACCGAGCACGATCGCGGAATATGCAAAACACCAACAGAACACACTTGCGCTAGTGCGCGAGTAGTGGGAAGGATGATCGCAATGCGAGACGACAAGATGCGTGCGCCATCGGCGCTCGCGACGGAGATCTACGAGCTGACCGTGGTGGCTTGCAGCCATGCGGACATCGCGGCACTCGGCGATGGTGAAGTCCCCACCGGCGTAACAGCTACCGTGCTGTGCGAGGGGCTTCCCGACACGGACGGGCTGACGAGGTTCATCGAGCAACGGGGGGCGACGGTGATCCGAGTTACGACGGTGCAGCGGTTTCTCGAACCGAACTCCGGCATGGGTGCGATCAACGCGCAACTCCGCGATGGCGGCGCGTTCGATGCGACTCCGATCATCGAATCGAGTCAGGAGTCACAGCGCCTCAACGAGGTCGAGCGCGACCTGCACAACCTCCGGCGCGAGGTGTCGAGCGGGTTCGATCGGCTCGCGTCGCTGATCGAGCACAGGATCGGTCCGGGCGATACGGCTCCGCTGACCGCAAGGGCGGCGACGCGAGCACCGATCCGGTCCCGCAACTCGCCGAGCGGCTTCGTCGCCGATCGCGCAGATCCGAACCGCGTCGAGGCCGAGTACGACCCGCGAGCGCCGATGCAGGTAGACGAGATCGATCTACCTCGCGCGTCGCCGGACGTTCGAATCGGCGGTGGCGCGGCCGTCGAGGTCCGTCCGGCAAAGCCGGCTCGCGGCGATGCCGGTGCCGATGTGCCATTCCAATCCCGTCGTCGTGATCGCCCAGGCGCCACCGCCGAGATGAGCAACGGCGAGATGTCGATCATCGGCCGCGGCGCGTCGTCGACGGTGCTCGTGATCGGGAACGGTCTCGATCAGGACGGCAATCCGCGAGTCGTCGAGGCCGGCCTTCCGGCCGTCGGAGACACGCTCAACCATGGCACCCGCGTCGACTGATGCGCGCGGTTGAGTTCATCGTCGAGAAGGGCGATCCCGTCAGGCTCGTGGAGACGTGGCGGGCGCAGTTTCATCTCGACAACGTGTTCTATGCCGGCTCAGGCGCCACGGCATGGGAGGCGATCGCCTGGGCGCTCGACGAGTACCAGTGGCGCGCGCTTCTCGGCATGGGGCCATCGACGACGAGATCAGGCAAGCCGGGCGACGCATGGAGGCGAGCGCGTGAACAGCTGTCCGAGTTCTCGATCCCGGTCGTCACAGGTACTGCTGAGTCGATCGAGTTCTCGATCCCTGTCGTCGTTGGCCCGGTTGTGGAGTTCGTGCACACCGTGCAAGTCGAGCCGCGCAAGCTTCAGATCGCCGACGTGTCGCGCGCGCGTCGTGACCTGCTACCGAAGTACAACGGCGAGAGCGACACGGGCTGCAACGGCTCGTGTTTCTCGTCGGCCTGCACGTGTCGACGTCGTGCGGAGTCGCGGACCGGTGATCACGAAAGCGAGGCCTCGCCCGCGATCGATCCCGCGATTCCCCAGGGCGCCGAAAGCGCAGCATCGAGACGCGCTCGCACTCGCGAGCGCCTTGCCAAGAAAGGGACGAGACCGTGAACGCACCGAACGAGGAGTACGGGAAGGAATTCCAGCGAGAGCTACCGGTCGCGCTGACCGACATCGAGTTGCAGATGCAGGGCAAGATCCTCGCCGACAAGGTCCGCGAGAAGGAGTTTCTCGTCGAGAAACGCAAGCAGCTAAACAGCGAGTTCGCGACGAAGATCAAGGCCGTCGATCTGCAGATCAAGCGGATCGCCGACGCGCGCAGCAAGGGCCAGGAGCTGCGCCCGGTGCAGTGCCGCGAGCGCTTCCATAGCGGAACGATCGAGGTCGTGCGCCTCGACACGAAAGAGGTCGTCGACTCGCGCCCGGCCGAGCTTCGCGATCTCCAGACGTCGCTACCAGGGACCGGCGTGCCGGAGATCCCGGAGGACTTCGACGCTGGATCGAGCGATGACATCGGTACGGGCTCCAAGTCGATCGAGAACGAACAGACCGACGTTACGTCCAGCTCCGGCGACACCGTGTCCGTCGGTGCCCAGGGAGCAGACGCGGAGGCCGTGTTCTGTCCAGGATGCGGCGACGTGATCGATCTCGACGTCGCCGACGACAACGATCCAGACAACTCGATCGTCGCGCACGACGGGTCGCATTGGCACGCTGGCTGTGCCGCGGAAGCGAAAGACGGAGAGGTGAAGTTCGAGGACGATCAACCGTCGGCGCCTGTCGAAGGCGCGGATCCCGTCTACGAGTACGAGCCGGCCATCATCGAGACCGAGGATGAGCGCCTCGATCGCATGGTGCGCGAGCGCGAGGGCGACACGTCGTATCAGCCACCGGCGGGTCACGTACAGCGCGATCGCGACATCGCCCAGCGCGAGAAGGAGATCGCGGCCGAGAAGTCGAACGGCGCGAAGAAGCGCGAGCGCTCGAAGGCGAAGAACGACGCGAAGAAGCCGGCCGCGAAGCCGACGAAAAAGAGGTAGCCATGGGGCGAACGAAGTCATCGGCGACCGATCGCAAGCTCGCAGAGATCGAGCATCGCGGTCGTCCGGCGTACCGGATCGTTCTCGCGCTTTCGCACTTCGAAGGTGATTGGCCCGAGGGATCGGAGATCCTGATGGCCGCGGGGTTTCCCGACGCCGAGTGTGCGGAGCGTGCAGCGGCGACCAGCGCCCTCAGCCGTCTCGTCAAGGCCGGCATCGTTACGCGCGAGCGACGTCCGAATGCGAACTCGCTCAAGGGCGAGGTTCACGCCTTCCAGCACACCTTCCAGTATCAGCTCGCGATGCCAGTCGACGTCGCGCTCCGCTCGTTCGGTTACAAGAATCGGTGGCGCACACACGCGAACCGTAAGCGCGCGGCAGAGCGTGCGGCATGCGATCTGGTACACGCAACGATCGCGGCGCGCATCGAGGAGAGGAAGGCGGCGTGACGTACGACTACATCCGCCGCATGCTCGTCGACAAGCAGGCATCGTCGATCATCGGCGACGACGAGAAGCGCAAAGCCACGAGCGACGACGAGCGTGCGCAGTCGTTCGCGATCGCGAAGTTCACGCAGGAGTGCTTCGACGCGGGATTCGATCCGGTGAACCAGATCCGGATGTATCTCATCGGTGCCATCTGGCTCGCCGATCAGTGCGGCGTGTCGCGCGAGCAGATGATCGAAGTCCTGCGTGTCGCGAGGGCGCCCGACGTCGAGACGGCGATCAAGCCCAGATGAGGGGGACGCTGGTCAGCTCCGAGACGTGCGAGCACGGGACGCCTCCAGAGTACGTCGAGATGGGTCGCGATCTGACCGGAGCGATCGATCTCGATCCGTTCTCGTCGAGCTACTGGAACACGTACCTCGTGAAGGCGACGCGGTTCTACGACGAGCGCGACAACGGATTCGATCAGCCGTGGTACGGCCGCATGTTCGTCAATCACCCCGGCGTTGCTCGCTCGGGAAACTGTCGGCGCTCATGGGATAAACTGATCTCCGGGTGGATGGGCGGCCAGATCGAAACTGCCGTGTGGGTCGGCTTCAACTTGAACCAGCTGTCAGATCTACAAGGCGCGGCGCACCACCCGCTTCAACTCTTCAACCTGTTCCCGCGTGAGCGGATGTGCTTCATGGTCCGCAACGGAGGCTCGCCACCGGTGCGATCGAATCAGCCGATGCACGGGAATTACATCACGCTGCTACCGACGAGAAAGTCAGCATCGCAGGCGCGCGAGCAGATCTCGAAGTTCGCGCGCTACGGCGAGTCGCTGACGATCGGCGGGGCGGTAACGAGGCCCATATGACCGATGACAACGAAAGCGAACGCGCGCTCTGTCAGCACACGGACGTGAAGCCGTGCCTGTCGACCGACGACGAGATCCAAGAGGCGATGGCCGCGCTGATCCAGGAGATCATTCGGACGGCGCTCCGGTCGCCGCTCTGCCCTGAGCATTCTGTCCAAGCGCTGATGGTCTCGCTCGTCGCGACGGCGAGCCAATTCGAGTTCAATCGGCTGTCTATCGTCCAGGCGCTGATCTCGTGCATGCAGAGCGTGACGAACGAGACCGGGACGATCCAGTGATGTGCGCCCGCGATCCATGGTGCGTGCTCTGGTTCGGTCACCACGGCGAGTGTCAACGCGTCGGCGGTGATCGCTTCGAGTACCCACTCCCTGCCGTCGACTACAAGCATCGGAGGTGTACGTGTCCTCAGTGCGTAGGAGCAAAGAAGTGATCGAGCCCGTCGAGCTGGTCATCGGGATCGCGATCGGTGTGCTGTGCGCGGCCATCGTTCACGTCGTCGCTCCGTCGAATCACATGTGCCTCGCCGGCTTCTATCTCGAAGGCGTGCGGCCAGACGGGCGCTACACGTGTCGGCGCTCGCCGGCGAACGACGAGGATCGGCGACCGTTCGTGCACGTGCTCGATGACCTCGAATACCCCGGCTTCGTGACGTGCACGGGCGGCACCGAGCCGATCGTCGTCAACTACCGCACGGTCGGCTGTCAGCCAGGAGGATGGAACCGTGACGCGCGCTGACGCACGTTGGGACGATCCCGCGCGTGAGATATTCTCTCATGGTGACGAAGGATGTACCGCCGCTCCCGCAATGGCCCGAGTCGCCGATCGCCCGCGTACCACGCGAGCGGCCGAAGCTGATCGGCTACCTCACGCATCCTCTCGGCCCGAAGGACGATATCGGCGAGATGATTCGTCGACAGGACAACATTTCGAACGCGGTCGACTGGTTCAGGTTCCTCGTCGAGGTCACACCCTGGGCAATCGATGCGCCGTGGCTCGGCTACTTGATCGCGATCGACGAGGAAGCGTGGAAAAAGCGAGCGCTCATGGATCAGCAGGCGATCCTACGGCGCTGCGACTTCGTGATCGCGTGCGGGCATACCGTGGAGCGCGGGCTACGCGGGCACATGCGTGGCGACGTCGAGCATGCGAGAAATCGACACATCCCCGTCGTGGACTGCGCCGAGCTTGGGCGGTCACCTCCGTACGAGCGATCGGGCATCGACTGGCACGGGTGGCTCGTGCGCCATGCGAGCGCTCCGCTGGATCCGCTTGCCTAGAAAAAGCTCGCGGGGGATACGATGGCCACATGCAACGCGAGACGACCCGCACATCCTCCAGCATCACCAAGCTCCGTTGCTCGTGCGGAGGTCGACCAGCTGGCGCTCACACCGACGGCCTCTGTATGGAGTGCTGGATCGCGATCTGGTTCGGTCGGGGGAAGTCGACCGAATGAAGTGCCCGGCGTGCGGTAGCGAGAAGTCGAGGGTGTACGAGACGCGTCGCTCCCAGGGTGGACTCGCGAAGAAGCGACGGCATCGGTGCGAGCAATGCGACGAGCGCTTCACGACGCTCGAGGTGATGATCGACGCGGGCGATCGACTGATCAAGCTGCGCCCGGGATACGGCGAGACGTACTACCTCAACAGACTGAAGTGATGAACCCGGCGCATGCGAGCGCCAAGGAGAGATCGAGATGTCCAAGACGAAGAACGGCGAGCGAGCGCCAAAGCGAAACATGCGCGCGCTGGTCGAGAAGCTCCATGCCGCCAGCGATGCGCTGATCGTGCAAGCATACGCGGTCGTGGGCGCGGAGGCCGGCGATGACACCGCGAAGGAAGAAGCGGAGCTGCGCGTTCTCGCGCTCGCGTACGCCGATGCGGTCGAGGCGCTGTCGTGAAGCGCTCGCCGCCCAAGCGCTCGAAGTCGATGCGTCGGCTCACTCGCTCAACGAAGTACTCGCGACGCAAGCGAGGCACCGAGTACATGCGGTGGGTCAAGACGCTGCCTTGCGTGCTGGCGGGCGTAGCGTCGGCAGGCGTGTGCGACGGTCCAGTAGAGGCCGATCACGCGGGCTCGCGTGGCGTCGGTCAGAAGGCGCCAGACAGCACATGCATCCCGTTGTGCTCGAAGCATCACCGCGATCGAACCGATATGCGCGGCGCGTTCGGCGCATTCTTCGCTCGCGAAATGCGGTCGTGGTGCGACGCGATGATCACGCGAACGCAGGAGACCGCGAGGCTGCGCGGGATCGAAGTGCCGTCATGCTGATCCAATCCCCGAAGGATGCGGAGCGACCGGAGGTGCCGTCATGACCGACGAAGAACTAGCAGCGGCGAGAGCGCTGGTCGAAGCGGCGACGCCTGGTCACTGGATCTCGCGACACGGGATCGCACGTTCCGACGTGCTCGCTCTTGACGGCACGCTGGTGACCCAATCCACCCGAGCGCGCGCGGGAAGCATCGCATCCCAGAGGGCGCGGAGATCAAGGCGTGGCCGCTATGAGGATCGACGGCATCGACATCCTCGTGGATCCGCGCGCGAGCATCGTGTGGTACTTCGCCGAGTGCTTCATAGGCATCAGTAGCCGGACGCGACCGAAGTTGATGGGCAGCGTCGGCGCGTTCGGTGAGTACTTCGCTCGCAACCTCGCCGAGGCGTATCGGCCGGAGGTGCCGCGATGAGGCTCTCGTCTAGGCTTGAGGTCGAGCGCGACGAGCTGATCGGAATCGCCGATCGACTGATAGGGATGCTTGATCGCGCTACCCACCACGCGTCCAGCTTGCCGGAGGCTGTCCGTGACACCACGATCGCCGCGTACCTGCAGACGTCCATCGCTCACGAAGCCGAGCTGATCCGACGACTCGCCACTCGCTGACCGAGCCGGCGCATCGCGTGCTAGCCCGTCAACCTCGCATGCTACCGTGGGGTCAATGCGAGACCCCGACGACCTCGATCCGCCGACCGATCGTATCCCGAAGGATGCGACTCCATCCGCGGCGAGCACGCTCTCCGTGATCCGGCCCGGCATCACCCGGCTCGTGATCGTCGAATCGCCATTCGCGGGTGACGTAGATAGGAACCTCGCCTACTGCCGCGCAGCCATGGCGGACTGCCTGCGGAGGAACGAGGCGCCCTTTGCCTCCCACGCCCTCTACACGCAGCCCGGGGTACTCGACGACCAGGACGAGGATCAGCGCGCACGCGGCATCCTGGCTGGCTTCTCGTGGCGCTCGTGTGCAGATGCCACCGTGGTGTACTGCGACCGAGGTATCAGCACCGGCATGGCCAAGGGCATCGACCACGCACGCTCTATAGGCTCACCCCTGGAGTACAGGTGGCTAGGCGCACCATGGAGCCACCCACTAGGGGAGCGCTTCTAGGCACGCCACCATGCACACGCACGCAGTACAGCACAGCACGCACGGACCATACAGAGGGGTGGGTAGCAGCACGCACTCAGGTGGGTATGGCACTATGACATGCGTGACATATGGTAACTATTCATCAATGGTGATGAGTAGTTGGCGTGCTAATGATAGCAACAGGTTGCAGATGTGGGATACGGGGGGATGTCGCGATTTTGTGGGGCGCAATAAGAACAGCGGATGCGATCGTCTCCAAAAAAAATCGCTACTTACCCCTCTAAAAATCGACCAAAAATCAGCTATTTGGAGGGCTTGTGGATGGCTCCGAATCGACCAAAATGAGCGAGTCGGCGACGCCTGGTCACTCTCGGCACCGACGAGCACGGAAGCCGTCGCGCCCGAAGGCGAGGCGACCAGCGAAAACGAAGCGCCGGCGACGTGGCCGACCTCGCAAGATCAAGCCCGCGCCACGCGCCGACGTGTTCGCAGCGCTCGCCGAATCACTTGCCGGGATCGATTGGGACGATCCGGTTCAGCGCGACAACGAGATCGGCAAGGCGATCGGAAAGATGATCGTGCTCGTCGCGTCAACGCCCGACATGACGCACGCCGAGCGCACGCGGGTGCAGACGATCATCAACCTGGCGGCGCAGCTCAAGTCGTTCCGCGACGTCGACGGCATGACGGCCGAGATCGAGCGGCTCAAGGCGAAGCAACGCGCAGCGATCGGTGGGCCAGCGGGGCCGACGCTCGAACCACGACGCCATGACCCTGGTACCCAAGACGGCGCGGAGGCAGAGCCGCTCCGCGGGCGGCCGCGTCGGACCGGACTCGTTCGAGCTTGAGGTCCATTTTTGGGACGAGACGTCAGGGCGGCGGCTCGGGATGTTCGGCGGCCGGTGGGATCCCGAGTTGCACTGCTACACGGGCGACGCCGCCAAGACGCTGAATCTCGCCTTCCACCCCGGTCAGCTCGATGCCGTCGAGGCCTTCGTGGACTGGCTGCGCGGCTACCTGCGTGGCGACGTGCCGCCCAGCGAGAAGATCTACGACATGATCATGGCGGGCGGCCGACGCGGTGGAAAGTCGGCGACGCTCTTCGCTTGCGTCGTCGCGTTCGCTCTCGCGGTGCCGAGTGCCAACATCGTGATCCTCGTGCCGTCGGAGAGCTTCCTGGCCGAGCCGATCGCGTACCTGCAATCGATCATGCCGGAGGAGTGGTACTACCAGCTCAACGCGCCGCACTGGTCGTTCACGCTGCACAACGGAAGCACGATCCGGATCGTGCCCGGTCACTCGCCGCGGTTGATGAAGCAGGGCCGCGTTGACCTGATCGCGATCAACGAGGGCCAGTCGATCCCGGTGCAGAGCTACACGCACGCGTCGGCTGGCATCGTCGACAGCGGCGGCATCATCCTGACCGCGGCGAACCCGCCAGACGTCGGCGACGTTGGCGAATGGGTCGTCGATCTCGCGATGGGTGCCGAGCGCGGCTCGCTACCGAACGCGCGCTTCTTCTTCTTCGATCCAGAGAACAACCCGCACATCGATCAGCACGCGCTGCGGGCGATGGCGCTCAAGATGGATCAGCACACGTACGACGTGCAGATCCGCGGCATGTTCCTCAACCGCCCGGACACGGTGCTCCACACGTGGGACCGCCGAGAGAACGAGCGGCCGATGCCACAACTCGGCGACTGCACGCGCGAGTTCCTCAAGTACTACGAGGGCTGGGCGCTCACCGATATCGGCGCCGTCGACGTGCAGAACTTCCCGTGGATCGCGGCGACGCGCTTCCGTGCGTTCCGTGATCACCTCGCGCCCGACGACATGGACAAAGCGTTGCTGTGGGGCATCGGCGAGGCCTTCATCGACCAGGGCGACGAGATCCAGTGCGCGCGCCAGCTCAAGAGCGACGGTTGCGATCCCGGATCCACGCTGATGGTGATGGACGCGTCGTGCGACTGGCAACAGATGGAGCGCCAGGAGGGCAAGCAGCGCGACCGATTCAAAGGCGCGGGCTCGATGGACATGTTCCGCGCCGAGGGCTTCCGCTACGTCGTGCCGCCCGATCGTCAGATGGAGTCGAATCCGAACGTGTCCGATCGCGTGCGGGCGGCGAACGCGCGGATCTGCTCGGCCTCGAAGGTGCGACGCGTGTTCGTGGATCCGAGTCGGTGCCCGCGGACCGTCGACTCGATCAGGAAATGGAAAACGAAGCCGGATGGCACGCCGTCGCGGAAGTCGCGGTTCGCGCATGCCGGCGACGTCGTGAGCTACGCGGTCTGGCGCTTCTTTCCGCGGCGCTCTGACAAGACGGAGATCAACGTGGAGACGATTAAGCGGTTCGCCGGTCGCGATCGTGTGCGAGGTTACTAGCGATGGTGCCTGTTCACTCGCTTGCCGGAACCGGGATGGAGATGCCGTCACCGACGAGGCTCGGTCGGCCCTACAAGCCCTGGCGCATGACCGATGGGATGTCGCTTCGCCCCGGCTATCACCTCACGCCTCAGAAGATCGTCGCGGCGTTTCGTCAGGCCGAGATGGGCGAAATGACGATGCAGAGCGATCTTTTCGAGGACATCGAAGAGAACGACGGCCACCTACGCTCGCAGTACGAGGCGCGGCTCGAAAAGGTTGCGTATCGGCCTTGGTTCCTGAAGCCCGGCGGCAAGGATGCGCTGTCGATCGAGTGCGCGGCGCGGCTCTCCGAGGCGCTCAAGAGCTGCAACGTGATGGATGCGTTGTGGCACCTGCTCGAAGCGATCGGTCATGGCTTCTCGTTGATCAACACGGCGTGGCGGCTCGACGAGACCGATATGACGATCGTGCCGTACTGGTTCCTTCGTGCTCCGCATCGGCGCTGTCGCTTCGACGAGTCAGGAACCGGACCGATCTTGTTCCGCACCGAGCAAAACCAGTACCCCGGCGAGCCGATCATTCCAGGGCAGTTCATCCTCGCGTATCGGATCCATCGACTGCTTGCGCGCGCTGGCGCGTTTCGCACCACGACGTGGTGGGCCTACTTCAAACGGATGAGCGTCGCCGACTGGATCGTGTTCGCCGAGAAGTTTGGGATCCCGTACGTGCTCGGCTACTACCAGGAGAACGCGAGCGACGAGTCACGTGCTGCGCTCCTTCGTGCCGTGTCGGAGATCGGAAGCGACGGCCAGGCCGTTTTGTCGAAGGCTACCGACATCGTGGTCAAGTCGGAGGCCGTGCGCGGCGGCGATCTGTCGTCGCTGCACCCGATGATCGCGCAGATGTGCAACGCCGAGATCTCGAAGGTGATCACGGGCTCGACGCTGACGACGGACAACGCCGGCGGCAATGGCTCCTATGGCCTCGGCAAGGAGCATGCGAACGTCGCCGGCGCACGCGTGCTCGGTGACGCGTTCTGGATCGGCGAGGTGATGCGGATCGGGCTGATCCGACCGTTCATCGACGCGAATCCGCGGTTCGCGAAGGCGCGATCGCCCGAGTTCATGATCCGCCTGCAACCCGATCAGACCGGACTACAGAAGGCAGAGACGTACGAGAAGCTCCAGGCGATGGGCGTCGATATCGAGGGCGAGCAGATGTACGAGGAATTTGGCTTGCGGCGTCCAGAGGCGGGTGATGCACTCAAGCCGATCTATGACGCTACTCCACCCGGACCGACGTCTCTTGCTCCCTCGCACCCTCGCGGCCGTTTCCTCAGCGACGCCGACCTTGCGCGGCTCGAAGCTCGGCTCTCGGCCGTCGAAAGCCGATCTTAGTCATCTGCACCGGTTCGCGACGACTACCCCGCGCGATGACTTCGCGCTCTACACGGGCGGCTCGGGCTCGCCGATCACGGCGGGCGAGCGTGCCGATCTCCTCAAGGCCGCGCGCGCTGGCGAGGTGATCGAGCTGGAGCTGGAGGCCGACACGTTCATTCAGCGCGACGAGCCGAACCGGAACTTCGTCCGCTTCAAGCCCGGCATCATGGCGACGTTCGCGAAGTCGTTCGAGGGCCAGCCCGTGTTGCGCGACCACAACTCGTACGAGCTGCTTGCGCGCGGCGGCACGATTCGGGCGTCGAAGCTGATCCACAACGAGGACGGATCCAAGACGATCCGTATGCGACTCCGGCTCGTGAAGCCGTGGGCGGTCGAGGCCGCTCTTGACGGCACGCTCGATCGCTTCTCGATCGGGTGGTCGCGAGGAAACTCCACAGTCGAATGTTCGATCTGCGAAGCCGACTGGATGAAGTGCTCGCACTATCCCGGAGACAAGGTCGAAGGGCAGGTGATGCAGCTCGTTTTCACGGGCGCGACGGGCACCGAAGTCTCTGCCGTGAACGTTCCGGCGGTGGTCGGGACCGGTATCTCTTCGATCTCGCAGCTGTCTACGCTTGACCCGGCGGTGCTCACCGATATCCTCGATTCACTGCCGGGAGTGCCGGCGGTCCACAAGGAAAGCGAAATGGACCCGAAAATTCTTGAAGCTCTCGGCCTCCCCTCCAACGCCACAGCGGCCGACGTCGCCGCGGCCATCGCTGCACAGAAGTCGCAGCTCGCGATCGCCACGGAAGCGAACGCGGCCAACGCAGCCGCCCTCGCGAAACAGGCGATCGCCGACGAGACGCGTCGTCTCGCCGAAGAGACCGCGACGATCGAGGATCGCATCACGCGACTGATCGCGACCGGCAAGATCGCCCCTAAGGGCAAGGGCGAGGAGTCGCTACGCGCGACGGCGAAGCTCTCGTTCGCCGCGTTCAAGGGCGTTGCTGACGAGATGCTCGCGAACGGCCCACAGGTGACGCCGGCGGGCGCGCCGCTCCCAGCGCTCACAGCGGACCCCGCGCCCTCGTCGCTTCCGAGCGGCAAGGCCTTTCTCGCGTCCAATCCCGTCGCGGCGAGCTGGCTCAAGACGGCCGGGGTCACCGAGGAGCAATTCGAGAAGCACGGAGCCGGCGCGCGCGAGCGCATCGAGTTCATGCAGGCGAATCGCTAACCACTCTCCACTCAACTCCGACGACAAAGGACTAGATCATGGCTGCACTGACTGGAGAGCGCGACACGCCAAAGCGCCTCACTGACTTCGTGTACGTGTACAAGCAGGCGACGCTCACCACGATTCGTGGCGGTGGCCTCGTGAACACGAACGCGGCCGGCTACGCGGTTCCCGCGAGCGACACCGCAAACCACAAGTGCGTCGGTCGCGCGAACGCGACTCGCGACACCACCGCCGCTGGACCGGATGGCGTTCTCGCCGATGGTGTCGCCGGCAAGCTCTCCGGTGACGGCGTCGAAGTCGACATCGGAATTTTCCAGTACGACAACCCGGCCACCGCGAACCAGCTCACGCAGGCCGACATCGGCAAGCTCTGCTACGTGCTCACCGATCACGAGGTCACTCGTGCCGCGGGCACCACGAACTCCGTGATCGCTGGCAAGGTGCTGGAGGTCGATGTGGTCGCTAACACGGCGTGGATCGATGTCCGCGTCAAGGCCGTCTAACCCCGCGCCGTCGTCGGAGACAACGCTATGAATCAAGGAATGAAGCTGCTCGATCGCGGCAAGCTGGAAGCCGCGTACATCACCTACTCCACGATCTTCGATCAGGAGTTGGTGAACACGAAGGTGATCTATCCAGAGATCGCCACCGTCATCCCGAACGCGGGACCCGTGAACCAGTTCAACTGGCTCGGCGACGTTCCCACGATGCAGAAGTGGGTCGGGATGCGGATCATCAACCGGCTCCGCGCAGAGAAGCACACGCTCGTGACCGACTGGTACGCGAACGGCATCGAGCTGGACTACGACGATCTCGCCGAGGATAAGCTCGGGATCGTTCGTCCTCGGATCGCCGACCTCGCGAAGATGGGGCCGAAGAAGATCGACGCGATCACGATCGATATGTACACGAACGGTTTCGGCGGCACGCTCGGAACCACGTACGACGGCCAGTACCTGTTCGACGTCGATCACACGGCCGATGGCGCAGGCCAGGGGGTGAGTCAGAGCAACTACGCCGGCGCGGTTCCTCTGACGTCTGCGAGCTACAACGCCGCGATCGCCCAGATGATGGGCTTCGTCGGTACGAACGGCGAGCCGCTGGAGATCACGCCGAAGACAATCCTTGTCGGCATCGGCAATCAACTCGCGGTCCGTCAGCTGCTGCAAGCGCAGTACGGCGCGGCGGGCGCGACGAACGTCGACGCGGGGACGTCCCGAGCGATCGTGAACGCCCGCATCGCCGGCGCGAAAAAGAACTACTGGTTCCTGATCGCGACGGACCACAGCGTGCGCCCGGTACTCGTCGGCGTCGAAGTACCACCGATGTTCGCCGAGCTGTCGGGCTGGGAGCAGTACCACGTGTTCATGCACCGCGCGATCATGGCCGGCGCGCACATGAAGGTCGGGTTCGCGTACGGCATGTGGCAATGTTGCGTCGGCGCGAACCCGCCGTGATCGTAAGGACGGTTCGAGCGTCGCGCGGACATCTGGCGCTCACCGTCCCTAGGTAGCTCGCCCGAGCACCTTGCCGGCAACCGCCTCGCATCGGTCGCTGGCTAAATTTCAGGACCGCCCTTAGAGTTCACCGTATGGCGAACGACAAGAACGCGGACCAGAAGACAGACGCCGCAAAGGCCGAGGCAGAGCGCATCGCCCTCGAAAATGCGAAGCGCGCGAACGATGGCGGCGAGGAGGCCTCGAAAGCCGAGGGCGTTCGTCGTGCTCGCCAGGAGGCGGATACCTACCGTCATGGCGATCGCCCGGCCGCGAGGCCGGCGCATGGCACACAGGCCGGCATCGGCGCCGATCGTCGGCCGGCTCGCGGCCCCCGTGACGATGACGACGAGTACGATCGCGAGCTGGATGGCACGTACGGCGACCTCGATGCTCGTCGAGACGACGGCCGCACGCACCTGCTCGTGAAGTCGCGCCGCTCTCCGGGCTTCCGTCGCGCAGGCCTGTCGTTCTCGTCGGACCGCTACACGGTGCTCGATATCGCCGACCTCACGCCCGAGACGATCCGCGCTCTCGAAGCCGAGGAGTCCCTGAGCGTGCGTCGCATCTCGGCGGCCGATGCGAGGAACTACACCGACGCAGCAGCGATCGTCACGCAGGAGATGTCGCCGGCGGCGATGGCTCAGGCGCTCGTGCGGATGGATCAGGAGATCCGGGCGCTGCGCGAGCAGATCGAACAGCGCGATCGTGCCGCCGGCGATCGTCCGCCGGTCCGCCCAGACGCGCGCAACCCGCTCCTCGGCTAGCTTCGCGGGCGACCGGCGTTCGCGGTCCCAACTACGGCGCCGGTCGATCCCGCACTTGTTCTCGCGTAGCCTGATCGCATGGGATACGCGAACGACGACGACCTCGTGGTGGTGTGCTCTGGCGACAAGGGGTTCGTCCAGGCCTTCGACTACGACGGCGACGGCAAGATCGGTCCGCGCGATCGCGAGATCCTGACGCGGCTCCAGGCGCAAACGGATCGGTGGCTAGACACCTACTTCGTCAAGATGTACCGGGTTCCGCTCTTGCCGGTCGATCCGTTGTCGCCGCTGCTACCAGACGAGGTCCGCGGGCTGTCGGCTCGCATGATCTTGTGGCGCCGGATGTCGACCGGCGGGATGGCGACCTCGGGCGCGGCCGATCACATCACGTACGAGGCTGACGTGAAGTGGCTAGAGGCCGTCGCGAAGGGAGATATCGCGCTCGCCCTGTGTCCCCAGCCCGCGCCTACGTCGATGCGCGCGGTCGACGGACCGACGGACCGCCCGGGTCTCAAAGACATCTCCAGGCGCAAGCTGTGGGGCTTCTCGTAGGTGTCAGGGCTCAAGGTCGACCTGCGTACGCTCCATCGCGAGATCGAGCACTCGCTCTACGCACTCCAGGCGCGCGGGCATGACCTTAAGCCGGTGTTCTTGAAGGCCAGGAAGTACCTCAGGCGCGACACCTCGGACCATCAGAAGAAGCTCGAAGGCCCAACCGGGCGCTGGAAGGGCCTCGCGCCGTCGACGATCGCCCAGCGAATGCAGCGCGCGGGAAAGCAGGGCCGCGCTCGCCGAGCGCACCGCGTAGGTCCGATCAGGCGTCCGCGCGGCGCGATCCTTGGCCGCAAGCTCACGAACGCCTATCAGGTGTTCATCTGGGACGAGAAAATGATCGCGAAGTCGCGCGTCGCATGGTCCGGCGTGCAGGCGTACGGCGGACGAGCTGGCAAGGGAGCGGTCATCCCGGGTCGCGATTGGCTGTGGGTCGACGACACGTTCTTGCAGGCGGTCCTCAACATCTGCTCGGTTCGGTACGGCGAGCTATGGCGAAAGATCGGCGTGAAGTAGCATCGCCTTCGTGAGCTACCGCGCTGACTACGATGGCGACTTTGCCGGCGACTGGTTCGGTGGCCCATCGCCGCTCGCGCCGATGCCGGCGACGAACTTCGAGGGCGGCCTTGGTGAGAGCACGCGCGGGATCGTGCTCTCCGGCGTGTGCACGTTGCTGTCGAGGCTCTTGCGCGCGAACGGCGGGTACCTCACGGCGATCGAGCCGCTCTCCCTCCAGGTCGACGGCCGCGGGTCCGATGAGGATCTCGCGATCGTGTACGACATCCTCAAGGGCCGGCAACCGGCGATCTGCGTCGCGATCGGCGACGGGACTGGTTTTTTCGCGCCCGGTGACATCGCTTCGAGGTGGGCGTACACGCTGGAGGTCCACGTGTTCTTCGTCGCCCGTTCGCTGCGGTCCCATCTCGCGGCGCACACGGGTGACGCGACGAGTAAGGCCGACAAGACGGCCGATCCGGGGCTCCTCGCGATGCTCCAGCACGCGCGTCAGCTCCTCGCCGGCCAGCGCCCAGGCGTGAACAAAGGCGGCGCGAAGGAGCTACGGCCGGTAGATGAGCGCCAGCTCCTAGCCGATCAGCTCGAAGAGGTCTGGAAACAGAGCTACTCGGTTGTGGTCGATGAGACGCTGCGGCCAAAGCGAGACTTGACCCAGCGCGCTACCAAGATCAACGCTAGGCATCGACTGTCGTCGCAATCGCTCGGAGATCCGCCGATCGTCACGACAGTCACGGAACTTGACGACGAGGACGCATGAACAAAACACTGTGGGTCGAAGCTGTCGAGGGGCGCACCGTCCCCCTACATCCGAGCGTGCACACCGAAGGCCTCGGCGTCCACGTGCTCAAGCCCGGCGAGCGCGCACGCGTAGCCGACGGGCCTCTCATTCGTCGCTCGGTTCGCTCCGGCGATCTCCGTGTGCTCGACAAAGACGAGGTCTCGAAGCACGAGACCTCGGTCAAGACGCGAGACGCGGAGGCCGATGCCAAGCGCAGGACCGAGCACGATGCCGCGCAGGCGGCGGCGAAGAGGGCGCTCGAAGATCGCGGCTACCCACTCGCTAGCGGGATTGTGAAGCCCGCACCGAAGGGAGATCAGTCGTGACCATCATCACCGGCATCGATCCGAGCAAGCTCACGCCGGGCTCGGCGCACGTGATCAACTACCTGCAGGGTGGTCGGTCGCTGACCTCGCTCCCCCAGCGGCTGTTGCTGATCGGCGTGCAGTCGGCGGCGGCCA
>Ga0105239_10000924_pt1 | contig 41614 bp, 51 predicted proteins | sample KBSC44metaG_FD_92761 | JGI IMG/M metagenome (GOLD analysis project Ga0105239, IMG submission 92761) | Corn rhizosphere microbial communities from Kellogg Biological Station, Michigan, USA - KBS C4-4 metaG | ecosystem: Host-associated > Plants > Roots > Rhizosphere > Soil | place: Michigan, USA...
GATCGCCGCATTCCGGTTCGAACCCGATGCCGGTGGCCATAGCATGAAGGTGCGCCGCAAGGGCTGCAAGCGGAAAGAGGTGCGCGAGATGGATTTGGCCGGGGGAATTGCTCGGCTCATCCACGAGCCTCGCCCCTCCGCGCTGCGCGCTGCGGGGCCAGCCTGCGGCTGTCCAAAATTGCTCCTGCAATTTTGTGAACCGTCTCGCTTCTGACGAAGCGAGACGGTCCGCATCCGCACCACGACCAACATAAAAAAAGCCGCGCAAGGCGGCTTTTTTTATGTTGGTGGAGGTGGGGGGAATTGAACCCGAGTCCACGCTAGGTTTTGTGCGCCTTGGCGGCCGAATGCTCCACAAACCCTCCACAAAGGGCCGCCGCTTTGTCGCCTGCAGTGGGGTCAACATCAGGGATCCAGCGGCCATAGGTGCGCACAATCATGACCCAATCACGATGCCCCATCTGCCCAGCGACCCACACCGGATTCTCGCCGGCACTGAGCAACGTCGAGGCGTACGTGTGACGCGTCTGATAGGGATATCGGTAGCGCACCTTGGCGCGCCGAATGGCTGGACGCCAGTGTGATTCGCGGATGGCCTTGTCGCCGCTCCACGGCTCGCCCGTGCGCGGATCGTGGAATACGATGGCGCCGGCAAGCTGCGTATGCGCGCGCTGCGCCTGTAGCGCCGCCAGAGCGCCGGGTAGGAGCTTTATCTCTCTCCGACCTGCTGACGTCTTCGGTCCCTTGATCTCGCGCGCGACGAATGCTTGGCGAACGAGAGCGAGGCCGCGCGACCAGTCGATATCTTGCCAACGCAGGGCGATCAATTCGGACGTGCGCATGCCGGTCCAGAAAGCAAACTGGATGAGGTTGCGGAATTGTCCGCTGCATTCGGCCAGGATTGCCTCACGCTCGGCTGGAGTGAATGGGTCAATATCATCTTCCTTAGGCCCGCGCCGCTTAATCTTGATGCCGTGCATAGGATCGACGGTGATGATGCCTTCCTCAAGCGCTTCGGCAAACACGCCGCGCAACGGCGTCAGGAGGTTGCTGATCCGCTTCGCCGTTGTGGTTTGCTCCCCGATCCACGCGCGAATCTGAGTGCGCGTCACGTCGCGCAGCAGCGTCCGGCCAAACACCTTGTTGAGCACGCCTACCGCACGTTCATAGCCTAGGAACGTGCTCAGCTCGATCTCTGGTTTGATGGCCTTGAGCCAGTCCTCGAGACGGGCCTCCATCGTGTCCAGCGCGCCAGGCTGCTTCGCCAGCAGCCGTGACTTCTTCGACCCTGGGAAATGTGCGTGATAGTCGAACAAGCCGCGTGCGATCTCGTCCATGATGCGCCCGCGCAGGTTGCGGGCATATGCCAGATTTCGAGGCGTCGGCGCAAGCTTGATCCGCTCCTCGCACGGCACGCCGCGAAACCGAAACCGAATTCCTATGCTGCTTTGGCTTGCGGCAAAGACACTTCCCCGATCGCCCATTTTTCGTAGCCCTCCGTGTCGATCAGGATACGCCCGTCTGGGGCCTTGATCCAAACCTTGCCCTCAAGCCAGTCTCCGCGCTTGATCTTCGAGCGGATCGCGTCCGGCGTGTAGCCGGAGATTTCCGCGAATTTGTCAATGGTGAGATGGCGCAGGATCACCCCAGTCTCTCCCTCGCTTCCTCATAAGCACGCTGCACGCGATGGAACGCCTCGGCATCTCCACCGCGGTCGGGATGATGTTTGCTGCGCAGCGCTCGATATGCAGCTTCGATTTCGGCGCACGGCGCGGTTTGCTCGACACCGAGCACGGTCCACCAGCCATCGTCGGCCGGCGGCGGCAGCGCCGTGAAGCCGGTGAATGCGCGATCCAGAATCTCGGCCCCGCCGTGGCGCTCGATTGCGCGCATCGCTTCGAGTGTGGCTGCGATGGCGGCGAGGTTGTCCGCGACGCGGGTATAGCAGTCGATTGCCATGCACCGCATCGCGCCGGTCTTGTCGATCCAGTACACCGCGGCGCCGCTGTCGTCGGGTTCGCGCTGATCGCTGCGCGGCATACCGTCGAGCCGCAGCGCGAGGTTCGTCGAGATCACGACGTCGTCGTCGCGCAGACCCATACGGTCCAATTGCTCACGCACTCGGCGGACTGCCTCTGCCACGCTCACGTCCTGACGAACGCGGTACGACGCGCCGGAGGAATAGCGTGACGTGCTGAATTTGCCGAACTTGAAGCCTGGGCTGCGCTTCCATCCAGCGGGCCAAGTGAGAGGATAGGCGGTGATGGTCATGCGGCTTCCTGATTTTCCAGAATATCGAAGAGGGTAGGCATCAATAGGTCGCGCTCGGCCGCGGCGCAGTACGCGGCACCGTCGAGCCAGTAGCGATTGTTCAGTTCGATGCCGACGCCGTGTCGGCCGAGTTTGATCGCGCAATACGGGACCGTCATCAGGCCGCCGAACGGATCGAGAACGGTCTCGCCGGGCATCGTGTACTGCTCGATGCAGCGGTCGACGATGTCAAACTGCAGGGGGCACAGGTGCATTTCCTTGCCCTTCGCTGCCTGCGAACCGTTGAGCGTACGCATGCGCGTAATATCGGTCCACACGTCCGGATGCCAGCTCTGCGGCTGCAGGAGCATGAACGTCGTCGGCAACCAACCGGATTTGTCCACTGCCTCGGCGATCTTCACGTCGTGGCGGAAGTCATAGACATTGCTCAGCGAGTGCTGGCGGAACATCCGGAAGATGGTTGCCTGGTCGAGGCCTTCGAGTTCTTCAGGAGTCAGCGGCCGATCTCCGCTCGAGCGAGCGAAGCCGTGCGCGTCGTATTGCCACCGCGCTCTGGTGTACACCGCCTTGTCCTTCACGACCGGCGTATCCGCATAGCCGTTGCTGCGATCAGTCGGCGGCTTCCGGAACAGCAGCACGTATTCCGGCATGCCGTTCCCCATGCGCGAACCGTCCTTGCACTGCTCCGTCCAGCCGAGGCGGTAGGTCTGGTTGTTCTCGCGCACCACGTCAGTAACGATCGTCTTGCGCGACAGGAACGCGAAGCCGTGCTTCTGGAAGTGTGCCACGCATTCGTCCGAGAACGGTTGCACCGTCTGGAATCCGAACCCGTTGATGCCGCCCGGGGTGATCCGGTCCTTGACGTGGATCGCCGCTACGCGCCCAGGCTTGAGCACGCGCAGCAGGTTCGGCGTCAGGAAGTCCATCTGCTTCCAGAAGTGCGCGTTGTCGTCCGTGTGCCCGAAATCGTTGTAACTCGGCGTGTACTCGTACTGCGTCGCGAACGGGATCGACGTGACGATCAGGTCGACGCTGTGCTCGTCCATCGCGGCAGTCTCGATCACGCAGTCATTGTTGATGACGCGATAGTTCGCGCCCGAGGCCTCGACACGCTCGACGCCGAGCGAACGTGCCAGCGAATGCGCGGCCGCAGCGTGCGCCAGGCCGAACTCGCGGATGATCTCAGTCATTTTCGCTACCATCTCCTCGTGCTGTTTCCATTTGCGTTCGAGCTGCCGGCGAATGCCGCGCTCGGCCTCTGTGTAGATCAGGTCGATGCGCACCGGCTTCGTTTGCAGGAATCGCTGTACGCGGTGGATCGCTTGGATGAAGTCGTTGAACTTGAAGCCGATGCCGAGGAAGACCTCCCACGCGCAATGCCGCTGGAAGTTGCAGCCGCTGCCGGCGATGACGGGTTTTGCTGCAAGCTCGGCGAATCGGCCGTCCGAGAAGTCGATGATGGCCTGCTCGCGCTCGTCGAGGTCTTGTGAGCCGTAGACACTGCGCGCGGTCGGAACAGCAACCTCGATCGCGTCGCGCTCGGCCTCGAGGTCGTGCCACAAGATGCGATGCGCGCCGGGATCCTCTGCGCGAATCTCCTGCATCTTGGCGATGCGCGCCGCGAGGCTATCGCGCTTCTCCCGCGCGGCATCCTGCACGCCTATCGCGGCGTTGCGGAACAAGCGGCCCTGGCCATCCTTCTCCGCTCCGGCCTCTCGATGATCGGTCGGCACTTCGTGCCAGCGCACGTCAAGCGGCGGCAACTCGTAGCCTTCGTCGCTGAAACCGAGATCGCTCGGGCGTTGCACGAACAGCGCCCACGATGCCATCCACAGCCAGAATTCCCGTTCCTTGTGCGCGTGCAGGGTGAGCTGGTCGGCCTTCTCGCTGTTGCGCTTAAAGAACCGCGTCTTTGCCTGGCCCACATCCATCACGTCGAGATAGGCCGAATACGCGAGCAGTTCGATGTATTCGTTCGGGCTCGGCGTAGCGGTCGCGACGAAGCGATACGGCACGCCTTCTCGGCGGACGCCTGCGGCGCGATCGTCGCCGGCGAACAGGCGCATGAACTCGCGGAAGGTCTTCGTGCCGCCGAAGCCGCGCAGGCAACTCGCTTCATCAAGGCTCGCGACGATGAATAGCAACGGATCTAGCTTGCTGTCGCGGATCGTCTCGTAGTTGGTCAGGTAGACCGATACGCCGTCCTCGATCTCATCGGCGCGGCGGATGAACTTGACCCTGATCCCGAGCATCGCCGCGTCGCGGATGAATTCCTGGCGCACGCCGAGCGGGATAACGATCAGACCGAGGCCTGAACACCGCGCAGCGATGATCCGCACAATCTCCAGTTGGATGACCGACTTTCCGAGGCCGAAGGCCGCGAAGATTGCACGGCGACCGCCGGCAATGGCCCAGCGCACGATCGCGCGCTGGTGAGGCTTGAGGATCGGATTGATTTCCGCGTCATCGACAACGAAGCCGATGCTCGACGCTGCCGCGACTTTGCAGCGCAGGAACTCGTTGTAGGCATCGACCGCGAGATTCGTCACGCCGCAGCTCCTGGCGCATTCGCACGCGCGCCATAGAACGGCTTGGGCTTCCGCCACGACTTGCGGCCCCAGATATCCGAGATGGTCGACGGCGCGACACCGTAGCGGTCGGCAAGGTGCTGCCGCATGTTCACGCCGCCATGGCGCTTTGCGCGACGGATTTCGACCACGTCGGCCGGCGTGAGCGATGCCGTGATGCCCTGCCGGCAGTTCTCGGCCTGCGTCATCGCTTGCAGATGGTGCGGGTTTACGCACGCATGGTTGCCGCACTTGTGGCTGACTACCAGCCCGTCGGGGATGGAACCGAAGAGCTGCATCCAGAGCCACCGGTGCGCCAGCATGGACTTGCCGGCGAACTGCTTGCGGCCGTAGCCGCCATCGTCGATGCTGCCCGTCCAGGTCCAGCAATCGCCGGGCTCTTTGCCGAGCTTCACGAGCGGCTTGAGTGTGACGCCGGGTTCGTGGCTCATGCTGCGGCCCTTGGCGTGAGGTCGTGTGCACGTGCGAAGTCGTAAAAGTCCGCAGCCAACGCCGCGCAATCCCGATGCAGCCCTGGATAGCGGAACTGTTCTAGGGTGTGGAAAGCGAACACCTCATACACCGGCCCGTCGTGCTCGGCATCGTCGATCGGCGACATCTCGAACACATTCCAGCGGAAGCGGTCAGCCTCGAACAGGTCGAGATAGAACCGCCACTGATAGCCTTCGATATATCTCTCGGGATCGAAGCGCGCCGTGGTCTTGTGATCGTCCACGCGCCGGCCTTCGATGCAATCCACCTTGCCGGTCACGCGCAGCGGCCCGTAGTCCTTGTAGCCGCGAATCTCGCGTACGCGCGGCAGCGCAAGCGTCACGTCTGCCCGGATGATGAACTTGTAGCCCTCGGCATAGAGAATGTCGCATTCACCTTCCTGCGCGGTTTCCAGCGCGGCGTGCAGCGCTGTGCCGGCCGCCATTGCCGGTGACGGAAGGGATTCCTCGCGGATACTGGCGAGAAGCGGCTCAAGCTCCGCGTCCTCGCTCCCGCGCCAGTACCGGTATGCTTCGAGATTGGAGACGCGAGCGAGCATTACGCCACCCTTGCCTGCGGCGCGATGTACTCGCCGGCTTTTTTGTCGAACACCAGGCCGGCAACGGTAGCGGCGTGCGCAAACAGCGCTTGAACCGCCTGTGGCTGTTTCTTGATCGCCGGCAACTCGGCGTTGAACGCATCGACGCCGTCGAGTTCTTCGATGCGCGCACGCCATTCCTCGAGCATGGCCTGCGCCTTCACCTGTTCCTCGGTGAGGTAGTTCAGGTGGTTTTTAATCCGCACGATGACGGTATCGAGAAAGTCGGCGAAATCTGGTGAGTTCTTGTGTGGGATTTCGAGCGGATCGAGTTCGCCCGGGTTCTTGCCGAAGCTCGCATCGGTGGGCGAGAACAACAACATGCGCTTGCCATTCGCGATCGTGATGCGTCCCATCGCGTCGGCGGCCTTGTAGATTTCACCCTTGCTCCCGCCCTGCACGTCGAGGCGTTCGACGATCTCATCGCCGCTGCGCTGCTCGTCCATATGAGCGATCAGCACTACGTCCTTGCCGAGGCCGTTCAGGTGCTTGAGCCATGCCACGAACTCAGCCTTAAGCGAGCCGTAGCCCTGCAGCGTGAGCGCGCCACCGCGGCCTTTCTTCGCATCGCGGCGGATGATGTCAGCGCTCAGCACGTCGAGCGCTCGGCCGGCCGTGTCGACGATCACCGTATTGAATGGCGCGAGGTCGTCGGCTGTGATGCTTGCTACGTCATTCCACGAGCCGACGCGCACGATGTCCTTGCGGTTCGCCGCACGGTGCGCGCCGTTGTCGAAGTCGAGTAGCAGGGGGGACGACGCGGTAAACGCGAGCGAGGTTTTGCCCAGGCCCGGGGCGGCGTAGATGCAGACGTTGAGACGTTCGACCTTGATCGGGTCGGACGAGCGGACGATTTTCAGGCTCACAGATTGCTCCTCGGATTCTCTGCCCGGATCCGCCGGGCGCGGTATGGGGTGGAGTCGAGAAATCAGGTTTCTAGCGCTGGGTGATATTCATTTGCGCCAAGGCCGAACGTCCAGGCGACAGCTTCATGCGCCTTGCGGATATCTGGAGGCACACGAATCATGTATTCCTTGAAGCGCGAGCCTTCTGGTGCATCCAATGCTGCTTTTGCGGCATCGCCGAAGCTCGCAATCGCTTCCTCGCGTGACATGACGCCGTCAGGCTCGGGTGTAGAATTCAGAACTCGCACCATGACGATCGGCTCGTCGTCAACAAGTTCTTTGCGATAGAGAATCCCAATGGCGTCGCGATGGATGACCTTAGCCCCAGAGTCAAGCAGATAACGACTGGCGCCATAACGCTCAATCATCACCCGGCGGATTTCCGCGTTGGGCTCATCTTCGATGCGCTTGGTCGTGATCGCCCGCGGCTCCTCGACGATATCTGCAGGAACAACCACACCGTGTATGGCGTATATGGCCCATCCGTCTCGATATGCGATGGCGGGGCCGGTATCGCAATGCAGGCGTCCTTGATCATCGCGATTGATCAAGCTCGGTCGATCGCTGATCGCCAGCACGTTTTCATGCCACCAGACCCAGCCGCATGACTTGACCAAGGCTTCATCAATATCGAAGCGGTGGAGTACCGGATCGCGCCATCCCATCACGTCACGAAAAAAACTGACGTAGGCGCACCAACCGGAAAGCCACAACTGGCCGCCGCGGTAGTTATAGATTCCAGACCCGACCTGCGACCCGACCTGCGACTCGACCTGCGACTCGACCTGCGACCCGACCTGCGACCAGACCTGCGACCAGACCTGCGACCAGACCTGCGACCTGACCTGCGACCTGACCTGCGACTCGACCTGCGACCTGACCTGCGACTCGACCTGCGACCAGACCTGCGACCAGACCTGCGACCTGACCTGCGACCTGACCTGCGACTCGACCTGCGACCAGACCTGCGACCTGACCTGCGACTCGACCTGCGACTCGACCTGCGACCCGACCTGCGACCTGACCTGCGACCCGACCTGCGACTCGACCTGCGACCCGACCTGCGACCAGACCTGCGACTTGGTCTTTCCCAACTCGCGGAGCATCGCCCAACCAAGAATGCCGCCGAGCGTCGCTCCGTACGGGCTACTCATGCGCAACACGACCATGGGTTTGTTGAGATTGCAGAGCTTGTAAGCCTTCAATGCCGCCTCTGTTGCGGTATCGAAATCAGCCGGCTCGGTTGAGAGTCCAATCTCGATATATTTTTGAACCCATTCCGGAAAGCGTGCTTTCTGTTCTTCGGTGATGGTCGTGATGCGCATGGTTGCTCCCTCAGTCGGCGACGTTGCGAATTTCTTCCGGGGTGTACTCGCGCTGCTGCACGATTTCATAGAACCCCGTTGGCAAAGGAACGGGCGCATGTTCTTCGTGGCGAACGACAGCGTTCTTGACCACGTTAAGGAAGCGACGCACGACGCCGGCCGCATCAGCGAGCGAGAACTCAATCGCTTCACCTGGTGCAATAGCATGCGCATGGCCGGTAACTTCGCCGTACGCAAGAACGATGCGATCCTTTGGAGTCACATCCTTTGCGCCAGGCGGAATCGCCTTGATCGAGCGAACCAAAACATCACCTTGACGATACATTTCCATCTTCATTTCCTCGTTGTTTGCCGCTAAGCGGCGTGTGGTGAACTCAGTCAGTTGGCCCGGCGATGCAATCCGAGCACGTAGAAGCGCGCAGCCCACGCGGCGCGGCGCTCGTCGTTCGTCAGCACGACGACGGACTCCATGCGACGGGTCGCGCGTTGGATAATTGAATGCGCACCAGTGCGGATGAGGCGGCGACCGATTGCCCGGTCGACCAGCAAAGCGGACTTGTTCATCACGCAGCCCTCGGTGGTTCCGGGAAATCAGGCGACTCGCAAGACTTCGCCCACGCGACAGCGCTGTGCACCGCGTCATTGACGCTCCGACCGCCCACGATCGAGCGCACAACGCGCGCGCGCGCCTGAGCGAGGATCGTCGCGGTCACCTTGCCGCGCAGCTCGGCGTCGACGCGGTCGCGGCCCTGCTGCTCAACGTCGGCGGGCTGCCGGAATCGGGAAAAGAAATCGAGGACGATTGCGCTCATGCGACTTTCTCCTGATGGGTCGGCTGCTCGCGCTTCGCAGAGAATTCCTTAAGTAACGCCTCAAGCTCGATCCTCTCGAAGGCCGTAATGTCGAAGTCGAAGCCGAGAGAGACGGCATCGGCGATGAGGTTCATCGTTGTGCGGATGCGCGTGCGATCGAGACTCATGCGGCAGCCCTCAATTCGACGGCCTCGACTTCGATCCAGCCGCCGCCGCCACAACGCTCGCATGTGATGGCGCGCGCATATTGCGGATCGCTGTTGTCGGGCAGTTCCTCGAACGACCCTTCGCCTTCGCATTCAGGACAGTCGACGGCGAAATCCGGCCTCTCGTCACGGCGCTGATTGCGATGACATGCGTTCAGTGTGGCGCGGAAATCAGCGGGAGAGTCGAACTGGTCGAGCTGCGGAATCATGCCGCGCTCTCCTGCGGTGAATGCGCCAGCGCAACCCGCAGCTGCTCGATCAGCGCTCGAGCCTCGGCATCGGTCAGCGGCGCAAAGAACGCACCGAACAGGCATACCGTCACGTGATCGTTGTCACGGCGGGCGGTGGGCGAAATCAGCATTTTGCTATCGCTGAGCTTCATGGGATTCTCCAGGCCGCGGTGGCGGCGTGGAAAGAATACTAAAGCAATGCTTTATGAAATGTCAAGCGTTGCTTTAGAAAATTTGGCTATCCCGTCTCTCGCCCCCGAATCGCGGGCACGAAAAAGCCGCCTTGTAGGCGGCTGCGGTGGCGAAATGGACTACTTGAAAGTCAACTTATCATTTAGGCAGAAATTCCTTGATCTTCATCTGTGCCTCGGAATAGGTCATACCATCTAGCGCCATGCGCACTTCTGTGGGTCCCTTCCGAAGGGATGCCGTCTGCACTTGAAGCTGAAAAATATCGCACTGCACATCAGTTGGCGACGATTTGCATATCGTTCGAATCGAGTGCTGAAAGGATTCGAAATTCGTCCCGTCAATCCTTTGCTGCTGGCATCCTAAAAGTAAAAGCGACGCTGCGGCGATGAGAACATATTTGCTCATATTTCTCCCCGTCTTAACCCCTGAGATTACCCCGTGGTCCACTACTTGACCATCAATCATGTGGGGTAGACATGGCTGACTTCGACCGAACCGATCCTAAGTATCGCGCCTGGTGCCGCGAGCAGAACCAGCGCGCCGTCGAACTCGCGATGCCGCTGCCTCATCGTCACGAACTCGCTCAGCGATATCAGATAGTGCTCCAAGCAGCTTGTAATCAGTCGAAAAATTCTCGCCGCCAGATTCCTTCAGGTCAGCGAGAAATTCCGATGCTGCACCTGGTACCCGCCGCAACAATACCGTCGCCAAGCTCTCGATCGCAATTTGCAGAGCTGTCACGTCGTCATTTGCACGTCGTTCGCGACTGAAAATTGGAACGGCAGATGCTGCTGAATCTTCATCGCGCACTGATGCATCCATGAAGTATTCGATCCTGCGCTTCGTATGTTTCGCGAGCGCAGGAATATTAGATTTGTCGATCGTGCCAGTGTCCTTCCAGCCGACGATTGCCTGCGCCGAAATGCCCAATTCCTCGGCAATGCGCGCCTGCGTTCCGCGTGGCGACTGTTCTATCGCCAGCGTAATGCGGCGCGCGAGTTCTTTGTTCGTCAGTTCAAGCATTGCTTGATTGTCCGCGAGTGTTGAGCGGCTTGTAAGAAAGCAATGCTTTACATTCCGCTTGACTTTAGAGGTAAAGCTATGCTTTACTTTTCGAATGGACGAACTTGAACGATTCATCATGTCGCTCTCTGCTGGGCAAGCAGAGCTTGCTCGAAAGCTCGAAGTTACCCCTCAAGCCGTGAATCAGTGGGTAAAGAGCATTCGTCCAGTCCCGCCACGGCATGCTCTCAAGATTGAAGAAATCTCGAATGGCGCAGTCTCGCGTCACGACCTGCGACCCGACATCTTCGGACCACCTCCCGAATCCGCGCCTCGCCAAGAGGCGGCGTGATGTGATCAGTGCAATTTCTCCCATATCGCCGCGCGCAAGCGCATCCCCGTTCCCAACTCCTTGCGGCGGATTTCGCGTGCGGCGCTTTTTTCTTTCTTCGGTTCGCATGGGTTTTATTTTGCCCGCGCGAGCTTGTCCGACGCTGTAACACTATGAGGAACTGAGTGTGACAGACCAGCAATTGAGCCTGATTTGCGATACCTACGACGATGCGATCCGCGACACAGCAGTAGCGCTCGGCGGCTTCAAGCGGGTCGGCGTGTTGCTCTGGCCGACGATGCCCGCGGACGAAGCAGGGCGCCGTTTCGCGAACTGCCTGAATCCAGACAAGCGAGACAAGTTCTCTCCAGGCGATCTTGCGCTGCTGCGTCGCGAAGCCCGCAAGACCAACGTGCACACGCTGGCCGCCTTCGAGATGAGGGATGCCGGTTATGCCGAGCCGCAGCCGGTCGAGCCCGAGGATGAGCGCGCTGCGCTGCAGCGGGCCTTTGTCGAGCAGTCCAAGGCGATGCAGGCGCTATTCGTGAAGATGGAACGAGCCGGGTTGAGGGCCGCTGCGTGACCGTGGAAAGTCGTTGCACGCTTTGTCAACCGCACAGGACGACAGTTTCAGGACAGGCATGAATCATCGCTCGATGAATAGGACCAACGACTACTTCAAGCGCCAGCTCGCGCACTGCGCTGAGGCGATCGCGCTGTGCGAGCGTACTCCGACATCACAACAGCTTGCAGATGCCGAAGCTGCGCTCGCCGTTAGCGCACCGGCACCGCAGGCAGAACTTAAATTGAGGGTTGCATGAGCGGTGACTGGATCAAGATGCGTGATGACCTGACCGAAGATCCGGCAGTCGTAAGCATTGGCGAAGCGACAGCGCTTGATGAGTTCGCCGTTGTCGGACGCTTGCATGCGCTATGGTCATGGGCGGGGAAGCATAGCGTCGACGGTAACGCTGTCAGCGTTACACCTCAGTGGATAGATCGCAAAGTTGGATGCGTCGGATTTGCTGCGGCGATGATCGAGGCTCGATGGCTGGAGTCAGACGGGAAGACTGTCACTTTCCCGAGATTCGACCGGCACAACGGAGAAACCGCGAAAAAACGGGCAGTTACGAATAAACGTGTTGCCGAGCATCGCGAAGTGAAACGCTCAAGTAACGCTGATGTAAACGCAGATAGCGTTACAGATGTAACGCATGCTGCGTTACAGAAAGCGTTACCAGAGAAGAGAAGAGAAGAGAAGAAAGAAGATCAAAAGCTTTCGTCAGCAGCTTCGCCTGCTGACCCATCGGTTGATCGAGTCGAGGGAGATGCGTTGACCCTGACGCCTCCCGTCGACCTAGGCGAGCACAAGGCCGAGAGACTTCGCCAAGTCACCGATGACGCGATCGCTGCGTTCAATGCTCGCTTGGGCAAACCTGCCGGCCTGCTGCCAGCCGTGCACGCAACCATCGGCCGCGAGAAGCGCCAAGCGCAGGTGAAGCGCTGCGCACGACTGGCCCGGCAAATCTGCGAGCAGCAGTTCGGCTCGCCAACAATCACCCGCGAATTCTGGGACGCGTACTTCGCCGAAATCGACACCGACCCGTTCCTATCTGGCCGGCAGCAGCCCGGTCGCGGGCACGAGAACTGGACCCCAAGTTTCGAATACCTCACGAGGGAGGATGTGATGTTGAAAGTATTCGACCGCGCGACATCGTCGCCGACGGCTGGTGCGGCATGAGCAAATTCAAGAATTCGAAAATCGCACCGCCGATAGACGCGGCGACCATCGCCAGCATGTCGATGCGCCAGTTGCAGGAGAGCTACGCGCAATGCTCAAGAGCCGCGGCGTCCGCTTCGCGGGCCTGCGCACAGCTCGGTCGTGCCATGAAGAAGGCCAAGCGCGCGGAGGAAAAGCGGGTATGACGCGCTTTGACGACATGCCGTTGCCGCCGCACTCCATCGATTCCGAGCAGGCGGTGCTCGGCGCCCTGATGCTCGATGAACGTGCATTCACACGAGTTTCTGACTGGCTCGAAGAGGGTGACTTCTACCGCAAGGATCACCAGTTGATCTACCGCGCGATCAGCGAACTCGCGGACCGCAACATGCCCTTCGATTCGGTCACATTGGCTGACTGGTTCGAGTCGAACAACCTGTCCGAACTCGTTGGCAGCTCGAGCTATGTGATTGAGCTATCGAACACCACGCCAAGTGCGGCGAACATCGCGGCCTATGCGGAAATCGTCCGGGAGAAATCGAAGCTGCGAAAGCTGATCGATACCGGCCAGCGTCTCGTGGCAAACGCCCTGCGGCAGACCGGAACGGATTCGAACAACATCGCGACGGCGGCAGCGGCCGAGATCGCTGCGCTCGGCGCGGCGTCGCGCGGCGGTCTGGCGCTGGCGAAATCGAGTGTCGGGGCGTGGTTCGCCGAATTAGGCGCGCGCTTCGATAGGCACGAGGAATACACGGGCGTCCTGACTCCGTGGGCGAATCTCAACGACCTGACGCTCGGCCTGCAACCCGGCGACCTGATCATCATCGCTGGCCGGTCGAACATGGGCAAGTCCGTCACCGGCTTCCAGATCGCCTTGCACAACGCGCTCGCCGGCGCCCGCACGTCTGTGCATTCGCTCGAAATGCGCGACAAGCAGGTGATCCAGCGCGGCATTGCCGCATTCGGTGGAATCTCGCATCGAGCCCTGCAACGTCCGCGTGATCTTGACGATGCGGATTGGGCGCGCGTCACCGGCATGACGACGCGCCTCGCAGCGTCACCGCTGCTGATCGACGATCAGGCGGGCATCACGGCGGCCCAAGTCGCCGCGCGCGCCAAGCAGGCGCATCTGCGCGCACCGCTGACGCTATCGGTCATCGATCACTTGCATGCAGTGCGCAGGCCTGGCCGCGATCCGGTAAACGAACTTGGCGACGTCGCGCAGACGTTCAAGAACCTGGCGAAGGAACTGAACATCCCGATCGTGCTGCTCGCGCAGCTCAATCGCGCCAATACCGCACGCACCGATCACCGGCCGACGATGGCCGACCTGCGCGGATCTGGTTCGATCGAGGAAATCGCTGACGTGATCCTACTGCTGCACCGCGAGGATTACTACGACCGCAAGACGCACCTCAAAGGCGTCGTCGAGATGATCGTGGGCAAAGGCCGTGACATCGAGACGGGCGGCACGCTGTATTTCCGGAATCACTACGACCAGATGCGCATCGAGCAGTGGGAAGGCCCACTTCCCGAGCCGACCGGCTCCGACGAGAAGGCGAAGAAGGCCACAGGATTCAAAAAGACCGTGACGAAAGCCGATGACTACCGTTCAGCGAAGGAGGGCGAATGACTTTTCGAGTGACGCTTGGTGTGGATCCGGGCCAGACCGGCGCAATCGCAGTGCTCGCCGATGGCGCATGCGCGGGCTTCATTGACATGCCGATCATGTTGCGCAAGGCCGGCGGCCACGAGGTCAATGCGGCCGAGTTGGCGAACAAGCTGCGCGAGATCGTGCGCGCGCATGCCGGCGCCTACTTCATTGCGATCGTGGAGGCCGTCTCTGCGATGCCGAAGCAGGGCGTGTCATCAAGCTTCCGCTTTGGTGAATCCTTCGGCGCACTCAAGGGTGTGCTCGGCGCCCTGAATATTCCATACCGACTTGTTCCGCCGCAGATGTGGAAGCGGCACCTACGGCTCACCGGCTGCGACAAAGACGCGGCCCGCACGATGGTGATTCAGCGATTCCCAGAGATCGCCGAATCGATGAAGCGGAAGAAAGACGTTGGCAGAGCCGATGCGCTCTTGCTGGCGCTCTGGGGCGAAACCACCGAGCAGGTCGCGAAAGCGGCATAACCAAAGAGGAGCAATCATGAGTTTCGAAATCAATCAGCAGTGCGTGATCGAGCACGTCAACGTGCGCCGCGGCAAGAACGACGAGAGCGAGGTCGCGATCGACATCAAGCTTTCGTGCGAGGACATCCCGGCAAAGGCCATCGCGGGCATCTTGCGCGCGGCGAACGATGAGGAAGTCATCAAGTCGTTTTTCGGCGACGACGCGGATCAGAACAAACGCTTCCTCGGCATTGGCGCACTCAGCGTCGAAGAGGAGTTCGAAGGCAAGCACATGATCAAGATTTCGAGCTTGTCGAAGATGCGCGTGCTTAAGCTCGCGAAGATCAAGCTGACGCCGCGCGCGAAAGGCCTGTTCGATGGCGTGTTTCGGATCACGGTCGAGCAGCCGCCGCAGAACTTCATCGAAGCGGTCGCCGAGAAGATCCATCGCTCGGTGAACGTGCGCCTCGAGCAGGACGTGCAGGAACTCGACTTCAAGCCAAGCGACAAACCGGCCGAAGAAGCGAAGAAGCCGGGCCGCCCGCGCAAGCTGCAGGGCGAGGACGTGCAGCCGGCACTGCACTGACGTATGCCCGCCGCAGCCGCCACGAAGACCGCGCGCGCCAAGAAACCGGCGCGTCCGATCTATCTGACCGTCCAGCAGCTCGTCCGTCCAGACACGGGCGAGCTGATCGGCGCGCTCGTCCCGTCGACGCAGTGGGATCAGCGAGCGATGCGCGAGCGAAAGCTCAAGGTCGGAACGCAGGTACGAGGTCGACTTGAGAAGCCTCGCAACGTGAAGCTGCACCGCCTAGGGCACGCTCTCTGCAAGTTCGTGGCCGAGCGCGTGCCGGGCTTCGAGGACGAGGACGGGCACAAGGCGCTCAAGCGACTGCAGCGCGAGTGTGGCGCGTACTGCGAGGCCTACGAGATCGACCTCGGCCCGCTCGGCAAGGTCCAGGCGTCGCAGGCGCGCTCTGTGGCTTTTGACGAAATGGAAAACGATGAGTTCGCCGATCTGTTGAAGCAGATCAGCCGTCACATCGCGGCCAAGTACCTCACTGCGATGACACCGGAAGAGATCGAGGCCGCGGTCGAAATGATGATTCAGGAGTGAGCAATGTTCGAATCGGATGAAACGTTCTGGACCGTGATCATTCTCACCATTGTGCTTGCCTTCGCAGCCGGCACCTATTGGGCTCTTCAGGCCGAAGCAAAGCAGCGTGCAGCATTCATGGCCGAATGCCAGCAAGAGCGGAAGCACTACGAGTGCGTCGCGATGTGGCGGCAGGGTGAAAGTTCAGTTGCGCCAATGCCAATGACGATCATCGTTCCGGTGCGCTGATGCGAAGCAAGAACAGTCGACCGCTGAATAATGCAGAGCGCCATCATCTTGAGCGCGTCAAGTCGCTGCCGTGTTCCTGGTGCGGAGCGCCATCCCCGAGCTACGCGCACCACATCAAGCAGGGGCAACACTGGACCTGTGTCGCAACTTGTTGGGACTGCCACCAAGGCCCGAAAGGGTTGCATGGCGATCAGACTTTGCAGCGCGTGTACCGCATGGACGAACTAGACGCCCTGGCCGTGACGATCGCGAGGCTTGCCGCATGACGCAACGCCAATGTCTCGCCCTGGAGTTCGTAATGGTATTCCTCGCCGTCAAGGCAGCGTACGGCCGAGTGAGCTATACCGATTTCCGTGTGCGTGCTGCTCGACGCAGATATCGGGCGGCTTGCGCATGACGTTCATGACGCGACCGGAGCAGTTCGCCGACTGGCCGATAGCTAAGCGATTGAAGGCGAAGATCCTCGCGGATCCTTGCGCGCACTGCCTATGCCGAGAGCCGCAGACTGTGTTCGGCAAGACTGTGTGCGGCAGCGGCGAGCTTGGGCGCAACTGGTGGACATGCACGCGCGACGGGCGAAAGCCTACTTTTGAACTTGATTCGGAGACGATTCGATGAGCGATGAATTGCTGGCAATGCTGGAGCCTCGGTCTCCTGGTTTAACGCAGGGGAGAGGGGGTATTCCCGAGATTACCGCCTTGGATGTTGCCGGCGCGCTTGGCTGCGCGCAGGACAAGTTCGCTTCCGCATGCTTCCAAATCGTGAGAGGTGGATCGCTGCACAACTTCCCGCACGTCGATGAACTACTCGCATGCCGGCAGTTCGTTGAATGGCGCGAGCGCGCGGAGCGCTTGATCAATGCGCAGATCAAGGTCGCTGCTGCCCATCGAATGGGGAGAGGCGCGCAGCATGCCAAGCTAGAAATCGAGGGCGCGCGCGCAGCAATGTGGCCGGCGTTGGACGACTACGGCGGAAAATACGAGATGATCCGCCGCGCAGTCGTTGCCGAGCTACGATTCCCGAGAATCTGCCCGCTATGCAACGGCACATCGGAGATCACGAGGGAGAGCCGGATCGTGCCCTGCACGGAATGCGATGCGCGCGGCGTTCTGCCGATAAGCGATCGGCAGCGCGCACTCGCGATGAAGATTGACCATACCAATTACCTGCGGTCCTGGCGCAAGGTCTACGAATGGACGTATAGGCTCGTATCAGATTCCGTTGCAACTGGTCGAGAGGAATTCGAAGCCGCACTCAAATAGTGGTGCGTCGAGCCGCACCAAAACCCACCTTTTTTTGCGCTACTCTACGCGCGACCAAAGTACCCACCGAAGCCCGCGCAAGCGGGTTTCTTCGTTTTCAGCGGCTTAGATCAGCAGCAGATCGCCGGGCCCATAACCCGGAAGTCGTCCGTGCAAATCGGGCAGCCGCTACCATTCAATGCCCCGTCAAGCCGAATGATCCGATGCTCCCCGGACGTCGGTGGATTGGCCGACGCCAATCGCGGGGCGACCCATATCTGCGGCAGTTAGAGCAAGTCCTCGCCCATATCGTGAGATGGCAGCGATGAGTCTCGTGGATTCCCAAAGGTGAAGAAATCGCTGCCGCAGACCCTATTCGATGACTCCAATCACTGCCGACCAATTGCGTATTGTCATGCCGCACAGCGGCGCGAAGGCGGATGCGTTCGTCGGCTCGATCAATGATTGCCTGCCGCGCTACGGCATAGACGTGCCGGAGCGAATAGCCGCTTGGCTTGGGCAGATCGCCGTCGAGTCCGGCGAGTTTCGCTATGTGCGCGAGATATGGGGTCCGACGAAGCTGCAGTTGACGTATGAGGGCCGTATCGACTTGGGCAATACGCAGTCCGGGGACGGGTTCCGTTTTCGCGGTCGGGGACTGATCCAGATCACTGGCCGCGCGAATTACGAGGCGGCAGCGAAAGCGCTCGGAGCTGATTTGCTCGATAAGCCGGAGCTACTCGAAACGCCGGCATTAGCGACCGCGAGCGCGTGCTGGTTCTGGCAGGCGCACGGTCTGAACGAACTGGCTGATGCGAGGGATTATGTCGCGATCACGCGGCGAATCAATGGAGGTCTATCGCACTACACGCAGCGAGTCGAATACATCGATCGCGCGCGCGCAGTGCTGGGGCTGATGTGAGGCAATCAACATGACGAGTGCAACGGCAATGCTTGAAGAAATCCCCGGCGCATCGAATGTATCCGCCCCGACATCGCTCTTAGGATGGCTGACGGCGGCGGCCACCGTCGCGGTGCCATCGATGCTGTGGGGGATATCGAGGCTGCGCATAATGTGGTCGCGCGATGCCGTCGATAGGGCCAGCGCTGATGGGCAGGGCGATGTGATTGCCACGCTGCGCGCACAGCTTGCCGCGGAAACCGAGCGCGCCAATAAGAATGGTGCGGCGCGTGACGCGGCGATCGACCAGATCGGGCAACTGCGTGTGCAGGTTCAAGACTTGACACTGCAAGTGCAACTGCTGACCGCACAAGTTCAATCGCTCAAGGCTTTTCCGAAATGAATATCGCCGCACCAGTTCGTGCATGGTGGAAGAATCATGAAGGCTGGATCGCTGTGGGCGCCTTTGCCGTCGGCGTCTTCGCCTTGGGCTCGCTATTCGGCGCGTGGCGCGCGGGTATCGACTATCAGTTGCAGTCCAACCGCCTGGACGAATCGCATACGGTCGCGCTTGAGGCGAAAGATGCAACGATTCACGCGAAGGATGATCTGATCGCCAAGCTCGCCGGCACAACCGCAACGGCGAGTGCCGCGGCGGCGCAAGCAACCGATCAGGCAACGCAGGCGATCGATGAGGCGAAGACGGCCGCAGTGAAGTCCGCACAGGCAGCGCAGACGGCTCAAGTCGCCGCTGTGCATGCAAAAGCTGCCACTGCAGATGCGCGCGCAGTCAAGAATGCCGTGAGCGATGGCATGCGTGCTGCAACGAAATCGGAGAAAAGACAGTAATGGAAACCGCATTCGTTCTAATCGTGGTCGGACTCATTGCGTTCGGGCTCGGGTTCTGGCTCGGTGTCAATACGAGCTTCAAGAACTGATGGAAAACTTCCTCAAGCTCGTGCCTTGGTGGGGCTGGCTGATCTTCTGCGGTGCCGTCATCAGCGGCAAGGCCGTCTATGACCATTATCAGCGCGAGATCGGGAAAACGCAGTGCGAGGCCAATTACGCCGCTGAAAAGGCGCGAGCCGACAAGCTGCAAACGCAGATCGACGGCCAAGCGGCCGCGCAGAACGCGCCGGTGATGGCGCGCTATAACGCACTCAATGAGGCACTGGCTTCCTATGACCGCTCGCCAATTGCTATTCCTGGCTGCGGCCGGGCTCCTGACGACATCGTGCGCGCCGTCAACGCATCTCACGCGCGCAAGAACCTGTGACGCCAATGCCGAGGCGATTTGCTTCGCGCAATGTCCTGTGCTGCGCGATTGGGATGGCGACACGTCGACTCTCGTATCGACGCTGACCGGCTGGGGTTTGCAGTACGAGTTGTGCGAATCACGCCGCGCTGCATGCGCGAATTGCCTCGATCCTTCCCGCGCCGCCGGCGCACTGCGGAGTACGAAATGACGAAGTACATGTTGAGTATCCTCCTGTTCATCGCCGCGGTGTTCTGTGCTGCAGCGCTCGCGGAGCCGGTCAATTGCAACAACGCGCAGGGAACCGTAGCCATTCCAGGAACGGCTCTGACGGTGAATTGTCCGAGCTCGACAGTTCCGCCTCCACAACCGCCTCCGGTGCAGCCTCCATCGACAGGTTGCGATGCGAGCCAGCTTTCGAGTGCTGTCGGCGGCAAACGGCTGAAGCGTCAGTGTGCTGTATCTATGACTGTCTGGCCGAATGGTGCGAGCTACGGCGGTGACGCTACCGATCTCGGCAAGGTGCTGAATGGAAGCTCGTTCCCCGCTTTCGCCTATGCTGGATACTCGCCCACTTTCACCGTGAATTCCGGCTCATATATCGCCTTGGCATTCACGCCAAAGGCTCAGGGTGCATTTCAACTCGCGGCCAATCCGAGTTATGGAGACGGCGGAACGATATCGCTGAGTACGGTCCCCGGGGCACTGACGAGGGATGCGGCTGGCGCAATCTGCGTCCTTAACCGCGGCAGTAACAATAGCCTCTACGTCAGCACAATTGCTGGATCGATCTGCCAGGTGCAGGCAGGCACGACCTACTTCGTCAACATCTCTGACGTAGATACCTTGGGCAACAACCTGTGCTTTAAGGGCATGCCCAATACCTGCGCTTCATCGACGCTGAGTTATACGGTCTACACGTCAGGTCGTTGAGCGAATGCCGCCGTACGCCACCCCACGCCACAAGCCGATGAATCGGTGCTCGCCTGTTCATCAGGTAGAGCAGACCGATCGGCAAGCAAAACGCGCACTCGCAACGAACAGCTCGGCATGGCGCCGCATTCGCACTCGCGTGCTGTTCGAACAACCGCTATGCCCGAACCATATCGATCGAATCGTGCCAGCAACGCAGGTCGACCATATCGACGGCAATGCCAGCAACAACGCACGCGATAACCTGCAAGGGCTATGCGCCTCCTGCCATAGCAGCAAGACGAACCGCGAGCAGGGCGGATTCGGCAACCCGACGCCGCGAACCTGAACGAGGTTACAAACCTGAACACGAACCTGAACAACCTGAACGGATTTGCAAACCTGAACGGGAAGGGGGCAGTGAAAAGTTTGGAGCATTTCGCCTTCGATACGGGCGGCCAGTCAAATTTTCACACCGTCAAAATCCAATAACTCATTTTTATGGGACGAAAGGCCAAACCGACCTCGCTTAAGCTGATCCAGGGAACCACGAGGCCGGATCGCGACCCGAGTGACGCCCCCGAGTTCGCTCCGGTGCGCGAGTTTCCGGAGTCGCCGATGCACCTGAATCCGGATGGCGCGAATATGTGGCGCGACCTGGGGCCGAAGTTGGTTGCCGCCGGCATCCTGCAGGAAGTCGATTTGTATCCGCTCGAACAGCTCTGCTACGCGTGGCAGCGCTTCCGCAAGAAGGCCAAGGCGGACATGGACGTGACCGCCTCCGAGGACAACGCGCTCAAAGCGCTGTGGTCCGAATTCGGCATGACGCCGGCGGCTCGGCGCCGAGTCGCCGCAAACCTTGTCGATCCTGATGCGCCTCCCGTCCAAAAGGGCAACGCATTCGCCGGAATCGGTAAGCGAACCTCGTAATTTTGTCGCCATCGCCGTCGCTTACGCGAAGGAGGCGGTCGCTGACAAATCGAGGCGGAAGTTCGGGAAGTGGACGCGGCTGGCTGCACGACGGTTTCTCGCCGACCTGAAGCGCGCGCGCGGCCGTCGCGCACCGTTCCGGTTCGATGAATGGCATGCAGCGGATCCATGCCGGTTCATCGAGGCATTGCCGCACGTTGAGGGGCGGTGGGATACGCCGAACATCGTCCTACATCCCGCGCATGTGTTCTTCGTGGTCAACCTGTTCGGCTTCCGCAAGCCGGACGGGTCGAGACGCTTCACAACGGCACTGCTCGCGGTGGCGCGCAAGAATGCGAAGTCGACGCTCGCCGCCGGCATCCTGCTGTATTGCGAGCTGTGCGAGGGCGAGCTTGGCCCGCAGGTTGTGTCCGCGGCGACGACGGGCGCGCAGGCGCGCATCGTGTTCAACATTGCGAAGCGCATGGTCGAGCGAACACCAGACCTGCGGGTGGCTTTCGGTGTGGAACCATTCGCCAATGCGATCGCATGCATCCCGAACGGCGGCACATTCAAGCCGATCAATGCGAAGGCATCGACGCAGGACGGGTTGAACCCGTCCGCGATCGGATGTGATGAGGTACACGCGCACAAGACGCACGACCTGCTGAACGTACTCAAATCGGCGGCGGGCGCGCGGAAGAATCCGCTGCTGCTGCTGACCACGACCGAGGGCTACGAGACGCCTGGGCCCTGGCCGGAGCAGCGGCAGTTCGCGGAGAACGTTCTGCTCGGCGTGCTCGAGGCGGATCACTACCTAGCCTTGATTTTCGCCGTCGACGACGACGACGACGATTTCGACGCGGCGCGCTGGCAGAAGGCGAACCCGTTGATGGATGCGAATCCATTGCTCGCTGCGGAGATCGCGAAGGAAGCGATCGAGGCGAAGGCAATGCCGGGCCGGCTCGGCGAGTTTCGCATCAAACGATTGAATCGCAGATCCTCGGCTGCGAAGGCTTGGATCGACTTGACGCGCTGGCGGCAGTGCGGTGGCGCGGTCGATCTGGACGCGCTCGTGGGCGTGCCGTGCTGGGCCGGGCTCGACCTTGCGAGCACGCGTGACCTGTGCTCGTTCCGTCTGGTCTGGAAACTCGACGAGGTGTATCTGACCGCCGGCTGGCGATGGGTGCCGGCCTGGGCGGTGGCGCAGCGCACGGAGCGTGGCACGGTGCCGTATGCCGGCTGGGTGGCCTCGGGGCTGATTCAGCAGACGGATGGCGATGTGGCGGACTATGCCGTGGTCGAGCGCGATATTGCCGCGCTTCACGAGCGGTTTCGCCCGGCCCTGATCGCCTACGACGCGTGGAACGCACGCGACCTGGTCAACCGATTGGTTGACCGCGGACTGCCGATGATCGAATTCATCCAAGGGCCGCGCAGCTATCACCCCGCGATGCAAGAGCTTGAGCGCGCGTACATCGCTGGTCGGCTCGCGCATGGTGGTGATCCGGTACTGACGTGGTGCGCGGCGAACGTAGTGCCGCGGTACGACGCGAACATGAATGGCGCGCCGGACAAGAAGCGCTCGGCAGACAAGATCGACGACATGACTGCGCTGTTGATGGGCATTGGCGTTTCCCTGGGCGAGCAGCCCAAACCGAAGAAGATCAACCAAGGATTCGTGGTGCTATCAGATGTTTGACTGGCTGTTTGGCAAAGACGAGCCGAGCCCGCGCAAGCGGGTAGAGCCCACAATCAGCAATAACGCCGATGATTCCAAGATCATCACGTCGTCCGATTACGACGGCATGATGTCGATCTTCGGTGATTTGCCGACTGCGGCCGGTGCCGTTGTGAATGACAAGACGGCGATGCGCGTGTCCGCCGTGTACGCGTGCGTGCGCCTCATCGCCGGTGCCGTTGCCAGCCTCCCTTTGAAGTTCTACGAGCGCACGGACGATGTTCCGAAGCTCATCAAGCACGACTATTGGTGGCTCCTGAACGAGCGGCCGAGCGCGAATTTCAGCGCGGCGACGATGTGGGAACAGGCGGTCGCGCAAGTTCTGCTCCGCGGAGATGCGGTCGCATATCTCGTCCGCAATCGGGCGTTCCAAGTCACGTCGATCATTCTCTGGCCGCGCGATCGAGTGACGATCTATCGCGTCATTCCGGACGATCCGCGCGTGGCGCCGCGGTTGCGCTACTACTTCCAGGCGCTCGACGGCTATTTCGGTGCCGAGCAGGAAGATGTCCTGCATTTCCCCGGATTCGGGTTCAACGGTTGGCAGTCGCTATCCGTGATCCAGTGGGGCGCGCGCACCGGCATCGGCATCGCGATCAAGAGCGACGACTTCGCCGGCAAGTTTTTCGGACAGGGCGCGCAGCCGCAGTTCGCTGTGAAGGCTCCGGGCGAGATGACTATCAAGCAGCAGGAAGACTTCCGTCGCTCATGGGTCGCGAAATACAGCGGCAGCGGCCCGAACGGAATTCCACTCATGCTGACCGAGGGCCTCGACATCCAGCAATTGACGATGACCGCCCAGGATGCGCAGCTCATCGAGTCGCGCCAGTGGCAGGTAATCGATATCGCGCGCGCGTTCGGCGTGCCGCCGTTCCTGATCGGCGAGACCGAGAAGCAAACGAGTTTCGGCGCCGGTGTCGAAAACATGGGCATCGGCTTCGTGAAATATACACTTCGGCCTCATCTCGAACGTATCCAACAAGAGCTCAACCACAAGCTGTTCGGCACCGCGCGCTATTTCGCGGAATTCGACGTCGATGGGTTGATGGAAGCCGACATCAAGGCGCAGGCCGAGTACTTCAAGGCGGCGCTCGGCGGGACGCAAAGCCCGGCGTGGATGACGCCGAACGAAGTGCGTCGCCGCAAGAACATGTCGCCGATCGACGGCGGCAACGAACTCAGCAAACCGAAGGACAATCCCAATGCGCAAACACCCCCTGCTGCAACTGGCGGCTGACAACGCGCGCGCATCCAAGCCGCTGCGCGCAGAGTCCAGCGGAGACGAAGCGACGATCTATCTGTATGGCGTCATCGGCGGCTGGTGGGGCGATATCGACGCCCAGGAATTCGCCAAGTCGCTCGCCGCAATAACCGCGGGCACGATCCACCTGCGCATCAATTCGCCCGGCGGCGATGTGTTCGACGCGCGCGCGATGATGACGGCAATTCGCCAGCATTCGGCGAACGTCATTGCGCACGTGGACGGATTGGCCGCGTCGGCGGCGACCGATATCTGCATGGCGGCGGACGAGGTGGAGATCACACAGGGTGCGTTCTTCATGATCCACAACGCTTGGACGGTCGCGATCGGCAACAAGACCGATATGCGTACTACTGCCGATTTGTTGGAGAAGGTCGACATCGCGATCACGAACGACTACGCCGTACGATCGAAACAGGATGCCGCGCAGATCACGAAATGGATGGATGCTGAGACCTGGTTCACCGCCGACGAGGCGGTTTCGAACGGGTTTGCCGATCGCGTGGTCGAGGCGGCGGCCAAGCCGGCGAATGCTTGGAACCTGTCGGCTTATCAGAACGCGCCGCGCGCGCTGACCGAGTCCATTCCGGATCCGGAAGCGCATCGCGCGCACCTTGAGCGGCATCTCAAGCTGCTCGCCATGAATTCCGCGTAACGGGTGCTCCCGCACGCTGAAGCAAAGCCGCCTCCGGGCGGCTTTTTTATTTCCCACCATCGAAGGAAAAGGCAATGACGAACAAGATCACCGCCATGCGGGAGCGCCGTAATGCGCTGGCGAAAGACACCCGCAACCTGCTCGACCAGAATCCGGGCGCGAACTGGAACGCCGAGCACCAGAAGAAGTATGACGAGAACACGGCCGAGATCGTACGCATCGATGCTGAGCTCGACCGTCACCAGAAGATCCTCGACCTCGAAGCCGAGCGCGATTTCTCGAAGCTGATCGGCAACGACCCGGGCGCGAACGGCGGCGGCGAGAAGGACCAGACCGAAGCGGCGGCCGTGAAATCGTTCCTGCGCGGCGGCCTGTCGAACTTGTCAGATGATCAGCGCGGCCGCATGCGCCAGCGCCAGAACTCCGACATCCAGAACGCCATGTCGACCACGACCGGCAGCGAGGGCGGCTATACCGTTGCGGAGGAATGGAACAAGAAGCTCGAGGAAGCGCTCAAGGCATACGGCGGCATGCGTGCCGTCGCAACCGTCATTCGTACGGCGACTGGTGCGGCGCTGCATTTCCCGAAGACGGATGCAACGTCAGAGGAGGGCGAGATCGTCGGACAGAATGTCGCGGCAAGCGCGCTGGACACCACGTTCAGCACGGCCCTGCTCGGCGCGTTCAAGTACAGCTCGAAATCAATCGCCCTGCCGTTCGAACTTCTGCAGGACAGCTTCCTGGACATCGAGTCCTACGTCCTGAAGCTGCTCGCGACCCGCATCGGCCGCATCCAGAACCGCCACTATACCGTCGGTGCCGGCACGACCGAGCCGTTCGGCATCGTTACGACAGCATCGGCGGGCAAGGTCGGCGCGACCGGCGAAACGCTCACGGTGTCGTATGACGATCTGGTGGACTTGGAGCACAGCGTCGACCCGGCGTATCGCGGCAACGGGAAGTACATGATGCACGACACTTCGGTGAAGGTGCTGCGCAAGCTGAAGGATGCGCAGAACCGCCCGATCTTCGTGCCGGGCTACGAGGCGAACGCCATGATCAATGGCGGCGCGCCGGACACGCTCATGGGCCGCGCAATCCAGGTCAATCAGAACATGCCTGTGATGGCTGCGAACGCGAAGTCGATCCTGTTCGGCGACTTCTCGAAGTACACCATCCGCGACGTGATGGACCTGACGTTGTTCCGCATGACCGACAGCGCCTTCACACTGAAGGGTCAGGTCGGCTTCGTCGGCTTCCTGCGCAGCGACGGTAACCTGATCGATGCCGGCGGCGCAGTGAAGTATTTCCAGAACTCGGCGACCTGACCCGAGCACTCGGCCTTCAACCCAATCGCGGGGCGGCGCTTCGTCGCCCCGCTCGGAGAATCTCATGGCAAAGAAAGACACCACCGGTGGCGGCAATGCGCGCGTCCTCGTCGATTGTCACCTCGGCAAAATCAACGACGTCGTTTCGCTTGGCGAGGACGAACTGAAATCCGCTCTGGCCGCAGGTCTTATCGACAACGACGATGCGGCGGTGAAGTTCGCCGAAGCGCTCAAGCCGGCCGAGAACAGCGAGCAGGCGTAATCCATGACCATCACTGTCGTCACGCAGGCGGGGTCGCCTGCGGTCACGCTGGATCAAGCGAAGAGGCATCTGCGCTATGTGCTTTCCGATCAGGACGACCTGATCGGACTGTACGTTCAGGTCGCGACCACGCACGTCCAGAGGATTTGCGAGTTTGCGATCGGACAACAGGTATGGATGCTGACGCTCGATGCGTTTCCGGCGACCATCGAACTGCCTGGCGGTGCAGTATCCGCCGTGACGACAGTGGCATATGTCGACCAGTCCGGCACGGATCAGTCGTTGCAGCCGACGGATTTCCGTCTCGACTCCAAGAGCACGCCGGCGCGCTTGACGCCCACCAGCGCGCAGGGCTGGCCGTTCACGGCACCCGTAACCAATGCGGTGTCCGTGACGTACACGGTAGGTAGCGATGACGTGCCGGCGCCGCTCAAGTCTGCGATCCTGTTGATCGCCGGCGATCTGTTCGAGAATCGGCAACAGATCGATATGGACAGCCGCGCAGTCGTCGCGGAATCGCCAACCGTGCGTCGGCTGATCTTTCCATACCGGCGAGTCCTGCCGTGAGGATCGGAACTCTGCGGCACCTCGTCAGCATCGACGAGCCGATCGAAACACGCGATGGGGAAGGAAACACCTCGCTGAGCTGGCAGCCCTTCGCGGAAAACCTGCCTGCGTCGATCGAACCCGTATCTGCACGCGAGTTCATCGCTGCCGCAGCCACGGAGAGCGCGGTCAGTGTGCGTATCGTGATTCGTTTCGTTCCTGGCATTCGGGCAAAGATGCGCGCGCGGCGCCTTGACGACGGCCGCGTCTACGACATCGAGGGAGTGCTCGAAGATCCCCGCAGCGGCCAGGCCTATATCACGCTGCCGTGCAGCACGGGCGTAAACAATGGCTAGCGTAAAGATCGAGGGGCTCGATCAGATCGTCGCAAACCTCCGCGCATTGCCCGCAGCCATCGCCGGCAAGGGCGGCGGTCCGATCCGGCAGGCCTTGTTCCAAGCGGCGAAGTTGATTCGTGATGACGCGCGAGCACGCGCTCCGGTCGATGCTCGTTCGGATCGCGTCGGGCCGCATCTGCGCGACCAGATCATCATGAAGCGCGATCCCAATCCGCGTGCTGTCGACAACGCCGCCGAGCGATACATCGTCACGGTGAAGTACAAGGCGAAAAAGTATACGAATAATCGAAAAAATCGCCGTCGGGGCTTGGTCGGGCAGTCCTACCAGAACTTCGGCGATTTCTACTACTGGCGGTTCATTGAGTTCGGCACCTCAAAGATGCCGGCGCGCTCCTTCCTTCGCGCCGCGTTCGAAGCGAACAAGGCGGCACTCCCGAACATCACGCGCGATGCCCTCGCCACTGGCATCGCCAAAGCGGTGCAGAAGATGGCCCGCACATGACCGCACCGATCTACCAATGGCTGAGCACCGACACCGCAGTTGCGGCGATCGCCGGCACGCGCATCTACCAGACCATCGCTCCGCAGGACGTGGTGAAGCCGTACGTCACCTGGAACATCGTCGGCGGTCATTCCGAATCGTACCTGTCCGAAGGGGCTGGGAGTGATCAGCAGCGCATCCAGGTCGATGTCTGGGCTCTCGACGGGGTAGGGCGGAAGAACCTCGCCAACGCTGTGCGCGACGCGCTCGAACCATACGGCTATCCGGTCGGCGTGCCGATGGATGACTACGAGAGCGACACGAAGCTCTTTCGCATGATGCTGCAATTCAACTTCTGGACGCCGCACTAGGCACGGTGCGAACGACTGGAAAAAGCAACCCGCCTTGTGCGGGTTTTTTTGTGCCTGAAAAACCTACCACGAGGAAATTGCAATGAGTAATGAAGTCAAAACCCAGGGTTTCGAGCTGTACGTCATCGATGACGTTTCGGTTCTACCCGCTCCGGTTCAGACAGCGGCCGCCATGGCGGGAACCGGCGGTACGGTCGCCGCCGGCACGTACTACGCCAAGATCACGGCCGTGAATGCGCAGGGCGAAACGATCGGCTCCAATGAGCAGTCGATCACGACGACCGGCTCGACATCCACAATCACGTGGAATTGGGGCGTAGTCGCTGGTGCAACCAGTCACCGTATCTATGTCGGCACCGCCGCCGGCGCGGAAAGTTCGTATTTCACCGTCGCTGCGGTGGGCACGTACACGCAGACCACCACGGCGGGTACCGCGGGCACGGTCCCCACGACCAATACGGCCACGCTGTCGCCGGCCCTGCGCAAGATTGCCAACGTCACCGATATCGGCGAGTTCGGCGCGCAGTCGAACGACATCGACACGACGAACCTCGACAGCACCGGAAAGGAATACATCCAGGGCCTGCCGGATTTCGGCAATGCGCAGATCAAGGTCAATCTGAAGAAGGGCGACATCGGCCATAAGCTGCTCAGCAAGCTCGCCTCGGCCGGAGGCGATACGCGCAAGAAGTGGGCGATCCTCGGCTCCGGCGGCGTCTCCGTGCCGGCAGTGTCCGCTGGTGCCTATGACTTTTCCGCTGTCACCGATCGCGACTACTGGTCGTTCACCGCGGGCGTGAAGTCGTTCCGCTTCCCCGTCAGCCTCGACCAGATCGTCAAAGCCACGGTCGATCTGAAGATTTCCGGCTCCGTCACGACCTCCCTCAACGCGTAAGCGACACCAACGGCGAGCACTTCCAACGGCTCGCGGTTGGCGCGGACGGCTCTGTGTCGTTCGCCGTGGCGCATCCCCTGCGCCAACCGCTTCTCTGAGGTATCCCCATGAAGTTCATCGATTCCCTTGCCGACTTTGTCGGCAGCGCCGTCACCGCTCGCGAGTTCGAGCACAACGGCAAGACCCGCACCTTCTACGCGCGCGAGCTCGCCGCGGACGAAGCCGAGAAGCTCTATGACATCGTCGGCACCGATGGCAAGCCCGATCCGAAGAAGGCTAAGGGCTTCCGCAATCGCATCATTGCGACCTGCATCTGCGATGAGACCGGCAATACGGTCCTGACGGAACAGGAAGCCGGCAAGCTGCCGAACAAGCTCGCGACCAAGCTCCAGGCCTTCGCCATCGAGGTGAATACCGCCGAAAAAAAGGACTTGGAAGCGTAGAGCGGCTTTGGCACGTCTTGGCGCTCCGGCTCGGTTATCCGGTCGGAGTGCTGAAACGGATCATGTCAGCGAAGGAGTTCGCACGCTGGCAGTTGCTCTACGAGCAGGAGCCCTTCGACGACGAATACACCTTCCGCCTTCCCGGCGCGATGGTCTGTTCCATCGTCGCAAACGTCAACCGTGACCCGAAGGCTCGCAAAGAGCCTTACTCCCCTTCCGATTTTCTCCCCTTCGCCGGCCGCGCGCTGCTGGAGGACGAGGCGCAGCCGGAAGAAACCCAAACCGACGACGACATCCGCGAACGGCTCAATGCCATCGCGTCGACGATGAATGGAACGCCGCTGAAATGAGTGAATCACTCGGCAAATTTGTCATCGATCTGGAAGCCCGGATCGCCAATCTGGAAAGCGATCTCGGCCGCGCCGAACGTCTTGCGCAGAAAGCTGCGCGTGAGATGCAGGCATCGTTCGAGAAAGGTTTCAAGGCGATCGAGCAGGCGGCGGATCGTGGCAAGGACGGTGTTCTTGAGGCGTTGAATGCGCTCACCGGGCTGAGCGCTGCTCAGCTCGGCATCGGCGCAGTTGTCGCCGGTCTCGGCGAGATCACGAAACACGCGCTGGAAACCGCCGACGTGCTGAACAAGATGTCTCAGCGCGTCGGCATCAGCGTTGAATCGCTATCTGGCTTGAGCTATGCCGCGCAGCTTGCCGACGTCGATGTCGAATCTTTCCGCGGCGGCCTCGAGAAATTCGCGAAGGCGGCGAGCGCGGCGGCCGGTGGCAGCAAGGAACAGGCCGCGGCATTCCAGGCGATCGGTGTCGCGACGAAGGATGCAGGCGGAAACATCCGCCCGATGGAACAACTCCTCGTCGAGACGGCGGGGAAGTTCGCCGGCTTCAAAGACGACGCGAACAAGACCGCGCTGGCAATTGCGTTGTTCGGCAAGTCCGGTGCCGCGCTGATCCCCTTTCTCAACGAAGGCAGCGAGGGCATCCACAAGATGTCTGCCGAGGCGAAGGCGCTCGGCTACGACTTCGCGGCCACGGCCAAACCGGCAGAAGAATTCAACGACAACCTGACCCGCATGAAGCTTGCGGCGGTCGGGCTGGGCAATGACATCGCGAAGGAATTGTTGCCATCGCTGCTCGCTGCCGAAGAAAAAACCCTCGAATTCATTAAATCGCTACGCGAGAACGGAACGCTCCAGTCATTCGCGAGCGCGATCGGTTTCATCGTTGAGCATCTCGACGCGCTCGTGGTAGTGCTCGGCACGCGCCTCGCGATCGGCGCGGCAATCAGCGCATTCGAAGCTTTGACGGCAGCGATCGCTGCCACCGGCGCCGCTGCTGCTGTTGCCGAGGGCGCGCTCGCGCTTCTAGGCGGCCCGGCCGGCGTGCTCGCGCTCGTGATCGGCGGCGTCTATTTGCTGACGACTCGACTCGACGAAAACCAGAAGGCGGTGCTCGCCTGCGAAGAGGCGATTCGGAAGTTGCGTGATGCACACGGTGAAGAGCGTGCTCAATTGGGCATTACCGGTGCCGCGCTGTCGAAAGATACCGCTGAGCGGCTGAAGAATGCCGAGGCGATTCTCGCCCAATTGGAGGCGAAGAATCTCGATCTGCAAAAAGCCAATGCGCGCGCTGGCGATGGCGGAAATGATGCTTTTGGGTTCGGCGATATTTCCGGGTATAGCCCACTTTCGCAGGCAATGGCGAAGCAGCGCAGCGAAGTCCAGGCGTTGCGCGAAAAACTCACCGAACTGAACCGCGAGCTGAGTATCAATGCCGCTCTGGAAGACTTGGGCGGCGAGGCCGCGAAGAAGGCGGCTCCGAACTTTACGGCGCTCGCGAAAGCGATGGGCGATGACGCTCTGAAGGCGCAAGCGAAATTCGACGATCTGCTCCGAAAAAGCTCGGAAACCCTCGTCGGCATTCTCGGCAAGCTAAATCCCGTCCAGAAGATCTATAGCGACTACGCGAAGGGCATCGCTGAGGCCAACAACGTTTATCAAAAGGAATTGGAACTCTCCGCCAAGTTTCCAGACAGCGCGGAGCGGATGCGCAAAGCAAAGGAACTGTTGATCGCGACGACGAACGCTCTGCAGTTTGCGACGAAGGCTGAAACGGATGCCTTCCTCAAGCAGCATGACGTCGTCAAAGACTACCTCGACAAGATCGCCGACGAGTCCGCGCTGATCGGCCTGACCGAGCGGCAGAAGGAAATCACCAAGGCTGTCGAAGACCTCACGCGCGCATGGGAGAAAAACACTCCGGAAGTGCAGGCGTGGCTGCGCCAGATGGGCATCGTCGATCCGACGTCCGAAGAAGGCCGCCGCAAGATCGCCGAACTCACCGGCGCGCTCTACGACAACAAGCAAGCCTGGGAACTGACGCAGCAGGCCTCGCGCGACTGGGTTTCGATCTTCTCTTCCGCAGCGGATCGCATCCTCTCGACCAGCGGCAATCTCTGGACGCGCTTCAAGGCTGGCTGGAAAGAGATGATCGATTCGGTCATCGCCTATACGGCGAAGCTCGCGCTCATCAATCCGATTTTGAACGGCCTGTTCGGTGGCTCAGCGGGGTTCTCTCTGCTGCCGACATTGGCGAATGCGTTCGGCGGCAGCGGCGGCACACCGGCACTGGTGCAGACCGGCGCAGCAGCAGCAAGCGCTGCCGGCGGGGGCGGCTTTGACCTGAACTCCATCGGCACGCTCGCCTCGCTGTTCGGCAATGGCGGCGACACAGCGGGCGGCGTCCAAGGTTTCGGCGGCATCACCGGCTTGTTCAGCGCATCGAAGTGGATCGACTACGGGAAAAACCTGTGGAGCGGGTTCTCGACGACGGCGAGCAATTTCTGGAATGGCGCGAATGGCGGCATGAACGGCGTCAATGTCGTCACTGGCCAGCCGTATAGCTTCGGGCTGAGCAATGGTGGCTACGGCTCCGCGCTCGGCCAGGGTCTGGGCATTGCGGGCGGCATCTATGCGGGCTACAACCGCGCGCAGAACGCAGACGGGGCATTCGGCAAGATCGGCGGCGGCCTGTCCTACGGCCTCGGCACATACGCGCTTGGCGCGGGTCTAGCGAGTGCAGTGGGCGGCGCTGGCTTCGCCGCTGGCGTCGGCGGTGCATTCGCGATTCCGTGGATCGGATGGGCCGCGCTCATCGCAATGGTCGTCGACAAGATCTCGGGCGGCAATCTGTTCGGCACGGGCTGGAATCCGACCGGCATGGCGCGCAGTACATTGACCGTCGGCGCGGATGATGTGTCAATCGCGAACCAGTACGAGGAAAAGAAGAAGAAAGCCCTCTTCGGAGGCAACGTCTACAAATGGGTTGATACCGCCGCCAGCGACGAGCAGAACGATTTCGCGAAGCAGTTGAAGGATGCGCTGATGCGCACGCGCGAGTCCGATGCGGCCGTGCTGGGTAGCCATATCGCCGACGTCATCACCGGTGCGTTCACGCAGAAGGTCGACAAGGACGGAAAGGTCCAGGAGCAGATTTCGACCGTCCTCGGCAAGACCTACAGCGAAGGGATCGACAAGTTCGCCGAGCGCATCGAGGCCGAGAACCGTATCGCGCAGATCAGCAGCGCGCGCGGCGACGATCAGGCATCGCAAATCGCCGAGCAGTATCGCAAGGATGCAGATCAGCTGGCGCAGGCTGCGCAGTTCCTCTTGCAGGCGCAGGTCGACATTCAGCATGGCATTGGCCTGCTCGGCGATGACCATTCGCTGATCGATATCGGCAAGGTCGTCAGCCAGCTTGCACAGCAGAACGAAACCCTCACGCAAACCTACCAGCGTCTGCAGGCCGAAACCCAAGGCCTGCAATCGACGCTTGACCTGATGGGCATCGACATCGGCAAGACCGGTGCCGAGTTCGTCAAATTTGCCGATGCGGCGACGAACGCCGCGGGCGGCGTACAGAACCTTCAAACGCTTCTGCAGGGCTTTCAGCAGGCGTACTACACCGCCGACGAGATCGCCAAGACGCAGATCGCCGCTTATCAGAAACAGGCGCAAAACGCGCTGTCCGTTCTCGGGCTTGATCCGACCGAATCGATGGCGGATTTCCGCAAGGCGTTCGAGGCGGCATTGCCGACGCTTTCGCCGGATCAGCTCATTCAATGGTTGCAGGCGGCGAACTATCTCGCGCAGGCGACGGCAGCGCAGAAGCAATATGACGATCAGCTCGCCGCGACCGCTGACACGCTCAAGCAAAATGCCGAGACGGTCAAGAGCATCCTCGCGCAGCTCGATCCTGCTGGCGATCCGCTTGCTGGCACGTGGCAGGGTACGCTCGCGACGATCAATGCGCAGTTCGACGCCGCGATCGAGAAGCTCAAGACCATCGGCGCGACCTCCGAGCAATTAGCGAAGGTCGAATCGGATCGAACGATCACCATCGCGAACGCACAAAAGGCCGCAGTCGGCAACTACGCGCAGCTCGTCCAGCAGATCGAGCAGGGCTTCGCCGAACTGCAGCATCCAACGAGCGATTTCCAGAAGGCCCTTGCAACGATCGGCGCGGCCGAGCGCGACACGATCGCGCAGCTCAACGCCGCCGCGAAGGCCGCGGGCATGCAGGCGGCACGCGAGCAGGATCTCGCGCTCGTGCACCAGTACGCCGCCGCGCAAGCCGCCGCCGCCGCACATCAGCTCGACCTCAGCGGCGCCGATCTCGTTTCGAAGCTCAAGGGCAGCAATGGCATTGCCCAGGCGGCGGAGTCGGCAGGCGCTGGATTGCAAGTGGTCGCGCAGGGCCTGAACTCGGTCCAAGACGCGATCGACAAGTTTCGCAACTCGATGCTGCTGGACAGCTCGTTGTCGCCGCTCAACACGCAGCAGCAGTACGACGAGGCGCTAAAGCAACTGCGGGCGACAGGCGACGAGAACATCGCGCGTACCGCGCTTGATCTTGCGCGCAAGCTTGATGCGACCGGCGATGACTACCGGCAGAAGTTCGATCTGATCACTTCGCTCGTGCGCCCCGGTGCCGATACGTCAGGGGTCACCGGCAGAAGCGCAAGTTCCGCGGCAGCAGGGTCTGGCACACAGCTCTCTGAGCTCGAGAAGAATCAGATCGCGCAGCAGATCGCCCAGGCCGCGGCGGACAAGAGCGGTTTTACCGGCGACAGCTATGCCGATGTGTTGAAGGGCTGGGGGTATAGCCTTGATCAACTCGGCAAGGACTTGGGTATCCAGGGCAAATCGCTCGACGACTACCTCACATCACTCAAAGCCCACAGCTATTCTCTTGACGATCTTTCGAAGCTGGTCACCTCGGAAGTCGATCGCATTGTCAAAGCGATTCAGGATGCTTTCCCGCAAACCGTCGTAACCGCTGACACGACGATTGTCGGCGACAAGACCGCGCCGATCACAAAGCAAATTAAGACGCCAGTGTCGATCACTGCGCCTGCCGTTGGCGGCAGTACGGAATCGCAGAAAGCCGAAGAGCTGCAACAGAAATCAGTCGACGTACAGCAACAGATGGTCGATCTGCTCAAGGCTCAGACCGACGTATTGCTCGGCCTGGGCAAGATATTGGCGTCGACTGGCGTTGCGACGGAGGATGCCGTGCACGATTTGGGGCCGAAGCTCGACGATATGGCCTCGGGACTCCGGGCGCTAAACGATGGTGTGCGCAGTGTGCGCACTCGTGATTCGGTGTTGTCGTGATGGCTAGTTTCGCCGCCCTCATGCATATCCAGCTAGGCTTGACGGTCATCAATCCGTTCCGTTTCGCACGGATCGGTGTGCCGTTCTCGCAGACGCTGATCGTCATCGGTGGCACTGCGCCGTATTTCTTCGAGCAGCGCAGTGCGTTGCCGACAGGCTGGATGTTCGATGAGGCAACCGGAACGTTGTCGTGCCCATCACCGCTGGTGACCACCTTCAGCTTCGACGTGTACATCCGCGACACCGGCTTCGACAACGAGATGCTGGCGACCTTCACCGTGATCGTGCTGTTCGAATACGACTACATCCTTGACGAGGCAGGCAACGTGATTACGGACGAATCGGGCGATCCGATGGTGGTGGAGACATGAGCCAGTTCTCCACCTTCGGCATTGCCAACAACGTCGATCCGATCACGCTGGTCGGCCTGCAGAACGGCGGCAACGTGCGTGCGGTCGATGCGGCGCTCAAAGCCTATCTGATGCGTCTTGGGCTTTCGCCGCGCTTCATCGTGCCGTGCCTCGGCGGCGTTGCCTCGACGAAGTACGACTCCACGAACAAACGTCGGATAGGCACATTTCACTTTAAGCCGGCCCTGGCGCAATGGAACTTGTCGGCGACTTCGACGGCGACGCTCTGCATGCTGCTCGAAACGACGAACGGGGCCAATGCCGCGCATGGCGAGTTGTTTCAGCAGGACGGCACGGGCGGTCCGCAGCTGATCGCCACAACCACGACGACGACTAACCTTGTCGCGACACCCTGCACGGCTGACGTGACTGCGGCATTCCTTGCCGCATCGCCGGAAGCCACGTTCATCGGACACATCTGGCTGACCACTTACAACGGCATCGACTGGGCGACTTGCTCGAACGCTTGGATCGAAGTTCAACCGTGAAGGAAAAATGAGATGGCACTCCCCACACTTTCGAAGTCTTGGATATTCAACTGCAACAACCTCATAGCGGCGCAAGGGACTGTGGTGCTCGACAACCAGACACTGCTTCTGGCGGTGGTCAATGCCTTATTGGCCACAGGGAAATGGACTGTCTTTTATTCGTGTAATTCGGTCGCAGCGGGCACTGCTGGCGATGGAGTAAATCGCTGGCTAACCCCGACCAATTTGGTTGGTAACTCGCCGGGTTCTGCTCATTCGTGGATAGTGTTAAAGAACACGAATATGCCCGGTGGCAACTATCAAATCCTGATCGAAGTACCAGGCAACATCACCAGCGCCGGGCTCACATTCAAACGATCAATCAACGCCGGATTTACTGGCGGCTCCACTACGAACGCGCCAACATCCACAGACCAAGTATCGTTCTTAGCCACCGCCGCGTATGGCGGTCCCAGCAACGACCAAGCCATGCGCTGGTCTGTCGAAGTGAGTACTGATGGTCAGTGCACGCGCGTAATATTCGCCGCCGGCGGCGCATTGCGTGGGCTTTGGTATCTGGAAAAAACGGCCAATCCAGACGCAGGTACTACATACCCAGTGGCAGAGTTTGTCGGTGGAACCAATACCGGTTCATACACACCGAGTCTTACTGCAATTCAGATATACCCACTTGCCGGAGTAGCAGGAACGGCAAGCGTAGGCTATGTGAGCCAGCTTACAAACCTGACTTCTCCCAGCTCGATCAATCTTAATTGGCCTATTGTTCCGGCGTGCGCGGTAGGCACAACGGGGGCTTTCGGTTACTTGGGCATGTTCCAAGATATGTGGGTTGGCTCGGCCAGCATCGCGTCTGGCGATAGCTATCCAGGTGCGCCGAATTGGACGGCGAACACCGTCTATGCTCTTGGTGCGCAGGTCACCAACGGATCGAACGTCTACACCTGCACCACTGCCGGAACATCCGCTGCAAGCGGCGGCCCGACTGGCACTGGCACCGGCATTGCCGACAACACCTGCGTTTGGAGCTTTTTCTCGGCAACGAACCAGTTCGTGCAGGTCGGTCAATACATCCTTCCCTGGAACGGCGGAGCGTTCAACCTGACATGACCGCACGCGCCGGTGGTTTTTATAACGTATTCCCGAGCCAGGCATCCGCCTTGCTGGGTCAGCACGGCCGGAGCGCTGGGTCGTTCTATACGTTTCAAACCAATCTCCCGATCTACAAAATGACGGCCTACTTCACGGTCGCACCCACGACGGAAACATGGATTGGCCACGGCTCGCCGAACACAACCGTTCCCAGTGGTCGTGTGCCTATCTCCATTGATCACATTCCGCTATTGCTTCCATGAGCCACTACGCTGCCATCATCAACATCGAGCCTGCTATGAGCAAGCGATTTGCAATCGTCGACGACGGCGCCTCGCTTGGCGCACATCTTGAGGTGCAACAGGGCGGCCTGGTCGTCACGTACGACACGAACGGCACGGACATTCACCGCAACGCGCGCTGCACGCAGGCGGTGTCGGATTCGCGTTGGAACTATGAGTGCGCGTTCTACGGTACCGAGGCATTGAGTGGCTCCAATGCCGTCGTTGGTTTGATTCTCAACAGCGCAGGCAACAACTTCTGCCCGGGCGATGTGGCAAACAGCTTTGCGTATTATCCCGGCACGGGCGAATGCAGGGCCGGCGGCTCCCTGCTGGCCACGGTGGCCACGATGGCCAAGCAGCGGCCGATCCGCTGCGCGCTCGATCTCGTCGCGAACACATGGGCCGTCTATGCCGGCACGCTATTGTTGTATTCGTTCGCGCTGCCGGCTGGACAGACATGGGTGCCGGCGGTCGCGATCGGCGGAACAACGGCCTACGGGCTGAGTGCGTATTTCAACTTCGGCAGACGCAAGCTATTCAATGAGCCGCTGACCAACTTCAAGCCCGGTATTTTCGTCTCGAATACGATCGGCGCGTCGCTATGGTTGAGCGATATCGATCTGCGCCTGCCATCGATGGCGACGCCGCCGAATCAGTTATACGAAGCGCGGATCAAGGATCCTGAGAAGTTTTCGATTCACCAGGGCATCCAGTTCTGGCCGGACGGGAAGACGAGTCGGAGTTTCTCGGCCAGTGATATCCCGCTCGACAACCAGGATGGTGCGCTGGACTTCTTGTTAGCCGCGCAGCCGCGCGGCGCGAAGATTACCCATATGGTGCTCGATCTTGAAACGCCGGGAGCGTTGCCGATCATCGTGGCGACGACGTTGGTCGACAAGATACAGCAGCCTGATGCAGGGACGCTCACGATCAAGCAGCGCGATGTGCTTTCGCGCTGGGATGTGCCATTGCAGCGCCAGATGTTTCCGCCCTGGGTCGATCCGGGCGCGGCGAATCGGCCGATGCCGATTACGCTCGGCGTGTGCCGCAACGTAGTGCCCACTCTTGTCGATCAGAACGCGGGGAGCCCGATCTATGCTTTTCACGATGCTGCGCTGACGGCGCTGGGCATCCAGCGCGATATGGGTGATCCATTAGACCCGACTGCCGATCCACCGGATTACACGCCGTCTGGCGACGGGCGGGGCATCATCTTCCGGACGAATCCGACTGGCCGGCCGAGCGGAGATATTTCATCGAGCGGCAGCAGTACGATTACTCCAATCACCGGAACTGACCTCCTCGGAGGCGTCGGCGCAATGACGACGGCGAGCGGAGGCGCTGGCTCGATGCCGACCGGATGGACGCATGTTGCACGCCCACCTGGTCACCTAGCGACGATCACCAGCCAATGGACGAATGCCGGTGGTGGCCGACTCCAAGTGACGCTCGATACCTGGCAAGGTCTTGCGTTCAATATGGCCGACTATTCCATCGATCGCGCCGCCTGCGCACTGGTCGCTGGCGATCGCTACCGCATCGAATTGAATGTGTCCTCATTTACCACCACGCTGTCCAAGTTGGCGGGATCGATTTTGCGCATAGCCGCGGTCGATTCCGGCGGCGTCGCGCATCTGATTCCATCGGCAATTTGGGGTTCGTTTGCGGTCGGTCACTACACGGCGGAATTTACGGCAGCGGTGAATGCCGTATCGATCGAAATTAACATATACATAGAAGTGATCGGTGGCACGGTCACGGCGCCGTTCGTGACACAGATCGATGACGTTACGGTCGTGCAGTTGCCGAGCGCGACGGTTGTGTCCGACCTTCAGGGCATCAACTTCGCGGACTACCAGTACGAAATGATTGAAGTTCGCGGCGGCGGCACAAGCGCCGATTGGTCGCGTGCGGATGCGGAGGCGATCGATGCGGCAAAGCCATACTTGTTTGGCGTGCATATTTCCGACGTGGTGACTGTCACGGCCGGCATGAGCGCGCCATGCGATACGTTCGGCGCGGCAATGACGAGCGATGCCCAGGGGGTCGTGCGATGGGTTTTGCAGGTCAAGCCAAGCACTGTGCCGGACGGGCAGATCATCTACCAGTTCAATCGCACGAATATGGCCGGGTTGCCGCTAGGCGACGGCGATGATGCTCCCGGCTTGACGACGAAAGCCGGCGCGAAGCACAACTGGCCACCACTGCCCACCGATTCGGATTTTGTTGACGATTTCGATCCCACAACCGGCATCGATGCCGAGACACGCACGCGTTTCAAGCGAGTGTCGCAATATCAGGTGGATGCCACATCGGTTCCTGCTCACGTCTATGAATTCGCGATCGACGCCGGCGAGCTACCGATGCTTACCGATAACGTGGCAGACACCCAGGCACAGCATGATTCGATGCTGGATCAGTATGAAGACGCCATCAATAACTATCGGTGGGAAGGCTACTTTGATCCGCTCAATTCGCCACTGTGGATGTGTGGAGCAGTGGTGCGCGTGACGTGGGAACGCAAGAGCGATAAGGATCGGCCGTCGGCGACGTTCGAGCCAGGGAAGAATCTGCTCATCAAAGAATTTGATCTGTACCCGTTCGCTGGGAAGATCGAAATCATCAAGGCGTGGGGTTGACATGTTGCTCAGTTTTGGACGTCCAGCAGGCTCGACGGTAGCGATTGCGAACTCCGCGTTCGTCGATGGAAATGCGCAGGTGCTCATTAATGGCCGACCGGGTTCGACGGCGAGATTTCCATGGCCGTCCGGTCCGCAAACCACGGCGACGAACATCATTATCACGGTGACGTTTCCGTATGCGATCGTGCCGCGCTTGGTCGGCGCGATGAATACTACGCTCCCGCCGGGAACGCTGTTTACGATGCAGTGGAAGCGGCCGGCCGATGGCGCCTACGGATACGGCGCGGTGACCGAGCGTGTCGTGCAGAAGCCACGAGGTGAGCGTGTGGTTTGGCGCGGCCTGTCGGCCGGCCTTGACCCTTGTATCGGCGTGCAGTACGTCATCAACAACGATGTCTACGGCGTGGCCTCGATCCCAGCGGGAAGCTTGCAGGATCTCGGCGAGTTATGGCAAGGCCCGGGAATCAAGCTCATTGCCGTCCCCGAATTTACGGAGAAGTACGACGATCCCTCAGTTGCCGACCTTTCGGACTGGATGCAAGCATGGTCTCGGCAGAAGACGAGCCGCCGCATCTTGACGCTCACGCCGACAGTACTCCAGGAATCGCAGGTCTACAGCGGAGGCATGGAGCAAGGCTATGACTTCGAATCTCTGATCGCGCAGATCGATGGCGGGCAGCGAAGTGTCATCGTGCCGCGGCATACAGATGCGAGCGGCGCATACTCGGCCGCCCTGACAAACCGTACCGCCCGATTCGGCTACCTATCCCAAGCGGCAACGAACAAGCATCTCTCCGGACTGTTCTACGGGCCAGGAGAGTGGGAGCACAAGGAGATTCCAATTCCGACTTAGTTTCCACTGCAATCGTCTGAACTCAGCCAGTCCCGCGCATAGACCGCAGCCTCGCGCGGAGTCTCGAATGGCCCGGCGCTGTGCTCGTGAGATGACCAATGCCAGCCATTCGAAAGATGATGGATTGAGCCGGCGAAAAACTCGCCGTGCATGACGTGCCAGTTCCGAAACTCGGAACATACGCCGGTTACTTCCGAGAACGTGATTTTCCCATCGCGCATGCGGGCAGTGTACGCGGGGGAATCTCAGGACGTGAGCGCGCGTGAAATGCTCCACGAAATGCCCCACAAACGATGCTCAAACCCAGCCCATCCATGCCCAAATAGCAAAAACGCCGCTAAGTAAAATCAAATACTTAGCGGCGCGGATTGGTGGAGGTGGGGGGAATTGAACCCCCGTCCGAAGACACTACATCCCTGGCTCTACATGCATAGCTCGCCGTTTAGTCTCATCCTGCGGCAACACGGCGCGCAAAGCGCACCGCAGGACCA
>Ga0105239_10000925_pt1 | contig 41596 bp, 45 predicted proteins | sample KBSC44metaG_FD_92761 | JGI IMG/M metagenome (GOLD analysis project Ga0105239, IMG submission 92761) | Corn rhizosphere microbial communities from Kellogg Biological Station, Michigan, USA - KBS C4-4 metaG | ecosystem: Host-associated > Plants > Roots > Rhizosphere > Soil | place: Michigan, USA...
CATGGCAAGGGGTATGTCATCGAGCAATTGGAGGACTTCCGGTTCAAGATCGGGCCCAAGTCCTTCTTCCAGACGAATACCCGCCAGGGGGAAGCGTTGTATCGCGTCACTCGTGAGTATTCCGAGCTCACGGGAAAAGAGACAGTCTATGACCTGTACTGCGGCACCGGCAGCATCGGCATCTTCGTCAGCCGCCAGGCCGCCCGCATCGTTGGGGTGGAGGTGGTGCCCGAAGCCGTTTCGGACGCTGTCGAGAACGCAGCGCTGAACAATATCCGGCAGGCCCGGTTCTTTGCGGGCGATGTCGTCGATGTCTGCAACGATGGGTTCTTTGCCCGGGAGGGAAGACCCGACGTGATCATCACCGACCCGCCCCGCGCCGGCATGCACGAAGGCCTTGTGAACAAGATCCTCGAGATAGGCGCGCCCACGGTAGTATATGTCAGCTGTAATCCTGCCACCCAGGCACGGGACCTCCGGCTGCTGGATGCGAAATATGCGGTCACGCGGGTCCAGCCGGTGGATATGTTCCCGCATACCCATCATATTGAAAATATCGTGCAACTGAAGTTGAGGGGTTAATTCGTAAATTGTGCGATAATACCATTTAATCGATAAAGAAGAATATGCGTTTCAACATACCCCCGGTCATCAGGATTTTACTCATAATCAATGTTGTAGCCTTTCTCGCCCAACAAGGCATTCCGGATCTCACAGAATGGGGGGCGCTGCACTACTGGAAATCGCCGCTATTCAAGCCGCACCAGATCATCACCCACATGTTCCTTCACGGGAATTTCTGGCACATCTTCGGGAATATGCTGGTCTTGTTCTTTTTTGGCAGCCACCTGGAAGGCTATTGGGGCGCCAAGCGGTTTTTGAATTTTTATCTCATCTGCGGGATCGGCGCGGCTATCGTGCAGATGCTGATGATCCCCTTTGAGGCAAGCAGGGCGATCGGACCCACGCCTGGCGTGCCGCCCGAAATAGTCGAACAAGCCATCACTCAATACACCGACGTCTACTCCATGATAGGAGCCTCGGGCGCCATTATGGGGGTCATGGCGGCCATTGCCTACCTGTTTCCCAACATGGAGATCTACATTTACGGCGCATTTCCGATAAAGGCAAAATATCTTGTCCCGGTATATGTCCTTTTTGATCTGTTTGGCGGATTCGGCCGCCAGGCGGGGGACAATGTCGGTCACTTCGCCCACCTGGGAGGAGCGCTGGTCGGCATCCTTATCGTCATATTCACGAACCGGACCAATCGCCGGAATTTTTATTAGCCAGGATCGAACATCCCTCATGGGCGTTTTGTAATTTCATAAATAATCGTATGCCTGTAATGGAAGAAAGTAGTTATCGCAAGAAGATGGCCCTCGGGCAGGATGGCAACGCATTGGTCAGGCTGGTCGTGATCAATGCCGTATTATTTGCGATACTCCAGTTCGTATCCATTATTTACAAGGCCTACAGCCTTCCCGACTCGGCCTTTAACAGCAAGGTCCTCTCCTGGTTCCTCCTGCCTGCCTCCCTCGATAAGCTATCCGGCCGTCCCTGGACGGTGCTGACCTATATGTTCGCCGATATGAGCATCTTCCGTTTCATCGGCAACATGTTCTGGCTCTGGGGGTTCGGATATATTTTACAGGACCTGACCGGGAACCGGAAGCTGATCCCCATCTATCTCTACGGCGGCATCGCGGGTGCGCTCATTTATCTCGGTTGTTATGCCTTTATCCCGGGACTGCATGCGAGCGTCGCCACGGCACAGCTGGCCGGGGCCAACGCCTCCGTGATCGCGATCGCCATCGCCGTCACCTCGGTGGCGCCGGACTACCGGATCTTCCCGATGATCAACGGCGGTATCCCACTCTGGATACTGACTGCCCTGTACCTGGTGGTCAATTTTGCGACGCTGGACCGCCACGAGCCCGGCCCCTTTATCGCCAACCTGGCCGGCGCCGGCGCTGGATGGCTGTTCATCTTCTTCCTGCGGAAAGGATATGACGGCAGCCTTTGGATCAACCGGTCCTTCGACTGGTGCAACGACCTCTTCAACCCCGACAGGAAGAGGAAGATAAGATCCCCCAAAGACGAGTTCTACTACAAGGTCTCCGGCACCCAGCCGTTCAAAAAGATACCCAACGTCACTCAACAACGCATCGACGAGATCCTCGATAAGATCAACCAACAGGGGTATCGCTTCCTCACCGACGAGGAAAAAGAGATTCTGAAAAGGGCCGCGGACGAAGAAGATTTGTAACTTAGGGCAAATGGCCCTCCTAAGAAATTACGCCCGCCGGCTGTTCATCACCCTGAACATTCTTACAGCTGTCCTGTTCCTGCTGGCCTGCGCGAATTCCTTTCTGCATCCGGGCAAGTGGTGGCTCGTCTCGCTGCTGGGGCTCATCTTCCCGTTGTTGTTGCTGCTCCTGCTGATCTTTATCCTCATCGGCCTCTTTATCCCCCACTATCGACCCTGGTCGCTGCTGTCGCTGGTAACCCTGCTCATCGGCTGGTCCAATATCCGCGCCTTTTTTGCCCTGCACCCCGGTACGGGTTTCGACATGAAAAAGCCGTCCGGCGCCATCCGGGTCATGACCTGGAATATCCGCAGCTTCGATGAATACATCACGAAAAAGAAGGGCGCTTCCGGCCATCGGGTCAAAATGCTGAACTTTATCGACAGCGTCCATCCCGATATTCTTTGCCTGCAGGAGTTCACCGAATCCTATCACCCCAACGATACGCCCAATATTCCCGTGATCGAACAACAGCTGCGCTTCCCCTATCATGTTTTTTCGAAGGACTATGGCCGTTATGACGGGAAATGGGGGGCGGGAGTGATCATTTTCTCGCGCTACCCGATCGTCGACTCGCAGATCGTTCATTATTCCAAGCCCGATCGGGTTCCCGCCACCGAGAGCCTGGCTTCCGCCGATATCCAGATCGGCGATGATACGCTCCGGGCCTTTACGACCCACCTGCAGTCGGTGCTCTTTCGAAGTAAGGACTACCATGACATCGATATCATCAAAAAGGTCGATGACAGCATCGTTACGGCCTCCAAATCCATCGCGAAAAAGCTCGCCTACGCCTTCCAGCACCGGGCCGACCAGGCCGAAGAAGTGCGGGTACGGCTCGACAGAAGTCCCTATCCGGGATTCATCTGCGGAGACTTCAACGACGTCCCCAATTCCTACACCTATTTCACTATCCGTGGCTCATGGAACGATGCCTTCCTGCGGCGGGGCTTCGGTATCGGCAGGACCTTTGTTCATCTCTCTCCGACACTGCGGATCGACTACATTCTCGCCGATCCGCAATTCGAGGTTCTGCAGTGCCGGAAATTCTCCCTCCCCTGGTCGGACCATAATCCCGTGGTGACCGATCTGCGGCTGACCACACACTAAAAATCGTATCTTCGGGCCCGTATGAGTCAGCTAAAAGTTCATAATTCTTATACCCGTCAGAAAGAGGTTTTCAACCCGATCACGCCCGGTCATGTGGGCATGTACGTTTGCGGCCCGACCGTCAGCGGGGAAAGTCACCTGGGACATGCCCGTCCCACGATCACCTTCGATTTCATCTATCGCTACCTGCTCCATCTTGGCTACAAGGTCAGGTACGTCCGTAATATCACCGATGCCGGCCACTTCGAAGAAGAAGGCCGCGAGGCTGAAGATAAGATCTCCAAAAAGGCCGTGCTCGAAAAACTGGAACCGATGGAGCTGGTGCAGAAATACACTAACCTTTTCCATTGGGCGATGCGGCAGTTCAACAACCTGAACCCAAGCATCGAACCCACGGCTACGGGCCATATCGTCGAGCAGATCGAAATGATCCGGAAGATCATCCAGGAAGGATATGCATACGAGGTCAACGGTTCCGTCTATTTCGACGTGAAGAAATACGCCGCGCACTATCCCTATGGCAAGCTGAGCGGCAGGGTGCTGGACGATCTTCTCGAGACCACCCGCGACCTGGACGGCCAGGACGAGAAACATAACCGGCAGGATTTTGCGCTCTGGAAGGCCGCACCGCCGGAACATATCATGCGATGGCAAAGCCCCTGGGGCGAAGGATTCCCCGGCTGGCATATCGAGTGCTCGGCGATGAGCACGAAATATCTCGGGGCGCAGTTCGATATCCACGGCGGCGGCATGGACTTGCAGTTCCCGCATCATGAAAGCGAGATCGCGCAAAGCACGATCTGCAATCACGAGGTCCCGGCAAGATATTGGCTCCATAACAATATGATCACCCTCAACGGCAAGAAGATGGGGAAGAGCTATGGGAACCAGATCCGGCTCACGGAGATGTTCACGGGTTCGCATCCCCTATTGCAGCAGGCTTATTCGCCGATGACTATTCGTTTCTTCATTTTGCAGACCCATTACCGAAGCACATTGGATTTTAGTAATGACGCCTTGCAGGCCGCGGAGAAGGGACTCAAACGCCTCTGGGAGGCCTATGACCTGCTGAAGAAGATGGGTGCCGACGACGTGGAGAACAGTTCCGCCACGGCGGCCGATCCGGCCGTCGACGACCAGGTGCGCAAGTTGCTGAACGAGCTGGACGAGTTCATGAATGACGACTTCAACACCGCGAAGGTGCTGGCCAATCTTTTTGAGCTGGTGCCGATCGTCAACTCTCTGAAGGGCGGCCAGATCCGCCGCGATGCGCTGAGTCCCGCCACGCTTCAGCTGATGAAGCGCTATTTCACCGATTATCTCGAGAACATCCTGGGGTTGAAAGGCGAGTCGGCCGGCGACGATCAGAAGCTTAGCGGCGTTATGGAGCTGCTCATCGATATCCGCCGCGACGCCCGTTCGCGCAAGGACTATTCGACCTCGGATAAGATCCGCACCCAGCTGCAACAGCTGGGGATCGTCCTCAAGGATGAGAAGGATGGGGGAGTGAGCTATACGTTTGCTTAGGATCAACAAATGCAAATCGTCCATGGATTACCGGCTACATCTTTCCAAAGACAGGAAATTGAAAAAGCTGATCGGCGAACATAAGCCGATAAAGGTCACCAGGCGGAAGGACGTCCTGTATTATCTCATCGCCTCCATCATGAGCCAGCAGCTGTCTGCGAAAGTCGCCGATACTATTCTGAAGCGATTCGTGGCCTTGTATGAGGGCCGGATCCCGAGTCCCGAAGAAATCCTTGCCACCCCCTTCGAGACCCTGCGCTCTATCGGTCTCTCCAATGGGAAGACCCGCTATGTCCAAAACGTTGCGCAATTTGCCGTCGACCACGGGATCGATCATCGGAAGCTGGACAAGATGGATAATGAAGCGGTTATCATCTATCTCACCCAGATCAAGGGCGTGGGCCGCTGGACGGCGGAGATGTTGCTGATGTTCAGCCTGGGAAGGGAAGATATTTTTGCGATCGACGACTGGGGCGTACAGAATGCCATGTTGCACATCTACAAATTGGACCGCACCGATAAAAAGGCCTTTCGTGCCGAACTGCTGCGGATCTCGGCGAAATGGAGCCCCTACCGCACCTATGCGTGTATGCATCTCTGGCGCTGGAAAGATAATGCGCCGGCTGCCGGAGTGAAAAAAAAATAGTACCTTTCGTCACCCTGCAAGGCCATCGCGGCCGGCACTCCCGGCAACCTTTTACCCAGGAACTACGTATCCGGGAAAAAGGGACCTATCGTTAACTTTTAAAATTAAAAATTGTGAGAAAGTTGAAAATCGTTTTTTCCGCTCTTTTCGTTGTCGTGTCCTTTGCCGCTCTGATTTCCGTCTCCGGCTGTAAAAAGACATACAATACGGTCGTACAGGACAGCGTCTACTATTCTTCCTGGACTCCGTTGTCGATGACGTTGAATGTCGACCAGAACAACGACTCGATATACTACCAGGATTTCAACAACTCGAGGATCACGGCAAAGATCATCTCGCGTGGCGCCGTCATCGGCTATTTTGGCCAGGTGTTGAGTGGCGATACTACCCTCTCCGTCGCCTCCGACTGGACTCCTTACTACGGCGTGCTGCAACAACTGCAGGTTGGCGTGCTTGACCTGTCCGCTTTCGTGAATCTCAGCTATAGCAACGGCGGTTTCCTGTACCGTTATGTCATCATTCCCGGGAATGTCCTCGCGAACTCTTCGCTCAAGGATATGACGAAGGATCAGTTGAGCAAAATGAAATTCACCGACCTGCAGCAGGCGCTGAACAAGGCACAAAACTCTTCCAACGGGAACCGGCTTCAATAATTGACCCGGGATTAAACCGGCTTCGCGAGTGAAAGAAGTGATTACTTCACTTCTTTCACTTCTACGTCTTCCACCAGACGGCTATTGGTGTTCACTTCGAAACGCTGAACGGAATTGTCACCGAGATTGCGGATGACGAAAACCAGCTTTCCAAAGTTTTCGGTGTCGGCCAGCTTGAAAGTCTTATCAAAATTCTTCATCGAATAAAGACCCGAGTACAGGGCAGTTCCCGCCTCATCAAGAATAGTGACGCTGAAACGGCTACCCGTGGCGTTATTGTATAGCACATTGAAAAAGAACCCCCCATCATTGTCACCGACGTATTTTACCTCGGCGGTGGCAGCATTTTTGTCTGTGATGGGATCATGCGGGCCATTGGCCAGGCTCACCAGGCTCATGCCGGCAAGGAAAAAGGAAAGAACGATCGACTTCATAATTTTCTGTTTATGGATGTGAGAAATGGGGAATGGTAAATTAATTGACCTTCTGGACCGCAACCTCGCGGATGATCCGGCTGTTGACGTTGATGTCGAAGGTCTTTACGATGTCCGCGTCTTTGTAATCCCGGATCACGAATACGACCCGGTCCTTCTCGGACTTTGGCAACCGGAATTGTTTGTAGATGGTCTTTTCGCTGAAAACATTCTGATACACTGCCGTCCCGTCCTGGTCCTTGATGACGACCTGGAACTTGCCGTTCGTGGGATTGGTGTAGGAGATGTCGAAGACGAGCATGTCGTCCTGCGTGCCGAGGTATTTTACCGTTGCGGCGTTGTCCGTTCCGCCGGTGGACTGGGCCTTTGCGGATGAAAGGACCGACAGGAAAGCGGCTGCGAGAGAAAGCTTGCCAAAGAAAGCCATGAATTGAGACTTCATATAAATGGGTTTTAGTGACGATTAGGATATGGAGCAACCCGAGAGCATATATGGAAAGTCAACCGATGACAAGCATAGCGAAGCAAGCGCGAATCGGTTTGCGGCAAGACAAGAGAGAGAAATGGCAGGCTGGAAAGTGGAAAGAGATCAGGACGATCTCATATTTGATACTGCAAATATATATCCAAAATCGATTAATAGCAATACTTCAATATAAATTCTACGTTAAGATTGAAACATTGTTTTTATTCTAATTTGTAACATCCTCATTTAATATCTTCCAGAGCAGGTCTTTCAACTCGACGATACCCTGGTTGGTCATGGAAGAGATAAAAGTATGTGGGACATCGGTCGGTAGCTCGCGTTGGATGGCCTCTTTCAGCTCTTCATCCAGCATATCACTTTTGCTGATGGCGATGAGAAAACGCTTGTGCAGCAGCTCGGGATTGTATTTCTCGAGTTCGTTGACCAGGATGCCGAACTCCGCAGCATGGTTGGGACTGTCGGCCGGGATAAGGAACAGCAGGACGGGATTGCGTTCGATATGGCGGAGAAACCGATGACCAAGACCCTTCCCTTCTGCTGCCCCCTCGATGATCCCCGGCAGATCGGCCATGCAGAATGACCGGCCGTCGCGGTATTCCACCATTCCCAGCTGGGGGGTGAGCGTCGTGAAGGCATAATCGGCAATTTTCGGCTTGGCGGCAGTGATCACCGACAGCAGGGTAGACTTGCCCGCGTTTGGAAATCCTACCAGCCCGACATCTGCCAACACTTTGAGTTCCAGAACCTTCCACCCTTCCACACCGGGAAGTCCCGGCTGGGCATGCTCCGGCGCCTGGTTGGTGGCGGTGGCGAAACTGGCATTCCCCAATCCTCCCCGGCCGCCCTTCAGCCAGATGATCTCCTGCCCGTCCTCGAGGATCTCCGCTTCGACCTTGCCGGTCTCTTCATCTCGTGCTACCGTCCCCAGGGGAACGTCGATGAAGATGTCTTTGCCGTACCGGCCCGTGCAGTTGTTCCCGCTACCCGCCTCACCGTCTTCCGCCAGTACGTTCTTATAGTAGCGCAGGTGCAGCAGCGTCCACTGGTGTTTGCTTCCCCGGAGGATGATATGGCCGCCACGGCCGCCGTTGCCACCGTCGGGTCCCGCCATGGCATTGAATTTCGTCTGCATAAAATGCTTGCTGCCGGCGCCGCCATGCCCGCTCCTGCAAAAGATCCTGATCTGGTCGACAAAGTTTGATTTTTCCATTCGGGGGCAAAGATACTTACTCTGCGCCTTTCCAGGGCTTGTAGGTCTTTTCGGGGTCGTTGGGCCGGGTCTCGCCCATCGGCCTGGCGTCGCTGCCCCGCACGGCCTCGTCCCCGGCGCTCGCTTCCTCCGGCCGCAGCGGCTCACAGGGCTTCCAGCCGGCCTGCATCTCTCCCGGCAATGCCTGGTAGATGGCCGTGCCTTCGGTCTTCCAGCTCAACATCTCGTCGCTCACGGTCTTGACGATCTTCCCCGGATTACCCACCACTACGCTTCGCGGCGGGATGATCTCGCCCGTCCTGACAAGGCTCAAGGCGCCGACGATACACTCGTCGCCGATATCGGCATTGTCCATGATAACGGCATTCATTCCGATCAAACAATTGCGCCCGATACTTGCCCCATGGACGATGGCGCCATGACCGATATGCGCCCCCTCGCGCAGGAGGACCGTAGCGCCGGGAAAAAGATGGATCGTACAGCTCTCCTGCACGTTACAGCCGTCTTCGATGATGATCCGCCCCCAGTCGCCACGGATGGCGGCGCCGGGACCGACATAGACGCCTTTGCCAATCACCACATTACCTGTTACGGCGGCTTGTGGATGCACAAAGGAAGAAGGATGGACCACCGGCCGGTGGCCATTGAATTCGTAAAACATATTATTGGCCAGTGAATTTTGGAGCTCGTTTATTCAGGAAGGCATTCACCCCCTCCGAATAATCCTTTGTTTGGGCGGCCTGCTGCTGCAGCTCGTCCTCCAGCAGTAGCTGGGCTTCCAGCGTATTGGTCGCCGAATAATTCAGCGCGTGCTTGGTCAGCGCCAGCGCCCGGGTAGGCATTTCGGCTAACACGGCAGCCAATGCCCGCGAAGCGCCGGCAAATTCCTCATCGGGGTACACGGCATACACCATCCCCATTCTCTCGGCAGCCTCGGCAGGGATCTTATCCCCCAGGAAAGCGATACCCGCAGCCTTCTGCCAGCCGACCAATCTCGGCAAGAACCAGGTCCCCCCCGTGTCGGGGACCAGCCCGATCTTCGAAAAAGCCTGGATAAAGGAGGCTGACTTCGTCGCCAGGACGATATCGCAGCAGAGCGCAAGGTTGGCTCCCGCCCCCGCCGCTACTCCATTCACCGCCGCCACTACCGGCTTGGGCAGGTTGCGGATGCGGGTGACGATGGGATTATACTGCTCGATGAGGACCTTCGATAAACCCGGCCCGTTCGGATCGGTCACCTCCACGAGGTCCTGACCCGCGCAAAAGGCCTTGCCGGCGCCCGTGAGATAAACGGCCCGCACCTCGTGCAGACTCGCACATTCGTCCAGCCGCGCTTGCAGCAACAACGCCATCTCGCGGTTGACGGAATTCAATTTCTCCGGCCGGTTCAACGTAATAAAAGCGACCTGATCCCGGATCTCGAAAAGGATGGAAGACATATTAGTGACATTTAAAATAATCGAAGGGCTCACGGCAATCCTCACATCTGTACAGGGCCTTGCAGGCCGTACTGCCGAATTCACTGATCATCGCCGTATGGTAAGAGCCGCAATGGGGGCAGGCGATGGCTTCATTGGGCTGGAATAGGCCCAGGTCGCATACGATGGGTACCGGGGTCGGCGGAGCGATGCCGTATGCCTTCAGCTGTTGCTTTCCCTTCTCGCTCATCCAATCCGTCGTCCAGGCTGGGGAGAGAACGGTAGAGAGCTGGATATCGGTATAGCCGTGCTCCAGGAGCACCATCCGGATATTCATCCGGATCACATCCATCGCGGGGCAACCGCTATAGGTGGGGGTGATGACGATCTCAGGATGTCCGTCCGCCATCCGTACGTCCCGAACGATCCCCAGGTCCACGATCGATAACACCGGGACCTCGGGATCATGCACCGTTTCCAACAGGGACCATATCGTTTTTGTCGACTCCATTGGCTACCATTCGCAGCCCGGGTAGGCGCGTTGTAGAAATTGCATTTCTGCCAGCAGATATCCCAACTGCTCGGTATGTCTTCCCTGCTTGCCCCCCTTCTGCGCGACCGCATTGGGGACGGTCAGGGTCGCCTCTTTTAATACTTCCTGTACCCGCGTAGTCCACAGCGGCTGGACCTGGGCCAGATCGACGGCGATACCCAAAGGGGCAAGCGATTGTTCATAATCGGCGGGCAGGAACAGCTCTCCCGTATACATCCACAGCTGGTCGACGGCCTTCTCCATCCGGGCATGACTTTCTTCCGTTCCATCCCCCAGCCGGATCACCCATTCGCTGCTCCAGCGAAGATGATAGGTGACCTCTTTCAATGATTTTTCGGCGATGGCCGATAGCTCGCCATCCCGGCTTTCCCGCAATTCCCGGTAAAAATAATATTGGTAGGCGCTGAAAAGGAACTGCCGCAGAACGGTCGTCCCCCAATCGCCATTGGCCTGCTCGACCAGCAGGCAGTTGCGAAAATCCCAGGAATCGCGCAGATAGGCGAGCTGATCTTCGGTGACGGGCGATCCCGCCGCACCGGCCACCGGTCCCCCCGGAACCGCCGGCCGTTCGCCCGCATTCATCAGTCGCGCGGCGTATTGATACAGGTACCGCGCTTGGCCGATCAGGTCCAGCGCGATATTGGACAGGGCGATATCCTGCTCGAGGATCGGGCCATGACCGGTCCACTCGCTGTTGCGATGACCCAGGACAAGGGCGTTGTCAGCCAGGTGCAGGGAATAATTGATGAGGTGTCGGGCGTTCATGCTTACATATGCTTTAATTCGTCCGGCAGATCATAGAAGGTTGGATGGCGGTAGACCTTGTCATTGGCCGGATCATAAAAGGCGGCGGCATCGTCCGGATTGGAAGCATGAATATATTTGCTTTCCACCACCCAGATGCTGACCCCTTCCATCCGGCGGGTATAGACATCGCGGGCATTCTCGATGGCCATGGCCGCATCGGCGGCATGCAGGCTGCCCACATGCTTATGATCCAGACCCTGTTTGCTGCGGATAAAGATCTCCCACAGCGGCCAGTTATGCTGTTTTTCCATATTGTATCTTTTTCTCCGCATGCGCAACCGCCGCCTCGCGGACCCAGGCCCCGTCCTCATGTGCCTTAACCCGGACCGCCAGCCGTTGCCGGTTACACGGACCGTTGCTGTTCACGACATTCCAGAACTCTTCCCAGTCGATGCTTCCGAAATCATAATGCTGCCGCTCTTCATTCCAGCGGAGCTCGGCATCCGGCAAGCGCATTCCGAGGAGTTTGACCTGCTCTGCGCAGACATCGACAAACTTCTGCCGCAGCTCGTCGTTGGTGAACCGCTTGATCTTCCATTGCATGCTCTGCGCCGTGTGCGGCGATGCATCGTCATTCGGTCCGAACATCATCACCGAGGGCCACCACCACCGGTCGATCGCATCCTGGCACATCCGCCGCTGCGCCTCACTACCCCGGCTCAGCACCAGCAGGATTTCGAACCCCTGGCGCTGGTGAAAGCTTTCTTCCTTGCAGATACGCACCATCGCCCGGGCATAAGGACCGTAGGAGGCCCGGCATAAGGGTACCTGGTTCATGATGGCCGCACCATCCACCAGCCAGCCGATGGCGCCCATATCCGCCCAGGTAAGCGTGGGGTAATTGAAAATGGAGGAATATTTTGCTTTTCCGCTGTGCAGCTGGCTGATCATCTCGTCCCGGCTGATACCAAGCGTTTCGGCGGCTGAATAAAGATAGAGTCCGTGGCCCGCCTCATCCTGGACCTTGGCGATAAGGGTCGCCTTCCGCCGCAGCGAAGGAGCACGCGTGATCCAGTTGGCCTCCGGCAACATGCCCACGATCTCGCTGTGTGCATGCTGCGAGATCTGTCTTATAAGGGTCTTACGATAGGCCTCCGGCATCCAGTCCTTCGGCTCGATGCGAATGTCCTGGTCGACCTTATCCTGGAAGAGCTTTTCACTGGCGGAGTCCATACAGTCGTGTTTATCCCCAAAGGTACTCATTTTTTAAAAAGCTAACAAGCGTTAGCACGCGGCGGTCTTTTCTTTCCGTATATTAGAAGAGCTAATTTATCCGGTATGTCCCTTTCACGCAGAGTTTGGAACATCCTTCTGTCGCCCGACCAGGAATGGCACGTGATCGCCGGCGAAAAAAGGACCATACGGTCCCTGTTGGGCCGTTATGTGATCCCCCTGGCGCTGATCCCTGCCGCCGCCAGCTTTGTCGGCTATGGGCTGGTTGGCGCCAACGGCATCCTCTTCCGGATGAGTGGTCCGTATTGGGGCATCTCGATGGCCCTCAACAGCCTCATCACCTCGCTTTGCGTCTACCTGATCGGGACTTCGCTGGTCGACCGGCTGTCGCGTGGATTTGGCGGAACCAGTAACCCCGGGCGTTCGGCCCAACTGGTGGCCTACTCCTACACACCCGCGTGGATCGCCGGCGTCTTTTACGCCTTGCCCGGCTGGCAGCAGGGCGTCGTGTTGGGATTGTACAGCGTTTATCTTTTTTACCTGGGCGTGCCGGCGCTTACGGCCATACCCGAAGACCAGCGGGTGGCCTATACGATCGTAAGCGCCATCCTGCTCATCATCATCCGTTTCCTGGTGGGACTCCTTCTTTCCGATCTTATTTATTCGTTCGCATCGGCTCCCTTTATTTGGAGTCAAAGTCAATAACCACTTTCTCCGTTTTGGGATGCGACTGGCAGGTGAGGATAAAACCCGCGGCCAGCTCGTCGGCCTCGAGGGCATAGTTGACATCCATTTCCACTTCTCCTTCGAGCAGCTTCGCCCGGCAGGTGCAGCAAACCCCGCCCTTACAGGCATAGGGCAGATCGACCCCTTCCAGCAGGGCGGCATTCAGCACGCTTTCGCCGTCGTAGGGTAACCGGAAGACATGGCTGATGCCATCCAGCCGGACGGTGACCTCGCTGACGCCTTTTGCCTCCGCGCCCGGCTGCGTCGCTGTTCGCGACTTACCGGCGCCCGCAGGTGCATTCTCCAGCGTATGAAACAGCTCGAAATGGATATTCTTTTTTGCGACACCCTGTTGCTGGAGCCATTCGCTAACGGCAAAGATCATCTCCTGTGGTCCGCAGAGGAACACTTCGTCCACGGATGCGAGGTCGATCAGCCCGGGGCAGAATTCGGCGCATTTCGGCACGTCGATGCGCCCCTGGTTCAGCGGGATGTCCATCTGCTCCCGGCTGAGGACATGATGCACCGCCAGCCGGTGTACATACCGGTTCTTCAGGGCCTCGAGCTGTTCGCGGAAGATGATCGAAGGCCGGTGCCGGTTGCCGTACACCAACGTGAAGTGGCTCTCCGGCTCGATGGCCAGGGTCGTTTTTATCAGGGAGATCACCGGGGTGATGCCGCTGCCTGCCGCAAAGGCGAGATAGTTCTTCCGGTTCTCCGCTTTTAGTTCGGTGTAGAACTTTCCCGAAGGCGGCAACACGTCCAGCTCCAGCCCTACTTGCAGCTGCTCATTGGCAAAGGTGGAAAAAAGCCCTCCGGGGACCCGCTTGACGGCGATGCGCAATTCATTCTCCTGCGGACTGCTGCAGATGGAATAGCTGCGGCGCACTTCTTCGCCGCCGATCTGCATCCGGACAGTGATGTTCTGCCCCTGCCGGTATTCGAACGCCTCCCTGAGCTGCGGCGGAACGGTAAAAGCGATGGAGACGCAGTCGGCCGTCTCCCGGCGGATGTCTTCTATGGTAAGCTTATGGAAATGGCTCATTTCTTTAATCCTTCAATAAGATATTTCACCATATTCGATTCAAGGGTTTCGGCGTTGGTGGTCTTCCTGCTTCGCTGCCAGCTATCGATGCCGCTGATGGCGGAGAGGATCACGAGCACGGCCGTATAGGTGTCGATGGCTTTTATCTCGCCCTTGGCGATACCCGCCTCGAGAATATCGCTAAGCCGCTTGCGGTAATTGCGCCGCTGGTTGAGGAAGTTGGAGAGGTAGGGCTCCGGAAGGTGCCGCCATTCATGATCGGCGATATAGACATATTCATACTGCTCCAGCATCATCCGGATATGCAGCCGGATGATCGTCTCCATTTTCCGCAGCGTCGTCTGCGGGCTTGCCTCCACCTGCTCCAGGTTGGTCATGAACTCATTGGCCACTTTGAAACAGATGGTTTGCAGGATCTCCGATTTGGACTGGATATGGTTGTACAGGGAGGCGGCTTCCACCCCCACGTGCTCGGCCAGATCGCGCATCGACGCGGCGCCAAACCCTTTTTCCCGGAACAGCCGGGAGGCTTTTTCGATGATCACCTCTTTCTTGGTGCTGTTCCTTTTGCTCTGAATTTTAGCCATTGCGAACGTAAAGATAATATAATTACTAACGAGTGTTAGTGCATTATGTCATATTTTGCAGCCCAAATCCGGAAAAAAAGCAATTATACTCGAATCTAAATTGATATAAATGTCACTTATTGTCGTTGGTTCCATGGCCTATGACGCCATTGAAACCCCTTTCGAAAAGACAGATTGGATCGTCGGCGGAGCCGCCACTTACGTCGCATACGCCGCCAGCAATTTTATAAAACCGATCAACCAGGTCTCCATCGTCGGCTATGACTTCGCCCAGGAAGAGCTGGATCAGCTGAAAGAGCGCGGGGTCAACCTGGAAGGCGTCGAAATGAAAAAGGACAAGAAATCCTTCTTCTGGCGCGGCAGATATCATCTGGACATGAACACCCGGGACACGCTGGTCACCGATCTGAATGCTTTTTTGGACTTCAACCCCGTGATCCCGGACAGCTACCAGGGCAGTGAATTTGTGATGCTCGGAAATATCACCCCGGCCCTGCAGATCAGCGTCGTCAAACAATTGAAGACGCGCCCCAAGCTGATCGCGATGGACACAATGAACTTCTGGATGGATAATGCGCTCGACGACCTTAAGCAACTGCTGACGATGGTCGACGTGCTGACGGTCAACGATAGCGAAGCCCGGCAATTGAGCGGGGAATCCTCTCTGGTAAAGGCCGCCCGGGCCATCATGAAGATGGGCCCCCGCTTCCTGATCATCAAGAAAGGGGAACATGGCGCGCTCCTTTTCCACGAAGACAAGGTCTTTGTGGCGCCCGCCCTTCCGCTGGAAGATGTATTCGATCCCACCGGCGCAGGTGACACCTTTGCCGGCGGATTTATCGGCTGGCTCGCACACACCCGCGATATCTCCTTCGAGAATATGAAGACCGCCGTCATCGTCGGTTCGGCGATGGCCTCCTTCTGCGTGGAAAAGTTCGGCCCGACCCGGCTGAAGGAGATCACACGTCCGGATATCGATGCGCGTATCCGGCAGTTTGTCGATCTCGTCAATTTCGATATCCAGCTGGTCTGAGCCGTTCGGCGGATCACGTTGCGGTAAATAAATTTGGTTGGACAGCCTTTCGTGACTAATTTAGCGGCGCAATGCAAATAATGAAACATACAAAGCAGATTAAGAAGTGCCTCGCGCAGCGGGACAGGATCTGATCTTTTTGTATGCCAAGATATCCAGAGCCTTCCCGCAACCGGGAAGGCTTTGTTGTTTGAAACGCATAGCGAAAATTTAAAACCAAACAAAAACAATGAAAGTTGCAGTCGTCGGCGCCACCGGCCTGGTTGGCACCAAAATGTTACAAGTCCTGGCAGAAAGGAACTTCCCCGTCACCGAACTACTCCCCGTAGCCTCCGAAAAGTCTGTTGGAAAGCAGGTAGAGTTCAAGGGAAAGAAATACACCGTCGTCAGCGCCGATGATGCGATCGCAGCAAAGCCTGCCCTGGCCCTCTTCTCCGCCGGTGGCAGCACGTCCCTCGAATGGGCGCCGAAATTCGCAGCCGCGGGGATCACTGTCGTCGACAATTCCAGCGCTTGGCGAATGGACCCCACCAAGAAGCTGGTCGTGCCCGAGCTCAACGCCGACGCGCTTAGCGCCGAGGACAAGATCATCGCCAACCCAAACTGTTCTACGATCCAGATGGTCGTTGCGCTGAACCCCCTGCACAAAAAATATAAGGTCAGACGCATCGTCGTGAGCACCTATCAGAGCGTAACCGGGACCGGTGTGAAAGCCGTAACGCAATTGATGAACGAACGGAAAGGCATAAGCGGGGAGATGGCCTATAAATATCCGATCGACCTGAACGCCATCCCGCAGATCGATGTATTCCTCGATAATGGGTATACCAAGGAAGAAATGAAAATGGTCAATGAGACCCGAAAGATCATGCGTGACGATAGCATCCGTGTGACGGCTACTACGGTTCGTATTCCCGTGATGGGCGGTCACAGCGAATCGGTCAACGTAGAATTCGAGAATGAGTTCGATCTGGCCGAGGTCCGCACCCTGCTGGGCAAGGCGCCGGGCGTGATCGTCGTCGACGATCCCGGCACGCAGCAATATCCCATGCCCAAGGATGCGCATGAACGGGATGAGGTCTTTGTCGGCAGACTGAGAAGGGATGAGACCCAGCCGAAGACGCTGAACATGTGGGTGGTCAGCGACAACCTGCGCAAGGGCGCCGCCACCAATGCGGTGCAGATAGCAGAATATTTAGCGGGTAAGAAGATGCTGTAAGAAGAAAGGCCCCGCAGGGGCCTTTCTTCTTATTCGAGAGACCGGTTCAGAAATTGAACAAAGGCGGTCATCGATGTAAACGTCTTGAGGATCTCTTTCAGGAAGGTCTTTGACTGGACTTCGGTGTCCGTGAAGTTCCGGGTGACGATAAAGCTTTTCAACTTGAGGTATTCGATGGCGGGGTTCTCATCGTCATAGCCCTTGGGGGGCCGGGAAAGGATCTCTCCCCGGTCGAGGCCATCGGAGAAATTCTTCTTGAAATTCCGGTCGCCAACGATCTTCTTCCATTCCGCGAAGCTATAATCTATCTCCTGCCGGACCTTGTTCAGTTCCGGAGCCTGCGGCATCCACAAACCACCTCCAGCCATGCTATTGCCCGATTCGATATGCAGGTAATAGCCGGCCGTAGGCACTTTCTTGCCACCCTTGTTGAGGTAAGCTCCCATGTGCGTTTTGTAGGGCGTCTTGTCAGGCGAGAACCGGACATCCCGGTAGATGCGGTAGGTACAATCCTTTGGATGCAGGGTAGCGATCTCAGGATCGGTTTTGCCAAATCCTTCGATCACCTGCTCGACAAAACGGTCCATGTCCTCTTTTGCCTCCAGGTAGACGGATTTGTTCTTTTCAAACCAGGGTTTATTGTTGTTCTTCTTAAGGTCCTTAAGGAATTTGAGCGTGGAAGTTTGTAACATAGTTCAGTTAACAATCGATAGGCCTGTCTTGTTCTACTTGATCCTTCCCCAGTTTTCGCCACTCTTGATCCGGTACATGGTCATTTCGCTAACCTTGTACTTCTCGGCTAGTTTCTTGATGGTAAGCTGTCGGTTTTTGCTGGATAAGGTTTTCTTGATGGTCTTAACCTGGGACGCGGTGAGCTTGAGCCCAACGGTACGATTGGCCTGCACTTTTTTGTAAGCGATCTTCGCGGGGCTCTTTTGCTGGTGGTCGATCATCTCTTCCAGCGTAGCCCATTTCAGATTCCTAGAGGCATTGTCCAGCTTGTTGTGATTCACATGGATCACATACTTGTTCTTCAGACCTGCCTTTGGCAGGAATAGGCGCGCGATCTCCCGATGAATATACAGCGTGCCGTTGTTGCCTGGCCGGTGCAGATTCAGGGTCTTATAACCGGTCGTCAGGCTGCCGTTCAGCAATTTGCCGTCGGCTAGCACATCTTCCGAGTAGCTGGCAACGCGACCCATGGAAGACAGTGCGTATTTTTTTCGGAGTTGTTTCCAGCCGGGAAACTGCAAAGGTTTCCACACTTCGCCGGTGAGTTTTCTAATCATGCCTGTCAATTTTCTTAAAGTTACGAAAAAGAATTTCGATTTACCAGTAACGTAAGAAAATATTATTATATGTTTTGGCCGATCATCTTTATGAATTCGTCCTCTGTGAGTATATGGATCGAAGGTATCTTTTTCGCTTTCTCCAACTTGCTGCCAGCATCCTCGCCCACGACGAGATAGTTCAGTTTACTGCTGACGCCGTTCAGTATTTTCCCCCCGTTGGCTTCCACCGAGGCTTCGGCCTCCGAGCGTTTCAACCGGTTAAGGGTGCCGGTGAACAAGAACGTTTGCCCATCCAGGTTGCCTCCGCCGCCATTCGACTTGGATTTCTGGCTTTTCAGATTCAGTCCCAGCGCCTCCAGGTCGCTCAACAGATGCTGGTTATCGGCATTGTGGAAGAAATGATATACGCTGGTCGCCACTTTGGGACCTACATCTTCCAGATTTTGAAGGTCTTCCAACGAGAAATTCACGAAATCCGCCAGCTGGCCGACCGCTGCGGCCAGGGTTTTTGCCGTGGTTTCGCCTACATAACGGATACCCAATCCGAAGATCAGCCGATGCAGGGGCTGGTGCCGGGAGGTCTCGATCGCCGCCTGCAGGTTGCTGACGCTTTTCTCCCCAAAGCCTTCCAAAGCCCGGATCTTGTCATAGGGCAACCGATAGATGCCGGGAATATCTTTCAGGAATCCCAGGTCATAGAACTTTTGGACGTTGGCATCCCCAAAACTGCGGATATCCATGGCGTCTTTGCTGGCGAAATGAATGATCCGCTCCACGACCTGGGCCGGGCAGTTGATGTTGACGCAACGTGTCACGGCTTCCCCTTCCGGCTTTTCCAGCGGGTGACCGCAGACGGGGCAGGCGGTCGGGAATACGATAGCCGTCTCTTTGCCGGTTCGAACCTCGGCCAGCGGCTTCACGATATAGGGGATGACATCCCCTTTGCGTTCCACGAGCACCTGGTCGCCGATCCGCAGGTCCTTTTCCCGGACTACATCTTCATTGAATAGTGAGATCGAGCTGACGGTGACCCCACTCAGCGGGATGGGGTCGATCTTGGCCACCGGGGTGACGCTGCCGGTACGGCCTACCTGGAACTCCACCTTTCGGAGGGTGCTGGTGGCCTGTCGCGCCGGGAATTTGAAAGCGATCGCCCAGCGTGGATGATGGGAGGTCATTCCCATCCGGTCCTGCAAGGCGATCGAGTCCACCTTGATGACCATGCCGTCTATCTCATAGGGGAGGTGATCGCGCAGCTGTTCGTACTCCCGGCAATAGTCGATCACCGCCTGGATCCCTTTAACCCCCTTTTTTTCCTTCTGCGGGCTGCGGAACCCGAGGTCCCAGAGCATCTTGAGGCTTCCGCTATGGGTCTTCAGTGCGGCGTCCGGCTCTTTCCCATGGAGGGGGATATAGTAGCTGACATGGTAAAGGAAGGCCTCCAGGTTTCGGCGGCTGACCTCCCTCGGGTCCTTGATCCGCAGGGAACCCGCCGCGGCGTTCCGGGGATTGGCAAGCGGCGGAAAACCCTGCTCGGCCAGCTGATCGTTGTATTTTTTAAAATTGCTCAGGTTCAGTAAAACTTCCCCCCGGATCTCTATCAGCTGGAGGCCATACCGGGAAAAGGCCGCCGAAAGCGGCACCGACCGGATCTGCCGGATATTGGTCGTGATCTCGTCCCCAGAGACTCCGTCGCCCCGGGTAACGCCCCGCAGCAACCGGTCATTCTCGTAGATCAGGGAAATGCTGGCGCCGTCAAACTTGGGTTCGACACAATATTCCAGTACTTCCAGCCCTGTCAGCTCCCGGGCCTTGCGGTCCCAGTCCAGCAGATCGTCCTCGTTGTAGGAGTTTTCCAGCGACAGCATCGGCACGAGGTGCGGCGTATTGGGGAAATCCTTGGTAAGGCCGCTGGCGACCCGCTGGGTAGGAGAGTCCGGAGTGACCCATTCGGGATGCTCCGCCTCCATCTTCTCGAGGACCTTGTACAAAGTATCGTATTCGAAGTCCGAGATCAGGGGGTCATTGAGAATGGCATACCGGTACTCGTGGAAACGCAGCACATCCCGCAGTTGATCCAATTGTCCTTTTTTCGGCGGGTGATCCCTGACAAGGGATAGAAGTGCGGTAGTTTGCTTTTGCAGGTGTTGCGTTTGCTCGGCGGAATACATGGGTCAAATTTGTGGCATAAAGTTAAGCGAATAGAAGGCTAAATACCTAACTTAGTAATTGAATGAACCCTGAAAAAATATCTAACGATCCTCCGCCCTCCACGGACATTGCTGCCACCGGTCAGAAGAACATAAAAACGATCCTCAAGCAGCTCGAAAACGACGGGATCATCGGTATCTCTGTCGACTGCGTCATCTTCGGATTCGACGACAACGAGCTGAAGGTACTGCTGATCAAATCCGATTTCGAGCGGTATGAGAACAAATGGTCCTTGCTGGGCGACCTGGTCAACAACCATGAAGACCTCGACGAGGCTGCCTATCGCATCCTTCGCGAACGGACAGGCATGGACGATGTCTACCTCGAGCAGGTAAAGGCCTTTGGCGAGGTCAGCCGTCACCCCGCCGCCCGCGTGGTCACCATCGCCTATTGCTCCCTGATCAATATCGAGCACCACCAGCTGAAGATCCTCGACAACGAATTGCACTGGCATCGCGTGACCACCCTTTCCGATATGGCCTTCGATCACCGCAAGCTCCTCGACGCCTGCTATGAATGGCTGCAGAAAAGGATCCAGGAACATCCCCTGGGCTTTAGCCTTCTGCCGAAGAAATTTTCCCTCCGCGAATTACAGAATCTCTATGAGGCCATCCTGGACGTCAAGCTCGACCGGCGGAACTTCCGGAAGAAATTCTTTTCCATGGGTCTGCTGGAAGACACCGGTGAGCTCGAATCAGATGTCCCGCACCGGCCCGGAAAACTGTACAAGTTCAACTACGATAAATACCAGAAGAAGGAGCGGAAAAAGTGGTTCGGGATCGACTTCTAGCATGCAACGTTTGGCCGTTGTGGGTTGTCAAGTCGGAAAAGCTCCTATGCAACTGGCCCGTCTATGCGCCCTGGCCGCAGTCGTTTTTGTCACCGGCTGCTCCCGATCCGGAAACGATACCCGTTCGAACTCGCCGATCGGCAACTGGATCTTACTTGGCCACGGAGGCGGGATCACCGGCTTCTGGTATCCCGCGACAGAATTCGAGATGCTGACCTTGCGGCCGGATTCGAGCTTTCAGCTAAGAAATGCCAGAACGATCATCGACAGCGGCAGGTATTCCCTCGGCTTTGTGTATTTTCAGCCGTACGGGGACAGCGCGCCGGCGATCAAAATGAACATCGCCTACCAAGCTAATGGATATAGCGTGACCCACGACACGTTGAGCATTTTCCAATTCGCGGCCGATGGATTTATCACCCGGTACCGGCGGACCCGTTAACGGGTTATTGTACGTCCAGAAGCCGCCGAAGGTTGGGTTAGACATTACGCTGATGATCGATGACGAATTGGATGATCTCCTCGAGGGGGATATCGATCCGGCTAATGGCGTCGTTGATGTCATCCCGGCTAACCTGCGCGGCAAAGGAGGGGGTCTTTAATTTCTTGAGAATGCCTTTTACATCCATTCCCTCGTAGCGCATCGGCCGGATCAGCGCCGCGGCGTGGATGAACCCCGAAAGCTCGTCGAACACATAGATCATCTTGTCCATCTTCGTTTCCGGCTCCACGCCAAAATATTTCGGTCCGTGCGAGGCGATCGCATGGATCACTTCCGGGTCGACCTTCAGCTCTTCCAGCTTTTCGATGATGATGCGGCAATGCGCGTCCGGATGCTTCTCCCAGTCCGCGTCATGCAACAGTCCCGCCAACTCCCACTTCAGGGCCGTCCGCACGTCGGCGCCTTCCCGCTCCAGCGCCCACGCCCGCATCACCGCGGCCACCTGCTTCATATGCAGCCTCAACCGCTCATTGGGTACCCACTCGTTCAGCAGCGCATGCGCTTCTTCGATCGATATCAGATTATCTGTATTGGCCGCATCGCCGAAGGTGGAGCGTCCGAGCGCAAGAAGGTGGGTGGACATGGTCGTTCTTTTGGGTGAAGATAAAGCTTATTGCAATGCATACTCTTTAGTGAGGGCTTCGACCGGGATCCGCAGCAACTTGCTGAACTTACGGATCATAGTTAGTGAAAGCGCTTGCTTATAATTGAGCACCTTGCTGACCGTTCCCTTGTCGCCATATTCTTTTGCCAGGTCTATTGCTTTATAGCCAAACTCTTCCATGCGGATCCTGATCAACTCAATGGGGTCTGCATCGGGCACTTCCCACTGTTGCTCTTCATAGTGGTTGATCAGAAAGGCGAGCAGTTGCATTTCTTTTCGTTCGATCGAATCTTTCCCTGCCTCTCGAATCTCTTCGTATCGGCGTGTGGCCTTGCGATAGTCTTTTTCATTTTCTATCAAATACCAGGGTTGCATTAATGGGTATCATTTTGCATGGCAAGCCAGATCAGACATCTTGTTTCCAGGTCGAAATAAAGATAGCAAAAGTTGGCAAGTTGCCAACTTGCGTGTTTCAAAATCGATGGATATTTTTGAAGTGCAAAATTTTTATTGTAAATCAACTCATTACAAAACCATCATAAAAATTTAACCCGTTTTTTCTTGGAACATCACCCCAATTAAATCTACCTTTGCACTCCTTTCAAATAAACAAAGCCGGTGGGATAGCGCCGGCAAACGCAAAAAACACAGAAAATGAGCAAACTGCATTTCACCACCAAGCATGCGAACGAGGCTACCGTTAAACGCGACTGGTATGTTGTGGACGGTACTAATCAAACCGTTGGCCGCATGTGTTCCAAGATCGCTGCCATCCTGCGCGGCAAGAACAAAGCCTACTACACCCCCCACGTCGACTGCGGCGATTTCATCGTCGTCATCAATGCCGACAAGGTCGTTTTCACCGGTAACAAGCTGGAAGACAAGATCTACATGAACTTCAGCGGCTACCCCGGCGGCCAAAAGCAAGAGATCGCCAAGGATCTTCTCAAGCGCCGTCCCGACGCCGTTATCGAGCGCGCCGTAAAAGGTATGCTCCCGAAGAACCGCCTGGGCCGCAAGATGTATAAAAAACTTTTCGTGTATGCCGGTGCCCAGCATCCGCATACTGCCCAGCAACCCAAAACTTTAACCTTCTAATTTTTCAGATAAATGGAAAAGCAAAAAAATGCAGTTGGTCGCCGTAAAGAGGCCGTAACCCGGGTGTTCCTGACCAGGGGCGAAGGCAAGATCACGATCAATGATAAGGACTACAAACAATATTTCTCTCTGGTATACCTGCAGAACCAGGTCGAGCTGCCCCTGAAAACGGTAGAAGGTCTGGATAAATATGACGTAAAGATCAACGCCTCCGGCGGTGGGATCAAGGGTCAGGCCGAAGCCGCCAAGCTCGGTATCGCCCGCGCCCTCCTCGAAGTGAACGCTGAGTTCCGCCCCGCGCTGAAAGCCGCAGGTCTCCTCCGCCGCGACCCCCGTGCCGTGGAAAGAAAGAAACCCGGTCGCAAGAAAGCAAGAAGGAGCTACCAGTTCAGCAAACGTTAATCTTTATCACAACTACTTTAAACTCATACAATGGAAAATAACACTTCATTACAACAACAACTCCTCGAAGCCGGTGTCCATTTCGGTCACCTGCGTAAGAAGTGGAACCCCAAAATGCTGCCTTACATCTTTGCTGAAAAGAAAGGTATCCATATCATCGATCTCAACAAGACCACCGAAAGCCTGCAGGAAGCCGCTGCGGCCCTGAAGCAGATCGCCAAGAGCGGGAAGAAGGTCATGTTCGTCGGCACCAAGAAGCAGGCGAAAGAGATCGTCACCGAATCCGCCCGCAAGGTAAACATGCCCTTCGTTACGGAACGCTGGCTGGGTGGCATGCTCACCAACTTCAACACGGTCCGCAAGAGCGTGAAGCAAATGCAGAGCATCGAAAAAATGCTGAACGACGGTACGTTCGACAGCATCACCAAGAAAGAGCGGCTGACCCTCTCCCGGGAGCGCGACAAGAAGGAAAAGGTCCTCGGCGGTATCGCCCAGCTGGGCCGTGTTCCTGCCGCCCTCTTCATCGTTGACATCGGTCATGAGCATATCGCGCTGGCAGAAGCCAAGCGCCTGGGTATCACCACCTTCGGGATGGTTGACACCAACTGCGACCCCAACAAGGTAGATTTCGCGATCCCGGCTAACGACGACGCCACGAAATCCATCGCCATCATCGTAAACTACGTCACCGCAGCTATCGCCGAAGGTCTTGCCGAAAGACAAGCCGCTAAGGAAGAGGATGTGGAAGATGCAGGCGGCGACGAGAACGAGAAAAAGGCAGCCCGTCTCCAGGCGGAAGCCGAGAGCGAAGCCGGCCGGGCCCGCGGTGAGAAAGTAAGAGGCACCACCCAACCCAAACGCAGGGTACCGAACTCCGGTCCCCGCCGTGGTCCGGGAGGGCGTTAAGCGGACGGAGCCCGCTCCGTTCATTAGCCCAGGATGACCGCGGCGGTTCGCCGAACCGCCTTCCCGGCTGAACCGGGCGGCCGATCCAATTGTTCAATTTAAAAATAAGTATTATGTCAACTGCAACTATCACAGCAGCAGATATCAACAAATTGCGCCAGACAACCGGCGCCGGAATGATGGACTGTCGGAAAGCACTGGTGGAAAGTGACGGCGATTTTGAAAAGGCGATCGACTACCTCCGGAAGAAAGGGCAGAAGGTTGCCGCCCTGCGTAGCGACCGCGAGGCAAAAGAAGGGGTCATCATCGCGACGACCACGGCCGACAACAAGACCGGGTTCATCGTGACCGTGGCTTGTGAGACCGACTTCGTGGCCAAAAATGCCGACTTCGTCAACTTTGCCCAAAGCATCGTAGCCGTAGCTGTCAAAGGGAACGTCAAGACGCTGGAACAGCTCCTGGCTGCTCCGCTGGATGGCGCTACCGTTGCCGATAAGATCAACGACCAGGTAGCCCGTATCGGAGAAAAGATCCAGCTCGCCCGTTTTGAGCGGATCGACGCGGATGGAGTTTCGGCCTATATCCACGGCGCCTATCGCATGGGCGTGCTGGTAGGGCTGTCAAACAACACTCCCGCCGTCCTCGAAGCCGGCAAAGACATCGCCATGCAGATCGCAGCCATGAACCCCGTGGCCGTCGACCCGGATTCCGTTCCGGCCGATGTCGTCGCCCGCGAAAAGGCGATCGTCACCGAACAGATCAAGAACGATCCCAAAATGGCCGGCAAGCCCGATGAAATGATCGACAAGATCGCCGTCGGCAAGCTGAACGCCTTCTTCAAGGAGAACACCCTCACCGCCCAGGCCTTCGTAAAGGACGCCTCCAAGACGGTAGGCGACTACCTCAAGGGCGTGGACGCTTCGGCAAAGGTCACACAGTTCAAGAGAGTTCAACTCGGATAAAAAAATAAAAAAGACCGTCGAAAGACGGTCTTTTTTTTACCTTCGCCTCAAATTATTAAGATTCAATCCGACATGGTGCCTAAGTACAAGCGTATTCTGCTCAAATTATCCGGTGAAGCCCTGATGGGAGACAAGAGTTTTGGTTTCGACAACGGCGTTATCGCACAATACGCAAAGGATATCAAGAGCATCGTGGAACTGGGTGTACAAGTCGCCATCGTCATCGGCGGCGGCAATATCTACCGCGGAATGAACGAAGCCGAGACCGGTATCGAGCGCGCCCACGGCGATTATATGGGCATGCTGGCCACCGTGATCAACGGCATGGCCCTGCAGGCCGGACTGGAAAAAATAGGAGTCTATACCCGCCTCCAAAGCGCCATCAAAATGGAACAGATCGCCGAACCTTATATCCGCCGCCGCGCCATCCGCCACGTCGAAAAAGGCCGGGTGGTCATCTTCGGCGCCGGCACCGGCAACCCTTATTTCACTACCGATACCGCCGGCTCCCTCCGGGCGATAGAGATCAATGCCGAAGTGATCCTCAAAGGCACCCGCGTCGACGGCATCTATACCGCCGATCCCGAAAAGGTCCCCACCGCCGAAAAGTTCGAGGCCATCACCTTCCAGGAGTGTATCACCCGCAACCTCAAGGTAATGGACATGACCGCCTTCACCTTGTGCATGGAAAACCAGCTGCCGATCATCGTATTCGACATGAACAAACCCGGCAACCTGATGCGCGTCGTTCGCGGCGAAAAGGTTGGAACGCTTGTAAAAGACTAACAACCACCCTATTAAAAAAGGCGCCCGTCTATTTGCATATCTGCTCAAACCATAGTAATTTGGGACTTTATACACCGCTGTCGCTCATGTAGCGGTTCTGCTTACTTCCTCCCCGTCAATATTCCATGAAAAGGCCCAGTTGTTTATCGATTATCCCCGGAAATCAATAACGTTGTAAAGCACTCTGTTTGGTAAATTTTGCTCCGAACCATTATGAACACCCTAAACACCTTAAACATCATATTGGGACTTCAATTGACAATGGGTCTTCCGGAAATAATCATTTGTGAGCTCGGCGCTCTCATCCTCGGATTTACGATCCATTTTTTCTGGAACTCCAAAAAGAGTATCCGCATTGAGGAGCCCGCCGAATCGTCCGGCATCAGCGAGAATGATAACTGGAAGCTGAAATATTACAACGACATGGATATGCAGGAAAGGTCGCAGCAACAGTTGCGCGAACGCCTTTCCCAATCGCAGGAAACGGAACAGATCCTCACCATCGAGCTGGAAGAAAAACGCAAAGAGCTGGAAGACGTAAGCCACGAGCTGGATATCGTCCGCGCCCAGCTTGAAGAAGTAGAGATCAAGCTGGCCCCCGCCGCCGAAGAGACCGCAACGGTCCATGCCGCCACCGGGACGCTGAACGATTATACCAACGACTACCTGTACCAGCTGAAGGCTGCCCAGGAAAAGCTGGTCGAGCACAATAACAGCATCTATCGCCTGCTGGAACAGACCCGCCTCGTAGAAGAATCCGAACGGCGCACCCAGGAGCTGATCCGCCAAAACGAAGACCTCAACGAACAGCTCCACAATCATACCCAGATGCTGGTCGAAAAAGAAACGGAGATCAGCAATCTGCGCCATCAGCAGAAACTCTCCGAGGAAATGACCCAGCGCCTGGATAAGGTCTACGATGAATACAACACCCTGCAGGAAAAGCTGCAAAAACTGCAGTCCTATCTCACCCAACCCCATAACCGCGGCACTGACTACGACGGGCTGAAAGAAGCGTATTTCAAGCTGGGGAAAGAACACGACGAGATGAAGCTGAAATACATCTCTATCCGCGAAGAGAACCAACGTCTCACCCGCATCCTCGGCGACACCGAAGAAAAGCTCAAGGAAGCCAACTTCCAGCGCCTGCAATACCAGAAGCGGTCAGCCTTCCTCGAAGAGCTGAACCACGACCTGCAGGAGATCGCAGAGCACAACAAGAAGATTGAAAGCCAGCTCCGCCGCGTCACGGATATGGAGAACCTCCTGGCCAAGATCACCGGCACGCAAGGGTCTCCCGATGACGTGCACTAGTTTTCGTACCTTCGTTGTCCAAAAAATCGAGCTCCAGTGTCTACAACTATCGCCGATATACGCAAGGAATACAAGCTGCAATCCCTTTCGGAAAGAGATATTCTCAAGGATCCTTTTGCACAGTTCAATAAATGGTGGCAGGAGATCATCAGTTCCAATATCGACGAACCCAATGCGATGACCCTTGCCACCGCTTCCGCCGATGGAATGCCCGATGCCCGTATCGTCCTCCTGAAGGGATTCGATGAAAAAGGATTTGCCTTCTACACCAATTACAATAGCACCAAGGGCCAGCAGCTGCTGGAAAATCCAAGGGCAACCCTCGTGTTCTTCTGGAAAGAGCTGGAGCGGCAGGTCAGGATCAGCGGGCTCGTGTCGCTGGCGCCGGGGAATATGAGCGATGACTATTTCAACAGCCGTCCGCTGGGAAGCCGTATCGGCGCCTGGGCCTCGCCGCAAAGCGAGGCGATCGAAAGCCGGGAGTGGCTCGAAGAGAACGAACAACGCATCGCTACCGTCTGGGCCGGTAAAACGATCCCGAGACCCGGACACTGGGGCGGTTATGTGGTCAAGCCGGTAAAGATGGAGTTCTGGCAGGGGCGGCCCAGCCGGTTACATGACCGCATCCTCTATACCCTGCAAAATTCCGGAGCCTGGAAGATCGAGCGGCTCGCGCCATAAAACAACTTACGCCAAAAAAAAATCGCCGGCCCATCTCATCTCCTTGGATTCGATGCGCCGGCGATATCGAAGTTTCTTATTTGCCAGCGGAGCGCTCTGCGCGACAAATATTATTTCGCCTTCGCGGCGGGAGCAGATTTCTTCGCGGGCTTTGCCGGGCGGCTTTTGCCGAAGGACCCCTTGAAGATCTTCCCTTTCTTGGTTTTCTTATCGCCTCTTCCCATAACTATAATTTTGCAGACAGTTCTTTCCCAGCTTTGAACTTAGCCACTTTCTTCGCCTTGATCTTGATAACAGCACCAGTCTGAGGATTGCGACCGTTACGGGCAGCTCTCTTGGAGACGGAGAAAGTACCGAAACCTACGAGGGTAACCTTTCCGTTTCCTTTCAGCGTCTTGGTAACTGCTTCAACAAAAGAATCCAGGGAAGCATTTGCCTGAGTTTTTGTAATGCCAGCGTCATCGGCAATCTTTGCGATTAATTCAGCTTTGTTCATAGTGTGAAATTTTATTTAATTAGCAGGGACAAATATACCCGCTTTTTGAATCAAACAAAATTTTTTTCATTCTCACACGCACAACACAACCTTCGCGAAACCGCGTCAGGCAAGGATTTTGCGGGAATTGACGTTAGTAAAAATCCGATGAGCGTTTTTCGTGGTATGTTGAAACTCAGGCCGGCAGCGGATTTTGGCGTTTTTCCACAATTAACGCACAGACACAATATCCTGCGGTCCGTTAACGGATCCTCTCCATCAGCGTCCGAAACGCGATGTAGCCGTCCCCCCATTTGTCCCATCCCTCCTGCTGCATCGCCGGCGCGAATTCGATCAGGAATCGTTCGTAGCGCTCCAGGTTACTGGTGAAATACTGGATCACGAACGTAGGGCCCTCGTCTTCCTCCTGGTCCAGCAGCCGGTAGAGCTGATAGCTGTCGAAAAGATCCGTCTTCAGCATCGCGGGGATCTGTTCCTCCACCTGCCAGCCAAGCCAGCCTTCCATTATCTCCCATCGTACCTTACAAGTGACATTATATACGATCATGGCGTTAACTTATGGCGAGTTCAAGATATATCGGGCAATGGTCGGAGTGCTTTACATCCGGATAGATGCTGGCCTTCAGCACCTGTGGCCGCAAGGGCTCTGTGACGCTGATATAATCTATCCGCCAGCCTTTGTTTTGCAATCGCACCGACGGAAACCGCTGACTCCACCAGGTGTAACAATGAGGATCGGCGTTCAGGTGCCGGAAGGAGTCGACCCACCCACTGTCGAGGAACTTGTCCATCCAGGCTTTTTCCCCGGCCAAAAACCCGGAGTTGTTCTTGTTGCCTTTCGGATCATGGATGTCGATGTCACGATGGGCAATATTGTAGTCGCCGCAAAGCACGAGCCGGGGCCGCTCTTTCTTCAATTCACCGAGATAAGCAAACATCTCGTCCAGCCACTGATATTTATAGGCCTGCCGCTCGTCGCCGCTGGTCCCCGATGGGAAATAAGCATTGATCAGGCGGAGATCGCCAAAGTCCAGCTGGATCACCCGGCCTTCGTCGTCGCTGACGGCATGCCCCGTCCCATAGACCACCTTGTCGGGCTTGATCTTCGTAAAGACGGCAACGCCGCTGTAGCCCTTCTTCTGTGCAGGGAACCAGTAGTCATGATAGCCCAGGCCGGTAAATAAGGCGTGATCGACATTATCCCGGTGGGCCTTGATCTCCTGTACGCAGAAGATATCGGCGACATCCGATCTCAGCCACTCGATCAATCCCTTGTTCATGGCGGCCCGGAGGCCATTAACATTGTAGCTGACGATACGAAGGGTGGAGAGTGCCATGTTTGCGTTAAATTAGAGCCGCCAAAACCGCTGGAAGCGGTTCGACCGAAGGTCAATAATTAGCCACAATATACTACATGGAACAATTACACCGGATCATTCCCCCAAAAGATGTTCAATTCCTCGACGGCCCCAAGAGCAGGAGATATGAATTTGGATTTGCCTGGAAAGTGTTTCGGGAATTTATAAAAGGATTTCGCACGCTTCACTTCGTCGGCCCCTGTATCACCGTCTTTGGATCGGCCCGCTTTAAGGAACATCACCCCCATTACCAGTCGGCCCGGGAAATGGGCCGGCAGATAGCGTCAATGGGCTTTACCACGATGACCGGCGGCGGCCCGGGAACCATGGAAGCCGCCAACCGCGGGGCCTTTGAAGCCGGGGGAATGTCCGTTGGTTGTAACATCAAGCTGCCTTTCGAACAGGCCGCCAATCCTTATGTACAGACCTCGATCACCTTTGAACATTTCTTTGTCCGCAAGGTCATGCTGGTAAAGTATTCCTATGCCTTCGTCATTATGCCCGGCGGGTTCGGAACAATGGACGAGTTCTTCGAGACCCTCACCCTCGTGCAAACAAAGACCCTTGTCCGCTTCCCCATCGTGCTGTTTGGAAAAGAATACTATACGCCGCTGTTCGAATACATGGGATTCATGGCCGGGCAGGGGACGATCTCAAAGGAAGACCTCTCCCTTGTCCTGCTGACCGACAGCGTTGCCGAAGCAGGTCAGCATATCGATACCTTCATCAAGAAGAATTATCGCGAAAAGGCCCGGAAAAGAAAATGGTGGCTGTTCGAGAAAATGCCGGCCGCGCCTGCCGGCGGAACCGCTATTTCTTCGCGGTCGTAGGAAGGATAACCCCGAGGCTGAGGATCATCTCGTAGGTTCCGAAGGCCTGGTGCGCCTTGCCTTCATAAAGATTCAATCCTGAATAACGGGCATAGTCCATCTTGTTGGAATACTCCAGGTAAACATTCCGGAAGAAGGTGGCGCGAAGCGAGCCTTCCAGCCCGGTATTCCAGCCGCCGAACTGGAAGCCCTGGTGATTGAGCATGCCAAAGAGGCTGTTCTGGGTATGAGGGATCACCGGACCGACGCCGAACTTCCCAAGGAAGTCCACCTTTACCTTCTCATCCCGGGTCTTCAGCAGGTGCCATTTTTTCGTCACATTGAAGAGAAGGAAGTTTGCTCCGTTGTTGAGGTAGTAATAAAAGCCGTTGGCCTGGTTGAATGCGATCGTCGTATCCACGGAACGGCCATAAAGCGTTCCCCTCAGCTTCACATTCTGATCGGCAAAAATATACTTGGTGTGATCGAAGTTGATCTCAAAACCCCAGCCCCGCTCTTCATCAAGCAGGAAACCCAGTCGGTAGTTGTATTGCGGGATGGACAGGGCCTTGCTGAAAAGCCCTTCGTTCCACCCAGGATGATCATGCGCCTTTACATGGACGAAATTATAGTCGTTGCCCAGCTTGGGCTGCGAGATATGGATGGTGCTGTGAGTATACCATTCTCCATTGTATCCCCAGGATGCATATACTTCCTTGATGAATTTCTTTTTTTTCTTGTTCGGTTGCTGTTGGGCAAAGCTGAAAAAAGGCACTATTGCGAGAAGGAAAAACACCGCGATCTTTGGGTAAGCCTGGCCATTCTTTTTCATAACTGTCTGACTCTCTGTTTGGTTTTATTCTTTTGGCTTGGCAAATTTAGCCAAAATTCCCAATCTCAATTCATCTTAACAACCCTATTACATAGAACAAAAAGCCCTACACCGCATTAGTGGTTATCCAGAAAAAAAGGGGAATAAAAGGGCTTAAGCATCATATTCCAGCACGGGCCGCAGCCATCTCTCTATCTCGGCAATCGCCATCTCTTTCCGGGCAGCGTAGTCGATCACCTGATCCTTCTCGATCTTCCCGACGCCGAAATACTTGCTTTCGGGATGGGCGAAATACCAGCCGGCAACAGACGACGCGGGATACATCGCCAACGACTCCGTCAGGATCGTCCCTGCCTGCTTTGTCGCATCCAGCATGGCGAACAGCTTCCACTTTTCCGTATGATCGGGGCAGGCCGGGTAGCCCGGCGCGGGCCGGATACCCAGGTATTCTTCCTTGATCAACTGTTCGTTGGCCAGGTGCTCCGCTTTAGCATAGCCCCAGAAATCCTTCCGTACCCTCTCGTGGAGCAGCTCGGTAAAGGCTTCGGCAAGCCGATCCGCCAGTGCCTGTAGCATGATCTTGTTATAGTCGTCGAGGGCCGCCTGAAATCGCTGGATATGCGGCTCGATGCCTTCGATGCTGACGACGAAACCGCCGAGATGATCTTTCTTCCCCGTAACGGCCGGGGCGATAAAATCGGCAAGCGAAATATTGGGCTGTCCCGGCGCCTTCTTGATCTGCTGGCGCAAAAACTCAAGATGTACTTCTCCGTGTGCATTCCCGGCGCCGGATCCCGCCTGCACCACAACCGTATCCTTACCATTCGAATTGGCCGGCCAGAACCCGATAACGGCCCTTGGCTTCAACCACTTCTCCCGGATGATCTGGTCCAGCAGCTGCCGGGCGTCGTTGTAAAGCCGGGTCGCTTCCTTCCCGACAACCTCATCCTGCAATATTTGCGGGAATTTGCCATGCAGCTCCCAGGCGATAAAGAATGGACCCCAGTCGATGTATTCGGCGATAGCCGCAAGATCATAGCCGTCAAAAGCCTTCGTGCCCGTAAAGGTTGGCGCCACCGGTTGAAAACCGGCCCAGTCGATCGGTACATGGTTCTCCTGCGCCTTGCCAAAAGGCAGGAATTGCTTGACGGTCTTTTTATTGTTGAAGTCTTCTTTCAGCTTCCGGTATTCCGTGCCGATGGTTTGCAGGAAGTCCGGCTTTTGCTCGGCGCTGAGCAGCGAACCCACCACGGTGACGCTCCGCGAGGCATCCAGCACGTGGACCACACCCTTGTCGAACTCGGGCGCGATCTTTACCGCGGTGTGCATCCTCGAGGTCGTCGCTCCGCCGATCAGCAGCGGCACCTGGAAGTCCTGTCTTTTCATCTCCCGCGCCACATGCACCATCTCGTCGAGGGACGGCGTGATCAGCCCGCTGAGCCCGATGACATCCACCTTCTCCCGCTTGGCGGTCTCGAGGATCTTATCCGCCGGCACCATAACTCCCATGTCGATGATATCGTACCCGTTGCAACCCAGCACAACCCCGACGATATTCTTCCCGATATCGTGCACGTCCCCTTTTACCGTGGCCAGGAGGATCCTGGCGGCCCCCGCGACCTCTTCGCCATTCGAAGCGCCGGACTTTTTCCGCTCTTCTTTCTCCAGTTCGATAAAAGGAGTGAGGACGGCCACGGATTTCTTCATCACGCGGGCGCTTTTCACCACCTGCGGAAGGAACATCTTCCCACTGCCGAAAAGATCGCCGACCACATCCATTCCTGCCATCAGCGGTCCTTCGATCACGTCCAGCGGTTTGGGATATTTCAGCCGTGCCTCTTCCGTATCGGCTTCGATGTATTCGGTAATACCGTTGACCAGCGCATGCTTCAGCCGCTCTTCCACCGTTCCACGGCGCCAGGCCTCGTCTTTTACTTCTTCCTTGCCCTTCGCCTTGACCGTTTCCGCAAAGGCGAGCAGCTTGTCGGTGGCTTCGGCGCTGCGGTTCAGGATCACATCCTCGCACAGCTGCCGCAGCTGCGGCTCGATCTCGTCATACACTACCAGCTGACCGGCGTTGACGATGCCCATATCCATCCCCGCCTTGATGGCGTAATACAGGAATACGCTATGCATCGCCTCCCGCACGGGTTCGTTGCCCCGGAAGGAGAAGGAGATATTGCTCACTCCGCCGCTGATCCGGGTCAACGGCATCCGTTGTTTGACTTCCCTCGTCGCCTCGATAAAGTCGACGGCGTAATTGTTATGCTCTTCGATACCGGTGGCGATGGCGAAGATATTCAGGTCGAAAATGATATCTTCCGGCGCCATTCCCACCCGTTCGGTAAGGATCTTGTAGGCGCGCTCGCTTATCTCGACCTTTCTTTGTTTCGTATCGGCCTGACCCTGCTCGTCGAAGGCCATGACGATCACGGCCGCGCCATAGCTTTGACAGACGATCGCCTGCTCGATGAATTTCTCCTCGCCTTCTTTCATCGAGATGGAATTCACGATACATTTCCCCTGGACGCATTTCAGACCCGCCTCGATGATCGAGAATTTCGACGAGTCGATCATGATCGGGATCTTGGCGATATCCGGTTCGGCCTGTAACAGGTTGAGAAAGGTCTGCATGGCCTTTTCTCCGTCCAGCAGGGCGTCGTCCATATTTACGTCCAGCACCTGGGCGCCGTTCTCCACCTGGTGGCGGGCTACGCTAAGCGCTTCTTCATAATGCCCCTCGCGAACCAGCCGGGCGAATTTTTTGCTACCTGTAACATTGGTGCGTTCGCCTACGTTGACGAAATTGGTCATGGGACGCAGGACGAGCGGTTCGAGACCGGAAAGCCGGAGAAACGGTTTGATCGTGGTCATAGTCATTTATGCGAGCTCGGTTTCAATAACGGGTAAAGGACGGGGTTTGATGGTCGCGACATGATCGGCGATGTGCCGGATATGATCCGGGGTCGTTCCACAACAACCGCCCACAATATTCACGAAGCCATTTTCCGCCCAGTCTTCGATAAAATGCGCGGTTTGTTCGGGTTGTTCGTCATATTCGCCCATGGCGTTGGGCAGACCGGCATTGGGGTAGGCGGACGTGTAGCAGGCCGCGATCTGGCTCAGCTCTTCGATATGGGCCCGCATTTCCTGGGCGCCCAACGCGCAATTCAATCCGATGCTGAGCGGCCGCGCGTGCATCACCGACACATAAAAGGCTTCCAGCGTCTGGCCGCTGAGGGTCCGGCCGCTGGCGTCGGTGATCGTCCCGCTGATCGATACCGGCAGCTCGGGCTGATGGGTATCGCGGAAATATTTTTTTATGGCGAAGATGGCGGCCTTTGCATTGAGCGTGTCGAAGATGGTCTCTATCAGCAGGAGGTCGACCCCGCCTTCCACCAGTCCCTTTACCTGCTCGTAATAGGCGGCCGTTACCTCGTCGAAGGTCACCGCCCGGAAACCGGGGTTGTTGACATCGGGGGAAAGCGAAAGCGTCTTGCTCATCGGTCCGATGGCGCCCGCTACAAAGCGGGGCTTGGCGGGGTTTTTGGCCGTGTAGTCGTCGGCCGCCTTCCGGGCGATCTTCGCCGCGGCGACGTTGATCTCATAGGCCAACGCCTCCATATGGTAGTCGGCCATGCTGATCGCCTGGGAATTGAAGGTATTCGTTTCGATGATGTCGGCCCCGGCGTCGAGATATTGACGGTGGATGCCTTCGATGATATCCGGCTGGGTCAGACAGAGCAGGTCGTTATTGCCCTTCACATCCGAGGGCCAATCTTTGAAGCGTTCGCCCCGGTAGTCTTTTTCTTCCAGCTTATGCCGTTGGATCATCGTGCCCATTGCGCCGTCAATGACAAGGATGCGCTCTTTGAGGGCTTCTTCCAGCTTGTTGCGTGTTGATTTCATGTGTTATTCCTCCTTGCGACGAACCCTATAAACGAGAAATAACCGAAAATGGTGGGATATTTCAACCGTTTATTAGTTCTGGTTTTTAAACAGGCCGAACAATAAACAAATCCGCCTGTGGATGCAAATTTACATAAAATACGGATATCCGCAATGTCGGCTATCCGACCCCTTAGCCCGCGCGTGCCGCAGTAGCCGGGCCGACCCCTCTAACCCCCGGCCCGGTAGCTCTCCACCGGCAGCCGGTTGGTGATGCTTCGCGCCAGCGTCATCTCGTCCGCATATTCCAGCTCCCCGCCAAAGGCGATACCCCGGGCGATCGTCGTGATCCGGACGTTGGCGTCCTGTAGCTTCTTTTGGATATAATAGATCGTCGTATCGCCCTGGATGGTAGGGTTCAGCGCAAAGATCAGCTCCTGGGTATGCTCCTTCCGGACGCGGGATACCAGGGTCTCGACATTAAGCTGGTCCGGGCCAACCCCGTCCAGCGGGGAAATGATCCCGCCAAGGACGTGATAAACCCCGTTATATTGCTGTGTGCTTTCGATGGCGATCACTTCCCGCAGGCTCTCAACTACGCAGATCAGCTCTTGCTTGCGCATCGAATTGGCGCAGATGGAACAGATATCGGCATCGGCTACATTGTGACAGCGCTGGCAGAATTTGATCTCCTTGCGCATCCGGATAAGCGTCTCGCCAAAACCCTGGACATTGCTGCTGTCCGACTTGAGCAGATGCAATACCAACCGCAGGGCCGTCTTTTTTCCGATACCCGGCAATTTGGCAAACTCATTGACAGCCTGCTCCAGTAAGGACGAAGAAAATTGCATTCAGCAAAGATACGACAAGACCTGCATTTCAGCGGTCACAGGGTTATATCCTTATCATTATCCCAATTGGGCTTGACAGTGAACTTTTTCAAAATAGTGATCACCCTTTCCGGCTGCTTTTTATTCTTGCCGAAGAAGTACCCATGATCCCAGATCATATTCCGGTTGACATCGTAAAGGAGACGAAGCTCATAGTCCCCCGGAGCGAAGAGCAAACGTCGCACCTGGCGCCGGGCATCAAAGGAATAGGTGTATTTGACCTTATCCCCCGATACGAACTGCAGCACCGGGTGCTGGGACATATCGAGGTTGACGACCCGGATGCGGATCTCCCCATAGTCGATGTCCTTCTTGGTCTTGAAGCTGAGGGTATCGTCCTTTAACAGCTTCCTGCCAAGGGAGTCCTGACCAAAGGTCCGGGGAAGGATCAGGTGGAACTTGGTATCCGTCGGCCACACATAGAACAGGGTGACGATCTTACCGGTCGTGTCCCGCTCGAAGTGATACTTGTTTGGGTCGATATCATGATAGCCGTCATCCGTAAACCGAAGCTGGGTCGAGTCGAAGACCTTCAGACCCGAGGAAAAGGTGATGCGTAAAGTGTCGAGCACATCGAAGCTGTTGCCGGGAGCATTGATGCTCACCTGCAGCCGCCGGTCGCTCTCCTTGTTGGTCTTCCGGGGCGCCGGAGGGGGCTTGGTCGTTCCTCCACCCGTCGTCCCGGCCTTTTTGACCGTGTCGTACCCTTCCACGTAGGCATAAAGGGTTTCTGGCGCCGATCGGGATCCGACAACGACCGGCGAGTCGGCAAACGCGAACAGCTGCGCCTTCGAAAGATATTTGTGACTTCCCCCTTCGTCCTTCATCCCGTAAAGGGCATAGGTACCCGGCTTCACGAAACGGAACGTAAAGTGCCCAAGAGTGTCGCACTTTGCGATATACCTGGGCCGGTTCTTGACGACGGCCGAATCGTCGAATTTATCATGAAGCATCGCGACAAGCGTGCTGTCCGGCCTGCCGGTGTTGGCCGCCAGGATCGTACCGGAGAGTTCTCCCCGATCGATCGTATCCCCGGTAGAAAAAACGTAAATGAAATTGCGCAGGGTATTGCCTTCGTTCACGTCCTTGATCCCCCTGTTAAAATACAAGGCGTAGGTCGTACTGCCCTGCAGGGTATCCTTGAGCCGGATCGTGACGGTCCTGAGCTTGGCATCGATAAGGGGATCGATCTTCGGCACCGGGGAGACCAGCAGTTCATTCCGCAGGTCCTTGCCGTCGATGTATTCGTTGAAGGTGAGAATGATCTTATTACCGGTGAATTTCTTCGCGGAGTCCTTCGGAACCGCGGATACGAGCACGGGCGGGATGGTATCCTTCGGCCCGCCCAAGGGGGCCACGATATTGGCGCAACCCATGGGGCCCGAAATACAAACGACAAAGAGGGAGCACGACAGGAGAAACAGAAGCCCGGTCTTGATCTTCATTCCGCAAACATAATGGGTTTTGCCTCAATAAAATGTTATTTTAGGCGCCGGCCGGGCGTGATTCAACCTCCTCTTCTTCATCTTCACCCACCTCATGAAGCGCTATGGCCAGGTTATTGGTCTTCACAAAATTACACCAATGACAGTCCGGTTTGCCGCACCCGGTATAGAATTCCCGGTTTTGAATCTTCTGCCAGGTCTGGACGATCTGCTGCGTGACCGTGGTGATATCCTCGGGGGTGATGACGATCTTTACCTTCCGGTATTCCTTTTTCTTGTCGGGCTCGACAAAATCGAACTCCGTGCTGACCACCTTCCAGTCCTTCTGCTCATAGCTATCCACCAGGATCTTGTAAAAGACCGCCTGACGCCAGTAGTCGCCGCCGTCCGGATTCTTTTCGCCCGGGGCCTTCAGCTTATCCGCGGCCTTATCGACATCGCCGGTCTTATAGTCGACCACATTCACCTCCTTACCCTGGAATTCCAGCTTGTCCAGTTTCCCCTTTAAGGGGATGCCCTTGACGACCACGTTCCGGATATTCCTTTCCACCGCCACGATCTTGTTCCAAAGGAAGAGATACTTGTCATAGTAGTTGGCCAGCACTTCGAGCCCGTATTCCATCCGCCGGGCAAAGGCCTCGCGGGTAAAGATCTCCCGGTGACGGCGCATATACCATTCAAAATCCGTCAGCATCTCCTTCTTCTCGGGAAATTGCCCGCCGGCATGCTGCTGCATCTTCTCGAAAAGCCGTTGCAGGGCAAAATGCACGGCGCTGCCAAACTCCGTAGCTTCGTTCTTGGGGGAAGGAATGCGTATCAGGTTGCGATAATAGAATTCCAGCGGGCACTTCAGGTAATTGTTCAGCGCCGTGACGTTCATAACGAACTTCTCCAGCATCCGGCCAATAAGATCCTCCTCGGCCGCCTCGATCTCCGGCGCGATGGTTTCTGTAAAAGGCAGCGTGTCAAAGATCGCCTGCTCTTCCGGCGTTATCGTCACCTTCTCAAAGGCCAGGCCTTGATTTTCGAGGATCTCGGCGAGAAAGACCGATGGCTCCAGCTCCTTGCCGTCATCGCGGTAACGGGGATAAGAGATGATCAGATGGTGTTCGACCCTCGTCAGGGCGACATAGAACAGCCGCCGCAGCTCTTCGTCCCCGTTGGATCCGGAAGCCGTGATGGACGAGAACAGGGTATCCGGGTATTTGTAGCCGCCGCCCGGCCGCCGTTTCTTCTCCCAGGTAGAGGCATTGACGCCGGCAAAGAACACATATTCGAACTCGAGGCCCTTGGAACCATGCGCGGTCAGGAGATTGACGGCCTTATCGCTTCCCGAGACCCGGATCAGCGGCAGGGGCAGCTCATTATCCTTCATCAGGTCGATCATCTGGATGAACCGTTCCAGGTTGAGATCGGCGTCCCTCCGGGTCTCTTCCTTTATAAAATCGAACAAGGCCGTCAGCACCTGTACCTGGTTGATCTTATCCGGTCCGGCCAGCGCGGTGCTGAGGATGCCCGTATCCCGGATGCAATGTTCGAACAGCTCCTGCAGTGTGACATTGGACACCTCCCCGATCAGCTTTTCAAGGGCCTGGCTGGCCTTTTTCATGGGCTCGGGCAGCCCGGAGTCAAAAAGATCGCGGGCCGGCCGGCTGGCTTTTTCATACAGCAGCCGGCGGATAGAGGTCCGCTGATCGCCGAATTGCCGGTCCGCCACTTCGATGGAGAGCTTGGCGATCTCGATCGGGGCGATCCCCCAGAAATGGAAGTGCAGGATCTCGAACAACATTTCATCGCCGCCATAGGGGGCATCGTGCTCGGCCGCGAGATAGCGCAGCAGCAAGAGGACCTGGCGGGCCAGCGGAATGGTAAAGAGATCGATGCTGCGCTTACTGTATACCGGGATATTCTTCAGCTGGAGGAAGCGCGCCAGCTCTTCCCCATACTTGTTCTCCTTATAGATGATCGCGATTCGGCCCGGCGCCACACCCTCGGCAAGCAGCCGTTCCACTTCCAGCGTGATGCCCGTCATCTCCTGCCGGGGACTCAGGTATTCCAGCAGCCGCGCGGGGAATTGCAGCTTACCCGTATGGGGGTGGCTGGCCACCAGCTGTTTGGAAAGTCCCGGCAGCTGCCGGACAAGACGCTCTTCATTGCGCTCGATCAGCGCCCGGGAGATATCGAGGATCGGCTGGGTCGACCGGTAATTGTTGGTCAACACGACGGTGAGCAGATCTTTTTGGTATTGTTGGGCGAAGTCCAGCATATTCTCCACGTTGGCGCCCTGGAACCGGTAAATACTCTGATCATCGTCCCCGACGACAAAGACATTCGGCTGTTCCCAATAAGTGATCAGCAGGCTGACCAGCCGGTTTTGGGTACCGCTGGTATCCTGGTATTCGTCGACAAGGATATATTGATAGCGTTCCTGGTAGGAGGATAACAGGGCCTTGTTGCCCGAGAACGCCTTGATCACCCAATTGATCATATCGTCGAAATCGTAGCGGTTACGCTTCCGCATCAACTCCTGGAACCGGTCGAATTCGCCTACGGCCGCCCGCAGCTTGTTCATCCGTTCCCCTTCCTCCTCGATCTTATCGGTGCGCAGATCGCCCTTTTTGAATTCTTTGGTGGCCCGTTTGGCGATATATTCCTCCCGGCCGGGCAGACTGCCGAGGTATTCGTCGATCTTCTGGTTGATAAAGGCCGGCGTCCATCCCTCCCGTTTCATCGTGGAGAAAAGACTTTGCAGGTTCCCCATCTCGAAATAGACATCCCCGCGGTAGCGTTTCAGGGGATGGTTCTTGGGGAACCCGTCGATCAGGTCCTTGAACAGCTGGATGCGTTCCAGGTCGGAGATCGCGTCGAGGGCCGTCTTTTCGAACAGCGGCAGATTTTCCTGGATGATCTCGTTGCAAAAGGAGTGGAAGGTGTGGATGTTCACCTTATAGGCATCCGGGCCGATAAAGGACAGCAGACGGCGCCGCATGGCGATCGTGCCGGCATCCGTATAAGTGAGACAGAGGACGTTGCCGGGGTTGGCGTCCGTTTCGAGAAGGATCTTCCCGATCCGGGCCGCCAGGATCTGGGTCTTCCCCGTTCCCGGACCGGCGATGACCATGACAGGTCCCTCCGTGGTATCAACCGCCAGACGTTGTTGCGCGTTCAGTTTCTGGTACTCTTCGTCGAAACGCTGGCGAAGCTTCTCCCGGTTTAGCGACATGATTCAAAGATAAGCGATCGATCTGGGCTGGTGCCGGATGTGCAGCTGATGTGCGAAAATCAGCGTCCGGGCCAACTGAAAAGGGTAAGAGTTTTCCCTTATTTGCCGCCTTCAATTGTCTTAATTAGTCGAAAAGAGCAAGAATGGATTGGAAAATGTCTTAATATGGG
>Ga0105239_10000927_pt1 | contig 41512 bp, 27 predicted proteins | sample KBSC44metaG_FD_92761 | JGI IMG/M metagenome (GOLD analysis project Ga0105239, IMG submission 92761) | Corn rhizosphere microbial communities from Kellogg Biological Station, Michigan, USA - KBS C4-4 metaG | ecosystem: Host-associated > Plants > Roots > Rhizosphere > Soil | place: Michigan, USA...
CTAAAATGATTTTTTGCCTTAGCAGCGATAGCTCCGCCGGCAATACCGATAGCGCCAATGGCCATCAGCAAAACTTTTGCTTTGTTCATAACGAAAGATGCTTTTTACCTTTAAAAAGCTAAACTTTGGATGATTTAATGTGCCTACTCTACCCCTGGTTTTCGGCGGCCCCAGATCCTAGGTGATCAGTCCAGGATGGCTACAAATTACGATGACGGCTGTTATCAAAATGGATAAAAACAAGAGCAAATGGGATCATGCAGTACTCGAAAAAATCAATGACAACCGGATGGTTGGGCGAAGCAGTATTGCGTACTACCGTAGTAGCTTTCGGTATTATTTTGTTTCACTGTGTTAAACCATCAAGCACCTATGCGCTCTTCTTTCCTATGTATCGCTATGGCCAGTTCCCTATTTACCCTGGGCCAGCACGCAGCCCGGGTCGCATCGTCGGAGATCAGCAACGACCTTGCGCCTTCATCGTCCTTGGATGAACGATGGAATTTGAGGAATCTGATCTGGAGCGATACACATACGCCATTATCCAAGACTCATAAACCATACATTGGTTTTCAAGCTACTGATGACTGGCCATGGCTGGAGGGTGACGCTGAGATTAGCGCCGATGGGCAATATTTCGCCTATCCTGTATTTAAAGGGCAGGGTATATGGACCACGGAAGGGGATGCCAAAATAGTGGTTCAATCTGTAAATGGCTCCTGGCGACAAGAGCTGACATCGGTGGATGGTCGAACATTTAATTATCCGGATAAACATAAACGGGGCATATTCTCTGGCAATGGTGAACGGTTTATTTTCCAGGACCGGCAGGGACTTTGTTTTTTAAAGACTGGCGGAAACGGGTGTTATCATGTCGACGGCGTAAAAACGGTTAAAGTTCCCCCTAACGGGTGCAATGATTGGTTGGCTTGCCAACTGGATAACAAGGATCTCGTGCTTTGCGATCTGTCTACGGGAAAAGAGACCCGTTTTATTAATGTGGCTGAATATGCCTTCGATGCATCAGGGCGTTGGTTGGTCTGCCGGTTCGTGCAGGGGGGACTGGTGACCCGTGACCTTGCGGATGGCCATGAACAACAGTTTTCGTCAGTATCGGCTTACCAGATAAGCCCTTCGGGTGAGGCGATCCTAGTACAAACAGGGAGTAACGAATTATACTATGCCGACCTCCGGACGGGACGCATAAGCAAAATCTGGCAACCGGAAAGCGCTGGTAACGGCATAAGCGGGTTTCAATGGGATGGCACTGGCAGGAGGGCCGTTTTTACCATAACGGACACCTTGAAAACCAAAAGATTAGAAATACAGATCCACTGTGCAGTAGGGTACTGGGAGCAAGGGATGGAGACGGCCGCGATAGCCGCAGACGATCGGACATCAGGGGTTACCCTGGGGCTAACCATCGCAGGGAACGCTGCCTTTATCCGCAACAGCCGTTGTATTGTGTTCGATTTGCAAGCCATTTCCAACCCTAAGGCAACAACGGCTATATCGCAGGAAATAGATGATCTTCCAGTCAAATTGGATATCTGGAGTTATAAGGATTCTACCTCACGCTTTCATCAAATGCAGCAACCACCTTCCCGTACCTGGCAGGCGGTATATAACCTTAATAATAATAAACTGATCTATTTCGCACGGGAAGGAGAGCAACTGGGTAATTTCACGGATGATTACGGCGTGATCACTTTGCGGGGAGACCTGGCCAATGGCGACCGATATTGGGAAAAGAATTACCAATACGATAGTATTTGGGTATTGGCATTGGCAGACGGCTCCCGAAAATGGCTTGCGAAAGTGAAAAGGAACGGAACTACGACCTGGCTTTCACCCGGCGGCAAATACCTGGTGATTTATGATGAAGACAAACAATGCAGCTATTTTAGTTACGAGTTTTCCACCGGCAGGCTGATTAATATTTCAAAGGGCGTGCGCCCTGGCCTCTTCGGATTCAAATCCGAGGGAGAACCTGCGAGGCAATCTCATCCTTTTGCTGGCATCGGAGGATGGCTAGAAAAAGATGCCGGAATATTAGTTTACGATAATGAAGATATCTGGCAATTGGACCTTTCGGGTAAACAGAGTCCGATCAATATTACTGCCGGTTATGGCCACGCTCACCATATTATACTCGCCTTGATGAGAGCCGACCGTAGAAGCGAATCAATCTCGCAGCGGTTCAAAGTTGGCGATACTTTGGTATTGCGGGCATTTAACACCCGAACCAAGTACAGTGGTTTTTTCCGAAAAAGATTAGGAGACCCGGGCAACCCGGAGCAACTCTCGATGATGCCTTGTTTCATGTTTGATATGTATGGCAGTTTGGATATGGATTATGCCTTTGAAGAACCTTCGATGCAGCCTAAAAAGGCAGACGCTGCTGCTACCTGGATCATCCGCCGCCAAAGCGCAAGGGAGGCCCCCAATTACTTCAAAACAACGGATTTAAGAACTTTTGAAAGGCTAACCGACTACCAGCCGCAGAAGGCCTATAACTGGCTAACAGATGAGTTGCATCAGTTCAAGAATTACGACGGAACCCCGGGTCGGGGCATTCTTTATAAACCGGAAAATTTCGACCCGGCAAAAAAATATCCTGTATTGATTATTTGGCATGGCAACCAGAATTCCGATAGGCTGAACCTATTTCCGCAACCGGAATCAGGGTGGGGACCCACTGTTCCCGTGTGCTCACCCATTTTCTTTCTGAACAAAGGCTACCTGGTCTTCGTTCCCGACCTAACGATAGCACCGCTCAAATATGGTCCATTGGCATTTAACTCGTTTGAAGGCGCTGTCAGCCACCTCAAGACATTGCCCTATGTGGATGGTAATCATATCGGTGCGGCTTCGCATAGCTGGGGCGCCAAGCTGGCCTCATATATTTTTACGCATTCCCGTTCGCTGGCTGCGATGGCTATCAGCGAGGGCTTTGTCTATGCTGATCCCATTCGTACCGCGCTATCGGACTTACCTAACGATGTTAGCGCATTGTATGAAGTGGAGAAATCTTTCGAATATGGCAATCTCTGGCAAAACAAATCGACCTGGCTGGATCAGACGACGGTATGGAATGTGGATAAGGCTACAAGCCCGCTCCTCTTATTTAGCGGGAAAAGAGAAAAGGAATATACAGACCAAACGGCACAGCTTTTTAATGCCCTGCGCAGACTGGATAAAAAGGCCTGGTGGTTGCAATATGAACATGACGACCATAATATTATGCCAGAATATGGTAATTCTCAAAAGGACTTTTTAATACGTTACACACAATTTTATGACCATTACCTGCAGGCCGCTCCGGCGCCTTTATGGATGACGCATGGATTGCCTCATACGTTAAATGGAGTGGAAAGTCGGTTGGAACTGGATCCTGCGGGTAGCTGTGGGCCGGATTGTAAGATCTGCCGGCGGTGGAACGAACAATATAAAAAACATCCGAAAATGTTTAGCAAGCCTGTCAGCGAGTGGCATTTAAGTCAACCATAAAGGGAGCAATAAGAGAGTTGACTGTGGTGAAGCACTTCCCTTGTTAAGCCGGCAGATTAGGACAGTCTGCCGGTCTTTTAATTAGTCTTGATTAACCTTTGTCTTCACGGTGCAAGCGGCTGCGGTAACCTTATCGCAGTACTTTATATAGCCTAAGGCATCTATTCTATAGTTTTGTGTTAAGTTGCCGCAAAACGGGTTGAAATCAATGCTGCACCGAAGGGTGGTAAAATGATGTTTTGCCTTAGCAGCAATAGCGCCGCCGACAATGCCGATAGCGACAATGCCCATCAGCAAGACTTTTGCTTTGTTCATAACGAAAGATGCTTTTTAACTTCAAAAAGCTAAACTCTGGATGATTTAATGTGCTGACTCTACCGCTGGTTGTCGGCGGCCTCAGATCCCGGATGATCAATCCCGGTTGGCTACAATTTACGGTGACGGCTGTGTTAAAAAAGGATGAAAACAAGGGCGAATGGGATGCATTTCAACCAGACTAACCGGCCCTTATGTTGCCTGCGATAGTCGGCAGCACTAGCTTAAAGACAGAATTGAAGGCTTTATTGAAACTCTGTTGTCTCTTGCAGCTCCTATCCGTCGTAATTGCCTTAATCGAATCGTCCAACTCTGAAAGTTGCCTGACTGCTATTTTCACGCGCGGATGAATGATGCAGACCAGAGCAAAGTATACTATCAGGACCCTTCTGTTCTCCGATCATTATCCAAAGACACCCCTGCCTCTGTGTCAAAAGGAACACACGCTGCCCGCAAAAGCCTAGACTTACGCTACAAATGGAAAAAAAAAGGAATAAGGGAGCGCCTGTGCTGAAGCAATCCATCTATTATGTCGCCAGAATGAGACAGCCCACCGGTCTTTTAATTAGTCTGCACAAACTTTTGTTGGGACGGTGCAATGCCCTGCCGTAACCGCATCGCAGTATTTTATAGTACTAGGGAAGGGACACAATTTATACACCGAGTTTGAGCCGCGGCAATCAATGGTGGAAGTAGCGGTGCACCTAAGTGCGCTAAAATTATTTTTTGTCTTAGTAGCGATAGCGCCGCCGACAATGCCGATGGCGCCAATGCCCATAAGCAAAACTTTTGCTTTGTTCATAACGAAAGACGCTTTTTACTTTAAAAAGCTAAACTTTGGATGATTTAATGTACTACTCTACCTCTGGTTTTCGGCGGACCCAGATCCCGCGTGATCGAACCGGCATACTCGAAAGTACGATAGCGGCTGTTTTCAAGAAGGACGAAAACAGGGGCAAATGGGATAGGTCCCAACCAAACTAACGTGCCCCTTGATGTTGCCGGCGATAGTTGGCAGGCGTAAGCTTAAAGATAGATTTGAAAGCTTTATTAAAACTTCGTTGCCTCTTGTAGCCACTATCCATCGAAATTACCTTGATCGAATCGTCCGACTCTAAAAGCCGCCTGGCTGCTTTTTCCATTCGAAGATGAATGATGTAAGCGTGCACGGTAAAGTTTGTCAACTCCTGAAATCCGGCTTGCAATTTGTCGCGGCTAATGATAAACCTTTTGCAAATTGCCTGAATAGAATGCTCTTCATTATAGTGCTCATCGATAACTGCCCGGATTTCCTGCATCAATAGAAGATCTTTTCGCGTCATAATGGGACTAGCTTGTACTAACATTCCTGAAAAATAAGGAGTTACACTGCAATGAGCATGCTTCTAAGGCGGGACTTATCGCATAATCAAAAAAAACCTTCCCTCGACTTGACTTTCTTGTCAAACTGATAAAGAAGGGATAACAGCCAATATCGTCCAAGAATATTGGAAGACGTCTGGGTAGTAATATTATTAACACTCGTTCTATTGATCCCCGAATTTTCGTCAAGAATATTGTTTATACGCAAACTTATCGACACCCTGTCGTGAGCAAAATTTCGGCTGACAAGGAAATTCCATAAAAGGACTGCAGTATTAGTCGAGAAGCTACTTGTCTTTTCCTGCCAGCTGTATGTGGCATTGGTATTGAAATCAAAACCCCGCACCAAATAGATCGATATCGATCCTGTATGACTTTGCGTCCAATATCGCAGGGGGCTGGCAGTATTGATGCTATTAATTTGATCAAAATAACTAAAATTCGTGTTCAATCGCATTGCATACTTGTTCGCCACATACCTACTTATATTTAATCCGCCGCCGATAGTATAAGTATTATTGGTATTTGGATCGTCATTGATAAAGCTAACCGATCGAGTCGCATTCCCATTGGAATAGAATCCCACATCGATATTTCCTAACTTTCGGCTTATTGAAACATTTATTCCAATCGATCCCCCGCCTGAAACATTCACAAGCTGTTTGACCTGTCTACCGAGGCTATCTGTGTTAGTCTTATCGCTGATGCCATTAGTAAGAATCGATCCGACAACAACAAAGTCGAATATCCATTTTGTAAGATGGCGGAGTTCCAATCTAAATTGTTGAGTGACACTTTGCTTGAGGTTTGGATTCCCAACCGTAAGAACAAGAGGATTAATATTATTCTTCCCCGAGGCAAGCTGCGAAATCGCTGGCAGTTGGGGTTCAGAAAGATAGTCGAAAGAAAACGAAGTAACCGAATTAGGTGTATAGTTGAACCCCAGTTTCGGCGCCCAGTTTACATAAGTCCTCGTGGCATTGGATTCTGCCGTCAGATCCTGTAAGCGAAGACTGAATTTATCCCGTTCCATGCCGATAGTATAGGATAGGTGCTTACCCTTTCCCTGCAGATCCACAACAGTGCGATGTAAAATTGTTTGAGCCTTCAAATGGGTGGTCAAACTGTCGATCAACTCCGTGTATTCTCCGTTCCGCTCGCCAAAACTGGCTTGAATCGGTTCATCCCACACCATACCCAGAACATATTGGACGCCAAGGCAAGCCCCTTTCCAAAGCGGCTCGGTGTAGTTAACACCGTTAGCGAAGCTTACCGTATGATTTCCCAGCGACTTTCGTTGGGCGACGGTGTCCCTTTGTTGGACCATTCCGCTAGTTTGATAAAATTCATTTTCCGAGTATAGAAACCCATTAGTTTTCAAATTATTAAGGTCAAGATCCGTTGTCGTAGAAAAGCTGCGGCCCGGATTTCTACCAGGATGAGTTCTCCATGAGATGCTACCACCCGCATTCAGCCGTCCAGTCTCATCGCGGATGATGCGATCTCCGTCATTTGCCAGGATACCATTAAACGAACTTCTGCTCAAGGCGCTGAATTGATTGCTTCCCTGCGCCCTGTTCCAATTAGCGGTGAAATCCAATGCAGAATTACTGCCTGACGTCCAGCTATATTTGGCATATCCAAAATGCTGGTTTTCACGATTGATTGATCGACTCTGTTGTACTTGTGTATATACATCCGTTGGCATCGCCTGAACAGTAGTGCTAACCGATACCGGTTGGGTAAAAATATGATCATAGGTGTCATTGATCAGCAAGTGGGTTTTGTGGCCGTTTGGACCGTCCCAGGAATTTGCATAGTGTATCCCACCACCCATGAATTCAGGAGTTCCAGTTCCAGCAGAGGCGCCCAAGGCATCAATGTCCAAATCAAAAAAGGAAACTCTTGCCGAAGCACCGGACGTACTACTCGCAAAATTCGTAACTCCAGTGTTGGATGCCAATGCAAGGGCCGTAATTTGTTCCCTATTCTGCAATCGAACTATCGCCGCATCAGCATTATAGTATTTATCCGTATTAGCCCCAACCTCCACTTTCCCAAAATAGCTGTTTTTTGACTCGTCTTTTAAAACCAAGTTAATCGTCTTTGTCCGTATACCATCGTCAATACCCGTGAAAATAGCCTGGTCACTCTTGCGATCCAATATTTGGACCCTCGCAATCTTGTCGGCCTTAAACGTCCGAGTCACTAATGTTGGGGCAGAAGCAAATATATCTTCGCCATCCACCAACAAATGCTGTATCTTTTCCCCATTATAGACAATGTTCCCTTCGGCATCGATTTGCAATCCAGGCAACCGCATCAACAGTTCCTCCACGTCAGAATTGCCCCTTAAAGAAATATGTGCCGTATTATATTCCAAAGTATCTCTCTTTATTTTTGGCCTCATAGCAGCCACAACGATTGCCGCTTTCAAGCTGTCAAATTTCGGAACTATAGTGTCTCGTAAAGGCTTGACCGAGGGCAAAATCTGGGCTTTCGACGAAATCGACGGCAGGCATACCAACAGTAGGAAAAAAGGTTTATTTAATCGCAATAGGAAACTGCATAAAGGCCCAAAAAGTAGACCATTCCACTGCGAAAAAACGTATACCAAAGCTTACAAAGCCAATTCGCCCGGATTATATGCCAATAGTAGCCCAAATAAAGCCTTTAGTGAACCACATAATTTTGCCAATTCCCAATTCCGATACCTACCTTAGGTTTGAAATAACAAAAAAACCTATCCTTTATTCATGGCCCAATACGCCTTCAGTGAATTCTTGTCTCCATTCAGATTCAATCGAACTCTTCTCTGGTTTACAGTGCCGGCGCTGATAATCCAGTTTACCATCTTTAAAATGCTCTACCCATTTGCCGGATTCATAATGGACGACTCTTACTCTTATCTAACATCGGCAGCCTTCAACTATGATATCAATTTTTTCCCCGTAGGGTATTCAAAATTCCTACGCCTCTTTAGCGTCTTCTCGAAATCAGATACAGCACTCGTGGCTGTCCAATACCTCGGAATCCAGCTAAGCGCCCTATGGTTTCTATTCACCTTATTCAAAGCTTTAACATTCGGGAAGCCAATCAAACGGGTACTCTACATCTCCATCCTATTTAATCCGGCTTTTCTTTATGTTGCGAATTATGTTTCAAGTGATGCCCTGTTCCTGTCCCTTAGCTTCATTTGGATCACCCTTCTCTTACGCATAATACAAAGACCAACAACTGGTTTGGTTGCCTTACAAGCCGTCACTTTATTCCTGGCATTTGCTGTGAGATACAATGCGTTGTATTACCCTCTTCTTACTGCAGTCGCGCTGCTATTAACACGAAAGTCCTGGAAATTCAAAATTACCGGAATTGCTTCGAGCTTTTTGATTCCCGCGGCTTTCATGATTTATACTACGCGTCAATACAAAAAAGTAATCGGTATTAGTGAGTTCAGTCCTTTTTCGGGCTGGCAACTCGCTAATAACGCGATGTATGCCTATCGATATGTTAACGACAAACATGTAACAAATACGCCCGTCGAATTTCAGGAGCTGGATAAAATGGTAAGAACCTATTTTGACACCAGCAGGGATTTGAATACGCATCCCATCGAAACGGCCGTAGCCAATACGGTATATATGTGGGATTCTCGTTCGCCACTGCAAAAGTATATGAAACTACATTTTAAAGCGGATTCTATCCGAGGTGACTTTATTCAATGGGCCTCAACCGCCCCGCTATACGCAGACTATGGATCGTATCTTATCCACCAATACCCAGCCGCCTTCTTTCGACACTATTTATTACAGAATGCCATAAAGTTCTATGCCCCACCTACGGAATTTCTATCCACACAAAATTTAGATTCATACCAAGTTGCAAATATAGCTCGAGACTGGTTTGAATATAAATCCAATAATGTGACGCCAGCATTTAAAAACCTCAATGTCGAGGTGTTAGGTTTTTTGCCGATCGCCACCGGCGTCATTCACATAGTTTATCTTTTTGGAATGATTTCCATCGTTGTGCTACGTTGTATAAGCCGACAATCTATTCCACGCAATCCTCTAATTTTATTCGCAGCGTTTTGGGTTGTAAATTTTGGATTTAGCGTATTTGCCTCCCCCATCACGCTACGCTATCAGCTATTTTCCATCGTCGTATTTTCGGCATTAGCCTTATTCACCATCGAAATAGTCTATCAAGAAGCCTCTATCCCTTCAAAAAAATAATTCTATGAAACCGTTTATGCTGATTCTGATGATGTTGTGTCTCACCGGCTGCTTCGACAGCACCAGGCTGAACACTGGTTTGGAGGGGAAACCGATTCCTTCCTTTGATCTTCTTCTGCCTGACAGTACAACCCACTTTAACACCTCAACCATCCCGGAAGGCAAACCCTTCGTTCTTTTCTATTTTGCTCCCTCTTGCCCTTTTTGCAAGGCACAGATGGAAGATATTATAGCCAAAATTAAGACATTAAGGGATATTCAAATCTATATCCTTACTCCAGCACCACATCGTGAGGCTAAAGCGTTTTTCACGCACTTCAACATTTTCAAATACCCAAACTTAACTGCGGGTGAAGACTACTCACAATTTCTCCTCAGGTATTTCAATGCACCCGGGGTTCCTCTGCTTTTTGTGTACGACAAAAAGAAACTTTTAACGCAGGTATTTTGCGGTAAGACGCCGGTTGACATAATCAAAAAAGCCGCCTTCAGAGGCGCATGACTTAATAATTATTCACCATAATCACTTGTGTAGCATAAGTATCGCTCCCCCCAATCTGCCCGATCCAGGCAAGTGTTACATTTCTAAAACAGGGAGCACTGAAGTTATAGGTCCCCAACAGTGAATCCGTCGCAGCGTCGCGCACCTGAAAAGTATACTCGTTGTTATTGAGACCTGCCGGATACCCTTTAAAATCGCTAAATTGTTTATAACTAAGGCTATTAAATTCTCTTAGAGTCGGTGTGATGGGTTGAGTGACAACAATTGGTTGGCTGTTAAAAGAAAGATTGATGAAACGTATGCCACATGTACTATCCGTATGGACTGGAAACTTTTCGGCGACCAGTAGCGTATCTATTGCGCCTACAATACCAGAAAAGTATAAAGTATATATTCCGCCCTCATTAAAATTAAAACTACCCTCGAAAATTGTTTTGGTGGTGTCGGCGCCGGAAACGACTGTCAATGGAATACCTTGCTTTGCCAACATACTATAAACAGAATTAGTACCATACCCGATTACCGTGGAAATATCACTATAATATTGAATTCCTGCTTTGCTTCCTGGCCGGGTGAAATTCGCTTGGACACCGTCGAGATTGACAGTGGCATTGACCATATTTAAGGACGCAAGGGGTCTTACGTTCACCATCGTTTTTTTGCAAGATAAAAGAATCGCTGCAGCCAACAGGATCGAATATCGGTATCGACTAATAACTTGCATAATATGGTTGATATTTTGAAATAGCATATAGCTTGGTTTTTCTTTATTTACCGCTCCAGGTCGGAATATTCCTTTTCATCTTATCGACCGTTTGTCGATACTCATCCACAACAGGCGATTTTCTTTCCTTTAATGTATCAATCGCAACTAACTCCTGATTGATGGCCTCATCTTGCCTGCCCAATTTATAAAGCAAATTTGCCCGAGTATCAAGCTCTTGTACAATAGGGTGAGGCTCTGCTAACTTGACAGCAAGGTCAATCCACGCCAGCGCCTTTTTTAAAACCCTTTTATCGTTGCAATTCTCAAAGACATCCCAGGCCGGATTATTCAATGTAAATGCCACAAAATTGGCTCCTTTCCCTTGAAGGTATTTTCCGATATATTCATCCATTACGTTCGCCCAAACGAGCCAGTCCTTGTGAGCATCTGACCTGTAATATTCCATTTCATACTCTAACATCACTAACTTCGCGTCAATTAGCGGGTACCTTTTCCAAATTTCCTTTTCAATCCTTTTCCAATTTGGCTTACCGCCCGACTTTTCGTCATATTTTTGTGCGAGTTCTTCGCGTATGATTGTGGTCATAACCAGCGCGCTTGCCCATCCACTATCTTCTTTCAAGGCATCTATTTTACTGGGGGTTGTGTAGCTAAGGCGAAAAATTGCGTCACCCGAATTCACAAGCTTATAAAAGGAATTAATGAATTCAATATTGGTCTTTGTGGCAAGTTCATTTTCCGATAGTTTATCCAAATAATTGGACATGTAATCCCTGGCCATAACCGTTGCCAGCTTCTTATCACCTACAACCTGCTCGGTAAATTGCGCCAATTCCCCCAGACTCCCGTATTCCCTTCTCCCATCTTTATATTCGGTCAATTTATTATAAAAAGCAAGCCTTTTCGGGTCACGGGCCGACTCGCTCATTTTTAAAAATTCCTCTCTTTTCTTATACCCCAATTCTTCGCTGACGACTCGTCCGTCGGGAGCAAAAAAAAGAAAACAGGGATATCCCTCGATTGCATAGTTCTTCGCCAGTTCACGAGCATCGGCATACCACTGTTGTACTCTCGGCTCGTCATGAGCCGTGGAATCCATTTGAATTTTGACGGATATAAAATGAGCATTCATGGAATCGCCCACCTGCTTAGAAGAATAAATATTCCGGTCCATGTCCTTACACGGACCACACCAGGTGGCATAGCAGTCTACAAAGATGTATTTGTTTTCAGCCTTTGCTTTCGCTAATACCTGACCCCAGGTAAGTTCTTGGTCGAACATAATCCCGGAGTCCTGTCCCTTTATCATCATAGGTACGGAAAGTAAAATAAGAAAACAAATCTTCATAATTTTATAGTTTGATTATTCATAAACGCCAATCATGACTGCTCGCCATCTGTTCATGCCGCTCAATATCCCTGGTTTTGCACAAGTTTATAATCACGCTGGAGTTCCGTTAGTAGAATTGGGTATAGCTGCGAGTTGACATTCCATACCCCACCTTTGCGGGGACAGGCAGCCGTCATAACTGCATCTATATTTCCAGTTCTTTTCAGGTCCAGCCAGCGATTGCCCCATTCAGTGAATAACTCCACTTGTCTCTCATGTAAGATGGCGGCCAATACAGAAGCCTGGTCATTAGCTCCAGCATAATTTGGAAGTCCAGCCCGGGTTCGAATACTGTTCAGGTCATCGATTGCACCCGTTGTATTGCCCTGCTGAGCCCTTGCCTCCGCCCTTATCAAATATTGCTCGCCCAGGCGAAGGACCATTTCGTATTCGGATACGGTCGCTGAAGGATCATTGACCTTGTATTTATAGGGATAAAAATAAGTGGTGGTGCCACCTATCGTGCTGTCTACCCAATGGCCCCCATATCGTCGTAAATCATTTGGCTCAAAGCTGCTCAACAGGTCATTACTAAGATATACTGGATTCCTATTGTTGTTGGGCCCTGTAGCTGGGATGATAAACACGTACCCGTCCTGGGTATTTGTCGGATTTGACGACACGGGTTGGAGCTGCCATATTGCTTCGCTGCTGTTCATCAAAAAAATACTATCCAGGTTAGGGGCTAGTTGCAAAGGAAAAGGCGCGATGCCGTTAATCAGCGAGTCGGACGCCAATTCAGCGTCCTGCCAATCCCCGGTATACAAGTATGCACGGGCAGCTAAAGCCAATGCTGCCCATTTATTCGGACGAGTCCGCTCGCTTATAATTGTCATCGCGTCCGAGTAGACAAAGTTTTTGTTTAATAAACTACCAGCATTCTTTATGTCGTTGACGATTTGCTGCCACACCTGGACTTTTGGTGTTCTAGGCAAGGATGCGTTAACCTTATAGTCTGAGGTCACCGCTAACGGTACATCGCCATAAAGGTTCACCAAATAGAAATAGCAAAAAGCCCGTACGAAAAAAGCTTCCCCCAACAATTGCTGTTTTACGGACGGCGTCAGGCTTGTGCTCGCTTGTAGCCCTTCAATGGCAGCATCGGCTGTATAGATCAAAGAATAGGTAGTCGTCCAGAAATCATAACCAGAAGTATTTATGTTGGTTAACGCATTGGTATAGTACCCAATATAGGCCGGATTCGTTGAAGCGCTATACAAAGTCAATTCATCGGCAGATAGGCCTCCCACAAGAGACATCGAGGGCAGGAATCCAGAAAAATTGTTGCTGAGGTTTGCGTATATCCCAGTTAGGACCGACGCCGCAGTTGCATCCGTAGTGTAAACGTTGCTACTGTTAATGCTGGTAGCAGGAGCCGTTACGGTGACAAATTTTTTGCACCCCCAACAAAATACGAGTGTTATGATGAATATAACTGTTCGCTTTGACAAATACAATCTGAGGAGAAATTGCATATTTTCTATTTTAATGCTAATTCAAATTCGTTAAAGCCCAACCCTAATGCCTGCCGTGAATATCCTGAGTGGAGGCAAGGTACTGGAACTTAAAGATTCAGGATCCAACCCTATATATTTCGTGATGGTAAGCAAATTCTGACCCTGTAAATAAATCTGGCCGTTCTGAATATGTAGTTTTTTCTGCCATCCTGCAGGAATTGTCCAGGAAATCGATACATTTTTGAGCCTCACGAAAGACGCATCGGCCGCTCGTGCAGCATCACTCAGCTGCACATCCGAGTTCTGTATCGACAATGACCGATTGGCGCTATATCGCTGTAGCGATGAAACATCACCCGGCTTCTGCCAATTTCCCAATATAGCAGCCGGTTCATTTAAACCAAACGTCCCGGGGGTGCGAGCGTCGAGTGGTCCGAAACGATAGGTGAGCCCTTTTTCTTTCACGAATTGAAAAAACACATCCAATTGAAATCCTTTATAGGAAAAACTGTTATCCAAACCGCCATAATAGTCGGGATAGCCGTTGACCATGGTAATCATATCGGTCGAAGCGTTGGGCGTTGAAGTCCCATTGCCGTGGCTATCTGAAAAGACGTATTTCCCAGTTGCAGGATCGACGCCTAAGAAATGATAGGACTTAAAAATAGTAATTGGCTTCCCTATAATATAATTATCAGCGTAGCTGGAGGTTGCGAGGTTTGGGAAGGAAAGAAGTTTGTTTTTTGGAAGCGTTAAGTTGAGACTGGTTTGCCACGTAAAATCTCTAACTCTTATATTAGTCGAAACAAGAGAAAATTCCCATCCGGTATTTTGGACGGTAGCAGGAAAATTACGGGTAATAGACTGGAATCCGGTAAGCGAAGGCAGGGCATAGGATAAAAGCTCATTGGATGACCGATTACGATTGTAGTTTATATGCAACAATACTCTGTCCTTTGCAAACCCCAGATCCAATCCAAATTGCAGCTTCTTTGTTAATTCCCATTGAAGGTATGGATTTGCCAGTCCGTTCGGGCCCAAACCCGTTGCCCCTTGGTAAGCCACTGATACGTTTGGGACTGCAGTATAGGTAGACAAGAACTGATAGTCAGAAATCTGATCGTTCCCCGTGGTTCCGTAACTGGCCCGTAGCTTCCCAAAGCTTATAAAGGATAAAATGCGATGGAAAATGGGTTCACTGGAAAATATCCACGCCCCGGCCACAGCGCCAAAATTTTGAAATTGATTTGCCGCCCCGAAACGACTGCTGCCGTCGCGTCTTCCGGTAATATCTAAAATATATTTATCCTGCCAATTATAATTTATTCGACCAAAAAAAGCGGAATATTTGTAAACAATCGCTGTACTTGGTGTGGAGGGGAAAATCACCGCTGCAGAACTGACATCTGTCAATTGCGCGTCACTGCTATAGCCAATTCCTACTAATTGATCACCCTTGCTATTTCTTTGCTGCAATGTGTACCCTGCCAATGCTTCCAGCTTGCCCCGCCAAAATATCTTTTTAAAGGTTAATTGGGGCTCAACTATCCAGGAGTTGATGTTGTTGTAGCCAAAAATCGCTCCGTTTATGGAGGTTGCTCGCAATTCTGGTTGGGTACTTAGCAACGGCTGAATATAGGTCTCATTACTTTGCAAATTAGTGTAGCCTAAATTAGCGCGCAATTCCAAGACCGGCAGCAATTGATAACTTAAAAGGCCCCCGCTGGTGAGACTAGTAGTCTTATTGTGATAAACAGTATAGTTCATGGCCAATGGATTTGTCCAGGACGATGAACCATTAGCGTCCGGCGCCCAGTTGAGGCTACCGTCAGAATTATAAAGGGCCGGGGCATCGGGGGCCAACTGCAGAGCCTGCACAGTCAAGTCATTGGCGGGCAGATGGTTGTCGTCCAACTGGTAACTCCCCACTAATTGTATCCTGAACTTCTGATTGCCGGACACATTATTGATACTAAAGTGCAATGTCCCTTTCCCATCGGAAAAATCGCCGGGGAAAACCGTTGTTTCGCGATGGAAAGTACCTCCGATCAGAAATTGGGTATTGGCTGTCCCACCCGAGACCGTACCGTTGAAGGTGCTATATTGGGCGTGTCCGCCGATCAGCTTTTTTTGCCAATCGGTATACCGATTGGTGTCCCAAAGCCCGTTTATATCATAGTCTGTCGGCCCAACAACGTTTATGTCATTGGCGATTGCCTGGCGTCGCATTTGTACATATTGTTGCGTATTTAGCAGATCTACCCGGCGTGCTACTTCTCCAACGCCCTCCTGCGCATTCAGGTCTACTCTCGTTACCCCTGCTTTCCCTTTTCGGGTCACGATCAGAATGGCCCCATTGGCCGCGCGGGAGCCGTAAATAGCGGTGGCATCCGCATCTTTCAGTACCGAAATACTCTCAATATCCGCCGGATTGAGAAAGCTGAACGGGCTTCCACTAGTCTGATTGCCGAGACCGTGTCCCAAAATGCCCCCAAGATTCGGTAAAAGGTCTGAAGGATACGGGACACCGTCAACTAAATAGAGCGGTTGGGTTCCGCTGGCCACGCTGTTTCGGCCTTCAATGAGCACGGCAACGGCACTGCCCGCGAATCCTGTACTCTGCGTTATAAAAAGTCCCGGCACTCTCCCTTCCAATGCCAATATGGGATTAGCCACAGGCTGTTTCGCAATATCTTCACCCTTGATGGTGGTGGTGTTACCCGTTGCTAAGCGTTGGGTCGTATTTCCATAGGCAATCACCTGTGGGGCATCCAACTGATCGTTTGATAACGCCAGTTTTACCTGCACAGGTTCATTCCCATTAACAGCTATTTGCTGCCCTTTATATCCGGCATAGGTGACGACCAGAACAGCGCCGGAGGACACGCCTTTTAATTCAAACATCCCCCGCTCGTCCGTAACGGTTCCTTTACTCCCCCCCTTGATATAGACCGAAGCGCCTGCCAGGGGCAACCCTTGTTCGTCCGTTACCCGCCCCTTTAAGGATAGCCCATCATTTCCGGCGTTCAGGGTAAGCCGAGATGACTCGACTGAAACCTTCGGTTTTCCCTTAACGATGAAGATAGTCTTGCCAGATTGATAGAATTCCAACCCTTGTCCCTCAAGCGCCACCTTCATTGTCTCTTCTACCGAAGCATTTTTAACTTCCATGGTGACCGGCTTGGCATCCTTCAGCAGGGATGCATTAAAAAAAAACGAAAGTCCGGTTTGCTTTTCAATAGCAGCAAAAACTGTTTGGAGGGGGACGTTCGTACCGCTAAAATTGATGGTTTGCGAATAAGCGAGAGCACTCGCCTGTATGCAGGCAAAGGCTACCAATAGTGCCGTCAGTCGAATTGTTTTTTTCAATCGTTGAGGAGGGCGCGTCTTTAAGAGGCCAGGCGCTGCTCCAACAAAGGCATAGATTCTCATTTCCCTTGATTTGGTGGGGTTGATAATGGGTGTTCAATGTTGGATAGTAGGTATTAATGGTAGTGGCTGGCAGCGCAATCAGGTTTGAGCCCTTAACCGGTTAGGCCCTATGCTTGAACGGAAAAAGGGAGTTTTTAACTATGATTTTGACAAATAATATTGTGCGACTTTATAACAAGCTGCCTTAAGCGCCTTCATCGGTCGCACCCATTGGATCCTCCGGAATGGTGACAGTTTTGTCCCTTTTGAAAATAGGCCTATTTCTACCTTGAGTCCGCTATGAAACAACAATTTATCATTACCTGCATCTCCTTTTTTATTGTACTCCTCTTTCTATATACGGGAGTGGCCAAGCTGATGAACATTTCCCTTTTCCGGGATCAGATCCTGTCCGCACCCCTGCTTTCCTGGACCGGGTCATCGGCCATTTTTTTGGCATGGAGTCTGCCCATCCTCGAAATAATGGTCGCCTTCATTCTCCTTGTTCCAGCCTGGCGGCTGATCGGTCTATATAGCGCGTTGGCGATCATGGGGTTGTTCACTTTCTATGTGATCGCGATGCTTTTTGTCGATAACCAGCTGTCCTGCAGTTGCGGCGGAGTCATTGAAGAATTGTCCCCCTGGCAACATTTGCTTTTTAACCTGGCCTGCGTTATTCTCTGCATAATGGCTATTCGAATCAGCCGGCAGCCGTCGAAGCCATTTCATTGGAGTATCAACTCCTCGGTCCTGGGTCTGTTTGCCCTCATCGGCTGGATCCTTTTCAGCGCTTTTTCGGCGCCGACCAATGTGAAAACAGGATTGGAAGGACGACGTATGCCGTCTTTCGATCTGCTGCTTACGGATAGCAGCACCCATTTGGATCCATCGACATTCCCTCTGGGACAGCCCACGATTGTAATCGGGTTTTCCCCCTTTTGCCCCCACTGTCAACTCGAAACGCTTGCCATAACCCAGAATATCGAGAAATTGAAAAACACCCGCATCCTGTTTATTACCACGTGGCCTTTTGCGGCTATGAAAACCTTCGACACTATTTACAAACTGCCCTCCTACCCCAATATTACCATGGGCAAGGATCTGCATCGTTTTTTTCTGCCCTATATCAAAGCCACCGGCATACCGACTACCGCGGTCTACGACTCCAAAAACCGGCTTAAGCAGGTTTTTTCCGGTTCAGTTCAAATAGACCAGGTTATTCGGGCGACCTCCGAATAACCCTTTGTATAAAAAACCTTATTCTGTTATGAAAAAGAAAGCCATCATCATCGGAGCCGGCCCGGCAGGACTGACCGCCGCCTATGAGTTGTTGCAACGAACCGACATCCTTCCCATCGTATTGGAAAAGTCCGGCGAAATAGGCGGCATTTCCCGGACCACTGATTTCAAAGGTAACAGAATGGATATGGGCCCCCATCGCTTCTTTTCCAAGTCCGACCGGGTAATGGACTGGTGGCTCAACATCATGCCACTCGAAAACGGAGCTCCCGGTCAAACAACTATTTCCTATCAGCACAAGACCCGGGAAATTACCGGAACCGGCCTCAGCGGCCAAAGCGGCGACAAACGCATGTTGGTTATCCGTCGACTTACCCGGATCTATTTCTTACGAAAATTCTTCGCCTATCCCATTCAGCTTTCGCTTGATACGCTGCGCTCAATAGGCCTGATCGCCACCCTCCGGATCATTGGCTCCTTTTTATGGATCCGGTTATTTCCCCGCAAACCGGAGATAAGTCTGGAACACTTTATCGTGAATAGATTTGGCCGGCAACTCTACCTGCTTTTCTTTAAAGACTATACGGAAAAGGTATGGGGTATTGCCCCCAGCAAGATCTCCGCCGAATGGGGAGCTCAACGCATCAAGGGCGTATCATTGAGCAAGGCGCTCGCGAATGCCGTCAAAAGCCTGAAAGCCAGGCAGAAGAGTGATATCCGACAAAAAGAGACCGAAACCAGTTTGGTCGAACAATTCCTGTACCCCAAATATGGACCCGGTTCGCTTTGGGAAGAAGTAGCCAGACAAGTGGAGGAGGGTGGCGGAAAAATTTATCGGCATCAGGATGTCCAAAAGTTGGACATATCCGAAGATCGGGTTCAGTCGGTCGACACCGTCCACTCTCAAACCGGCGAGACCGCAGTCTGGGATGCCGACTATTTCTTCTCCACAATGCCGGTTCAGGAGCTTATAGCCGGGATGGGCAAGGAAGTACCCTCTGCCGTTCAGGAAATAGCAGCCGGCCTGCAATACCGGGATTTCATCAATGTTGGAGTCTTACTTAAACAGCTTACGGACAAGGCCGGCCAACGCATTGATTTAAAGGACAATTGGATCTATATCCAGGAACGCGACGTAAAGGTGGGAAGACTGATGATCTACAACAACTGGGGAGGATCCATGGTCAGGGATCCCGGCACCACCTGGATTGGCATGGAATATTTCTGTAACAAGACGGACACCATTTGGAGCGAGTCTGACGACGCCATCCAACAGTTCGCCATCAAAGAACTGTTGCAAATGGATCTGGCCAGGGCGGAAGATGTCCTCGACTGCACCGTTGTAAGAATGGAAAAGACCTATCCCGCCTACTTTGGCACCTATAACGAATTCGAAAAGATCAGGGCTTATACGGATGGCTTTGAAAATCTCTTCCTCGTAGGCCGGAATGGTATGCACAAATATAACAACGCCGACCATTCCATGCTTACCGCCATGGTTGCCGTGGATAATATTGTAGCCGGCATTACTTCTAAATCCAACCTTTGGTCGATCAATACGGAACAGGAATACCACGAAGAAAAATCCGCGGAAAAAACTGTCGCCCCAACTCCAAAACTTCCCTGGTTTATCGACTATGTCTGGAAAAACAAAGCCAATAGAGGCTGGTGGATCACGGGGCTGCTCCTTTTTTTGGTGCAGTTTGTGATCTTCAAATTCCGCTATCCCTTCGCTAATTATATGCCGGACTCCTATTCCTATCTGGAAGCGGCGGCGTCGAATGCCGATGTAAACATGTGGCCGGTCGCATATTCCAAATTCCTCCGGTTCATCAGCGTCTTTACTCACTCGGATAAGATTGTCGTTGGAATACAGTATTTCTTTCTTCAAGTCAGCTCGCTGATGTTCGTATTCAGCCTGATTTACTGGCTAAAACCGGCACGGCTGGCCCGCTTTATACTTCTGTCCTTCGTGCTGATCGATCCTATTCCGCTTTATATAGCCAATTATATTGCCGCCGATGCGTTGTTTACTGGTTTTAGCTTGCTTTGGATCACCAGCCTCCTTTGGATCATCTATCAACCGAAGAAATGGTTGATTGGCGCGCAAGCGCTGTTGCTGCTGGCTTGCTTTACCATACGATACAATGCCATCTACTACCCGCTGATCAGTCTTTTTGTCTTCTTCCTCTCCCGGCAATCGCTACGATCCAAGCTTGCGGGAATCGCCCTCAGTCTGGGACTGGTTGCCACTTCATTTCTATTTACCAGCCAGAAAATGAAAATGTTGACCGGCCAATGGCAATTCTCTGCCTTTGGTGGCTGGCAGCTGGCGAACAATGCGCTATATATGTACGAACACATTCCGGCGGCACAGCGAGGTCCGATACCGCCGCAGTTCTCCTCGCTGGAGAAAATGGTCAGACAGCATCTGGATACCCTGTCAAGAGTCCAGCTGAACGTAGAAGACTCGCTGAATTCCTTTTTCTATCTCTGGAACGATCGCGGCCCACTTATTCAATACCTTATCAGACAGCATAAAAAAGACAGCATCGATCCTTATTTCAAAAAATGGGCTTCCGAAGGACCCTTATATAGCCAATACGCCTTATACCTTATTCGAAAATATCCAATCGAATTCGCCCAGGAATTCGTCTGGCCAAATGCACTCAAGTTCGCCTCCCCGCCTCCTGAATTCCTCGGCACCTATAATATGGGGATGGACAGTGTGGATAAACTTGCGAAGGAATGGTTTAACTACAAATCCCGAAAAGTTCAACAACATAACAAAAAGGAAAAAGATCATATCGTAGCCGTCGAGTGGTTTCCGGTGCTTGGCACGGTGGCGAATATCCTCCTGGTTATGGGGTTTCTCAGCCTCGCTTTTCTTGGCAGTTTGCGTTGGAAAGAATATGGCTTACCGCAGCTGCTCATTGTTGTGATGACGCTTTGGGTCGTAAACTGCCTTTTCAGTATCGTCGCTTCACCGGTGGTGTTGCGGTACCAGGTATTTCTCATCCTTGTGGCCTTCGCGATTGGAATCCTGCTTATAGAGCGCCTTTATCTGTTAACAAAACAAGCCTGATCTCCTTTTATGCTGAACGAAACTGAAACGGAATCTCCTTCAACGACAGATCTGCTGCTAACCGACTACAGCTTGCTGTTATCCAATTACGAAGTTGGCTGGCGGAAGGAGGACTCCTATTTTAAGGTCGGAACACCAGGAATGTCGGACGGTTGGGTGTTGCATTTTTCCACGGTGGCCAGCCAGCTGCAGCCCTTGCTGGAATTGCTTATTCCCATCCTGATCAGCGAGGCAGTGGCCTTCAAGATCCCCAGAACCCGAAAGGATGCGTCAAATATCCTTGCAGGCAATACCGGCACCGCCCGGCAGGGCAAGATCGTCACTGTATATCCCGTTGATGACGCGCAGGCTATTCATCTGGCCAGTCTCCTGTCAGCTGCTACCTGCGACTTTCAAGGGCCCAGAATCCCAACTGATGCGAGAATAGGAAATATTCTTTACACCCGGTATAAAATTCAATCCCAAACGGTCCTACCAACCGGCAGGGCCCCAAAGTTTGCGTTGCCGGCGAATGTCCGATGGCCCTTTGCCGAGTTTGGCCCTCCCATCTCGGACGAACCGATCTTGTTGTATAATAACAAATACAAACCGACTCAAACGATAAAAACAGACCCCAAGGGGGATGTAATAAAGGCCGTATATCTAAGAGGCTTTCTGCGACTAAAGCCCTGTATCCTTAAAGAGGCCAAATACAATATGGGATCAGACAGGGCCGGAAGAACGATCCAGGACAGTCTCCGGTGGCAACATACCCTCTATCAGCAACTAAGCGGGGATATCCCTTTTCCGGCCATGATCGATCTTTTCCAGACAAACGAAGACCTTTATCTCGTCATGGATTTCGTCGATAGCGTTTCGCTGCTGGAATTGATCGATATTGTCTATGCGGGCGTACATTTCTGGCCAGCCATCGGCCGTCCCGCCAGACAAAAACTTATAAATATACTCTGCTCGCTTCTTGCCATCGTTCAAAAATTACATGCCCATGGCATTGTCCATCGCGATCTGACCCCGGCGAATTTTCTCATCGACCGGAAGGAGAGGATATATCTGATCGATATGGAACTGGCGTATTCCATTCCCCAAAATTATCCTTCGCCGCCGTTTAGGTTGGGTAGTCCTGGCTTTATGTCGCCGGAACAGGAAAGGACGGAGGTCCCCACGGAAAAAGAAGATGTCTATGGCCTCGGAGGACTGATGCTCTATTTGTTTACCGGCCTTTCTCCCGTGAAATTGCCCCTGTCCTCCCCCTCAAGGCTGTTCGATGCACTACTCTTTCTTACCGCAGACAAAAGGGTCTCCGAGCTGATCGTTAATTGTATGCGATATGACCCCGGGGAACGGCCGGATGTCGCAGAAATTGCAAAGGCCGTCCAGTCTGTCGCCCAAGATTTACCCGTTGGACAGGATAAGGCAATTGCCGGCCCGGGAAAACCGGATCCTCGTTCCGTTTCCGGACTTATCGAAAACGCGCTGAGTGGCCTCAACAGTCCAAAGATGCTATCCGTTGATGGCTTATGGCGTTGTCCGGACAAGGCGTTGGGTCTGGACAACGGCCTGGCGGGTGTACTGTATCTCACCGCAAAAGCCCGCAAACTGGGGTACTCGCTGCCTTTTGGTCATCCCATCTGGGTTCAAAATTGGGAATATCTGTATTCAAAGAGTGCTTCTGCCGGTTTGCTCGACGGCGACGCCGGACTTTTATTGACCATCGCCGCAGGGTTGGAAAGCGGATTGCTGCCCGGAGATTACCGGGAGCAAACCCTAAGCCGCATCGGTACGAATATGCCCATGAGTTTAGCTCTATACAATGGCATAGCAGGGGTGGGACTCGCGCTAAACCAGTGCCGTTCGATCGAAGACCAATCTACGACGACGGAGCTTTCCCGGTTTTGTATTCGCACCCTGTTAGCCCAACAACACCGCAAGGGTTATTGGGATACAGCACCGGCCCTTATGGAAAAAGACGGCATCATTACCGGCTTGGGCTTTGGGACGGTGGGCATTGCTTATTATTTATTAGATTACCTGCAGCATAATCCCGATGCTGAGCCTGTCAAACACGCCGCGAGGAAGGCTTTGGATTGGCTCATTGCCCAGGGAACAACAAAAAATAATAGCTGTACCTGGAATGTTGCAACACGGAAAAAAGCCCAAAATCCCAATAGTCTCTACAGTGGTACGCCTGGAATCGTTCTCTGCCTCTTAAAAGCGTATGAATGTCTTCAAGATCCGCGATATCGACAAACGGCTATGATGGGATTACGTTCCCTGCCGTTGTTTCCCAATCCCAACGACCTTACTCAAATGGATGGGCTTTCGGGACTTGGAGAACTGTATCTTGAAGGCGCCAAGGTCCTGAAGAGTGAAGAATGGCAGGCACGCGCCGACAGAATAGTGCAACTTATATATCATTTATTATTGCAAGACGATAAATGCGCCGGATATTGGTGCATGAATACCAGCGATGAAGCCCCTCCCTCCCTCCTAACCGGATGCAGTGGCGTCGCACATTTGTTACTGCGGTATCAGCATCCTGAAAGCGTTAATTTTTGCATCCTCCAAGCTTAAAAGCATCCAATGAATTCAACCATGACCATCGACCGCTTCTCCTGTGACCCACAGGAAACCGCAACCTTCTATAAATGGCTAGCCACTACCATAATTCCATTCATCAGGGTAAAAGTCCTGGAAGCGAACAGTGGCGACGGAGAATTGTCAGCCCTGCTCGTGGAACAAGGCGTTCCCCTTCGTCTCAATGTGCCGGACGAAAGCAGCCGCGTATTGCTTCGGGAGCGATTTAAGGAAAATACCCTTGTCAGAGGAGTGAACCGAATCGATTTCGCCCAACCGGAGATGGAGGTTGCCTATAAGGACGCAGAAGGGGTATTTTCGACAGTCATCGACCTTTGGGGTCCCGATTTCAGAGGGAACAAGGAACAAAGCAGAAAAAAGGCCTGGCGACTTTTACAGGAGGACGGAATCCTTATCAGCGCCGTCCCATCCCATAGCACCTTATGGCCCGGGGTCAATTATTCCCCTGAAGAGCTGAGAAACATGGAGTGGCTGTCGCTCAAACGACGCCTGCCAGGCTTTGATCTGCTCACCGATTTTTATTTTGAATTGTTCGGGGAGGCAGCTCCGCCTTCCGGGCTTTTACCAGGACTATATGTTCTCCTGATCGCCCGCAAGATCGGTGTATAGCCATTTCCGTTTCAGTATAAGTTTATCCTCTTTTGAAACATCGTAAAAGCTACCTTGACGGAGTGACAATTCTTTCCAAAATAGACGTTTTTTCTTCCTTCTCGGTCAATCTGGGCCCCTTGTACGTAGAAAGGGTGTTGGACTGCCTCGTTGGGCAAAGGCAACGCAGGCATCTAACCTGTATTCCCGACGAGCAACGCTATTTATTATACCTTGAATACCTCAAAAGTCTTCCCCTGAAAGGCTCAAAGGCCAAATCCGGAATGATCCATTTCTATCTTGGACATTTTTCCCAGCAGCTTTTCATGCATGAGGAGGCGCTTAATTTCTACGAGCACTATCTGGCCGTGAATATTAGGTCAGATGAAAGTAAATACTATGGTCTATGGCAAGCTGCGTTGCTAAAAGAAAAGCTGGGACATCCCTGGGCCAAGGCTGAAGTTTTACTGCTGAAAGCGCATGCTGTCGATCTTTGCCGGGGTGAAAGTATAAAAGAAATAATCCGGCATTACTCTGAAGACAGGAATTGGCACCTTGCTTACTCTTACAGTTATGTTGCCACTAAACAATTCTTCGACCGGAATCCAATTGCCATTCGTCGATGGTTTGTGGATTTCGATGCTTACAACTGGAAGGTGTTAGATAGTCATTTCCGGATCTGCTATAAGCTTCACCGCCACCGGGAAGCATCTGATACTTACCAAACTATGTTACGTTACAAGCAAAAACACTTAGACGAATTGCAAAACATAGAAGTTCGGCAAATGAACTCATTGGCAAAGGTCATTGTTCGCCAAAACAAAAATTTTGCAATGGATAAAATATAGTCAGGCTATGTCGGCTTCTAAAAATTTCTCTCCCTTTTTTTTTGCTGAAAACCGGGTCTACAATCTGACCCTTTTCGGGTTAACAATTCTGGAATTGTTCTTGTTTAAGCTAGCCTACCCCTATCCGGATTTCTTTTCGGACAGCTACAGTTATATCGCAGCCGCAAGGGACCAATTGGACGTCAACATCTGGCCAATCGGATACTCCCGCTTTCTGGCATTCTTCCATCTCCTGTCGCATTCCGGGTCTCTATTGGTTTGGTTTCAATACCTGTCCTTTTTTGGGGCCGCCCTATATTTCTACCATACCATAACCTATTTATATCAACCAGGCAAATCCACCCGAACCTTTCTTTGTCTCTTTCTCTTCTTCAATCCGCTATTCTTTTACCTCGCCAATTATGTGACAAGTGATATATTATTCATCAGCATGAGCACGCTCTGGCTGACGCAATTGATCTGGTTGGTGCACCGTCCTCGTATTTATCAGGGATTCATACTTTCAGTCCTCGTATTCGTTATGTTTACCTTTCGGTATAATGCCTTGATCTATCCCTTTATAACTGCGGGCGCATTCCTCGTATCTAAACAGAAAGGCTGGATAAAAGCATTGGGAATCGTTCTGGGGCCATTGTTCATCTTGCCGTTCATCATCTGGTCCAGCCATGCGGCAAAAGAAATCACCGGAACGGCGCAATTCCCGCCCATTCTCGGCGGGTGGCAATGGGGAAACAATGCCTTGTATATGCGGGGATTCATCAAAGAGGACAGTTCCGCCTTTCCAACTGTCGCAACAGCAGAATTGGACAGTATTGCCCGGCGCTACTTCAATCAACCTTCCTCCCCCCAGGATCAACTGGCGGACTATGTAGCGAATTTTTTTATCCGGGAGCCTGAAGCGCCACTAAAGCAATACCTGGATCTACATTTTCATGCCAAAACTAATAGGGAAGAAGTCGTCGCCTGGGGCAAAGCGGCGACTGTCTTTGATCAATACGGCAAATACCTGATCCGGCGTCACCCCCTGGCATTTTGCCGGTATTACCTGCTGGTAAACTCTAAAAATTATTTTCTGCCTCCTTTGGAAAAACTGGAGATCTATAATCTTGGGTCTACGCGAATGTGGAAGACAGGACAGAAATGGTTCGATTACCAAAATCCAAACATGTGGTGTATTTCAAACACGCTACAAGGTTTTCTATTAGCTCCTTTCCAGTACTTTTTTCTGGCGCTGAATATCTATTACATCATCGTATTATCACTCTTTATTCGCCGAAGGGGATTTCGTCGGATTTTACCATCGATTCGGTACGCAATGCTATTAGTCACCTTGTTCCTGGTATTAAATGCCGCCTTCAGCATCTTTGCCAATATAATCGTAATTCGCTATCAAATTTTCCCCATGCTGGTGTTTTTCACGTTTGCCATGCTTTTGACCGACCTGCTTGAACGATTTTCCACCGAGCCTCAAAAAAGCACACCGCAATCTGCCTTCACCCACGTCCTTTAGTAAACGAGTTTCCGCCTTTTGTAAACGCCGTTTATTTGTTTTCAAAGCCGTTCAAATAGTAATTTTAGCCTTGACTCTCAAGGCCGGTTAGCAGCGCTAAAACCAGTCACATATAAACCTTATCGATATGCGCAAAAAAAAGGTCGAAGGCTACGATCAGCCCATCGAGCGGACAAAGCTCTATGATATCCCCGCCCTTGAAAAAGCAAGATCCATCATCGAAAAAGATCCCGTCTCTCACATTCACATCCCCATGCTGGCCGACCGGGCCGGGATAAACGAATTCAAGCTCAAGGTCGGTTTCCGCGAACTCTTCCAAACAAGTCCCTATCAGTACCGGCTGCATTTGTGCCTGGAAAGGGCCAAGGAGTTGCTGGAGGTCACCGACGATACGATCGATCAGATCGCCTCGAAAGTGGGCTTCGATACGTACAACGGATTCAGCACGGCATTCAAAAAGGCTTACAACATCGCGCCGACCGCCTACCGGAACCTACTGTCGGCGTAATCGGTTGCAAAAGCGCCGGCCGGGCTTTCACTGATAGCCGGCCGGCGCCCTTCTACGGGTTTTTTTGTAGTTTTATTATGAAAGATGTACCCGTTTTATTACATTTGAATAGACAAATTGTCCTTTCCTATCTACCTAATCCTCATTTTAGGTCCAATCGCCTTCCAGCCGAACCTTGCCGATGAAAGAGAATCCCTCCATAGGGGAATACCCGTACATACCTTATAGAGGTTGTAGTTTTTCGTTTAAGGCAAGCTAGTGTTTCACCCAATTTTTGCGAAAATTCGCAAAAAAAAGCTGCGGATTTACGCAAAATCGATAAAAGAGGTTTTATTTGCCATCCTGACGGGTGACCCCACCCTTCCTGCATGAGCAGATTCCACTCTACCTTTTCCTGTTAGATCGACAACCCGGGTTTTTCCAAAACTAACAATATTTGAATCCGTATTATTCGGTTAGGCATGCAGGCAACAAATTCAGATCATCTATTAAGTAGCAATGAAGACGCCGTGATGGTGGGCTTCAAGGAAGGCAATGAAGCTGCCTTTAGGGCCATTTACGCGAGCATGGCCACGCCACTTCTGTATTTTGTCGAAAACATCATCCATTCGCAAGTGGACGCCGAAGACATAGTGGCCAACGCCTTTTATAAGCTCTACCACGCGCGCGAAGGGCTCCGGTCGGTGGATCATATAAAGCGCTGGCTATATGTCATAGTACGAAACGAATCCATTGATTTTCTGCGTCTTAGGGCACGTCAGATGGAAACGAAATACGACCTCGCCTATCTCGAGCCCAACGCCGACGAACAACTGGAGACCGAACGCGTCAGAACCGTCCTTTTGCAAGACATCCGCGCCGCGATAGAAGAGCTCCCCCGGCAGCGCAGGAAAATTCTTCGCCTTTATTTTTTCGAGGAAAAATCCACCGCCGAGATCGCGGAGATAATGCAACTACGGCCTCAAACCGTCCTTAATCATAAAACCAAGGCCATCGACTCGCTCCGCAAAAGCGGATTGAAACTCAAATGGTTACTTGAAGGCATGCCGACTTTCGTCATAGCCGCCACCTTCTACCTTATTACTAGATAAGCGCCTAAAAAGCGCGCTCGCGGAATGGTTAAAACAGCAACCATTCCGTATCTCATTCTGGCAAGGATGCTGAGAACCAGGCCGGATTGTAGTGATTTTGAAACATGAAACCTTAATGTGCCTGCAATGAAGGACTTGACGGACATCGATCCCATCGTAAGAAAATACCTGAGCGAAGAGGCCCTTAGCCCAGAAGAGGATACTGCCTTACACCGGTGGATCAACGAGGGAGAAGGCAGAACCGAGATGCTGGAAGACCTGAAGAACAACACCGGGCGCACCAGGACCGATCTTACTAAGATGGAGAATATCCCGAATATCCGCCCCTGGGACAAGTTTAAAACGCGTCTGCAGAGTGAAGGCATCTGGCTGGATCAGCAGCCAGCCCCTGCTCCCGAAATCCCCCCCTTTCGCCGGCGACTCCCGATACGAAGTATCTGGTGGGCTGCCGCCTCTGTGATCATCGCCATCTTCGGCAGCATCCTCTTTTTCACGCAACACCGGACTCCCACCCTGACTCCTCCCGTCGTCGCAGAAGATCCTCATCCCGCCGATATCGCGCCCGGCGGCAACCGCGCCATTCTTACCCTCGCCGACGGCCGCCGCATCAACCTCGACTCGAGCGCCAACGGCCAACTCGCCCAGCAGGGTAATACCCGAATCTCAAAAACAGCCGATGGACAATTGGCCTACCATAAATCATCGACGGAAGAAAAGCCAACTAGCCCCGCCTATAACATCCTAAGCACCCCCCGGGCGGGGCAATTTACGCTAACGCTTCCCGACGGCACAAAGGTCTGGCTCAACAATGCCTCCGCCCTGCGTTACCCCGTCGCCTTCACCGGCGCCACCCGGGAAGTGGAACTCACCGGCGAGGGCTATTTCGACGTAACGAAAGACGCCACTCACCCGTTCCTCGTAAGGATCTATCGCGGCGGCTTTGTCCACGAAGGCTCCGGATCAGGCCCCGAATCGACGGTCGAAGTGCTGGGAACCTCCTTCAACATCATGGCCTATCCGGATGAAACAACCCAACAGGCCACGCTTATCGAAGGGAGTATCCGCTACTCCGGCGCCGGTAAAAGCGCACTGCTGAAACCAGCCGAACAATCCTTACTGGACGCGCAGGGCAATCTCGCCACACGGAAAAAGGTCGACGTTGCAGAAGTAACGGCCTGGAAGGAAGGTTATTTCCACTTCGACCACGCCAGCCTCGAAACCACCATGCGGCAACTAGCCCGCTGGTACGACATCACCGTCGAATACCGGGGCACCGTGCCGCCACAGGAATTCATGGGGAAGATCGAGCGGAATATCCCCCTTTCCGCGATCCTTCGGGCGTTGGAGGGGGAGCATGTGCATTTTAAGCTGGAGGGGAAGAAGCTCGTCGTAACTCCGTAAACCAGTCCCTCATTTATCCCGATAACAAGAAATGTCCCGCCCCGGCGGGACATTTTTGCATCCGGCCTGGAAATCCCTTTCCCACCGCAATATCTCTGCACAACCAGCGCTTACATTTATACAGCGCGCGTATTAACCTGCATTTACCCTAGAGGATTCCGCTTACACTCCGACGATCTCCACTACCCCGTGCCTGCACCCGGTATCATTATTTATTAAACCTTACGGTTTTGCCGATTTTTACCTGTCTTAAAACCGGCACTCATTATGCAACGCTTATCCATTAGCTTGCTGGCCCTTGCGCTGGCAACAAGTCTTTCTTTGTCCGGCATCGCCAAGACATCCGGCGCTGCCAAACCTCCCGTCAGTAACAACACCTCTTCCAGCGAAGCCTCCAAGAACAACAAATGGGCTTTGTATTACTGGTACACCTATCCTGACGACACGTATTTCGACCGACAGACGATCTCTATGGAAGAATTGGAATGGTATATCATGCTAGGCGTGTACGTAGACCAGACTCCCGGCGGCACCCTTGTCGCCCGGGGCTACGGGACCCAAAACTATCCGCATGTCGGCTACGCGTTGATCTATCTCTATGCCCACTATTGATCCCGAGTGGGATCAGAACGCTACGTGAATCCCCGCGACGAGTATTTTCATCGGCGGCAATACGGTTGGGTCCTGGGTTTCCGGATCGGTGACAGGAAAATGGGTGCGCGTCCATAAGTTCTGTCCGCTGATAGCGATCCGCCCTTCCCGGAGTCCCAGCCGTTTTGCCAGTCGCGGCGGCAACCGCCAGCCAAGCGTAATACTTCGCAACCGGAGATAAGAGGCGTCGATGCTCAACGCATCGGAGTTGATGTAGTCCTGCAGCCGCTGCCAGGCGATGGGGTCACCGCCTGCAGTCAGTCGTTGCTGACTGGCAATATCCCCCTTAGTCCGCCAATGGTCCAGCCATTCGACCGGGCCGTTGCTCAATTGCTGCGGGCCCTGCACCCCCGGCGCATTTTGCTGGGCCAGCAACACCAGCGGATTGGAGCCCCGCTGCCGCCGGTAGTCGACTACCCAATCGAGCTCCCAATTACCCAGCGTGATCCGCTGACTCCAACCCGCATAATATTTCGGGTCGAGCCCGGCATTCGGCACCTGATCGCCATCCTGCGGGTTGCCGGTGGGATCGGTAGTTTGAAAGACATATAAGCCGGAATCCGGGTCCACCCGCTCCAGGTGGTACCGTTTTGTAACCGTGATGGACTTTCCCTCGACGAAAATATTGGCATAGCCCGATTTCGCCAGGCCCGGCCAATGGACAATCCGGTTGCGCGGGATCGTCAGGACGAATGTCGAGGTAAGTCCGAGCTTCCCCAAGAGGATGCTATTCAGCTGCAGCTGGAATTCGAGCGCCCTGTTCTCGATGTTGATCCCTTGCTCGCTGTATAAAAGCTTGGGAATACTCATCGTACCGGCTATCGGTGAAGCATTGATCAGCTGATTGGCCGTCCAGCCCCGGTTCGCCGCTGCGGAAAAGAGGAGTTTATCGTGAAAGAAACCCAATTCGATCGCCAGTTCCTCCCGGTAGTTCAACTCCCAGTGCAGCGGGAGGCTCGTGGGAATGACGAGATTCGGCGGGCGCTGCGGCAAACCGCGGACAAAGGCAATGCTCGCCGCCTCGTTTAGGATCAGGTCTTCCCGGGGCTCGTTACCCGTAGTGCCCAGGCTTCCCCGCAGCTTCCCAAAGCTGAGGATCTTGCTGCTGTCAAACCAATGCTCCCGGCTAAAGACCCAGGCCCCGCCAACCGTCCAGAAATTTCCCACGGGCTCCTGGGCCCCCAGCACCCGGCTCTTATCGCCCCGCCAGGAGGCGCTCAAGATGTATTTGCGCGCCACATCGTAGTTGATCCGCCCAAACAACGCAGAATACCGATAGGGGATACTGTCACTGGTATAAGCCGGCGTCGTTCCATCCTTACCGGCATCCAGATCCGCATCGCTTGCATAGCTCAGCTGAAGATTGGAATAGTTGTCATTGCGGAATTGAAGATCGATCCCGGCCAATCCTTCCAATCTACCGGGCCCCAGCTTGCCAATCCAGCGACCGATAGTCTCCGTCATTAAATGCGTATAAGTGCCCTTTGCGGTCGTGACCTGGCCGCCGACCGTATTGTTGGAATCCTGACCCGCCCAACGCAAATTGGCCCGCTCATTGGTACGGATACCGTTATACCCCAGATTCTCCTCGAAGGAGATATGGTTGTCCAACCGGTAACTCAAATGCAGGTGAGCAAGCGAGGTACGGACATCGCCCCGATAGTCATTGTTGGCGAGGGCCGGGATATTGACAAAGGATAACGGCGCCACGCCCCAGTTATCGGACCCATCCGGGTTCTTGAAAGGAGGTGCATTCGGCGCCAGCCACCGATAAGCCGTATAGTCCACCGTCGGTAAATGATTCCCCTCCCAGCTGTATAACCCGGTGATATCCGCTTTCCAGCGGCCGTCTTCGGACCGGCCATGCCAATTCCCGTATAATGATCTTCGGTCATCGCGCGTCTGACCCGGAAAGACGGTCGACTCGCTGTGCAGCTGGCCGGAGAGGAAAAATCCGGAGCGGTCGGTGCCCCATTGCGCCTGTAAGCCGCTGTTGACAACGGCGCCACGCCCGCCGATCGTCAGCCGCCGGAAATCGGTCTGCCGGGCGCCCCAAGCCATCTCCGGAACGGAATCAGTTCCGCCATCATTGGAAACCGCCTCCTGCCGCATCGCGAGAAACTGTGCCGTATTCAGCAGCGGACTTGTCTTAACGGCCTTTTGAAACCCACCGCTGATGTCGAAGGACAATCGCAACGGACCGGCCTTACCACTTTTCAATGTGATCAGCACCACCCCATTCGCCGCCCGGCTCCCATAAATCGACGTGGCATCGGCGTCTTTTAAGAAGGTGACGCTCTCGATATTGTCCGGTGCGATGAAATTCAGGGGGCTCGCCCCGGCCGGTCCCTGCGCCGTAACCGAACCAATGGGATTTAGAAATCCGTCCCGCGTCAACGGGACTCCATTGACGATGTACAAAGGATCGTTATTTTGGAGGAGGGAATGAGTTCCCCCGATATTTATAGGTCTCGCACCGCCGGCAACTCCGTTGGCGCTGGTGACAAAAACACCGGGGACCGTCCCCTCTATAGCATCCAAGACATTGCCGCCCGGCGTCTTAAGACTACTGAAATCCGAGACGGTATAAACGGATCCGGTATTTATGCGCTTTGAATTGGCGCCAAAGGGCACCACGACTACGGCATCCAGGCCTTGCGGCGCCACCTCCAGAATGATGAGATGGGTTTGCTTGTTGGACAGAAAGCCCACATGTTCGAGATAGCCAACGCTGGTGACAATGACCTTCGTATCGAAATCACTGACCGGCAACCGAAAATATCCGGTATTGTCGGTGACGGCCGCACGGCTGGAGCCGGCGATGACGACCGTAGCGCCGGGAATCGGCTGCAGTTGCCGGTTGTAGACGAACCCTACCAGATCGGCGAAGAGGGAAGCCTTCTTTACGGCATCCTCCGTGAGGTAGAATAAAATGTTCTTGTCTGTGATGAGGTATTTGACCTTCAATCCTGAAAGCCATCTGTTCAATACGGTGTCGATCGGCACATCGGCGTACCATTTCAGGACTACCGGCGGGAAATTCTTCTTCAGATCGACCGGGAAGGCCACTTTGTAACCATGCGATTGCAGCAGATCGAAACCTCGCTCAAAGGCATTGGGAGAACCGGATGCAGCATGTTTCTGGGCAACGGTGACTAAAGAACAACAAAGGACCAATACCAACAGTACTAATTTTATCATGCCTGGTCGTTTTGGTGGATGCAAGGGGTTTCTTGTTGAAAAGGATACCGGCAGTATCTCTACCACCGGTATCACTCAGGGAAAGGCTCAATGGCATGGCTTAAAACGTTTATTTCGTGGAGTATTCCGAAACGATGATCTTGTTATTTTTCAGGGACAAGTGGACGTAGCCGTTCTCCAGCTTGTCGATGGTTTTCAACACTGTCGCCGGCGAAGGCGAACGCGGCAGCTCGATCGTCACCGCCGAGGCTTTCAAATTCGCCGGCTTGACTACTTTCAGCCCATACCAGGCTGCAATCTGTGCAATCGCCGCATCAAAACCGGCATCAACAAAATGAAAGGATCCGGCATTCCCGACCCACGAATTCTCCCCGGCGGCATTCTCTATTTTTTTGGGCGAGAAACCCCGGTCTTCCGCGGTAGCCTCCTCTCCCGCCCCGAGCGGAATGCTATCCCGGTGGTTATAGAACCGGACCTTGCCGTCGAGCACGGCTACCCGGGGCCGCCTGTTCTCCTTTGCGGCATCGATGGAAAAGGAGGTTCCCAGCACTTTCACCTGTTGTCCATTCGGCAGATCGATCACGAGGGGCCGGCTGGGATCATGGGCAATATCGAACAGGGCTTTTCCGGTCAGAAAATAGCCGCTCCTGGTTCTCCGCCGGCCATTCGGGTATTGCAGCCGGGTCCCGGCCGTCAGCCATACGCTGCTCCCGTCCTGGACCTGCAGGTGGTAGGGCCCGCTTTTTTCGCCGATCGCCAGGCAATTCCGGTAAAAGGCCGGGGCATCATCCGGTCTTTCCTTTGCGGTTGCGTCCGATCGGTCATAGGCAAGGGCATTATAGTCCACCTTTCTCAAAATATCCTCACCCGCACGGACGACGACGTTGCCGACCGGAACCGAATCCAGTAAGACCCGGCGCCCGCTATCGTCCGTCCAAATCGTGAAGTCCCTTTCGGCCGTCTCCGCGGTTTGCGCCGTAACGACGTCCTTCTCCTTGCCCTCCGGATGCGCAGGTCTGTATTGCTGAAACAGCCAATAACCCCCTCCCAGCACCAGGGCTGCCGCCGCCACCCGCGTCCCCCGAGCCCTCAGGACCCTTCCCAACCACGGCCTGCGGGCGGGTTCGTCTTCCGGAACAAAATCCGGCTCACCCAAATCATCCAACTGGCGGTTGATCTCGGCCCACATTCTTTCCATGGGGACATTGCGAAACTTATCCATCTCGACACCGATCCATTCCTCATCGGAAAATTGCTCCGCAAGCTTTTTATATTCGGGGGAAGAATCCCAGCATTCTTTCAGGAAACGCCAGTCCTCATCGGTCAGGTGTTCCTTCCGGATATATTTCCCCATTAGCCTGGCAAAGCGGCTATCTCTGGACTCCATAAAACAGGTTTCAGGCGAACAATAGGTTTAGGGCAAGGCGATGATGATGATCGCTCTTACCCCTTAATGAAGAAAATGCAAAAAATAACTACGGGAAAGATCAGGAAAAATATAAGATGATATGCTCCCATTCCCCGGTGAGGCTCTTCCGAAGAAGGACCAGGCTTTGAGAAATCTGATTCCGAACGGTTTGCGGAGCGATGCCAAGACGGCCGGCAATGTCGATGACGGGCATCTTGAGCCAGTAGTGAAGATGGATGATCTCCCTTTTCCTGGGCGGGAGGGCTTGCAACGCCTCGTGTAACAGATTGAGGATCTCGCCTCTCGTTCTTTCCGCCGAAGACACATCCGCCCCATCGGTGTGTCCGTCCGCGATATAGGCCATCTCGGCCTTCAAATCTTCCAACCGCCCATTCTCCCGGAGATATTCATTGGCGAAATTTTGCGCGATGATGTACAGGAAAGGCAGAATATGCCGCTCATTCTTTACCTTGGCCCTGTTGGTAAAGAGGGTGACAAAGACGCGCTGGGTCGTATCCTGCGCGGCATTGAAGTCGCCCGTCCGCTCCTGGAGATAATAGAAGATCCGGCGGCAATATTCTCTATAATACAGATCAAAATCTCTTCTGGATCCCGAGCGGAAATTCTCGAAGAGATGCGGGTTGCTGCTAGGGTAATGCATTGCGCGTTTGGTTTACGTGACACAGATGTTTAAAGGCGACCGCGTTCAGCAAGAAGTTTGGAGCAAGAGCTAAATAGTAATCAACTCTTTAGCATATATACTAAAAAGACAAAGCGATAACCACCTCAACCGGTAAATATTAAATAAATTCGACCGGTGATATCGTCTAAAGGCCGTGTAAGTAGTATACCCTGTTCACGGCCGGACACGGCATCTAACCAGCAGCCCGAACCGGTAATTTTACCGGTAATTGGTTGTCACCTTCGACCCGTCGTAATGCCGTTATGAGACAAATGCTTCTTTCCTTATTCCTCTTTCCGGCCATCGCCTTTTCGGGCGTCCTCCGTGCGCAGCCTCCGGGCGAATCGACCCCATCTCCCCACCCTTTTAACGGAGCCTATAAAGGCCGGAACCTGGACATGATCGCCTTCCCCATCGGCGGCATCGGCGCAGGGATGTTCTGCCTCGATGGTACAGGAACCCTTTCCCATCTGTCCATCCGCAATGCCCCCGACGTCTTCAATACGCCGAGGCTGTTTGCCGCCATCTCGGTAAAAGGCGCACCGGAATGTACCCGGGTCCTCGAGGGACCGGTGCCGGGTTGGAAGCGCTTCAGCGTCCGTAACGGCGGTCACGGAGTCTACGGAACGACGATCGGCCTGGCCCGCTTCCGGGAAGCCGAATTCCAGGCCCGATTCCCGTTTGCGGAGGTAAGGCTGAAAGATGATGCGCTTCCCGTGTCCGTGACGATCACCGGCTGGAGCCCGTTCATCCCCACCGACGCCGACAATTCCTCTCTTCCCGCCGGCGGCCTCGAATACCAGTTTACCAATACTTCGACAACGACCCAGCGATTCGTGTTTTCGTTCAACTCCTATACCCAACGGGGTCTCCGGCAGATCGTAAAAATGCCCAACGGCTTCATTTTATCCAACGATACCGCCGCTGCGCCGGACCAAAAAGGCGATTTGGCCTTCTTTACCGACGAACCTGGGACGACGGTGAATTACTGCTGGTTCAGGGGCGGCTTCTACGATGCGCTGAACGTCGTATGGAAGCATTTGCAGGAGGCACGGATCGAAGCCGTGGATCCGCAGCCGAACGCTCCCGGTGCAACCCTCTATGTTCCCTTTACGCTGCGACCGGGCGAAAAAAAGAAGATCCGTTTGATGGTCGCCTGGTATGTCCCCGACACCCGGCTCCGTTTTCAGAACGATGTAAAAAACCCCGACGACAGTACGGTGCGGGACGCTTCGGCCGATCTTCCCTCCCGGTTTCATAAGCCCTGGTACAGCAGCCGGTTTGCAAATATTGCCGAAGTGACGGACTACTGGCGCACAAACTATCCTTCGCTGCGAAACAAATCGCTCTTGTTCAGCAACGCCTTTTACCGGAGTACCCTTCCCCCCGAGGTCCTCGAGGCGGTCTCCGCCAACCTGTCGATCCTGAAATCCCCGACCGTCCTCCGTCAGTATGACGGACGGCTATGGACCTGGGAAGGTTGTGAGGACGACGAAGGAAGCTGTCCGGGTAGCTGTACCCATGTCTGGAACTATGCACAGGCGATGCCCCATCTCTTCCCGGCGCTCGAGCGAGGCCTCCGTGAAACCGAATTCTTCGAAGGCCAGAACAAGGCGGGACACCAACAGTTCCGCGCGGCCTTGCCGATCCGGCCACAGGCGCATGATTTTTACGCCGCCGCCGATGGCCAGCTCGGCGGCATCATGAAAGTCTACCGGGACTGGCATATCGGTGGAGACCGCGCCTGGCTGCAGCGGCTGTACCCAAGGATAAAGTCCAGCCTCGACTATTGCATCCGCACCTGGGACCCCCGCCGGGTGGGGCGCCTCGAAGAGCCCCATCATAACACCTACGACGTAGAGTTCTGGGGACCCGATGGAATGACGGGCAGCTACTATCTCGGTGCGCTGGAGGCCTTTATCCGCATCGGGGAATCTCTCGGTGAAGAGGTGGCCGACTACCGGCAGCTGTTCGGCAAGGCGAAGATCTTTATGGAGGACTCGCTGTACAATGGCCGGTATTTTATTCAACGGATCCAATGGAAGGGGCTGAATGCCACCGATCCGGTAGAAGTGTCTGCACATTCCATCCACGGCGGTTATTCGCCGGAGGCGCTGGATCTTCTCCAAAAAGAAGGCCCCAAATATCAATATGGGACGGGCTGCCTTTCGGACGGCATCGTGGGCGACTGGCTGGCGCTGGTCTGTGGACTTCCCGAACCGTTGAACCGTCAAAAGGTCATCCATCATCTCGAGTCGGTGGTTCAATACAATTTCAAAACGGACCTGTCGGCCCACAGCAATCCCGACCGGCCCGGTTACGCGTTGGGGAACGAGGGCGGTCTGTTGCTTTGTTCCTGGCCTCTCGGCAATTCGTTGTCCCTGCCGTTTGTCTTCAGCGCGGAGACCTGGACCGGCATCGAATATGCGGTGGCCTCGCATCTTATCCTGGAGGGAAAAGTAAAAGAGGGGCTCCAGCTGGTGCGCACCTGCCGGCGCCGCTATAACGGCGGCGTCAGAAATCCATTTGATGAATATGAATGCGGACACTGGTATGCCCGGGCCCTGGCGAGCTACTCGCTGCTGGAGGCGCTGACCGGCGCGCGCTTCGATGCCGTCAGCCAAACCCTCTTCATTCATTCGCAGGTAGGCGACTTCGTGAGCTTCCTGTCCACCGACACCGGCTTTGGCAACGTCATTTACAAGAACGGCAAGGCGACCCTGGAAGTCGTCTATGGCCGGATCCCGGTCAAGGAGGTACGGATCGTCCGCTGACAGACCGATGCAGTGAGTGGAAGTACATTAGCGATATCATCAACCTTATCGCTGGCCATGCCGTCTTCCACCAAAACCACCGACAACTTATTTTTCTGGGCCTTGTCTTTGGCGATCCTGTTCCTGCCACTGCTATTCATCCTCATCCAGGTCTTATCGCACACCCATGGAGTCTTCGCCTACCCGCTGGATGACACCTATATCCATCTGGCAGTAGCCCGGAATCTCGTCCAACACCATGTCTGGGGAGTGGCGGGGGATGAATTTGCGTCCGCCTCTTCGTCTGTTCTCTATCCACTTGTACTAGCCGCTGCGTTTATGGTAACGGGAATTCAAACCATCATGCCCTTTCTCGTCAATTTGCTGGCGGCAATCGCCTTCCTGTATTCTTTGAAACGATGGATGGACCGGCAGGCCCTGAGCCCCGCGCATCAGTTGATCGTCATGATCTCAACCATCCTGCTGACGCCTCTTCCTACCATCGTGCTCGTCGGCATGGAACACACGCTGCATCTGTTGTTCTTCTTCCTTTTCGTCACCGGAATATCGGAATGCATCGGCCAAAAGAGCCGGGTTCCTTGGACCATCTATCTTTGGGCGGCATTGATGACGGCGACCCGATTCGAAGGAATACCGATGATCGGAATGGCTGCACTGCTGCTTCTTTTCACCCGAAAGACAAAGGAGGCGTTTTTCCTGGCATTCATCGGTCTGCTGCCTGTTGTCCTTTATGGTATCGTATCCGTCCGGCACGGCGGCTTCTTTTTCCCCAATGCGGTAGTCCTGAAGCCGGCGCTCCCGCCCTTCAACTTTGACGCCTTCTCGCAATACGTTTCCAACCAACTCATCCCCCGCCTCTTTACCAATTCCGAACGCTTCACCAGCCTCGGCGTCCAACGGCTGTTGATCATCCTTCCGTTACTGTTTGTGCTGTTTCGGAAGAAATTCCCGGGAAACAGCGACAGCCCGTATCTTTTGGGCCTCCTGATGGGTGCAACGATCTTCCACGTCGTTCTGGCCGCCTATTCGTTTTATCTCCGGTACGAGGTATATCTGTCGGGGACCGCGATCCCTGTTTGTCTGACCCTATTTCTCAAGTATCGCTCGCCCTGGGTGAAAAGTGAGTCCCCCATCGTCCGGCCGGCGGCCATCGTGCTGGGTATCTTTTTGCTCTGTCCTTTCCCCCTTCGCAGCTGGAACGCGTTCTCTCAAATGACCATCGGATCCATCTGGACCCATGACCAACAGGTGCAGATGGGGCAGTTCATCCACGAATATTATGACAACACCGGCGTCATCTTCAATGACATCGGCGCCGTTTCGTATTATTCGGAAGGGAAAAAGCTGGATATTCTCGGGCTGGGCAACAACGATGTTGCGCATTTCCGGCACGATCACCTGAACAGCCCGTTGCTGCAGGACAGCCTTGTTAAGGATAAGAACGTTCGCATCGGGGTCATTTATGAACCGCGTTTTCGGTCCTTCGCCGATGGTTGGAAGAAGGTGGCCTCGTGGGATATTCCCTTCGACAACCCGATCCAATTTTATGATAGTGTCTCGTGGTATGCGGTGGATACCGTCGAGGCCGGCCGGCTGCGGAATAATTTGAAGAGGTATCAGTCGAAGTTGCCGGAAGAGATCGTCGTAAGGTATTATTGAACCTATTTCAAAATCCCGCCGAACAACACGCCGTCGGGACAGGAAAAATTCAATCCCAATAATTTCACGATCAGCGGAGCGATATCCTGCGTTTCCATCCGGTCGATGACGGCCCCTTTCCGGACACCGGCGCCCCAGGCGATAAATCCGGTCTGCATCTCGGGCTCGTCATTCATGAATCCATGCGTCCCGCCATGCGCGGGCCGCAACACTTCCCCCTGACCGGTATTGCCGATGGCGACACCGATCATGGGGGCTAGGGCTATTGCCGCGGCGGAGTCGACGCCCAGCCGGTCGAGCTCGGGCCGGTCGAGCACCCGGAACAGCCCTTTATATTTCCCGGGTAGTTGTGCCAGCAGGGTCTTCACCGCTTCGAGGGTCTTCACATCCTTTTTATCCTGCAGATAGAGAAAACAGCTGCCACTGGCCGACTGAAATCTCACCCGCCAATTGGCGCCCTTTTGAAAGAGCCCCGCCTCCGCCAGCCACACATTGGGACAAAGGACGCTGTGGATATCCGCGAAGCCATGGTCGCCGGCGATGAGGATCGTCGTGCTGTCCTGGATGCCTGCGCGTCCCAGCGCCTCCAACACGGCGCCGACCGCGTGATCGGCCGCGGCTACGGCCGCCCGTACGGCATATCCTTCCCGCCCGAGATCATGCTGGGCATGATCGGTCTCGGTGATATGAAAAGCCATGAACACCGGTTTGTATTTTTGAATCAGGTACGCCGCTATCCGGCCGGCATTCTCATCGGTCCGCAAATAGTGATCGCTGTTGATCTCGTCGCTGGGCACGATGCCGAGGGCATTCTTTTGGAGTTCGTCCCAGAGTCCGGCCGGATGGACTCCGGCCCGGACGAGCGCAATATTGTCCGTCGTATCGCTAAACCCCCAGTAATCCGGGAAATTGTAGTCGATGGCCGGCGAACCAACGGTCACGGGCCAGTCTACCGCGGCGGTCACCCGGCCCGTTGCATGAACGGCATCGAAGACAGTCGGGACCCGGATGACATTGGCGAAAAAATTCCAACCCGGCGCCGTACTCAGCGGGTTAAAGGGGGCGTTGTAATAGACCCCATGTCTTGCGGGCAGCGCACCGGTGATCATCGTCGTATGATTGGGTAGGGTAACCGTGGGGAACACGGGCCGCATTTTTTTCGCATACGCTCCCTCCTGCATGAGATGCTGTAGATGGGGAGCAGGCCAGGATGGATCTTCATAGAACTCCGGGCGCATCCCGTCGATCGTGATCAGGATGACATGCCGGCCGGACTGCGCATCGAGCCGCAGTAGCGGAAGAAGCAAGGCTAAGAATAATAAACGTCTCATGCCCTACGTTACGGAAAACGAATGAAAATAAC
>Ga0105239_10000930_pt1 | contig 41477 bp, 34 predicted proteins | sample KBSC44metaG_FD_92761 | JGI IMG/M metagenome (GOLD analysis project Ga0105239, IMG submission 92761) | Corn rhizosphere microbial communities from Kellogg Biological Station, Michigan, USA - KBS C4-4 metaG | ecosystem: Host-associated > Plants > Roots > Rhizosphere > Soil | place: Michigan, USA...
TCATTGGTACCGAAACTGCTTCGGCACTGGAAAGCCGCGGTGTTTACAATACTTCGCCCGATACCATTCAACGGTGGCCGGGAGGCACGGTAGTTAATGGCAAAAGGGTGAGAAGACCCATGAATGCCGATAATACCGTTAACGCTTATGATAATATTTCGGCACCCTGGGGTTTTACCCACGAGGAAACCTGGAAAATATATAAAAAACATGCTTATCTATCAGGCCAGTTTATCTGGACCGGGTTTGATTATATAGGCGAACCATGGCCTTACCAATGGCCATCCCGCAGTTCATATTTCGGGATAGTAGATCTGGCTGGTTTCCCTAAGGATGTCTATTATATGTACCAGGGCGAATGGACTAACAAAACAGTGCTTCACTTATTACCGCACTGGAACTGGGAAGCCGGTAAAGTAGTTGATGTTTGGGCCTACTACAGTAATGCCGATGAGGTTGAACTGTTTTTGAACGGAAAATCATTAGGTACAAAATCAAAACAGGGTGACGATCTGCACATTGCCTGGAAAGTAAACTATGAGCCGGGTACCTTAAAGGCTATATCGCGCAAAAATGGGAAAGTTGTGTTAACTACCGAAGTTAAAACCGCGGGTGCGCCAGCCAGGATAGAATTAAGTGCCGACAGGAGCAGGATACGTTCAAACGATCATGATCTTTCTTTTATCACTGTTAAAATTGTAGATAAGAATGGCATAATGGTCCCTAATGCTGATAATGATATCAAATTCAAATTATCAGGAGCCGACAGCTTCCTGGCAGGTGTTGATAATGGAAGCCAAACCAGCCACGAATCGTTCAAAGCCGATCATCGTAAAGCATTCCATGGTTTGGCCTTAGCAATTATTGGCGCTAAAAATAAACCGGGTACAGTAACAATAACAGCAACAGCCGATGGCTTACCTTCTGCATCGTTGCCGATTAATATTAAATAAACCAATTGGTTACGAAAATACTTTCTGCTTACCATTTCATAGGGCTTGCTTTACTTTGTACGGCAAGCTCTTTGTTTGGGCAAACTGCACCTGCCCCGGCCCAGGCCGAGAAAGGCTGGAAAAACCCTATTTGAGTTACACTTGCTTAAACCGAACTCACGTCTAATTAATTGATCTTAAAGGTTAAGTTCTGTTCTACGGTTTTTTAAATGCCCGATTTTCGGTATATTTGTAATTGCCATTTGTACTGTTTCCCTGATATTTAGTTATACTGAAATGTTTATATCAACATTCAAATAAGTATCGATTTTTATTCGACTAAATACACAACAAACTAAAATTCAGCTATTTAAGTAAAAAATATACTACCGGCATTAGCACTTATACCCGATAAACGCCATTTTTTACTACCGACAAAGCAACGGATACCCGAAAAACGGCAAAAATTACTACCGGTAAAATGGTTGATGCCCGAAAAACGATCATTTTTACTACCGGCTAAGTGGCCGATAACCGTGTAAGCCTAATTAAACTTAACCACCTCAAAATTGGATGCAGGGATAGTGCCCAGCTTTTGCAGGTCGTCATTGCTCCACCGGCTGTCGGGAGCGCCACTGATGTACATGTTACTGCCGATATCGGCCAGGATCAACCCGTACTTTTTAAGGGCGGTTAGGATAACCTTATTAGTTGCCGAGAAACTGCTGATGTTAAAGCCGGCCTTCAGCCTGATCTTAGCGCCAAACGGCAGGGATGTAAATTGTCCGCCTTTGCTGTTCACGCTATGCCGGGCAGGGGCTATGTAAGCGGGTTTGACATTTGCAGATTGCAAGGTAAAACGGATAGCATGGTCAATAGTGCCTTTCAATACTTCCTCATAGCGTACCAGCCCGGGAAAGATCGGTAAACCCGCCGCGTCGGCAGATGTCCAACCAGCGGGCCTCAGTTTGTCTGACGACAGATCAAAGATTGCGCCTGACGATGCCTGCCATTTGCCGCCGGTAAAACTGGCGTTATATAGTTCGTACAATAGCTTATTATCTTTATCAACTACGATCACATGCGAATCGCCTACGCCATTGCCTTCAATTGCTGCGTTAGCGGGGATGGGATATGGGCCGGGGTCGCTTTCATCGCCGTAGTTGCCGTCATTAGCATTAGCCCTGAAAGTGATGGATACTTTTGCCTGGCTGCCGCAAACCACCGAATAAGGAATACCTATCGGCGTATTGTCATATAAACCACTGCCGAAATCTGCCTTTAACTTAGCGGTACCGAACTGGGCAATGATTTGGCTACTGTAGGGATCAACCGCCGCATTTGATACATCCTGGTTCCAGGCATTATCCGCAGGGAATATGGCTATATTTTCCGCGTCAGCCAATTGCGCTTTACAGGTTGTGCCCGTAGCGCCTGTACTACCTGTGGTGCCCGTGGTTCCGGTACTGCCTTTGCTGCCTGTGTTGGCTATCGCGGGTTTTGTATCGCCCTTTTTTCCGCAAGCGGATAGCACAACTACAACCGAAACCAGGATTAACCTAAATGGTGACCTCATACAACTTTAACGTAGCATGGGCCTCGTTTGTTACTTATTGATCATTGCCGCCAATGCAGCACAGACTGTTTCGATCTCTTCTTCGGTATTGTAATAGTGGACAGACGCACGGACAATGCTGGTTAAATTATGCTTTTCCATATAGATCAATGTAGCCTTGGCAATACCTACCGATACGTTGATATTTTGTTCTGACAGTTTGGTTTTCACTACCTGGCTGTCTATGCCTTTTACCGAAAAAGTGACAATGCCGGATAGTTCATCGCCGTCATCATGAACGCTTATTCCGTCAATTGCCGTCAATTTCCGACGCAAATCGTCAGCTAATTGCTGCACCCGCTGCCAGATGCGGTCTACTCCTATTTCCAGCGCATATTCGATGGCTTTGCCAAGTCCCAAAGTTAGGGCTCGGCTTTTTTCATAGAGCTCAAACCTGCGGGCATCGGGACGTATGGTATAGTCATGCAGGCTAACGGTTGGCGAGCTAAAACCATCCATAAACAGCAGCCTGAATCGGTCCTGCACATTTTTGCGCACATACAAAAACCCTGTGCCACGCGGTGCGCGCAGGTATTTGCGCCCGGTAACCGATAGCATATCACAACCGATCTCTTCTACATCAATCGGCGCTTGTCCCGCTGTTTGGCAGGCATCAACCAGGTAGAGGATCTTATGCCTGCGTGCTATGGCCCCTATCTCAACAATAGGTATTATCGCGCCGCTTGACGACGGCATATGGGTAACCGCTATTAGTTTTGTTTTCGGCGATATAGCATCTTCCAGAGCCTGAACATTAAAGTTACCTTGCTCGTCGTTCGGGATGATCTTTAACACTATCCCATGCGTTTTCTGCATGTTGATAAAACCGATGAGGTTGGTGATGTATTCCATTTCGGTGGTGATGATCTCGTCACCTTGTTTAAAATCGATACCGTGGAAAACCAGTCCCCACGCGGTGCTGGCGTTTTCAACAATGGCTACCTCATCCTTATGCGCGTTGATCAGTTTGGCAATAAGGTCATACGTATTTTCTAACCGGTCTTTATATTTTGCCTCGGCTTCATATCCACCTAAAATAGCTTCTTCCTGTAAGTAAGTAATTACGGTATCAACCACCACATCAGGCGGCAAAGCCGAACCGGCGTTGTTAAAATGGATAACCTCGGCAGCACCTTTGGTTTCGGCACGTAATTGTTGTATTTCCTGTTCGGTTAACATATTTTCCATATTGTTTATGGGTGATTCAGTGTTAAAATGGCGCATCTGAAAGCGTTATCTTTTCAGCAAGTAAAGTAACAAATTGTTTATTGATGGTTTTACCACATGAGCGTAATAAATCAGAATATATTGCAAGCTAAGTACTATTTTAGCTGTGCAAATTAATGCCTGCCTCCATGCTAAAACAATCCTTTTTCAAACTCAAGCTGCTATCAGCATTGTTGGTTATTATCTCCTTAATATCAGGGTTTACAATCAATCGCGCATCGGGTACGCAACCTAAGCCGCGTAAAAGCATCCGTGTTTTGATCGTTGGCGGCGGTACGTCACATGATTTTGATCGCTGGTATAAACAAGCCGACGACACCACCCTCAGTACCGATGGTCTATGCACAGTTACCTATACCAACAATACTGATTCAATAGGCTTCTTATTAAGAAATGCCGATGTGCTTTACCTGGTTACCAATCAGCCCATCAACACAGAAAACCGCAAGGCGATATTTGATTTTGTGAATGCAGGCAATGGATTAATATTAGGCCACCCTGCGCTTTGGTATAACTGGAAGGATTGGCCAGAATATAATTTACAACTGGTAAGCGGCGGCGCAAGCGAGCATGACCGCTATGGCAGCTTTGACGAAAGCATTATCAACACTAATCACCCGGTTACCAAAGGTGTCGAACAAAATTTTACACTTAAGGACGAGCGTTATCATTATATCCCGGATCCGGCGGGACCGGGGATCGAGGTGCTGGCCAACAACCATGTTGCCGGGTCTGATATTATTTATCCGTCCATATTTGTGGTAAAAAATCCAAAGGCACGGATAGTTTGTATCGCGCTTGGCCATGATGGCGCATCGCATGATATTGATCCCTACAAGACTCTTTTGCGTAATGCCGTTAAATGGGTAGCGCATCAATAATAGCAGATAGGTTTAAGCAATTTAAATTATCCCGACAGGCTGGTAAAATTATTTGGCAGCTACCAACAATAAGCCAACAAAAAACCCGCTCTGTAAGCGGGTTTTCTTTTTTATCATCTATTGAGTTGATAGCCTAATTTTCTGCGTAAATTGGTTTTTTGATCCCATTGTCATACGCTTTAAGATTTTTCTTAAGCAGTTTACGTGCAACGTGGATACGTGTTTTAACTGTACCTATCGGGATAATTAAATGATCGGCAATTTCATGGTATTTATGGCCTTCAAAATACATGGTGAAGGGTACATAATAATCAGCAGGCAGCCTGTCTAAAGCTTTCTTGATATCGTCCATCACAAATTTAGCCTCGCCTTGATTTTTAGTCGAACTGAATACCAGATTAGGTGATGAGATCTCATCAGATTTGGTAACAAAAGTGCTCATTTTAACAAAACGGCGGTAATTGTTGATGAAGGTGTTTTTCATGATGGTATATAACCATCCTTTTAAATTGGTGCCTTCTTTAAACTTATTGTAATAAGTTATGGCTTTCAACATCGTGTCCTGGACAAGGTCGTTAGCATCATCTGCGTCATGTGTGAAGTGTAAGGCGTATGACCTTAATGAACTTGCCTGACGTAGTACTAGGGTGTTAAACTCAATCTTTGTCATTCTGTTAATGTTTTGTACTGGTATGTAGACAAACCCTATACCATTATAAATTTCCATTAACTGTATGCATTGTAATTATAAAGACAATAACACAAAGTGTTGCATACACACCACAACTCAATAAAATACCTGATTTACAGTACTTTAAGTTTTATTTTTGACGACAAACCGATGGAATGACAATAGGATTACACTTGCCAAAATTACCGTTAAGTAAAATAAATTAACCGATAATATTTACTTCGCGCTGTAGTTTAACGCCAAATTTGGAGTACACACTGTCTATAATTTGCGACGAAAAGTTGTACACTTCCTGACCCGTAGCACCGCCATGATTCACTAAAACCAATGCCTGGTTCTTCCACGTGCCTGTATTTCCGACAACTTTTCCCTTCCAGCCGCATTGTTCAATGAGCCAGCCTGCAGCCAGTTTTACCAAACCATCGCCCGCGGGATAATTGACCACTTCAGGAAATTTGCTTTGAACAGGCTCAAACTCACTTGCTGTAATAACAGGGTTCTTGAAAAAACTGCCTGCATTGCCGATGGTCGACGGATCTGGCAGTTTAGCTACGCGGATATGCGATACCACCTGCGACACATCTTTAATAGTAGGCTCCGTGATACCACGATTAGTCAGTTCCTGCCCGATAGCTCCGTATTGCAAGTTAAGATCAGGGATAAGCGACAGGTCAAACTTTACCGATACAATGATATACTGGCCCTTAAGCTCATTCTTAAAAACACTTTCGCGGTAGCCAAAGCCACAATCTTCCTTGCTGAAAGTCTTAAATTCGGCAGTATTGATCTCAAATGCCCGGCAACTATGGAACACATCTTTTAGCTCAACCCCGTAAGCACCTATGTTCTGAATGGGTGACGCGCCTACTGATCCGGGGATCAGGCTCAGGTTTTCAAGCCCGGCGTAGCCGCGCTGCACACAATAGTTTACCAGGTCGTTCCAAACCTCGCCGGCGCCGGCCTCTACAAATACTTCGTTATGGTTGATGCGATGCTCGATCCCGCGGATATTCATGCGGATAACCAATCCATCAAAATCATTAATGAGCAGTAGATTGCTGCCGCCACCTATAACCAGGCGTTGGGTTTGCTGCCATTGCGGGTCCATAAACAGCTCGACCAGTTCATCTTCGTGATTTATTTCGGCAAAGAAGCGCGCGTTGGCTTCTACCCCGAAGGTATTAAAATTCTTAAGCGAAACGTTTTCCTGGATTTGCAGCATGTGGGCGAATTTCGGAATTAATTTGGAATAATTATTCAATGAGGATTGAGACATTGGGAATTGCTTTTAAACATCCACGGTTATTAGGAAGCGCCTACGGAGCCCTTATTCATGGCTGTTTCATACTATAAACAGGGAACTCCGCTGGAGTTTCGATTAAAAAGACCCAACAGTTCCGGAACTTCCTGTTTATAGCATCATTAATAACATTGTTAGTGGCTCCCTCGGAGCCTCCTGTTTTAAAAGCAATTCAATGATAATCTTACAGTATCCGTTTTATTGTGTTGTATCTATAAATAGAATGACAAGCTATATTATCTTCTGCTATGAATGCATCAAATTAAAATATGCCCGCTTACTAAAATGTTTCGAACACGGTCTTTGTTTTGGCGCGAGATAGGGATTTTGGTTTGATCAGTTAAAAGCAGCATACCGCCATCTTCTTTTAAATAACTTTTTACAAATTGCAGGTTAACCAGGTGCGATTGATGGGTACGGATAAACTGATGCGGCTGTAAGAGCTCATCATACTCCTTTAACGTTTTACATACCAGTATTTGCTCGCCGTTATCCAGGTAAAAGGTGGTGTAATTATTTTCGGCCTCGCAGCGGATAATGGTGTTTACTTTAACATATTGTATCTCTGCAAGAGTAGGCAGGGCAATTTTCGGCGAGTCGCGCTGACCGGATTTGATGTACTCCAGCAGATTTTCGATGTTATGATTTTGCCTCCTGGCGCTGATTTTTTTAGATGCTTTCGCAATAGCCGTTTTAAACTCGGCAATATCAATAGGCTTAAGCAAGTAATCTAAAGCAGAAAACTTAATAGCCTGGATCCCGTACTGATCATAAGCGGTAATAAATATAACTTCAAAGTTTACGGTTGTAAATGCTTTTAAAACGTCAAAGCCCGACGCGCCCGGCATTTGGATATCCAGGAATACAAGGTCCGGCCGGTGGGTTTTAATACCCCCGATACCTTCGGCAGCGCTATTGGCAGTAGCAACAACCTCAATCCCCAGGCAATAGGTACCAATAATGGTTTGCAGGTTTTCTACGTTATTTGGCTCATCGTCAATAATTATACTGCGGATATTCATATGCTGCAATTTACGATATCCAGTTGGTTAAAGTAATGGTTACTGTAGTGCCCTCGCCCCCGGTTTTAATATCCAGTTTAAATGGCTGCCCGGTATATACCTGGTTCAGTAATTCAATCCGCTCTTCACTCAGTTTTAAACCAAACGAATCGCTTTTATTCATTGCTCCGGTTTGCACGAAGCCCATGCCATTGTCAGTAATGATAAGGTTTAGGTTATTATTTTCTTTGCGGACGGCTATGTTAACCTCGCCACGGTCACGCAGATCGGCCACGCCATGTTTAACCGCGTTTTCAACAAATGGCTGTAACAGCATAGCCGGCACCTCGGTATTGGCAATATTCAAGTCCGCGTCGGTATCGATACGATATTGAAAGCCGAAACGCAATTGCTCCATTTGCAGGTAATCGTCCAAAATTTTCAATTCATCTTCCAGGCTGATCAACTCTTTTTCGCCCGTATTTAACACCTTACGGGTAAGGCTTGCAAACCGCGACAGGTAATGGTTAGCGCTTTCCATATCGTTTTTATTCACCAGGTTTTGGATAGAGGTTAGCGCGTTGAACATAAAATGCGGATTGAGCTGCGCGCGAATGGAACGCATTTTAAGATTGACGTTTTGCCGCGCTTGGGCTGATCTGGCCAACCTCATATTGGCCCTGCGACGATATAATCCGAACAATATCCCCGTCAATACTATCGCGCCGCCTATGTAAGGTAATAGTTGTTTTAATGATGCTTTTTCGTTAAGGATAGAAGTACGTTTTGGCGCGGTTATTATCAGATCGATTTGCGTTGCTTGTTCGCCTAAACTCATTTGACCGCTTATCTCAGGAACAATGTAAATATTATATTTGCCTACTGGCAATGTATCAACATTAAACTTTATAGAGCCTGAATTACCTTCGTCTGAACCCGGAGCATAAAAATTAGGAACGGACTGTTTATTTTCAAACCGTTCAATACCCGATGAGTAAGCTATGCCGGGATGCTGCTTTAAAAATATCTTTAGAGTTCCAATAGTACCTTTAATGCAAATGATTTTTGTTATTCTTTGAGTTACCGGATCTTTCTTTACTTCAAAATCGGGAGAACCGGAGAAATTTTCAGCAACCGACGCAACAACACCAAATGGAAAAGGTTTAAGCTCTGTCCGCCAGTCAAACACTACGCCCGAACGTATACTATAATCCTTAATATTTACCACCTCTACCAACGCCTGCGTTTTAGGAAAATTAAAACTACCAATGAAGCCATAAGGTTGCTTTGCGCCATATCGTTGTTCAAGTTTAGGTATCTTTGACCAGTGAACTATTTCTACGCTATCGTTCAATACGACACGATAGCGGTAATCGCTTACATTGGTTTTATTTATTCCCATTGCAATAACAGTGGCAACTGAATTTTTCTTTATGCGAAATGTCGGAAAATTTTTGTTGAACGATTGAACAGGCATCATGCCGTACAGAATTGTTTTAGGATCTAACTTAACACCTAACGCAATAGGCGATGCCAGCTTCTGTTCGGATACATTTTTATCAAAAATACGGAACACGGCATCATCCGGCACATATATGCCATGTACACTATTTTGATATAACACATTATTATCATCAGCCTTTGCGTCAAAGTAAATGTAATTCCCAAATTGCGCGCCGGGATGATTCTTATCCGGCCATTGTGCAGACGTCTTTAAACTTATGAGGAAAAAGATTGCTATTATTACTCGAGTTTTCATAGTGATAAAGTATTTAAAGTTAATATTTATCACGAAAATGCAGTTGATATTGATGCACATCAACCTACAATGAGTAACGGGCGGTTGCGGATGAGAATTTAGCAAACAGCCCCCTCTAAATCTCCCCCGGTAGGGGAGACTTTTGAATAGCTTTTAAAAAGCCCTCCCTACCGGGGAGGGTTGGGAGGGGCTTACTTAGGCCCGCCAAACTCCATGAGGTAGGCTTTCAGGAAATCATTCAGGTCGCCATCAAGCACAGCCGACGCGTTTGATGTTTCGTGATCTGTACGCAGGTCCTTAACCAGCTTATAGGGGTGCAGCACATAGTTGCGGATCTGTGATCCCCATTCTATTTTCTTTTTATTGCCCTCAATCTTATTGCTGGCTTCCTGGCGCTTGCGCATCTCAATTTCATACAATTGTGATTTTAGCAACCGGATAGCATTATCTTTATTTTGAAGCTGCGAGCGCGACTCCTGGTTCTTGATGATAATGCCCGATGGCTTATGGTATAAACGTACCGCGGTTTCTACCTTGTTTACGTTTTGACCGCCTGCACCGCCCGAGCGGAAAGTTTCAAACTCGATATCTGCAGGGTTAACTTCGATCTCGATGGTATCATCAACCAATGGGTAAACATAAACTGATGCAAATGAGGTATGGCGCTTAGCGTTCGAGTCGAACGGCGAAATACGCACCAGCCGGTGTACACCATTCTCGCCTTTTAAATAGCCATAAGCAAACTCGCCCTCTAACTGTAGCGTAACGGTTTTAACCCCCGCCGACTCCCCTTCCTGGAAATCCTGCTCGGTTACTTTATAGCCGTTCTTTTCGCCCCACATAATGTACATCCGCATTAACATGCCTGCCCAGTCGCAGCTTTCGGTTCCGCCGGCGCCCGCGGTTATTTGCAGTACGGCGTTAAACTGGTCCTCTTCGGCCGAGAGCATGTTTTTAAACTCCAGTTCCTCAACCACTTTAATGGCCTGGTCATATTGTTCCTGCATTTCGGCTTCGGTAGCATCGCCGCCCTTATAAAAGTCAAACATCACTCCGGTATCATCAATAACTGATGCTACTTTCTGATACTCGTCTGTCCAAACCTTTTTTGTTTTGATGGATGCCAAAACCTTTTCGGCCTCTTTAGGGTGGTCCCAAAAATGCGGGCCGAGGGTGATATCCTGTTCTATTTTTAATGCATCAAGCTTCTTGTCGATGTCAAAGATGCCTCCTCAGGGAAATTAATCTATCCCTTAAATCCTGGATCTGTTCTTTAGTCATGAGGCAAATATAGTAAGCCCCCTCTAAATCTCCCCCGGTAGGGGAGACTTTATTTAACATTGTCATCAAATATTTTAAAGTCCTCCCTACCGGGGAGGATTTAGGAGGGGCAAAAAAAGCCTGTCCGCATTAGCAAACAGGCTCTTCATGGGTAGATTAAAATATGATTAAGCTATAGCCAACTGGCTCAGCAAATTATTCATGTTGTAGTTACCGCTCAGCATTGACAATAGTTTGCCCAGCGCGAAATCGGTATTTTGTCCGTTTTTTGATTGCTGGATCATCTCCTGCATTACCGGCGGGATCAGTTCTTTAGCGATCTGCAAAGCCTCAACCGGCTCAATGCCATAGTGGTTATTCAGCTTATTGGCAAACTTGTTAACGGTAGTGTTAATTAACGGGTTGTTATAGATACCCGGGTATTGAAAATATTTGATCAGATCTTTTAGCTTACCATTTTCCATCTGGCCCTTTAATACCTCAATGATCGAGCTCGACGCTTCATTGATCACGGCTTCGTGGTATTTTACAGGAATTACAGGGTTGTTAACAACAGCCATCCCGGCGTTATTTTTTACAAGCATAAAAAGTTTTTCAAACATGACGGTTATACTTTAAATTTTAATTAACAAAATAATGACAAACAGATACTTTATTTATCAAGTAGTCAAATATATCAAATAAAAATTTTAAATATGATAGTAAATTTGTTTAATCATTAAAAATATTACAATTCAATGAATTTAAAACAAACTTGTTAATATGCGTGTTGAAATAACGCTAATGTCACATAGTTTAAAATTTAATATGGACGTTAATATTAAATTCTATTTTTGTTTATAAAACACAACCAATTATGCTGCCAAAAATTGATTTTACCACCACCCAATCTTATAAATACTTAGCCGATCATTATATCGACGTAGTATCAGAAAGCCTTAAAGGATTATTTGATTCTGATAATGAGCGATTTGCTAAATTCTCGGTTCAGTTTGAAGAAATTTTACTGGATTACTCTAAAAACCGCATCACAGATCAGACTATAGCTTTATTGCTACAGTTAGCTAAAGAATGTAGGCTAAATGATGCAATACACGCGATGTTTAGCGGCGAGGTAATTAACGTTACTGAGGGTCGCCCTGTGCTGCATATCGCTCTGCGTAACCGAAGTAACACGCCAATTTTAGTTGACGGAAAAGATGTTATGCCTGATGTAAATAAGGTATTGCAACACATGAAGGAATTTAGCGAAGCCATCATCTCAGGATCATGGAAAGGCTACACTGGCAAACCTATTACCGACGTGGTAAACATCGGCATAGGTGGTTCAGACTTGGGCCCGGTAATGGTTACCGAAGCGCTGAAATCATACAAGAATCATTTAAACCTGCACTTTGTATCAAATGTTGACGGTACCCATATTGTTGAAACATTAAAGGGGCTAAACCCGGAAACCACTTTGTTCCTGATCGCCTCAAAAACATTTACCACCCAGGAAACCATGGCAAACGCCCACAGCGCGCGCGACTGGTTTATTAAAAGCGGAGGTAAGGATGAAGATGTTGCCAAGCATTTCGCGGCGTTATCAACCAATGCTGATGGTGTTGGCAAATTTGGTATCGATACCAAAAACATGTTCGAGTTTTGGGATTGGGTTGGCGGCCGCTACTCTTTATGGAGCGCCATTGGCCTGTCGATAGTTTTAAGCATAGGCTTTGAAAACTTTACCGAGCTTTTAGCAGGTGCCCATGCCATGGATAACCACTTTAAAACAGCTGAACCTGAACAAAATCTGCCAACCATACTGGCTTTGGTAGGTATCTGGTACAATAATTTCTTCGAGGCCGAAACCAATGCTATTTTACCATACGACCAATATATGCACCGTTTTGCTGCTTATTTCCAGCAAGGCGATATGGAAAGTAACGGTAAACATGTCGATCGTAACGGCAATAATGTTGAATACTCAACCGGCCCTATCATCTGGGGTGAGCCGGGCACTAACGGACAACATGCTTTTTACCAACTGATCCACCAGGGCACCAAATTGATCCCTTGCGATTTTATTGCGCCGGCACAGTCGCATAACCCATTGGGCGAGCATCATACCATGTTATTGTCAAACTTCTTCGCGCAAACCGAAGCCCTGATGAATGGTAAAAGCCATGAAGAGGTAGTTGCCGAGTTAAAAGCTGCAGGTAAATCGCCTGAAGAAATTGAGAAACTGGCACCGTTTAAAGAGTTTGAAGGCAACCGCCCAACCAACTCTATCCTGGTTAAGAAAATTACGCCGCATAGCCTGGGTTCATTAATAGCCATGTATGAGCATAAAATATTTGTACAGGGCATTATCTGGAACATTTACAGCTTTGACCAATGGGGTGTTGAACTGGGTAAACAGTTAGCCGGTAAGATCTTACCCGAGTTAAGAAACAATGATGAGATAACCTCGCACGATTCATCAACCAACGGCTTGATCAACAAGTACAAAGCCTGGAGATAATCTTTGGCTTTAGCATAAAAAAAGCTCCCCGGGATATCCCGGGGAGCTTTTTTTATGAGTTTAGTGTTTCTTCTTCTTAAAGAGCTTCATTACAGAAGCCGGCAGTCCCCTTATAGTTTCTATCTGGTATACATAAGGCCATTTTTTACCGGTAACAAAAATACGCTTGCCTTTTGCATCATAGGCTATGCCGTTTAACACATTATTTTCGGCATCAAATTTTTTAGGTCTTTCTTCATAAGGCCAGATATTCATCATATTTACTGCCTGGTCTATAGATCCGGTCTTAGCATCAATTACGACAAAGGTATCGTACCCGTAAACGTTGGCATATATTTTACCATCAATATACTCCAGCTCATTAATTGATTGTACCGGCGTTTCGTGGTCATAGGCGTCAATATAGCCCCTTTGTTTATAATTGTTTTTATCTAACAGCCAAATACGGTTATTACCGTCCCCCGTATATATTTTACTGCCATCAAAAGCAGCACCCCAGCTTGCCTTGGCAGATCCCCGGTTAATCTTACTTAACAGCTTTAATGTGCTTTTGTCAAATATCAATCCTACTGTATCTTTCTGTACAAACGCTATAATTTTATCGCCAACGATTGTATTTCCTTTAAGGTAGTACTTATCTACTTTTTGACGAAGCACTACCTTTCCGGTTGTCAGATCCACCTTTCTAAGCTCAGAGGCTTTTGTAGAATCACCGCTGGTTTCATATAAAAAACCATCTTCGTAAGATAATCCTTCGGTATTAGCTGTTGTGTCATGCGGGAATTTTTTGATGACATTGTAAGTCCATTGCTCGGGCATATATTTTGGCATCATCAAAAAGAAAGTTAACACCTTTTGCATTTTACCGTCTTTATACACTTTTGCAGTAACATCGCGTTCGCCCATACGTAACGTATCGGTTTTTATGCTGATCACAGACGAATCTTTCTTTACGCCTACACGTGTTGAATCCACATAATACACAACCGAGTCAGGGCTGTAAGATTTTTCGTAGCTGATCTTAACATTAACCGGTTTGCCATCATTCGCTGCATAACCCGGCCTTGGTGAAATGGTTATATTTTCAACCGCACCTTCAACAGCACCGTTTTTGGGTTTACAACCCGCAGCGAATAAAGCTGCAGCAACAATTAATAATATTGAATTATTCTTCATAATCTTTTGAGCAAAAGGATACAGGGGTCCTTTTTATATGGTTTAATCTATAATTAGTTTATACGGGCAAATATAGTAACCGTCTTTACATTAACAAGATAATGTAAGTTGTATTATTTCTTTACTATACTTACCTGGTATAGATGCGGCCATTTTTTGCCCGTGACGAACAAACGTTTGCCTTTTTCATCCCAGGCTATGCCGTTTAGCACGTTGTTGTTATAATCAAAATCTGCCGGGCGTTGCGCATTTGGATAAAGGTTTTTCATATCAACCCGTTGCAATACAGCGCCGGTTTTAGGGTTGATAACTAAAATAGTATCCGTAGTATAAACGTTGGCGTATAGCTTATCATTGATATACTCCAGCTCATTAACAGCGTCAATAGCTTTTTTATCATCGTACACATCAATAAAACCGGCTTGGCGGTAATTATCCTTGTTTAAAAACCAGATGCGGTTGGTTTTATCGTCCATGAATAATTTCTTGCCGTCATTGGCCATTCCCCAGCCTTCTGCCCCTACGTTGTTGGTAAAGGTGTCTAATAATTTAAAAGTGTTTTTATCAAATACATAACCCACCCTATCCTTCCAGGTGAGCATTATTATTTTATTACCTACTATAGCGCTGCCTTCTCCAAAATGTTTGGGGTTGATCTTTACCCGCTGGACAACTTTACCTGTTGCCAGGTCCACTTTTCTTAAGTCTGATACCCCCTGGGTGCCTGTACTTTCATATAAATAACCATCCTGGTATAACAAGCCCTCGGTATAGGCGCTGGTATCATGGGGGTATATTTTTTCGATCTTATAGGTCATTTCCTCAGGTGCTTTGGCGGCTAATAACACAATATTGGTTGATATATCCTGTGCCTTGCCGCCCTCGTATACCTTGGCTGTGATCACTTTTACACCCATAGGCATTGTATCTGTTTTAAAGCTGAAAGCCGACGAATCCTTTTTAGCGGACACCCGTACAGAATCTATCAAATACACTATCGAATCGGGCTTAACAGTTGCCGGATAGTGAACATTGACCTTTACATCCGTGCCGGCCTTATAACTTACGCCTGCTTCCGGGCTTATGGTAATATCGCTACTTGTATCAGTGGCTTTTTGTTGACAACTATAGATAAGCAGCGCTAAGGCAGCAATAAGTAGTATCGATCTGTTTTTCATAATTTATTCGGCAGATGGCCAAAACGCATCTTCAATATGGTTTAGCCGGTAACTTGTTTCGTTTTTAAATAATATGGCAATAATATCAAAGCGTACCTCGCCCTGGTGATCCATCAAAAATATGTATTCGTCGGCAGCATCGGCCAGCAGCTTTTGCTTGCGTATATCAACAAAATCTTCGGGCTCGCCAAAGCCTGTGCCGCTGCGCGTTTTAACCTCGGCAAATATAATAACCTTGTCTTTATAAGCAATAAGGTCTATCTCGGCTTTTCCGTGTGTCCAATTCTCGTCAAGTATCTCGTAGCCTGCCTGTTCTAAATGTGTTTTTGCCAGGTTCTCGCCCAGGCGGCCCAGGTCATTGTGCTGCGCCATTGTTATTTTAAAATTACCGAGCCCAGGTAATCAGATATGGTTTTCTCCACCTTTTTCATGCGCATGTATTGGGTAAGCAGTATGTCTTGATCTTCATCAGTTGTCGCATTTTGCAGTTCGTTGCGCAGGTTATCCAGCATCTTACCAACCTTGTGCATTTTTAAATGGAATATAGCACTGAGTATGGTCGCTTTCATATTAGCCTGTTCATCGCTCACTAAGATCTTATGCATCTCGTACCAGTTTTCACTTAACGTATATTTGGTGGCAATTAGTGTAACCACCAGGTCAACAATCTCTTTATCCGGGTAATGAATAAAATGCTGATCCTCTGGCAATACACCATTCTCCACCTCCTTGCTATAGATCTCGATAAACGTTTTAGCCGCCGGATATTCAAACTCCACGTCATTCAGTTCTGCTATCATGAACGGGCCGATATAGGTGTTAGCAATACCGTCCCAGTCAATCATTTTATTGCCGTACAATAGCAGCAGGCGCACAATCTCTTTTTCCTGTGAGAAGGTTTCTTTGGGCTCCTGCGCCGGCTCCTCAACCACCGGATAATCTTCAACAGGTGTTACCATCCTGCCATTAGGTTGCTGGCTGTCCTTTTTAGCCTTGGCCTGCCGCATTTTATTCAGTTCTGACAGCAGCGCGCGCTCGTCTATCTGCAACAGGTTACTGCATTCCTTTATAAATACCGATGCTTTTATCGAGTCAGGGATCTTGGCGATGCTCTCGACGATATCGCGGATCACCTCTGATTTTTTTATGGGGTCATTACCAGCCTCTTTAAGCAGCAGGTTGGTTTTGAAAAGAATGAAATCCTTCTTATTATCCTCGATATGCTTTTTAAACCCGTTGGTACCAACCAGCCGCACATACGAATCGGGGTCGTGCCCATCGGGGAATAGTACCACTTTTACATTCAGGCCCTCTTCAAGGATCAGATCCAAACCACGCACTGCTGCTTTTATACCAGCCGCATCGCCGTCATATAAAATGGTGATGTTTTTGGTGAGGCGCCCTATCAGCCTGATCTGCTCGACAGTCAATGATGTACCTGACGACGCCACCACGTTCTCTATACCGGCCTGGTGCACCGATATTACGTCGGCATACCCCTCAACCAGGTAACAGTTATCTTCTTCGCGGATAGACTTCTTAGCGAAGTACAGGCCATAAAGCACGTTTGATTTATGGTAGATCTCCGACTCGGGCGAGTTAACATACTTGGGCACGTTCTTGTCGCTCTTCAACGTCCGTCCACCAAAGGCGATAACCCGGCCCGTAAAGCTATGGATAGGAAACATCACACGGCCGCGATAACGGTCATACAGGTTACCATTATCACGCTTGACCGATAAGCCACTATCAACTAAAAACTCTTCCAGGTAGCCTTGTTTAAGCGCCTGGCCGGTAAAAGCCTCCCATTGGTCGGGCGAGTAGCCCAGCTCGAACTTCTTTATGGTGTCGGCGGTAAAACCGCGTTCTTTAAAATAACTCAGGCCTATGGCTTTACCTTCGTCGGTATCCAGCAGGCTTTCGTGGAAAAACTTAGCCGCGTAGGTTGATACGATCATCAGGCTTTCGCGCCGGTTCTCTTCTTCCTTATTTTCAGCGGTTTCTACCGTTTCTTCAACTTCGATACTATATTTTTTGGCCAGCCATTTTAATGCTTCGGGGTAGGTAAACTTTTCCAGTTCCATCAAAAAAGTGACGGCGCTACCTCCCTTGCCCGACGAGAAATCTTTAAAGATCCCCTTTGCCGGCGATACCGTGAACGACGGCGTACGCTCATTAGCGAACGGCGACAGGCCCACATAGTTGGCGCCACGCTTTTTTAACTGCACAAACTCGCCTATCACTTCCACAATATCTGTGGCTTCCATTATTCGGTCGACAGTTGATTTTAGTATCATAAGTTATGTGCAAATGTAGGGCAATTATGTTGTCGCCTTAAATTTTTTTAGCACTGTTAATTTACAATTTATTTATTTGCCGCGGCCATGTTTGTTTCACGAAAGTGTGAAACAGATGAAACAAGTGAAACAAGATTTTTGGTTAATATTTTGTCAATCAACATTTTACAAAAAAGCAGTGAAACAAAATGAAACAAAGGATAAGTCAGTAAGTTTATAGGTAAAAAGCTCACAAATCACTGTTTGTCAGATGCTTGTACATTTCGGTTTTTTAGCACCCTTGAAAATAAGGCTTAAGTTCCTTTTTTAAGCTTTGCACTAACGGGAAATGCTTCGATAATAGCGTTTAAGCTTTTAACTAAAGGCATTATATATGTTTGGTCAATATTCATTTTAAAAGATAAATAACCACCATCGTAAGGGTTATCGTTGGCTTTAACATCCACTGCAAAATGTCCGCCGCCAATTCCATAAATTCTAATTTCTAAATGATTGTTGTCGTCGTAAAACATTGCACCGCCAGAAAAGTTATCGTATAAATCGCTTACTTTTTCTTTAAACGATTCGAAAAAAGAGGCTTCAAAATCGACGAAATATTCGCCAGAAAAAACGCCGGCTTTGACAGTAACTTTTGACCTTAGCCAAAAACTGTCAGGCTTAATAAATTCCGTAACATCTACTCTTACTTTATTTCCTGATTCTGAAATCTCAAAATACGTTTCCATTTATAATTAGATAAAATGCAAATGTATGGCAATTATGCCATCGCCTTAAATTTTTTAGCACTGTTAATTTAGTAATTATTTATCGTCATATTACATTTAGAAATTCTTAACTATATTAGAAAACTAAACCTAATTAAATGGACGACACAACTAAAACAATACTTATTGCTTCAGCCAGTGGCACAATCGGCGCAGCTATTACCCAAATTTGTTCACTTATTAATAATTATTATTCCGATCAGCGAAAATATCAATCTGAACAAAACAAAGTAGTCGTACTAAGAAAAATCGAAATCGGAGAACGTGCTATACATCATATCGGCATAACAATTCAAATGTTTCAAAAAGTCACTAATTATCTTGAAAGCGACCATCAATTAACTTCCCAGAAAGCTTATGATAGTTTTAATGAATTTTTAAATCAACAATTAGAAGAAGTAAAAAGATCCGAGTTAGAAAATTCACTAATGAATTTTATTCCAATATACTTTAAAGTTAAAACTAGTTTTAAGGGAAGTGCGATTGATGATTCAAAAACAAAATTATTAGATATTGAATACATGGAACTCCTAGCTAAAATAGTCTCTGATCCAGTGAACAAAGCATTATATGTTAACGAACTATCATTAAACACAAAAAAAACAATTGATCATTACAAATCAATAATAAAAACCTTAGAACTAGATTACGATGTAATTATAAAAGATGTTCATAAAATTATTAGCAAAATAAATTGAGACTGATTTAATTCTCCAGAACTTTCGGCTTCAAAAACGTAACCGCTATCCCCGCCAGTACGATCACACTGCCGATGATCTCCATCAGGTCAAGGCGCTCGCCCAACATAAATACAGCCAGCAGGCCGGCAATAACGGTTTGGCTAAGCAATGCTATGGCAACCTTGGTAGATTCCAAAAAGCTGATGGCATAGTTGATGGTGATCCACCCGGTTAGCTGGCAAATAATGCCCATGCTGATCAGGCTACCCCAGGTATTCAGGTCGTAATGGAACAAATTTTTACCAAAAAATGCAGAAATCGTCAATAAAAACACAGCTGCCGCCAACATATTGTAAAACATGAACGGAACGGTATTGATCCGTTTTAAAATATCCTTGGTTATCAATATGTAAATAGAATAAAGCAGGCTCGCGGCAATGGCATACACCATGCCGATGTTCAATTTTAAATGGACCAGGTTATCCGGCCCAACCAATATTACCATACCGGCAATGGCAATGCAGGTGCCCGTCCAGAACAGCCAGCCCGATTTCTTTTTGAAAAGCAGGTAGCTTAACAAGCCCACCCAAACCGGCGCCAAATTAGCCAGCAAGGTTGATACGGTGGCACTCATCAACTTAAGCGATAAGTTCCAGACGGTAATATCGCTGGCGAAAATAATACCACCGATCAGGGCCAGCAAGATGTCTTTACGCGCCATGGCCAGGTTCTTTTTATAAAGACAGTACGGCAATAAAAGTATCCACGCAAAGAAAATGCGGTAAAACGCACAAATTATAGGCGGGGCATCTGCCAGCTTTACAAATATGGGCGAAAATGAAATACAGATAATGCCGATAACCAGGCTTAGTTTGGGATTCATGACGGCGCAAACTTACAAATTAATCTAAAGTCAATGATCAATGGTCAATTAATCAAGCACCATAAAAATAAGTTAGGTAAATAGCTTTAAGTCTGGCAAAACTTATTTTAAAAAGTAATTACCCTGTAGCGTTTTGCGCAGCTGTAACGTTTATATTAATAAATTTAAACAACCATGAAAACCTATTCACTTTTAATTATTACCATATTATTATGCCTGGTGCATGCCGCATGTAAAAAAGATAGTGCACCTGGCATTAATGGCGTAAACGCAAAAAAAGATAATGTCGACTGGAAATCTTCATCTGTTAGTACAGGTTTTAAACCTTTAGCTACCAAGGATACTCTTTTCATTTTTGGAAAAAGCGGCGAAGAAAATATCATTATTACGCTGGTGCAAAAAGGTAAAGGCACCTATACTGCTAACGAAATAAAGGCCAATTTTTACGCTACAATAGGATCTGATGTTCTTCTCGGCTCATACCATTTAGCGGATGTTCCGAACAATAAAGTGGTTATAACTGATTACGACGAAAATAGCCATACCCTGAAGGGATCCTTTAATCTTGTTTTTAAACGGACACATGGTGAAAGCGTCCCTGATACACTTAGGTTCACCGATGGTAAAATAAATACGCAGCTAACTGCTCAGTACCTCGACCCCTACAGAGGGTTTTAAAAACTTCACAAGTAGTTAAAAGACTTACGAAGTTTTGAAAACTTCGTAAGTCTAATCGCATAATAATCGTAATTTAGCCGCTCTAAATTTTTTACAACAATGAGCCAGCGTATTAAGATCAAAGCATTATTAGAAAGCACACAAACAGATATTGATGTAACCGTTAAGGGGTGGGTACGTACCTTCCGTAACAATCAATTCATTGCTTTAAATGATGGCTCGACCAATAATAACATCCAGGTTGTAGTTGATTTTGAAAACACCGACCCTGCCCTGTTAAAACGTTTAACTACCGGCGCCGCCATCAGCGTGTTCGGCCTGTTGGTAGCCTCATTAGGTAAAGGGCAAACGGTTGAGGTTAAAGCAAAAACTATTGAGATCTTAGGCGATAGCGACCCCGAGAAATACCCGCTGCAGCCTAAAAAACACAGCCTTGAATTTTTACGCGAGATAGCGCACCTGCGTTTCCGCACCAATACTTTTGGCGCCATTTTCAGAGTGCGCAACAGCCTGGCATTTGCCATACACCTGTTTTTCCAGGAGCGGGGATTTGTTTACCTGCATACGCCGATCATCACCGCAAGCGATGCCGAAGGCGCGGGCGAGACTTTCCACGTAACCAATTTCGACCTGGATAACGTACCAAAGGCAGACGGTGGCGAAGTTGATTTTAAACAGGACTTTTTTGGCCGCGCTACCAATCTTACCGTATCCGGCCAACTGGAAGGCGAATTGGGCGCGATGGCCCTGAGCGATATTTATACGTTCGGACCGACATTCCGTGCCGAAAACTCGAACACTACCCGCCATTTGGCCGAGTTCTGGATGATAGAACCCGAAATGGCGTTTGCCGATATCGTTGATAACATGGACACAGCCGAGGCACTGTTAAAATATGTGATAGCCTACGCGCTGGATAAAAACAAGGATGATATTGAGTTTTTATCCCAGCGCCTGTTGGAAGAAGAAAAACAAAAACCGCAGAACGAACGCGCTGAAATGAGCCTGACCGAAAAGCTGCAGTTTTGTTTGAACAACGATTTTGAGCGCCTTACTTATACCGAAGCGATAGAGATTTTAAAAGAATCGACCCCGAATAAAAAGAAGAAGTTTCAATACCCGGTTGAAGGCTGGGGCACCGACCTGCAGTCAGAACATGAACGCTATTTGGTGGAGAAACACTTTAAAAAACCGGTGATCCTGACGGATTATCCAAAAGAGATCAAGTCGTTCTACATGCGCCAGAACGAGGACGGTAAAACCGTTGCCGCGATGGATATTTTGTTCCCGGGTATTGGTGAGATCGTAGGCGGATCACAGCGCGAAGAGCGTTTAGATAAACTGGAAGAACGCATGGACGACCTGGGCATACCTAAAGACGAATTATGGTGGTACCTTGATACCCGCCGTTTCGGCGCCTGCCCGCATGCCGGCTTTGGCTTAGGCTTCGAGCGTTTGGTGCTGTTTGTTACCGGTATGGGCAACATCAGGGACGTGATCCCTTTCCCAAGGTTCCCAAAGAACGCGGAATTTTAGATCACAGATTTAGGGTGATTATTGGATTACGCTGATTACTGATAAGAAATTTCCCACGCGCCATTGCTGTAAGGGTTTATTAATTACGACCATGCCCACCATCGAACTTATTACCGAGATCAATGCCCCTGCAAAACGCTGCTTTGATCTGGCGAGGAGTATCGACCTGCATTTAATATCAACCAAACACACCGGCGAGCGGGCTATTGCCGGTACAACTACAGGGTTGATAGGGCTTGATGAAACCGTTACCTGGCGCGCCAAACATTTCTTTATCTGGCAGACATTAACCTCAAAGGTCGTCGAATTTAAATCGCCGCATTTTTTTGCTGACGAAATGGTTAAAGGCGCGTTTAAAAGTTTCAGGCATGAGCATTACTTTTTTTATGTGGATGATAAAACTGTGATGAAGGATGTGTTTATGTTCGAGTCGCCGTTTTGGATATTGGGTAAGCTGTTTAACCTGATCACTCTGAAGGCTTATATGACCAGCCTTTTAAAACAGCGTAACCTGGTAATTAAACAGGTTGCCGAGTCGGATAAGTGGCAGGTATAGCCACAATAGCGATGGGTTTAAAACCCATCGCTATTTCAACGCCCCACGCGCAGTCACGCAGGGTCCTCTCCGAGAGACCGCTGCGAAGACAACCTATTAAGTAAAAGCGTGGCTGTCACCCTTCGAGAGCCTCAACATGACAACGCTCTTTGTTTGTCTTCGACGTCCCCGCAGGGTCTCTCGACAGAGGACCCTGCGATGCACGATCATTTTACAAATCAGGTGTAATCAAAAAAGATTTATTTGTAACTAACACCTTACTTGCTGCGTCTTAGCTTTTTAATTATCTTACACCCCGAAATTAACTTATCGCAATGAAAAAATTCTCACTGATTATTTTATTGATCGGCGCCGCTATTGGCCGTTCATTTGCACAAAACCACGCCTTATTTATGCAGCAGCCCGCCATCTCGCCCGATGGTAACTGGATGGCTTTTGAATACAAAGGCAATATCTTTAAGGTAGCTGCCACAGGTGGCGCGGCTATACCGCTAACCATCAACAGCTCATATAACGGTTATCCTACCTGGAGCCATGACGGCAAAACCATCGCATTCGCATCAGACCGTTACGGCAATTTCGACGTTTATACCATGCCGGCAGATGGCGGAGCGGCCAAAAGGCTGACGTTTGATTCAAGCAGGGATCTTCCCTTTGAGTTTTCTGCCGACGATAAAACCATTTATTTCGGCAGCCGTCGTCATGATGTTGCCAGCTCGATACGTTTCCCCGAGGATGGTTACTTTACCAAGTTATATAAAGTGCCCGCGAAAGGCGGCCGTAGTTTAATGGTAAACTCGGCAGGTACAGAGTTTGTACACTTTAACAAAGCCGGCGACAAATTTATTTACCAGGATAGCAAAGGTTATGAAAACCCTTATCGCAAGCACCATACCTCAAGCGTAACCCGCGATATCTGGACCTATAATACCAAAACCAATACCTACACAAAGGTATCTACCTATAAAGGCGAGGACCGCGAACCTGTTTGGGGCACCGGCGGTACTTTTTATTATTTAAGCGAGCGCAACGGCACCCAAAACCTCTTTCGTTCGTCGGAAGCTGATGTGACTAAAATAACACAGCTTACCTCGTTTGATAAAAACCCGGTGCGTAACCTGTCGCGCGCCGATAACGGCACTTTTGCGTTCACGCAAAACGGTGATATCTATACCTTAAAAGAGGGCAACAAGCCGCAAAAAGTAGAGATCACCATTAATGCCGATTTTAATGGCGACCAGACAAAAAATATTCCCGTGCAAGGCGGTGCTACAGAAATGACCGTTTCGCCTGATGGGAAAGAGATCGCATTTGTTTACCGCGGTGAGATCTTTGCGGCATCTGCCGAAGGCGGTATCGTAAAACGCCTTACCAACACCCCGTACCAGGAACGAATGATAAGATTCAGCACCGATGGGCGGAGTATCCTTTACTCGGTCGAGAATGAGCAATCATGGGATATCTATAAAATAGCTATCGCCAATAAAAGCGAACCTTATTTTTATGCCGCCACTACCCTGACTACCGAGCCGGTTATTGCTACCGATAAAGACGAGTTTCAACCTATCCCATCGCCGGATGGCAAAAAGATAGCTTACCTTGAAGAGCGCAACATTGTTAAGGTGTACGACATCGCCAGCAAAAAAACTGTTGACATATTACCAGAAGGAGTGAATTTTTCGTATGCCGATGGTGATCAGAACTTTGTATGGTCGGCAGACAGCAAGTACATTTTAGCGCAATCTTCAGAAGGTAACGCCCTGGGCAGAAGCCAGGTGGTGTTGATAAAAGCTGACGGCTCAAAAGGGCGGGTTAACCTAACACAAAGTGGTTTTGACAACGGCAACCCACAGTTTGGCATGGGCGATAAAATGATGTACTGGGTAAATGATAAACAAGGTCTTAGAAACCTGAGCCAGGGCTCGCAAGGTGATATCTATGCCATGTTTTTTGACCAGGCCACATGGGACAAATACCAATTGAACAAAGAAGACCTTACTATCAGAACAGAGACAGAAAAAAGGGATTCGGTAGATATTAAAAAAGCAATGGCTAAAGCCGACAGCATAGCCAAGGCACAAAAGAAAAAAGTAACGCCGCCCGCAATCCCTGAGTTTTTGCCAAACCTTGAAAACCTGGAGGACCGTACAGAGCGTTTAACGCTGACCTCGGCACAGATCGGCGACGCCAAGCTATCAAAGGACGGCGAGAAACTGTATTACCTTGCGCGTTACGATAAGGGCTTTAACTTATGGGTACTTACGCCACGCACAAAAGAAACCAAGATCCTGGCCGAACTAAACTCGGGCGACGGCTCGCTTGAAATGAGTAATGATGGCAAGGCGCTGTTCTTGTTGTCGGGCGGTAATATTATGCGTATCGGGGTTGACGATGGCAAGGTTACCTCAATACCTATCAACACTACGTTTACGCTAAACGCGTCTGCCGAAAGGGCCTACATCTATGAGCACGTGTGGAAACAGGTAAAAAAGAAGCTGTATGACCCTAAACTGCAGGGCGTAGACTGGAACTATTATCATGACAATTACGCTAAGTTTTTACCATACATCAATAACAATTATGATTTCCAGGTAATTTTAAGCGAGCTGCTTGGCGAGCTTAACGTATCGCACACAGGCGGTATCTATGCCGTAAATTTCCCTGATGGCGAGCGTACTGCTGCTTTGGGTTTATTGTATGATGCGGCTAAAGGCGGCGACGGATTACTGGTTAGGGATATTATTACCGGCGGCCCATTTGCCGTTGCCAAAACCAAATTGAAAAAAGGCTATGTTATTGATAAAATTGATGGCGTGGCCATTACCGACGATGCAGATTGGTCGTTATTGTTAAATAACAAAACCAATAAGTACACACTTGTCACTTTTCACGACCCGGCAAGCAAACAGGTTTACAACGAAACGGTAAAACCGATATCTGCAGGCGCAGAAAACGAATTACTGTATGACCGGTGGATCCGCAAAATGGAACACCTGACAGACAGCCTGTCGCATGGCGAGGTTGGTTATGTACATGTGAGGGAGATGAACGAAGAAAGTTTCCGCGAAACATTTGATAAAGTGCTGGGCAAAAACATCAACAAGAAATCGTTAATTGTTGATACCCGCTTTAACGGCGGCGGCTGGCTGCATGATGCTTTGGTAACGTTTTTAAGCGGAAAAACATACTTTACCTTCAGGCCGCAGGGCCATGTTACTACCGGCGGCGAATCGTCAAGCAGGTGGGATAAACCAAGCTGCGTGCTGATAAGCGAGGGTAATTATTCGGACGCCTTCATGTTTCCGTACGCTTATAAAGAGCTGGGCATAGGCAAGCTGATAGGCATGCCGGTTGCGGGTACAGGTACCGCGGTATGGTGGGAGTCCCAGATAGACCGGTCGATCATTTTTGGCATCCCGATGATATCAAGCTGGGGCGCTAATGCAACCCGCCCAACTGAAAACGAGGAGTTAGAACCGGATATTAAAGTTAATAACGACTATAACAGTGTACTAACCGGCGAAGACCAGCAACTGGAAGCAGCTGTAAAGGAAATGTTGAAAGAAGCAGGCGGTAAGTAAGTTTACATTTAATTTTTCAGAAAGCCTTGCGGTTTAATTCGCGGGGCTTTTTTTATTATTAGCCCTAATTAACTGTATTGTAAACTGTGAGCATTGTCCGCTCTTGGCCGCGGAGGCCAGTTACTTTACCTTAGATGCAAAGTAACCAAACATCAAGCCAATTCGATCGCTTCAGCCGCACAAGGCCAGACTCCCGGCCCGGCGAATTGGCAGGCCTTTACGCTCTTTTTTTGATTTACACAAATACCCAATGTCGTTGGTATCCGAAACTGTCAGACGAAAAGCTTCGGGTGAAAGCAGGTAAAACAAGCTGGGTTGTGCGGTGGCAAGGGCATTGGTAATTTTGCCTGAAGCGCTGGCTCAGCGCGACAACAGGAGGCAAAAGGACCGGGCCCTTGGTTTTACCTGATTTGCTGGGCAAAGGCCAAGTGCGGCAGAGAAGCCTATCGTTTGACTTGATTTTTGGTTACTTTTCATCAAGGAAAAGTAACAGCCTTAGCGGCAATTGAGCGCTACGACGCTGACTTAATAAAGATTGAAATTATTTTTGATAATCCTTCTGAAAGATCAAAAAACTGGCTCGCTCTTCTTTGTGAAACGGGACGTTCCAGTTGCCCTGGTAGCTTACTTTGGCTGGGAGTAGCTCATTATTATAAGGAATCAACTCAATGTTCATCTTTACATCAAAGTCGAACAAAAAATTACTGTATTTCATATCCACATAGCGTCCCAGGATCTTGAAGGTGCGCATGTCAAAAATGGTGGTCAGCTCTTTTATCATCACATCGCCATCGGCAGTGCTTGGCTTTTTTATCACCTTAAAACGGTATACAGGTATCGAGTCGAGGTATTTACCGCGGGCAAATTCGTAGTTATAAAACTGCCGCATATCCGGGCCGAAGATCTCGGTCTTACCGCTCAGAAAAGGGATACCCGTAACCTTACGCCCCGGCGAAAAGATGAGCGTTTTAAGCTTATCCTTGTACGAGCCGTTCTTGCCCGCGCCGGCCAATGGATCGCTTGCAGAAAAATCAGAGTTGTAGGCGTTGTTAAAAATGTAATCAAACATCTCGACGGTATAAAGCTCATACTTGCCGTTGCGTTTGTAAACGTTACCCTTGTCCTGCTTTACCAGGTACTCGGTTTTATGTTTGCCGTTAACTATGGTATGCTTTACAACCCGGTGGATCTCGCCGTCTGTCTTGTTATTTTTATCATAGGTATAGATACTGTTTTCGGCAGTAAAGCCGTAGCGCTTCATGTTGCGGAATGCTTTATAAAAACCGGTATCTGCAAGCACGGCATCAATAAAATCCTGCGCGTTTAACCGGTGCGAGCGGATGTTAATTGGCGAATCAATTACCACTGTCAATATGGTATCCGGGTTAAAACGGTGCTGCTGGGCTTTTAAGCTAAAAGCAGAAAGCAAAAGGCAGAAAGCTATAAGGGTACTTTTTTTCATTTTTATAAGACCATGGTCTATTGTCTATGGACCATCGACTATTAATTAATTCCCCAATTGCTTAACGGCCAGGTACGCCATCAAACCGATACTTTGCTCAAGTGCGGTTTCTTCAATATCAAAAGTCGGCGTATGTACTGCTGAGGTGATATTACGGCTTTCGTTACGGATGCCCATGCGGTAAAAACAAGCATCGGCAACCTGCGAATAGTATGCAAAGTCTTCGGCTGCCATCCAGATATCCAGGTCGAGTACATTTTCTTTGCCCAGGTAATCTTCGGCGTGGCTGCGGGTGGCCTCTGTAAGCTTAGGCTCATTGATCAGGAACGGGTAGCCCTTCATGATATTAAACTCGCAGCTGCCGCCCATGCTTTCGGCAATGCCTTCGGCCATTTTTTTCATTTTGATGTGGGCTTCGGCGCGCCAGGTCTCGTTCATTGCCCTGAAGGTGCCTTCCAGCTTAACCTCGTTGGGTATAACGTTGGTAGCGCCGTTTGCTATCACCTTACCAAATGACAATACAGTCGGATTTTTAGGGTCTGCAAAGCGGCTTACGATCTGCTGCAGGGCGATCAGTATGTGGGCGGTAATAATTACCGGGTCGACGTTTTGTTGCGGCTGCGCACCATGGCCGCCTTTACCTTTTACGGTAACATACAACTCATCAGTTGAAGCCATGTACTTGCCCGAGCGGAAACCAAATTTACCTGCATCAATTAAAGGCATTACATGCTGGCCCAATACGGCATCAGGCTTAGGGTTTTCTAAAACGCCTTCTTTTATCATCAGGCTGGCACCACCGGGTAAACGCTCTTCGGCAGGCTGAAAGATCAGTTTAACAGTCCCGCCAAACTCGCTTTTTAACTCGGTCAATATTTTTGCCGTACCTAACAGCGACGAAGTATGCACATCATGGCCGCAGGCATGCATTACCCCTTCGTTTTGCGATTTGTAGGGCACATCGTTAGCCTCGGTAATAGGCAGCGCGTCCATATCCGCACGCAGGGCAACAACTTTATCAGATGGTTTTTCCCCTTTTATCAGGGCCACCAAACCATTATCAGCCATACGCTCCCAGCCAATACCCAGCTCATCCAGTTTCTTAGCAACGAAAGCTGATGTTTCCACCTCATGAAAAGAAAGCTCGGGGTGCGAATGGATATGGCGACGGTTAGCTACCACCTCGTTAAAAAGGCCTTTAGAAAGCTGTTGTATTTTTTGTTTAATCATTTCCTGTAGTTGTTTTAGGGGGATTTATTTTACCCGCTATAATAAAGAGACTGGTAAACTTGCCCCTTAATTCCTGCATTAATTTTTCGGCCTCGAGCCTTGTTCTGAAATCGCCTGCCCGTACTTTAAAATCAGGTTCGGTGTAGGATATATAGGTGCGCATATCCGCATACAGGCTGTTAAACTTTGCCTGCGCGTTATAGGCTTCCTTCCTGTTCGATCCGTTATAGATCTGTACCCGGTAGCCATTATTCGTAGTAAGATAGTTAGCAGCCGGCGCTCCGTTTACCTTTAAGCTGGCACGCTTTGCTGCTAAAGTATCAATCCGTGGGTCTTTTACCACCTCTACCGTACCGCGGGTTTGCGCATGTACCGTTGCCGGGATAAAAATAATTATAAAAAAAATGCACCCGGCTATATTGCTAAAAATTGCTTTATAATCGGGTGCGTTTTTCATGCTTCTTTTAAAAATTAATCAGCCCCCTCTAAATCTCCCCCGGCAGGGGAGACTTTTGATTTAAGCCTTAAGCCCTCCCTTCCGGGGAGGGTTGGGTGGGGCCTACGCCTGGCCTATGCCATGGCAGCTTTTATATTTTTTACCGCTACCGCAAGGGCAAGGGTCGTTTCTGCCTATTTTTTGCTCCACGCGGATAGGAGTTGCTTTCTGCTGTTCACGCGTGTCCTCAAACTGTGGTAAGCCGCTGCCACCGTCGCCAACCAATTCAGGTTTAGATGTGCGCATTTTACGCATATCTGTTTTTGGCTGCGGCCTTGCTTCCTGAACTTCTTCAGGCGCTTGTTGTGCGGCAATTCCACCCCTGAACAAGAAACTTACCATCTCTTTGTTAACCGTAGCCAACATCGAGCGGAACAGGTTAAATGCCTCAAACTTATAAACCAATAACGGGTCCTTTTGTTCGTAAACCGCGTTTTGTACAGATTGCTTTAACTCATCCATTTCGCGCAGGTGCTCTTTCCACGCATCATCGATCAGGGCAAGGGTAACATTCTTCTCGAACGATTTAATTACCTCCACGCCATTGTTTTCAACAGCTTTTTTAAGCGGAACAGCCACTTGTATGGCATGTAGGCCATCGGTAAACGGCACAACTATATTTTCGATAACGTTACCGCGGGTATTGTAAACGTCCTTTAAAACAGGGAACGCCTGTTGCGCGATAGCTTCTGATTTACGTTTGTAAAACTCGGTCACTTCCGCAAAGGTCTTATCAACCAGCGGATTTAATTGTGTGCCGGCAAACTCATCCTGCGAGGTCTCCACATCAACAGAAAACAAACGGATAATCTCTAAACGGAAACCTTCGTAATTGTTTTGCTCTTTATATTCGGTCACTACATCCTCAACCACATCAAAAACAGTGTTGTTCAAATCAACGTCTAAGCGCTCGCCAAACAACGCGTTTTTACGTTTGGTATAAACCACGGTACGCTGCGAGTTCATTACGTCATCATACTCTAACAGGCGTTTACGTGTACCAAAGTTGTTTTCTTCCACTTTTTTCTGCGCACGCTCTATCGAGTTTGAGATCATAGAGTGCTGGATCACTTCGCCTTCTTCAATACCCATCCGCACCATCAGGTTTGAGATCCGTTCTGAGCCAAATAAGCGCATCAGGTTATCCTCTAACGATACAAAGAACTGCGATGTACCTGGGTCGCCCTGGCGGCCTGCACGGCCACGTAACTGCCTGTCAACACGGCGCGATTCATGGCGCTCTGTACCTACAATGGCTAAACCGCCAGCTTCTTTAACGCCCGCGCCTAATTTTATATCCGTACCACGGCCTGCCATGTTGGTTGCAATAGTTACCGTACCGGTCTGACCAGCTTCGGCTACCACATCCGCTTCCTTTTGGTGCATTTTAGCATTCAGCACGTTATGTTTAATACCACGCAGTTTAAGCATCCGGCTCAATAATTCAGAGATCTCAACCGAGGTTGTACCTACCAGTACCGGGCGGCCCGCCTGGGTTAATTTTACGATCTCGTCGGCAACCGCGTTATATTTCTCGCGAACTGTACGGTAAACCAAATCTTCCATATCCTTACGGCTGGCCGGTGTGTTGGTTGGTATCTCTACTACGTCAAGCTTATAGATCTCCCAGAACTCGCCTGCTTCTGTTACGGCAGTACCCGTCATACCGCAAAGCTTGTGGTACATCCGGAAGTAGTTTTGCAGCGTAATGGTAGCAAAGGTTTGCGAAGCATCTTCAACTTTCACATTCTCTTTAGCTTCGATAGCCTGGTGTAACCCGTCAGAATAACGACGGCCATCCAGCACACGGCCGGTTTGCTCATCAACTATCTTTACTTTTCCTTCGTCAACAATATATTCGGTATCCTTTTCAAATAAAGTATAAGCCTTTAATAACTGGTTAACCGAGTGGATCCGCTCAGACTTGATAGAGAAATCGCGCATCAGCTCATCTTTCCTGGTGATTTTTTCTTCGGCAGGCAGATCAGATTTTTCTATTTCGGCAATTTCTGTACCTACATCAGGCATCACAAAGAAATGAGGATCCTCGCCCGACGCGGTGATCAGCTCGATACCTTTTTCGGCCAGCTCAACAGAGTTTTGCTTTTCGTCAATTACGAAGTAAAGCTCGGCATCTACCTTATGCATTTCCTTATTCTGGTCCTGCATGTAATAGTTTTCAGACTTTAATAAAGTCTGCCTATTGCCGCCTTCACTTAAATATTTTATCAGGGCCTTGCTTTTTGGTAAACCTCTAAAAGCACGCAATAATGCCATACCACCCTCTTCAGGGCCGGTTTTGCCATCGGCGATCGATTTTTTAGCCTCGTTTAAAACACCGTTTATATAAGCTTTTTGGGCGTTAACCAAACGCTCTATGCGTGGTTTCAATTCATAAAACTCGTGCTCGTCACCGCGGGGTATCGGGCCCGAAATAATTAAAGGTGTACGTGCATCGTCAATTAAAACCGAGTCAACCTCATCCACCATGGCATAATGCAGCTTACGTTGTACCAATTCTTCAGGGCTGCGTGTCATATTGTCACGCAGGTAATCAAAACCAAATTCGTTATTGGTACCAAAAGTAATATCGGCTAAATAAGCGGCGCGGCGCTCTTCGCCATTTGGCTCGTGTTTATCAATACAATCAACAGATAAGCCATGAAACTCGTACAACGGACCCATCCACTCCGAGTCACGGCGTGCCAGGTAATCATTCACCGTTACAATGTGTACACCTTGACCGGCCAGCGCGTTCAGGTATGCAGGCAGTGTGGCTACCAGCGTTTTACCCTCGCCCGTTGCCATCTCAGAGATCTTACCCTGGTGCAATACAATACCGCCTATCAGCTGTACATCATAGTGTACCATGTTCCAGGTAACTTCATTATCAGCAGCCAGCCATTTGTTGTGGTGAATGGCTTTATCACCTTTTATAATAACGTTTGCTTTCTTAGCAGCAAGGTTACGGTCAAACTCGGTAGCAGTAACTTCGATAGTAGGATTATTGGTAAACCTGCGGGCAGTTTCTTTTACCACCGCGAAAGCCTCAGGCAATAAATTTAACAGGATAACTTCCAATTCTTTATCCCTGTCTTTTTGCAGTTTATCCAGTTGGGTATACAGCTCAACCTTTTCGTGAACATCCATATCCGGGTTGCTCTCGGTTTGGTCTTTAATTGCCTGTATCTCCTCATCAATCTGGGCCAAACCCTCTTTGATTGTCTCTTTAAATGTTAACGTCCTGGCTCTTAGCTCGTCGTTAGTTATCTGGTCAAGTTTGGCAAATTCTGCTTTCACTTTTTCAACCAAAGGCAAAATCGCCTTTACATCCCGTTCTGATTTGCTTCCGAAAAGCTTACTTATAAAGTTTAACATATTTAGTTTTATATCATGCCATAAACTCAATAATTACGCCATTGTAATTTTAAGGTCATTATGGCAGGCAAAGGTACGTTTTTGAGGCGAAAGGGAGAAGGAGAAGGTGTTAAAGTTGGCTATTTGTAATAGGTGATAGTACGTTCAGTTACACTATGCAGTTTGCCGTGAATAAACCTGTTTCTTACCAGCCAATTATGATGCTTGTCGTACTTAGTGTCTGTAAAAGTCATAGACTCATTAGCACGCTGATCTTTTAACCACACATAAGTACTTTCTGACATTTCATTATTTTGATTGTACTTCAAAAACCTTTTTGACTTTTCTAAACCGTTTAAATCATATCCTATCTCTTCAACCCGTAAACCTTTTGCATTGTATTTATAAACGGTTTTTCCATATTGATATTTGACGCCCGGCACAAAACTTTCATTATAATGATATTTTTCAAGTATTCGGCCGGATGCATTTATCTTATAAGTGTCAGTCACGCGCGATGAGTCTTTTTCTGGCAAAAAGAATATTTTAAGGGTGACTTTATTTTTGGAAGTTAAATAACTGTAAACACATTTAACCTGGGCCTTACCATCGGTGCCATGAAATACCTGTTCTATTAAATTCCCTTTATTATCGTATTTATAGGTGTTACTAATCCGTTTATTAATATCAGCACCCCTTACAGTATTAGATTTGAAAATTTTGATAATCTGGCCTTTCTTATTGAACACTACGCTATCAAACAAATTTATCTGTTTGCCTGCGGTATCACCCTTTATCACATTATAACCTATTGTGGTGCATGACTTGATCTTTCCATGCAGGTTATTCCAATATTTATTATTATTATCATTGTTAAACTGGCCATATGATGCCAGGCTGATGAATAATAATATAGCTACGAGGCAGTGTTTTAATAATTGGAGCTTCATATTGTTTGCTATTTATAATAGGTAATCTGGCGTTTGAAACGGGCTACAGGTTTATCTCCAAATAAGGAATTGAATAGTATTGAAGATATCCAATTATGGTGACTATCATATGCTATATGCTTAAAAGCACCTGTAGATGTCAGATCGCCACTATTAATAAAATGACTTAGATCACCATACTTATTATACTCATTGATCCTTTTCGATATGGTTTGGCCGTTTGCATCATTGGTTATCTCTTCTATCCGATGCCCGGTACTATCATATTTATAATATGTTGTTGTCCGCAAAAGCATAGCACTGGTATCGGTTTTGGAGCTATATAGATAGCTCACCAATATTTTGCCCGACGCATCGATTTTAAATTGTTCTGACGACCGCGACGTATCTCCATTATATATCTGCTCTTTAATTATAATAAACCGCCCCGAATGAACATACAAATAAGTATCCTTTTTACTTGGCGCACCCTTAGAGTCATAATGTATAACCTTAGTTAAATTGCCTTTTTTATCATAAGTAAAGGTCTTTACAAATTTGGTGTCAATACTTTGTTCGTTAAGCTTACTGGCTTTCCAACTTTTTATTAATTGTCCCTTTCTGTTATACTCAAGGTAATCTATACTTTTTATCTCTTTAAAAAGAGTATCATTTACATTGGCCTGGCTAGAAGTACATGAACGAATATCACCTTTAGGCTTTACACCATAACGAATATCATGCGTAAACTGCCCAAAAGAAGTTGCGCTGCTTATCAACAATAAAGCGAGAATTAATGATGGTTTCAATGGTTGGCTGTGCATAGATTTGACATTGGTTTAAATTGGTAATGTGAATTTATAAAATATTACAACCTATCTCCAAATAATTATCTTTGCCCGCATGAATATCCTGATCCTCGGTTCAGGCGGAAGGGAAAGCGCCTTCGCCTGGAAATTAGCGCAAAGCCCAAAGTGCGACAAACTTTTTATCGCTCCGGGTAATGCCGGCACCGGCCAATACGGCACCAATGTAAATATCGGCGTTAATGATTTTGAAGGCATTAAACAGGCCGTACTAAGTAATAACATTGATTTGATATTGGTAGGGCCCGAAGAGCCGCTGGTTAGAGGTATTCATGATTTTTTCCTGGCGGATGATGAACTAAAAAGCATCCCGGTTATTGGCCCGCAACGCGAGGGCGCACAGCTGGAAGGCAGCAAGGATTTCTCTAAACAATTTATGACCCGCCATAATATCCCGGCTGCGGCATCGCAAACTTTTACTGCCGACACTTTACAGGAAGGTTTGGCCTACCTGCCAACCATAGGCTTGCCCATCGTATTAAAAGCCGACGGCTTGGCTGCAGGCAAAGGTGTGTTGATCTGCACCACATTAGCGGAGGCCGAACAGGAACTAAAAGAAATGCTTACCGAAGCCAAATTTGGCGCGGCCAGCGCGAAAGTGGTGATCGAACAATTTTTGAGTGGTATTGAGCTGTCCGTATTTGTATTAACCGATGGCGACAATTATAAAATATTACCATCAGCCAAAGATTATAAGCGCATTGGCGAAGGCGATACCGGTTTAAATACGGGTGGCATGGGTTCAGTTTCGCCGGTGCCATTTGCCGATGCCACGTTCATCAAAAAGGTTGAGGATAGGATCATCATCCCAACCGTTGAAGGATTAAAGCAGGAAGGCATCCCCTACAAAGGTTTTATTTTTATTGGCTTAATGAATTGTGACGGCGACCCGTACATGATAGAATACAACTGCCGCATGGGCGACCCGGAAACAGAAAGCGTGCTACCGCGTATTGAGGCCGACCTGGTTGACCTGCTGTTAGGTGTGGCCAACGGTAACCTAAATGAAATTGACTTTGCCGTATCTGACAAAGTTGCCGCGACCGTTGTTTGCGTAGCAGGTGGTTACCCGAGCGAGTATTTAAAAAACAAAGTAATAAGTGGTATTGAAAATGTTCGTGGTTCGCACGTTTTCCAGGCGGGTACCACCCAAAGCGGTGAAGATGTACTGGCTACAGGCGGCCGTGTGCTGGCTATTACATCGTTACAGGATAACCTGTTCGATGCCTTGCAACAGGCCACCGCGGATGCCAGCCGGATCTATTATGATGGCTGCTATTTCAGGAAAGATATTGGGTTTGATCTGATATAGTCAATCTGCGTAGGGTGTCATGCTGAGCCCGTCGAAGCATGCGGGCAAAGGCCTTTACGCTCACCCTTCGACGAGCTCAGGCTGACACCCAATATCAATAATAAAAGGCTTCTCATAATGAGAAGCCTTTTATTATTGATTGTAGTTACACAACTGCTTTTCTTTTTCGCCGGTATATTATAACTGCATACCAAATTACAGCGACCATTAATACAAACACCCATAGATTTAATAATTCAATCACCACCCCTGAAAAAAGCGACCAGCCTTGCGAAAGGGCTAAACCAGCCCTGGTAGTAATTGGCGTTTTGTAATTGCTTAAATCATCGTTAGCCACCGTTTCTGCATGTATGGTATTGTTTTGGTACAGGTTTAAGGTAATGGTGCTGTATTCCACGGCATCATCGGTCTTTAAATTACTGATCTTTTTATCGACGATATCATCTTTTAAAGTCAATATGGAATCGGCACCACGCTGGGTAAGCTTTATCTTTTTCCGTAAGGTTACCGAGGCCTGCCTGTTTTCGGTTTTTAGTTTTGTAGACAGGTAATCAATTGACCGGTCCTCGATATCCATTTGCCGCTGGTCCACATAAGTACCAAAATGGTTAAGCGAGTCCATAAACGGCTCAATATACGCTGTTGGTATCTTGATCACCAGGTCGGCATTGGTATTATATACGGTTAGCTTTTTAATTGAATCGTCGCTTAACTGCAGATCTTGGTTGCTTACTACATTGGCCTTCATGGTATGGTGCATTACTATTCCGCCGTATAACTGTGTAAGCTTCGAAACCTGCTCGGCCACTTGTTGTACGTCTTTTACTTTGATGCGCATGTCGGCTGTTTTTACCAGCTTGGCGCTTCCTGTTTTTACACTGTCGGTTGTGGCGTAATCGCCACTGCCTTTGCACGCGCCGAACAATACAATGCCGGCCAGCATCATTAATGATTTTGCTTTCATAGGTTTAAAGATTTTAAAATAGGTTTTTGTTATCCCTTTTTGCCGGCCGGTTTAATTAGGATTGATGTTGTTTTTAATTTAATACTGCATAAGGGCAAAAAGTAACCCAATGTAACATCAATATTAATTTGGGTGTGAAGCAGGGCGGTATTCTGAACGCCTGTAGGCCATTGCGCACATGTTTCGAGAGCCTCAACATGACACCCTCATCCAACAAAAAAGACTTACCAAATTGGCAAGTCTTTTAATTATGTTATTCAGCTCCCCCTTTAGGGGCTGGGGGGCTATCCTGCCAACGCTGCCGCGCCACTTACGATCTCGGTAAGCTCGGTAGTGATGGCTGCCTGGCGGGCCTGGTTGTATGAAAGTTTTAAGGCTTTCAACAGGTCGCCGGCATTTTCTGTCGCTTTATCCATTGCGGTCATACGTGCACCATGCTCTGAAGCAACCGAATCTAATACCGCGCGATACAACTGAATTTTGATGTTCTTTGGTATCAATTGCGCGATAATTTCTTCTTGTGATGGCTCAAGGATATAATCAACATTCGCATTGTTTTTAGCCTCTTCCTGCTGCTCTGATTTTGGTACCGGTATCAATTGCTCGGTGATCAGGTATTGTACAGCCGCGTTCCTGAAATGGTTATAAACTATTTCAACACGGTCATACTGCCCTTTCAAGAAGCCTTCCATGATACTTTCGGTGATTTTGGAAGCGTTGGCAAAGTTCAGCTCGTTATACAACTCGGTATTGTTACCAACAACATTGTATTTACGACGCTCATAAAACTCCTGCGCTTTTTTACCTATCGCTACAATAGAAACATTACCCGCTTTTAACTGGTCGCTGTATTTCTCTGCGATCAGGTTATTAGCTGTTTTTATAACGTTGGTATTGAAAGCACCTGCAAGGCCACGGTTTGATGATACCACCACAACCAATACACGCACCGGCTCGCGCTGCTGTAAAAAAGGTGATGAACCATCCTCTAAACTTGCAGACAAGTTTGACAATAATTCCTTCAGCTTATTTGCATAAGGGCGTAATTGTACAATAGCGTTGGTAGCACGTTTCAACTTAGCCGCCGAAACCATTTTCATAGCCTTGGTGATCTGCTGCGTTGATGATACCGACGATATCCTGTTTCTTACTTCTTTTAAATTAGCCATTCTCTTTGTGAGTGGTGAATGGTGAGTTGTGAGCGGTGATATGAGTTAATTTACTCACAATTCACTACTCACTACTCACTACTAAATTAATTATAATTCGCTGCCAGTTCTTTAGCTACTGTTTCAAGTACGCTGGTTAAGGAGTCATCAAACTTACCTGCTTTTAATGCGGCAAGCACTTCAGGGTGACGTTGCTCTAACTGGGTTGTAAATTCGCTTTCAAACTCGCGGATCTTGTTTACAGGTACGCTACGCATTAAGTTTTTAGTACCTAAGTAAATAATAGCAACTTGCTTTTCAACAGATACCGGTGAGTATTGACCTTGTTTAAGGATCTCAACGTTACGGGCACCTTTATCTAATACGTTCTTGGTTGAAGCATCTAAGTCTGAACCAAATTTTGAGAAAGCCTCAAGCTCGCGGTATTGAGCCTGGTCAAGTTTTAAAGTACCTGCAACCTTCTTCATTGATTTGATCTGCGCGTTACCACCTACACGTGATACCGAGATACCTACGTTAATAGCCGGGCGAACACCTGCGTTAAACAAGTTCGACTCCAGGAAAATCTGGCCATCAGTAATTGAAATTACGTTGGTTGGGATATAAGCTGATACGTCACCTGCCTGTGTTTCGATGATAGGCAATGCAGTTAATGAACCTCCGCCTTTTACAATACTACGGATAGACTCAGGCAGATCATTCATCGCTTGCGCGATAGAATCGTTTGCGTTGATCTTAGCGGCACGTTCTAATAAACGGCTGTGCAGGTAAAACACGTCACCCGGATAAGCCTCACGGCCCGGTGGACGACGTAATAACAAAGACACCTCACGGTAAGCTACCGCTTGTTTTGACAAGTCATCATAAACGATCAATGCAGGGCGTCCGGTATCGCGGAAATACTCGCCGATAGCAGCACCTGCAAACGGAGCAAAGAACTGCATGGTAGCAGAGTCTGACGCGTTAGCCGCAACAATGATAGAATATGGCATTGCACCTTTTTCTTCTAACGCGCGAACGATGTTTGCAACGGTTGAAGCTTTTTGGCCGCAAGCCACATATATACAGATAACCGGTTTGCCGGCATCATAAAATTCTTTTTGATTGATAATGGTATCGATACAAACCGCGGTTTTACCGGTCTGACGATCGCCGATCACCAGCTCACGTTGTCCGCGGCCAATAGGGATCATCGCGTCGATAGCTTTAATACCTGTTTGTAAAGGCTCGGTTACCGGCTGGCGGTAAATTACACCCGGAGCTTTACGCTCTAAAGGCATCTCGTAGGTCTGACCTGAGATTGGTCCTTTACCATCGATTGGCTCACCTAAAGTGTTTACTACACGGCCAAGCATACCTTCGCCTACATTGATAGAGGCAATTTTGTTGGTACGTTTAACAGTATCGCCTTCTTTAATTTCGTCAGACTGACCCAATAATACAACACCTACGTTATCCTCTTCCAAGTTTAATACAATGCCTTGTAAGCCATTGTCAAACTCAACCAACTCTCCTGATTGTACTTTTGTTAAACCATAAACGCGTGCAATACCATCACCCACCTGGAGTACGGTACCAACTTCTTCTAATTCAGATTCTGACTTGAAACCCGCCAACTGCTGACGCAAAATTGCCGATACTTCATCTGGTCTTACCTCTACCATAGTTTATTTTAATTTTGAGATTTTTATTTATTTATTAAACAATGCCTTGGGCAAAGTTCTTTTTCAATTTCTTTAAGTTACTTGCAATACTGGTATCTATCTGCCTGTCGCCAACAGTTAGTACAAAACCACCTATCAGGGCCGGGTCAACTTTAGCTTCCAATATTACATCGCCACCAACGGTCGCTTTTACTTCGGCTAATATTTGTGCTTTATTAGCTTCTGATAAAGGTGTTGCAGATACAACAGTAGCTTGGGTAATGTTCTTTAAAACATCATACTGATTAATAAACTCATGCGCTGTAGCGTATAATACGCTGCCACGGTCTTTGTTTATCATCAGTTTATAAAACGCTATAGATACCTTGCTTACCTTACCTTCAAACAACCCGGCAAGGATATTCAGTTTCTTAATGTGCGATATGATAGGATTGCTTAAAACCGCGATCAACTGCGGGTTTGCCTTTAAGGTTTTCAGGAAAAACACCATATCATTCTTTACATCCTCAAGCGCTTTTTGCTCTTGCGAAAGATCAATGATGGATTTGGCGTACCTGGCTGCTACCGTTAATTCTGACATATTTTGTGAATAGTGAGTAGTGAGTGGTGAGTGGTAAGTAGTTAGTGGAACAACCACTCACTATTCACAACTCACCATTCACCATTTACAATTTAACTTCCTTTAAAAGCTGGCTTACCAACTCGTCTTGTTTTTTCTGATCAGCAAGTTGTTGCTTCAAAACTTTCTCAGCAATTTCAAGTGATAAAGTTGCAACCTGGTTTTTAACGTCGGCCATTGCAATTGCTTTTTGGTTATTGATCTCTACACGTGCAAGTTCGATCATACGCGCAGCTTCTTTATGCGCAATATCTTTAGCATCGCCTACTATCTGGTCTTTAACCCTCTTAGCTTCGTGTAAAATAACATCGCGCTCTGCACGCGCTTGTTTTAACAAAGCTTCGTTCTCGCTGGTCAAGCGCGACATTTCTTCTTTAGCGGCTTCTGCTTTTAATAAAGCATCTTCAATAAAGCGTTCACGCTCTGTAATTGCACCTAAAATTGGTTTCCAGGCAAATTTTCCCAGTATAAATAACAAGATCAAAAAAGAGATCGTCGTCCAAAAAACTAAACCTATTTCCGGTTTAACTAAATCCATAATATTTATTTTAAATCAATTCTAATTTAATTTAAAACGTGCCCGGAGCCAATCGCTCCGAGCCGTTTTAGTTTTTTAGTTTGCGTAAAAAAATTACAGCAAAGCTACTACCACAGCAAACAAAGCAACACCTTCTACAAGTGCCGCAGCGATGATCATGTTAGTTTGAATTTTAGAAGCAGCTTCAGGCTGACGGGCAATACCTTCAACGGCCTTGCCACCAATTTGACCGATACCGATACCGGCACCAATTACAGCTAATCCTGCGCCAATCGCAGCGATACTTCCATGAACTACATCTTGAGTCATTGTTTGATAATTTAAACGTGTATATTAATAGATAATTAATTCA
>Ga0105239_10000931_pt1 | contig 41446 bp, 26 predicted proteins | sample KBSC44metaG_FD_92761 | JGI IMG/M metagenome (GOLD analysis project Ga0105239, IMG submission 92761) | Corn rhizosphere microbial communities from Kellogg Biological Station, Michigan, USA - KBS C4-4 metaG | ecosystem: Host-associated > Plants > Roots > Rhizosphere > Soil | place: Michigan, USA...
TCGCCAATGGTGCGTCCCGGCCTGCTCGTCCGAGATACGCAAGGATGCTGTGCATCGTTCTGGCTGCAAATGAGTGGCAGACAGGCTCGAATTCATACAAACCTCGTATTGGGTCACGCCTTATTCTAGCCTCCGAATCACGATGTTCCGCCCATTTCAGTGTCATCATCTCTTGCTGAACTTGCCTCAGCTGACGGTTCCTCCTCCTGGATACCGTTGGAAACGGGCGCTGCTTCTACCGTTTCAGGTGCTACAGCCGATTGCGACGCTGACTGAACGGGTTGGGAGTCGATAGGACCGGCTTCGTTCATAGTGACCTCAGGCTCCGTCTGTTCATGTGATGATTCTTGTCCGGCAGAGGGAACGGCTTCTGCGGCGGCATGCACAACTGCTGGCGTTGTCACGTCTGTAGTGACAGGTTGCTCTTCAGGCTTTGGATCTTCAAATTTGTTGACGAATCTCTCGCGAATGTTGGTACGGTCAGGATTCCCCTCATAGAGTATTGATTGGTGGATGAGACATTCTCCTAGCCATTGGAGCGGAAATTCTGCTCTGCCATAGAGGGTCAGCGTTTGACTTGGATTGTAAACGGTCATTCTCAGGAGTTGGAACTATCATCTTCACGTACTCGACACCCAGGCTTTCTGTGACAGCTTTCTTGAGGAATGGCGCAATCCGGGCGTTGAGATAGTCTCTCAAGGGAACCTGCTGTCTGTTGCCAGCCGTGTTCATAACAACCGCAGGAGAATTTGGAGTTGGCTGCGACATTTCGACGTTTGGTAGGGTAGGTTTTGGAAGAGTTGTGCGCGTCGCTAGCGACAGGCTACGTACGTCTAATGAGAAAATAGACGCTGCGGCGCGTGTAAAAGTACGCAGCTTAGTTGGTTAGACGGACGGTGGTTGACCTTGGGATTTGCAGGCTGTTCGAAGATCTCATGGAGTAGTCACGCGAAATTAATAGAGTCACGTGCACACATAAACATTGAGAGCGACGACACGCTCTACTCAGTTACTAACATAAAGTGTTGAATATCGTGTCCGTCGCACCAACGACAAATGGATGACTACCGACAAAGAGGAGAATGAATAACAAAACATGGAGACAGACCAGAATTTGGCCTTGCCGGGCGCAGTCTCGCGGTCATCATCCCATGGTTTGGCCCTGATTGTATAGTATTTGCACGCCATGTTTGTAAGTGGGCTTTCTAGAGCCATGTTGCGGCATTGAGATACTCTGTGGGAATTTTTGCAGTATCAGAAGCCGACCACTTGCGGCAATGCTCTTGTGCTGTGCGCCGTGACGCAAGCAAGGCTTCGCAGTGCGGTCGACACACTGAATTCCAAATTCCAGGAGAAATGAGCATCTTCATGAAGATCAGCATTAATCTCGCATATCCAAATGCTGTTTCCAACTCAGATGTATCAGGTGATTGCTCCGTCGTCTGCAATCTTCCACCCTCGATTCTTCCATATATGGGAGGTTGCTTCACCACGTTTCAAAATGCGTAACGTCTCAATAGACGAGAACGACGGCGCTCCTCACTGAATCCCTTTGGAGAGATTGCCAGCATTATCGTCAGCCACCATGAATCTTGTTAACAAGGCTCCCTTGGGCCTTCTTCCGATGAACTCTTATCATCGCTCATTCTGCATCAACTCGCCACAAACATGGGGGGCCCTGGAAATCGATAACCTACCATGAACGGACCTCGATCAAGTTGCATATCAGACACAAGTGGGGATGGCGTAATGATTGAAATCAGCATTGCACCATTGAATCAATGCCACGTGGTGAGAGCTTAATGGTAAAGATGCGATCTCACACGAAGTATATTCTGGAAGTTATTCTTGTCAACCTGGCAACCCGGAAACCGATCCAAGAATCGATCAGCACATGACTGATCTCTAATGCACAACATGGAAAAGATGCAAAGATTAGTGCCTTTCCTGAGGGCTGAGGGGACTCGCTAAAATGAGGCGGCTGCTCATTAGCTTCGGCAATGGTAAGATCAGAGAAGATGTACGGCGCAACGTGGCTCTGCAAGACTGCCCAACATCGTCATTGATGCGCTGGCGTGAATTGGCGAGCTTTCGGACGCGGCAAAGGGCGGTCAAGACGATGACGAATTCTATATAAAGAGTGTGCAAGAGGGTGAAGAAGTTGGAACAGAGGCTCAGAAAGATGAAAGCGCTGTGATGGAGGGGGTGTTGGTTGATGAGAGGGGCGGCTGAGTCCCTCAACTCCTCATGCGCTCGGTGAGCACCTTTCATACTGATTGAAGTGGAGGTGGGTCATCTCATCTCCCTCCCCCCAAAACTCATTCCTGGGCCAGGCGGCCCTGGGACACACCAGGCAACAGGGGAGTATTCCAGAATCAAGGCTGCTCAAGTTCTCTCGGTCTATCAATTGCACACAGATGATGTTTACACAAGGCTGCGACATCGATGGATCCCATCGTTCATCAGCGAACAAAAAGACCAGCAGTTGTGATTGAGATTTGAAGACTGCAGGGTGTGGGTATTGCGAACAGTGCGTTCCCCTCGACCTACGAAGCTTAGGCGACCTTTGGGCTGCAATTGGGTGGCTGGGGCAGCCTCCAACACGCAATTCTGGGCTGCAATTGGTACCCATGGCCCCCGAACGGGATGCTCCGTTATTGGAGAGCACGCCCCCCGTCAAATCCACTCTCGTCTATCAAATTTCAGTCGATCATCGAGCATGGCGAAAAGGTGAGACTGCAACAGCGGGCTCAGACAAAGAACCCGAACTCTTGACGCTGGAGTCTAAAACTATTGTCGAGATTGATCTGCTGCAGGGGCGTGGAGTCTCGCCAACTGATCCCTCAGCTGGCAACAGGCCGCAGCAACCCTTCCCATCCGTTTATAATTACCCTAATCTTGTGAGGATGAACCAGCATGACCAAGACCAAGCCGGCTAAACCTGAAAGACGATCGCTTGCTGCAGGAGAACAGGATCTCCCACCATTCACAAAGGCTCACCATGAACCAGCTCCATTTCAGCCACTACCATACCACTACCAACCTCCACCATGGCCTCTAGCTTTGCATAGCTCTTGACGTGCAGCTGTAACAGCTCCCCAAAGGGACCCAAAGCGTGCCAAACGACCAGACCAGAGACAGAAGCAGGAGCCAGAAAACCGTGCTGCCCACTCTGGCACCCATCTGGACTACTGCCCGATGCCCGCTGCCTGCACTGGCAATCCACGGAGCTACTGACGAGTTTAACTCGCTCGATCCAGACCTCACTCATCCTCGTAGGTCGTCGCGCATGAGAAAACATGGTCATCTGGCATCCACCACTCATGTCGCGCCGTTGGATGTTCTGCAGCTGCGGCCGACACTGGCCTACCCGCGCCTCCTGATCATCTGCCACTGGTCACTCGACTGCTCAGTGGTCGACTCGAAAGTGGGCTCGACTGGACTGCTCTTCCGCTGACTGGCATTCCTTCGACTGCCACTGGTCTAATGAATCCTAACATTCCAACTGTGCCTTGGGCAGGCCACGAATTTTCATCTGTTTCTTGTTCCGTATGGCGACCTTTCTATAGTTCAACTCCAGCGTCCAGACGTCCTCTGGGTCTTCAGTCCTCACCTGATTTGACTAATACCACACTCTTTTTCTTTACCTCTCTGCCTCCGCTGTGTCTGTTCTCATTCCATCAGCTCTACCCAGACTGATCGCACAATTCAAACACCCACATGCCGACGACTATCGCGCTTAATGACAGTCACATGCAGCCCGTCTCTCTTGACAGCCAGCTTGCCCTGCCCTGCATCTGTTCCCGATGTCAAATCTGCCCGCCAAATCATGGTCAGATTCGGAGAAAATCGTCCTGTTAACTAATATCATCCAAGGCGCTGGCCATGACGCACCCATGTATCTCCTTCGGATCATTTTAGAGAACAACATACAACCCAAATGGCTCGATATCCCTTTGCCGGAAGGTACGTGCATCGCCTCAACATGTCGTTCGCTCAAGCGACGGAGGAGTTGAACCGAGCCCACAACACCCCGCTTGATTTATCTGTGCTAGTGATTCCTGTTTCTAGAGGGAAATTGCTGACAATCCCAGGACGTTCAATCCATGCGTGTCAGCAGTTTTACGACGACATGGTGCGCGCACTGCGGCAGCCTCGTTCATTCTCCGCAATTGGCCCAACAAGCTACGCCCAACCACCCTTGTTAGGACCACAGCCTCTATCTACAAGAGCAGTATCTGAGCATGAGTACAACCCCCCAACGCAACGCGCATTACAGCCTCGTCCACCTCGGACTACCGACTCACCTCTACCCACGACCAACGGGGAAGCCTTCACCATACTACGACCTTTTGCGCCAGAGCTTGGGGTGGACAGACGTCGAAAGCGCGGTCGACCGACGAAAGAGGAGGCTGAGGAACGCGATCGACGGTTGGCTGCAACGGGTCAGACGTATGAACCCAAGAAACGGCCAGCAAAGAAGCCCAGACCCTCTGATACCCCCCACTCTTTGACCGAAGTGTTTTCGACCAGGTCTCCTGGCGCGGAAACACCATCTGTGACACGCACCGATCCTCAAGAGGAGACTTCTAGTGGGAAGAGGAGAAGACGCTATCAAAACTTCGAAGATTCGTCTCAAGGGCCACAGCCTAAATCTCCATTGGAGGACTCGGGAAATGAAAGGAGTATCGACGCTGCACAGAGCCCTTCCGATAGACTTCTATTGCGGTCAAACGAACGAGCGCAAGCGGTAGCTTCGGTCGCGCGAAACATTCACCAACAAGATCGAAGCCCACCACTCAAACAAGAACCCGACCAGCGACAGGAAGAAGCAGCCAGCGCATCTCCTTCTGTTTAGCATTCGTCAATTATCGTTCAAGATTGTTATTTTGAGAGTAACACGACTTTTTATACAACAAACCACCAAAATCCCACGAGCTACGATTATAGAAAAAGGAAAACCGGTACATGCATGCATGATGCCCGTGGTTATGATGACTTAACCAAGGGTGGCTGCTCTTCTGTTTGTGTCTTTTTCTCGACTTGGAGGCTTCCACCCAGGCGGCCACGCGCAAGTCTCGCAGTTCCACAATCAAGCGATCGCATAATGGTTAGATATACAACCGCCTGAGCCTATTGGCTTCTCCTTCGCTCTCATGTACTTTTAATTCATGACCGGATTGGATCTGCTGGTTCAGATCATATATAGGATCGGAATGGTTTGGGGCTTACGGGTCGGATGACAGGATTCAGGTACGATATTGGCAACAACGCTTGCCTGAAATAATCAATAATACACCATACCTGATTCTGAAAGAGGAGAGAAAAAAGAAGAGGAGGATCACGATGCCGATGACGGAATTCATACGATTCCATGCTCACGAGCAGGAGCAGGAGCTTGAAGCACTGGTCTTGCTTATTTGGAGTTTTGGCTGGGTACGACAATTCGTCGGCGATTGTTCTTGTTTTATATCATTCAATTAGATGGCTCCAGTTTCCATCGTTGAAGCTTTCATGACGGAGGAGATCACTGGTTCCGAGAGCACCTTCTATTCTATACATACCCACAGTTTGACAAGCACCTTTATAGCAGGTCTTGATTCGAATATGCCATTACTACGCACCCACGCGTATGGCGATCGATCAGGGACAAAATGGAAAGAATACCTGCTACCACTCTCACCAAGCACGCTGATGGCATTTCCCCTTCTACATTCTAACAGGCTTTCTGCCAGGGCTACGTCCACGAGGAGGTACTCAGTCGGTAGCATCAGATCTCCTCTCGGCCTGAGAGTTATCAACTTATCACTCCAGGTAGGCCCTCATAAAACAATTACGGCCAACGGTGTAATGGCGCTTTTGGGGTGCTCCACCATAGCAACATCCTAATCGGTGATATCACGTACGGAGTACGAGATCAATTTCTCGCTACTTCAGACGGAAGTATTTAACGTTTTGATGCATGAGGCTATCGGCTGCATGTTTCACTGCAATGGAAAGCGAGATCTTGCGTGTGCGGTGGAATCATTAGCGATGTGGTCAAGAGGCGCGTGGCACTTCCCCTCCTGCATGATGCAGCCTTCTCCTGAACGCTGCATATGCACGGCAATCGCGAGTCGCGACTGAAGCGACTGCACGCTTCAGACTCCGTACTCCATACGGAGTACTTGCTACTACGACATTACGCAGATCTCATTCTCTAAGATATCCCAGAACAGTCCAAATCTTAATCTCCTCTTTCTACACGCTGTGTTAATCTCCTCTTTTGGGCTTGTTGTTTTTTTGGATTGGCCGTTTACCACCCTCTGCAATACACTCTGCATGACTGATTGGATAGGTCCACACTCATCTCTTTTCGCTCCCCCGTTCTACTCGAACTGCTCGTCCCTCATCGGACTTCGCCTTCTCTTCTTAACCCATTTCAGGATTTCCGGGCTGCCTAAGTTTTCCTGCTAGCTACTAGTAGTTCCAATGGAGTGGAGTGAAAGCTGAGCGGGATGCCAGGAATGCACCCAGCTTGATAGAGGCTCTCATGGCTTTGTCCTTCGCGCCCTGGAGGGCACGGACACAGGACGCGCCATGAACATCTACCTATTGTCTCCCTGACTGCCTGCATTGGGGCATACTGGCATAATGCCCCACTTCCCTCCTGGTCTTCTGTTTTCGACGCTTGCATGCAGATAATACCAGAAAGAAATAAAAAAGAAGGAAAGAAAAATACACTAGCTCACAAGCGTTGTATTAGAAGCCACTACCGAGCGATTTGTCCTCAACGCAGGCAGCATGCCGTTGCCTTCGATGTTCGAAATGAAGGCTATCCTAAGCGAAGGCACACTTCTAGAGTAAGACGAGGGCCAGAAATATCCGTGCAAGACTCTCCCATGTTTGCCCTCCCCCCGGCCTCAACTCTCATGCATGAGCATAGCCAGTGAGATTTGCTCCATCCATGTGGACCTCGAAGATGCTTCATAGCGGCCAGACCTAATTGAATGGAACAGAAGCACCCAAAGCCCAGAGCATGGAGATATGGATCTCCTAATGACAACATGATCAGGGTGCTGGATTGAACCACACTCACCTATTCTGGTACCTACGATATAGTCAGCCAATTGCTTCAAGCTCAATCACAACAGACGAGGCTGCTCTACCGAGTCCTCCTCTGAGTGCCTGGATAAAATCTGACAAGGTCCTTCTGATCGGGCCCCGCTCTCACCACTCTCCAGTGTCGACGAGAATTCTCGCCTGAGCCTGAGGTGATCTCGGTAATCAGTAGTGGCAACAAAATGCAAGGAGCTACTGATACGGATATGTCGTTTGAGGCGGCAGGCAATTGACACGAATTAATTCTCCGCGCTCCATTGACGCAAGCAGACTCGACATCGCAACCTAAAAATGACCAACGGTCGAACAGAACTCGTGCAACCAGGGCAGACGGAGTACGCGAACCCTGCAGCCTCGCCCTCGCTTTATTCGTACCAGAAGTCTTCCTTTTACGTTTTTCCTACCCTTGTTTTTATCCCTTCATGTGACAAGATGCCATGTCGACAGGTGATCAACATAGCATGGACGAAGTTGGCAGATCCTGTTCTAGCAGTCCCAGACCTGGATCCTCGGGGTGAATCCCATGCCCAGTACGGAGTCCAAGGCCAATTCGAACTGAGTCTCCGTAGCTGAGACATCTCGGACCCTACTGAAGGGCATTGCCTATGTACACAGGCACATGCGAGGTATGGTCTCAGATCATCGTCGCTAACATTGAACTATTTGATGAGATCCCTATTTGATCACCTTGTTTAGCGTCTTTTTACCTCCGACCACTGGGCGGTGCCCACCTGTCCACACGGGGATTAAAAAATGCGACATGTAACTTACGGGGGATCGGCCAGGCCCATAAGTTATAAGTTTATAACCCATGGGACTGCGACGTGCGTGGCCCGGTAGCGTGGCAATAGCGTGGCACAAGCATGCAACGGCGTTTCTAGAACGGGCAAGGGGATGGTAGCTCACCTCGCCCCAAGGATTATAATTTATATCCAGGGTTGAGTCCGTACCCGAACGGAATACGTCCTATCCGAGTGACCCTAAGAGAAAAGTGCACTACGAGACTCCGCTGAGGAATCAACTCGATCGAGCTGTTGCTTGTACAACTGAACTAGAGTTGGCTCGGATTCGTGACTCCCAAGATAATGGGAAAGTGAACTTGGACGGGTCAGGGCCCGTCAGGGAGGTGGGCCGCAAGGGGTTTCTTGGATTATGAAATAACTATTAATTAATACTACTACGCACATCAAAACGGGGAGATTTAGATTGTAAAAAAGTCGATCTACACACTCGTGACTTCATGCGATCGACGGCCCCCGTCCATAAAAGGAGGACTCCGTACTCTCGTATGATCAGATCATTATTGGGTGGAAAAACATCCCCGCAAGGTGATACCTTGGTGCTCGTACAAGGAGAAGTCGTTCCTTCGTACAACTGGGGAAGATGCATTAATTTTTGTAAGTTGGAACCATTAGTATTGGATCTTCAATCATAGGTATGTGATGATGAATCATGAAGGGAGCTACAAGTCTTCCCGTCCTCGTACTGTATGTAAGTCGGGGGTATGTTGGATTTGGATGTACTAATCAGCTGATATAACTGTCTCGATCTGCTCTGAGCTTTTGTCCATCCCTGTCGCCGTCCGCGTGAGACGCCAGATTCGACTACTATGCTCCGCACACTTTTTTGATTTCAATCTACCATTATCGATCGCCTCTCTGATCAAGCTACCTCCCTTCTGGAAGTTCTGATTTTACTTTGTTCGGGTCTTGTTCGTCGTCCTCATATCGATCTAATCATCATAGAGTCCCTCATCGTCCTGCCCGACATCATCCACAAAGCCATCCGCCACAGAATTCGGGGTTCGAGGGGGAGGAGATACGGCTTTTGCCTTTCCTTTACCCTTGCCCTTTTCCACGCTGACGCCGTTGACGGCGTTCCCATTAAGATGGTGCATGCTCACGCCATAATCGTCGTCCGCATCAGACGAGGCCCCTGAGTCGGGATTTCCAATCCGAGGTGACACTTTGCGAGCAAATCCAGGCCGTGGTGGAGATGATGGGTGCGATATGTTCCCTGCTTTTTGCTTGCCCTTTCCTTTGATCTGTTCGCTACTAGGTTGCCGTTGGGGAGGCTGAAACGCAAGATCGGATGGAGATTGTGGTTGAGCCGAGTCCACTGGGACAATAGCCCCAGGCAGGGAGGTAGGTGGGGAGGGCCGAATGGCCAATTTCGCTTCCTCAGCCTTCTTCCCACCAGTATTGGCATTTGCACCATCCTTCGAGTTCGGCCCAACTGTGATGTCCTGTTCCTCGAACAGATTTCTTATCCGTTCGAAATGCTCTAGCTCCTTCTTGCTCACACTGCCAACCAGCTCGTTCTGCGCCGCTGCGAAGTCTTCTTCGGATACGACCACCTGGACATCGTCCTCCGTGGCGAGATGGTCGAAGAAATATGCCGTGCTGATCTCTTCCGCGCGCTCTCGGCTGATTCGTTGGACTTTCTCGTCAACAGACTGGGTCTTGCGGGTAATTGCCTTCAGCATTGCGTCACTGCAGAGTGCATATAAATCTGCACCCGTGTAGGTAAATGGTAGGCGGCTAGCTACCCTGGTGAGGTCCACGCTTGAATCAAGAGCGAAATTGCGCGTGAGAGCCTTCATGATCGTAACCTGTTGGTCATGGGAGTCTGCCACGCCCAGATAGAGCATCTTGTCAAAGCGCCCAGGTCGGAGCAATGCAGGGTCCAACAAATCTGGCCTATTGGTGGCGCCTATCACGAAGACACCTCCGGCATTTGATGAACCGCCATCGGAATCTTCGCTGCTACCTCCACCAGACATGCCATCCAATTCGGCCAGGAGTTGAGAAACAATTCGATCCATGACGCCGCCACTGTCACCTTGATTGCCTCGTTTTGGTGCTACGGAATCCAACTCGTCAAAGAACACGACGCAGGGACGGGCATCTCTAGCACGTTGGAAAACTCGGCGCACGTTGGCCTCGGATTCACCAATGTACATGTTCAATAACTCTGGGCCCTTGACACTGAAGAAATTGAGACTGAATTCTGTAGCAATAGCCTTCGCCAGTAATGTCTTTCCAGTCCCTGGTGGGCCATAGAACAGGATACCAGAGCGCTTTCGAATACCATTTGCGAACAGTTCCGGGTGGGTTAGAGGTAATGAGATTGTTTCCATGATAGCATCCTTCTGTGATGAAAGCCCTCCGACGTCCTGCCAGGTGACTGTGGGGATCTTGGGGGCACCAATTGCATCAGAGAAAGTCGATCTCGCAGCGGCAATAGCGTGATTGATGTCAGTGGCCAGAAGATGGGTAGCCGACTGGCCCCCAGACACATAAATATCGGAGAGTTTACAAGACTGGGCTTCTGCCAAAGACAGAAGACGTGAGGTTCTTGCCAATGATGCGCGGTTGACAACGTCGAGTAGATCACCCGCCACCAAGGCAGCTGTTTGGAGCGCAATTGACTTGAGATTGATAGTTGGCGAGAGAGGTACTGACGAGGATACACATACATTCCGCAGGATCAGTTCACGGGCATGTTCGTCTGGTGCCGCAACCTCGAGTTCGTGGGAGAACAGACTCCGTATACCAGCTGGAATGTCATCGAGTTTGGTGGTGGTAGCAAACATGACTCGAGAGGATGATATAATCTCTTGTAGAACAGGCACCATTCTGTCTGCTGTAAGTGCATCGATATGTTGTATCAGAAGCGCGGTCTGCTGTGCGCCACCTGATAAAGCACGCTCAGCCCTCGTCTTCAACAATGCTTCTGTCTTGACATCACCACCGCCAGTTGTCGAAGCGTTCTCAGACAGGAGGTCATGGGCAGATATGGGGAAGGTGTGGACACCAATGGAGGAGCAGGCGGAATGGGCAATGTATGATTTTCCAATCTGTCGCTGGGTCGAGTATAGCAAGATGACCAAAGGTGGCAAGCCAAGACTAATCGCCCTGTTACTGGTTGCGGCCTGAATCAGACCAGAAAGTCGCCTTTCCAGAGGTAGTCTGTCCAGTGGTGGAAGATCCGCTGCTGAAGTGATATTTTCAACCCTATTGAAGCCCGGTGACGATAATTTGCGAACGCCAAACCAATGCTGAGTCCACATCTCAATGGAATGCGAGATAGAGTGTACACTGCTCCCGCTTTGAGATACTCTTGCTTGTGAACTGTCCAATGCAGCGACACCACCCCAATTGTTGTGTTCAGGGTCATGATCTTGAGGCTGATCGACATCGATATGCTGGACCGAAAACCAAGCCGTACTGAATCTTCGGCTTCCGGTAGTGCCTGGTAGATTCAGCTTTGTAATCGCCTCATCTTCGCCTACATTCTCGTCTGTCGAGCCTTGAGAAAACATAGCTTTGCCCAATTCTTGATCGACCGGGAGACCAACAAGGTCCCCTTTCTTCAGTATGCGTTTCTTGCTTTCCAGGTAGTATTTCAGGGCGGAGAAGAGGGTAGACTGCAGGGCGGGGTTCGTCGTAGTTGGATCTGCAATCTTGGAGAAAATCACCTCTTTCGCAATGGGAGGGGACTTGATCGTTGCGGATCGAGGGGTGTGTGATATCTTTGAATCATGTCGAGGAGGAGTAGGTAGGGCTCCGATCTTGACAAATTGAGCGTTTGATAGATTTGCAAGTAGTATCGGTGAGAGAAATACTGCTGGTGACATAGGAGCCACGAGATCGCGTTGAGAAAAGCTGGAACGCCTTTCACCAGTCTTATCCACGGCATATCGAGGATTCTGATTCGACAACCCGGACAATCCAAATACTTTAACGGCTCGCCAATCCGAGTCCTCGTCATCAGCGTGTCCACTTAAGGATCTCAAGCCCAAAGATGGAAATCCATGGGAGCTCATATTTTTGGCGAGTTCAATGCGGACCCAGTCACCGGAAAAACAGCCAATCTTAGCCAAAGTGCTTGTATCAATGAAGACAAAAGCCTCCTCGTCATCCTCACTGTTCGGTCGTGGGTGCAGCAGCTCTGTCGGAACTTTCCGAAGCAAGGCCTGGGTTCTGAAGACCTTGCCGGGGCGGCTGCCTGCCCGGGTAGTGGTAGAGGTGAAGCTCGAATATAAAGATCCAGGAGTTTGGGTTCCGGTCCCTCTTTTCCCGCCTGGTCTCGGGGTTGCCGTCGTCATGGCGGACAAAGTACCAGCTGGTTGAGGGGGGAGTCCAGGGGCACTTAAAGAGATCATATCATCCATGGAGTCGGAATCCTCATCGCTCTCAGAATCAGCCGAGTCGTCGCTAGCTGAGTCTTCATCAGAACCAGGGCTGGTATTGCGATCCTCTGCGGCCGAGAAAAACTGGTCGTTAGACGTGTCCTCTGCAGTGTCTTCCAGAGATTCCTCGACGATGGGTTGAACAGGGGTGAGCTTTTTTAAAGCCTTTTCTTGTGAGGAGCCAGTCTGAATCAGGACGATCTTGGTTTGCGCGGATATCTGCCCCTGGGTGACAGGCTCACACTCAATGACAATTGCAGGAGGCGGTCTCACATGGGTGATAGGATGCGCTGGAAGCGGTAACGGAAATACATCGCCTGAGTGAACAATAGGGAGAAGGGAGAGGCCTTCTCGGACCAAGGAAGTCATACGGTGGATATGGGGGGGAATATTTGGAAGAACACCATTGGTGGTGATTGTCCTTTTCTCTGGGCGGATATTTTTCGCTGATTGAAAGCCTCCACCGAAACGAGTTTGAATGTCATCTACTTTCTCCAGCATGCCCTTCTCAACAGAGACATAGACTGTATCTAGGATCAACGGCTTTGACGAGAGGACACGGATGTCGATGGCTTTAGGCACATGGCCGGGATGTCGGTCTCGGTCAATAATGGTGTAAGTCTTCAGGATGGACTGGCAGGCAGAGGCAGATGGAGAAATCCTAATGATTTCAGGTTGCTGGGGTGCTTCTGTCGAGGTAGGCGACTGCTGCAGCTGCGCAGTGAGGAGGGTCCATGTGGACTCTGATATATCTGCGTGTAGGGGCGACCAAGGGGTAATGGCTAGGAAAGTCTGGACCTCCTGTGAGGCAGTATCTGTAGAAGCTGTCCGGAGTCAGCATTGAACGGGAAATTGAACGGAATGAGACGTAATTACCCTCAGCAATACTAAGCCTAGACCAGAGACCCTGGGAGAGAATAGCAGCGTTTCCCTTGACACTCTCATCGAAGACGAGGCGAGCAGCAAGAGGTCGTACTTCGACTTCGCGCCTGCGCCGCTTCTTTGGGTGCTCAAGGCCATGATCTGAGGAGCCCATTTCCAGTCTGTTAGCTCTGGTTCAAGGCCGCGGCAGCATGATCTCGTGGGGAGAATTCAGTAGCTGAACGCAAGAAAATAGAGAGCCGCAAAGGGCCTGAAGTACGAGCAGGGTCTCCGAAAGTTAACGAGTTGACACGAGTTGTTTACGGGCCTGCGTCCGTAAGGTCAATCAGTGGTGGTGGTCGGGTCAATTAGATTTTGGAAGTCGAAGTGGCAGTGGAAAGCCAAACTTGGAATTGGAATGGGCAGCCGCAGATTCGCAGATTCGAGATGCCGAGGCACAGTTTTCCCGTCGCCGCCTGGGAATTTGCAGTACGAGTAGACTCGAGCGCCTCGAGCTCTCAGAGATTCAATTATTGATATTCCAACTCGGTCCGCCTCGTGCAAACCTCGGAATGGTGTTTATCAAGGATGAAGATGCAAGAACACAGATGATTCTCACTCCCACCAGCCGATCGTAAGTAGGTGCCAATTGCAAGTCCCTTACCCCGATTCCCCCAACTGTCTCTTCCAGGCTACGACTTAATTAGCACAACGTCAGCGGCAGTTGAGAGCAGCCAGGGTATTCTGTGGCTTTGTCTGCGGAGGTGGCGCCCAGTTGCTTCGGTTGACCTTGGAATTGGACTCGGATCAAACGGGGGTCGGGCCTCGTTGAATCAAAGCCTCATCCCCAGGTGTGAATTCAATGGTTAACTGTCACGATTAGGATTACCCAAGGTTTACTCCCATGTTGGCACCCGTATTAGGTATGTAGTCAGCTAGCTTGCTCATTGTTTATTGTGCATGTGAGTGAAATGTCGGTGAGGCCGATATTCTAGTTCTTCTTCATCATGACCACGACTCAACCCCGATTGAAGTAAGCAAATCTTCATCCCATACGCTCTTCAATGCCCATTAAGCTTGACCTGTGCCCCGAATATCGAGTCTACCAACTCGCCACTGCGAGTGGACAAGATTGAAAGCAAAGAATCCGAGAGGCCATGAGTCGCCTCATTGCACCCTTGCAGCCACAACCCGACCCCGTCTTCAACCAGTAAGTTGTCCAGGTTCACGCTGTAATCACGTCCAGGTTCCCAGATACCGCTATGATTACCATTGATCAATTGACAACCCTTGAGGAGCTCGTTGTGAGCATCTCGACGATAACCAGTGGCCAGGATCAAAGCATCAAAGGTCATCGTCTCGGCAGTATATCCACTCAATGGATCTAAATTTGTCACATTAAGCGTGAGTCGCTTGCCGTGATCACTGAAGCCGCTGATTTCTCTCAGCGGTAGAATCTGGTGCTGCCATTCGCGTCGGTCTGGGTTATGGATACTTTGAAGATACAGATCATCGTATATCTTCTCGATGAGCTCCAGTCTCACCACGCTGTAATTGGTAGCTTTATTCTTTGCCAAATTCTTGCATCGGAAGTCCTGTGGTTGGTCGAAAAAGGTGTCCACCGCCTCTGGATTGAACACTTCATTTACGAATGGCGAGTCGTCACTCGGTCGAAGTGCTGAGTCTCGGAGAATGAGTCGAGTTGTTGCATTAGGATATCGCTCGTGCAGGTTATTGAACACCTCTGCACCACTTTGGCCTCCTCCCATAACTGCAATCGAATATGCCTTATCCTTGTCTGGGAGTACTCTTTCGATGCGAGTGTTGTACTCAGATGAGTGTAGTATGCGGTCATGATAACTTGGAAATATAGCCGGCCGTGCAGGTTGGCCACCAACAGCAACCACAACGTTCCGGCTCAAGATCGTTGTTGATTCCCCAGTCGACAAATCGCGCGACACAACTTCGAAACAATCATATTTACCATTATTTCCCAGCTTGCGGGGATGGATGGATTGGACTTGCTGTCCGTACTCAACCACATCATTGAAATGTGCTGCGGCCCACTGGAGATAGTCGTCAAATTCCAGTCTCGACGGTAGAAAAGTGGCGAGGTTCGTGAATTGCACCAGCCTCCCATGTTCTTTGAGATAGTTCAAAAACGTGAAATGGCTGCAGGGGTCTCGAAGCGTTGCAAGGTCTTTGAGGAAGGAAATTTGCATCTTTGCTCCCGGAAGCAGCATCCCGGCATGCCATTTAAACCCGCTCTGTCGCTCGAGGAACCGTACTTTGGGGGTATTGAGGCCATGTCCCACACCCTCTTGTGCTTCGAGTCCATCACTGAGAGCGACGGCAATGGCTAGGGAAGCTGGGCCAAAACCAACTCCCACCAGATCGTGAACTTCATTCAGAGCTGGAGCATAAAGGCTTGATGTCGAGGGAAAAGCTCGCGACACCCCATTCTCTATTTGTCTAGTCTGCCAACTCTGATGCCCATTGAAGGGGCTGGTGGCTTCACTTGAATTTCTGGCCACCACATCTGGAGAGATGGCACTAGGGGCCATGGTGAGTTGATGCGGTCGAGTTGGGTACAGGAAACTTAGAGTTCAGGAACTGATTGGGAGCAGTCTGCAAGGGAAGGAAGATGAGTTGTGAGTGCGCCGGACAACCTGTCTACATTATAGTCGAGGCTACATTCAGGGCAGAAGCGAATCCATGCGTTGACCGGACTCGCAGAGTCCCATCTGGTGTCATCATGATCGGAACTGTCTGCCAGACAGGGGGGAAAAAGTCAAGCAGAGGGATCGCCCTGGACTCGTTGGGTCGAATAGCAAGCCAAGCTATGTGACATTGAGGGTCTGGAAGGCTTGCAAATGCCCTACAAATACCAATACGTACACCACGCCACTTAGTACATTAGAGCTCGGTGTAGGCACCGATAGGGATGAAGGAGGGAAACGGACCCTCCTATCACTAGCAAGACCCCTGTGGCCGATGACGGAGGCCCGAGGGGGTCTGGGCGAGGAAAGAGCAGATGCTGATTATCTGATAATCAGATCAGAGATTGTGCGATTATCTGATAAAATCTCTGTCACGCCATGGATGTGTTGACAAATGAAATAGGCAGGAGCCACCCCCACTGCCAGCCACTACTGCCTTGGTGAGGATCTTAGTCCCCGCTCTCTACGAGATTCTTCGGGTTCATTGCATCTTCCATTGCACCTCGCTGCATGTCCTGCATCTTGTACAAGGTTGATCACACTCGCTTGTAACGAGTGAGAAAATTTCTTTTCTTTGAATTGTCCGTACTAGGTCTTATGTCGATCCAAGTGGCCCTCACCACCCACATGCCCAATCATCATTGGGCGACAATATTGGCATCGTCATTTGACCGTCTCATTTTCTGGCTTTGCACACCTAAGTGGGACGACTCACATTGCCTGAATGGTGGTATACTCAAGACATCGCCATGTTGATGTGCACAGCAAGCACTCGGCAGTCTCTGATGAAGCATTCTAATCAAGCAAAACTCTGTTGTCGCTGGCCTCCGTGAAACAGGCCTTTGTCTCAAATCCAGCAAACGGGCAAGTGTGACCAGAAGGCTTGCTTTGAAAACCCAAACTCCTCTCTCAAATCGATCGGATGTGACATCATTGCGTATCAGTATTCACGACAACGAGTACAATTCTCTTATGCTCGTGTATCCTGTGAAATGATATTGCGAGGCTACTGTCGTTGAAGCGCTCTATCACGTCGCCAACTTCATCATTGTAGTTATCCGTCGTCTCGGTCGCGAAGATGACACGTTCGCAAGTCGCTACACCCGCGGCTTCGGCGGATCTCGCAATACTCAACCAAAACCGTCAAACATTACAAGGTCCGACTTTATTGCATGAATTGATCGCGAGCCCGCCTGGGGGCCACGATAGATTAATACTTGATTACCTATCTGCACAAGGTCAACGTATTAGGCTCACTTATACCCAGTTCCACCGTTTGACAGATACTCTTGCCAGAGATCTACTCAGCCACTTAAAGTCCTGCGAAGCTAGCAGTACGATCATTCCAGCCATTTTACCACAATGTCCAGAGCTTTACATCGCGTGGGTATCGGTTTTGAAAGCCGGTGCAGGTTATTGTCCCGTCAATCTGGACGTGCCAGCAGAGAGGCTTAAATTCATCGTCAAGGATGTTGATGCTCCATGTGTTCTGACACTCTCTTCGAATCTGGCTTCTGTTAAAGATATTCTAGGTGATGTCAAGTGCATCCCAGTATCGCTGCATGCTCTTGAGGAGAGACTAGAAGTCTGCGGCGGAGCGCCATCAGAGAACGAGCATCTTCCTAATGTTGATCCTGATGGGCCAGCATATGTGATGTACACCTCGGGCTCGACGGGGTTGCCGAAGGGTGTGAAAGTCTCTCATAATGCTGTATCGCAGTCTTTGCTTGCACATGACGAACACATACCCTGTTTCAAACGTTTTTTTCAGTTTGCCTCGCCCACTTTTGATGTCTCGATCTTCGAGATATTTTTCCCATTCTTCCGGGGGGCCACCTTGGTTAGTTGTGAAAGGGAACGAATGCTTTCAGATCTCCCAGGGGCATTGCGAGAGCTCGAAGCAGATGCCGCAGAGTTGACACCTACGGTAGCAGGCACGCTCCTGCGGACTAGGGATGCAGCGCCTTGCCTACAAACACTTCTAACGATCGGAGAGATGTTGACTCCGTCAGTTGTTTCTGAATTCGGGGGAACCGCACAAAAGCCAAGCATGCTCTATGCCATGTATGGGCCGACAGAGGCAGCTATTCATTGCACCCTAGCCCCTAGACTGGAAGCGAGTGGTTCAGTTCGGAGCATTGGTAGGCCGTTCTCGACTGTGACTGCCTTCATCCTGAAAGAAACCGAGAGGCTGGAAATAGCACAGATGGGTGAGCCTGGCGAGCTTGCAGTGTCTGGCCAACTAGCTGATGGTTATCTCAACCGCCCCGACCAGAATTCAGCTGCATTTGTGGAGCTTCCTGGTTACGGACCTATTTACAAGACTGGTGATCGAGCAATATGCCACTCTAATGGCTCTTTGGAGATTCTTGGTCGCATGTCAGCCGGCCAAGTCAAGATAAGAGGCCAGAGAGTGGAGCTCGGAGAGATTGAGGAGGTTGCGTCCAAGGCTCCAGGAGTCGATCTTGCTGTAGCAAGCGTGATTGACGACATCCTCGTACTATTTTGTGTGGGAGCGCAGAACCTTGAGGCCTTCAACATTTCTTCGGTCTGTAAGTCTTGGTTACCGTCCTATATGCGACCCGGCGAGATCATTATTCTGCAAACCGGCATACCCCGCTTACCGTCTGGGAAAATCGATCGAAAGAAACTGGAAAATGACTTCCGGGACTCTCGCAACTTCGCCGATGGCGACGACGACTTTCATGACGATGTCGAACGTGACATTCTAGAAATACTCCGAAATGAGTTGGGATGCCATTTACGTCGGTCTTCCTCTCTATGGTCTTCGGGACTTGATTCTTTAAGGTCCATAAGACTCGCTTCCATCCTCAGACAAAAATACCCCGTTGCCTCTGCTGCTATTATTGCTGAAGCAGATACTGTTGCCCAACTTTCCGCAGCATTACAATCAACCCCTCCTCAATCTGAAAATGAAGTAGATGGGGTTTTTGACGAAGCGATGGCTCGGTGGAAAAGCGTGCAAGAAAATCTGTCTGAAGGTTCGGACCTACCAAGTTTGCTCGAATCTTACGAGACGATCCTACCATGTACCCCAATGCAGGTTGCAATGCTACTGGAAACGACGAGCCAAAGCCACCTGAACTTCAACACGATTTCTATTAAACTGACGTCCGGAGTTACAATCGAAGGTCTTCGGCAAGCTCTTCGCTCACTAGCGAGACAGAATGAGATATTACGATCTGGATTTATTTCGACTGGGGACCAAGTAATACCATTCGCTCAAATTGTGTGGCACGATTGGATAGAAGGCGATTTGACTCTCATGCATCCGTTACAATTGTACAATGTACCAGAAGATACGAATGAAGCAACCATACAGATACATCATGCTTTGTATGACGGCTGGTCTTGGGAGTTGATCTTGGACGACCTGAACCTGATTCTGTCCAATCAGTCATTTCCCACACGAGCGCCATTTTCACGGCTGTACGAATGTCAGCTCAGGCAGGTATCAACACAAAGAGCCGAAAGTACACAATACTGGCACTCACTATTAGAAGGGTTTGTACTTACTCCCTTCCCCAACATCTCCTCCGCGCGGCATGTGACGAGCAAGGATAAGATCTCAGTCACTTCCGAGCTCTCCATCGGAACCCAGAAGCTTTCGGATATCTCGAGAGTGATGCGCTGCAGTCGGGAGACCATACTGGAAGCTGCTTGGGCCTTTTTGTTGTCTTCGTACACCGATGCTACCGATATCTCCTTTGGAGTAGTCTCAGCTGGTCGGCATTTCCCAATACATGGAATTGAAACCATCATTGGGCCCTGTCTCGCAACAACCCCTCTACGCATAGATCTCTCCACTCTCAGAACCGTCCACGACGTAGTCGATCTTATTCAAAGACAGCGTTCACAGTATCTCAAATACGGAAACCTCAGCCTTCTTGACATTCACCGTGCGGCAGGCATCCAACCAGGGCAGCGCCTGTTCGACACTCTTTGTGTCTGGCAGGAAAACCCTGTATCGGTGGGCAGAGACCGGTCAAATGTTTCCACGAAGAATTCCAGAGATTCCTTGAACTACGCTATTGTTCTTGAGTTTGAGCCGCGAGAGAGTCAGCTTCTGATGAAGATGACTATCGATTCAAGCTTACTGCCCAAGGCTCACGCAGAACTAATGGGCACTCAGATGAACCATTTATTATCGAGACTTACTTCTGATTTTGGGATGTCTTTAGATATGCTGTGGCGAAATAGCGATGATAAGATCATGTCCTTGTCGAATGCCAACTTTGAACAGTTTGATGAAGATTTTCATCTCGTATCAACAATTGCGCAGCTTGCGCAAATGGACCCAGAGAGAATAGCTATTGAGTTTGTACAACATTTTGATGTGGAGGAGTTGCACATCGAGAAGAAGTGCCTTACTTATCGAGATCTTTACATGCAAGCCTCGGAACTTGCTTCAACTCTGAGCAAACTTTATCGCGTTCAGCAAGATGAACTAATTTGCATACTCGCCTCGAAGTCAATAGAGCTATATGTTGGAATATTGGGTGTCATTCTAGCAGGTGCTGCTTATCTTTGCGTGGACGTTCGCACACCAATGGTGAGAATTGGACAAATACTGCAAGAGGCACAGTCCAGAATAATGTTGACAGATGGAAGCCGCGATTCAGAGCTTCAGCCAGAGAATACGCAGAAACTAATTCGAATAAGCGATGCATGTCGCCAAAAGTCTCCACCTTCAACAATCATGAACCCTCAAGCTTGTTCATTAGAAACTCTTGCTTACGCGGTATTTACATCTGGAAGCACTGGGATACCTAAAGGAGTTCTGATCACCAGGCGAAATCTTCTGAGCAATTTACGAGATCTTTCGCGCATCTACCCCTCCAGTCCTGGTCGAGATAAGCTTCTACAAGCGTGCTCTCCTGCCTTCGATGTATCCGTGTTCGAAATCTTTTGGACATGGCACAGAGGAATGACTCTATGTACAGCCCCAAATGACATTCTTTTTAGAGACATCGAAGTCCTCATCCATGAGCTCAGGATAACACATCTTAGCCTGACACCTTCCGTTGCCGCCCTGATAAGTCCTGAAAGAGTTCCGCTGGTCCAGATGTTAGTTACAGCAGGAGAGCCCATGAATTCAAAGGTGTTCTCGGACTGGGCTGGCAGATGTCTCTATCAGGGCTATGGGCCTAGTGAAACAACAAACATATGCAATGTCCGACCAGAGGTTTCGCAACAGGATCCGCAGAGCAATGTCGGCCCTGCACTACAGAATACATCCATATTTGTTTGTGAGAGACAAGACACTGTTTCAAGACTCAGCCAAAAACCTCCACAACTTTCCCTCGAAGCCTTTCGTCCTGTCCCAAAGGGTGCAATAGGGGAAATCTGGGTCGGGGGAGAGCAAGTTGGCCGAGGCTACATTGACCCTGAATTGACTGCAATGAGCTTCCTCAATCACCCAACGTATGGTCACCTTTACCGCTCCGGCGACATCGGTCGCCTCTTAATCGATGATACGCTGGTCATTGCTGGTAGAGAAGATGACCAGGTGAAACTCAGAGGGCAGCGGCTTGAGCTAGGCGAGATTAATTCGTCTCTTCTAACTTGTGAATTCGTTAATGACGCATTTTCGATGATCATCAAAGGAGCAAGCGGAAACGATCGCCTTGTGTCGTTTTGGTCTACACGGCCAAACAAATATCTAGCCAACAAAGATACACTCGTCAAGACTCAAGCTCTCTTTGAACAGCTGACTCGCTGCCTTCCCACTTATATGGTTCCCGACACTCTTCTCTATCTTGAGCGTATCCCTTTGACGAGGCAGGGAAAAACCGATCGCCGAGCTGTGGCCAGTTTGTATCACGCGCTTGATTCAAAACATCTCCAGCAATTTTCCAGGGAAAGCAAAAATCGAGAAAATACAGATCCACTCTCGGAATTTGAAAGGGAACTCGCGAATGTCGTCTGCGAAACACTTCAAATTCCTCTTGATAATGTCGGGCTTGATAGCTCTTTCTTTGCTCTTGGTTTGGACTCAATAAGCGCTATTCGCTTGGTGCGATCCCTCAAGAAAGCCGGACATCTTCACACGGATGTCTCTACCATCCTACGTAATCCATCTATCCGTCAATTGATTTCTGCGACTGACAGAGAGAAAACACCCCAACCAAGCCTACACAACCATCATCCACGTGAATCTTTCATGACTTTCGAATTGAAGGCTAAGATCACCGCACAATACGCACAGTCTGGGTTTGAGATTGAGTCTCTCTTCCCTTGCACACCGTTGCAAGAATTCATGGCAATAACATCGACCAGTTCTAGATCAGGAGCTTATGAAAACATTCTCGTTTTCAGAGTAAATGGGGACTTGTCCAGGCTCAGAGCCGCATGGAATACGGCTGTAAGGAGACACCAACTTCTCAGGACTGGATTCGTTACCTCTGAGTCAGCTGATCGAGCATACGTACAGGTGGTTCTTAAACAGTTCCCACTGCCCTGGCTAGATGAACAAAATCAACCACCTGCCAGCACGGACCTAGACAAGCTCGCAGTTCCACCTTGGCGTATTAAGATCCAACAGAATGCGAACGAGAGATATCTGGTCCTGGAAATCCACCACGTCCTCTACGATGCAGAGGCTATGTCTCTTCTATTAGCTGAAATCCAGTCCACTTACCATGACAGACACCTTCCCCCTCCCATCCCGTTCAATCGGTACCTTGATTTCGTGGAAAGTCTTGACTTGGAGAAACAACATGATTTCTGGGACAAGCAGCTGCATCTTTTCTCGCCGCGCAGATTAGGTGATGTACTACAAACACAAGACAAAAGAGCAGCTGGTGCTCTTTCAACAATGGAGCAAAATGCCACAGTAAGTCTGCGAGCTTTCATAGATGCCGTACGCAAACTATCGACAACGAGTCTATCCTTGCTTCAGACAGTATGGACTCAACTCCTCCTCTGTATTTTCGAGAGAGAAGATGTGTGCTTTGGAACTGTTTTTAGCGGCCGAAATCTGCCAGTTGATGGTGTGGAAAGCATCATGGGCCCATGCTTTAATACAATCCCTACAAGAGTGAGGGTGAAGCATAATCAATCAATTCACAGCTTGTGTCAAGACCTACAACAGACCAACATTGAAAGTTTACCTTTCCAACCTAGCTCACTTCGCCGAATTCAAAAGCAAGTTAAGACTGATGGGAGACCACTGTTTGATACCTTGATTCTACTTCAACAGAGTGACTCTCAACTTGATGAGGATATTTGGTCCCTTGAGAAAGAGACTGGGGATATGGAATTTCCTTTCATTTTTGAGGTTTGTTTGAACTTCAAGGATGACTGTCTGGCTTTGAAGCTTCACTCGACCATTGCACAGGACCAGATGCTGCAACGCCTCTTGCAATGTTGTGATACTCTTCTTAACCATATCATAGCTTTTCCTCAATCGCGAGCGGTTGACCATTCCGCGATTGACCATCTTCTACCTAATTTCCTTCCGCTTGAGGACCTCGGCGATACTGTTTTGAGGGGGCTTGCGAGCAACGCTCATCAGGAGAACTCATTCGAAAAATTCTCCAAGTCGGAAGAGCAAATTCTGCAGACCATACGACGGCTGAAGCCTGGAATCCCCTCATTCGTCACCAAGGATATGACAATTTTTCGCCTTGGTCTAGACAGCATCAATGCTGTTCAAATTGCAAATAGCCTTCGCAAGCTCAATTATACTATCTCTAGTGGGGACATTCTCGAGGCAATGACTATTCGACGTATCGCAGAACTATGCTCGAATGGCCACACAAACAGCGAGATTCACCACACGGAGTTTGATCTTAGAAAGTTCGATGACGAGAACCGTCGCAAACTTTGCGAGGAATACTCTATTGATGAAGCCGTTATTCAATCCGTGAGACCGTGTACATCGACACAATCAGGAATTCTATCCCAGTTTCTCCGCACAAACGGTTCGATGTACTTCAACACTCTTCGGCTTGGGCTTAACAAATCTATTGACACTATAAGATTACAGCGCAGCTGGAATGAAGCTATGTCCTCACACGAGATGCTACGCACAGGGTTTGTGGAATTGAACGATCGGACCCACCCTTTTGCCATGGTCACATATCTCCGAGACACCTTCAATCTTCCATGGTCACGTGTTCAGGGGCTCCCAGCCTCGCGGAGTCCTGCAACCAATTCAGTGGCGAAAAACTTGACAACACCCCCATGGCATCTTACATTGATAGAGGATGAAGCTGGGAGTGTATTGGAAATCTCGATGCTGCATGCAATCTACGATGCAAGCTCTCTGCACACCATCCTGCATGATGTTGCGTGTTTTTACCGGGACATGTCAGTGCCACAGCCTACAAGCATCGATGGCCCAATCTCGAAGCTTCTCTCGATGGCCAATACAGAGGGTTCTCAGAGATTCTGGACTAGTATTGGAACAGAACTTTGCTCCACGAAATTTCCCAACCTGAACGTTTTCAAGAATATCCCTGAAACATTTCACGTAGTCTCCAAGCATTGTGATATTCGACAATCGGACATCACATTGAAATGCGCCAATGCCGATACGACCTTACAAGCACTGTTTGCTACTGCTTGGTCAAAAGTACTCTCCGCTTATACAGCACAGACTCATGTAACCTTTGGCGTTGTCTTGTCTGGCCGCGATTTTGAAACAGATCAAGATAACGACGTTGCTTTCCCCTGCATCAATACGGTTCCATTCGCGCTTGATTCATCAACTGATTTAGTGGAAACTCTCAAACGAGCCACTAAGCGTAGTGCAGAGATAATGAGGCACCAGCACACGCCCTTGAATTCAATCAAGCGATGGACAGGCATCGAGGGTGAATTGTTCGACACGGTCATAGCTTTACAAACCTACAGGTCCGATGATACAATTGAACGGCCATGGTACATAAGCGATGACGAAGCCACCGCCGAATATGCTCTCTCGCTAGAGGTTTTCCCCGCGAAAGAAGACCAGTTCATTTTCCAACTTACATGTCTGGATGACCTTGTGCCTCTGCCACAGGCCTCATGTATTCTGAGTCAATTTTCTTGGGCTGTTAAGGAGATATTATCAGCAGTCGAAAGCAAGCCAATTCATCTAGATACAAAATTGTTCTCAATAATCCCTGCTAAAGATGAAAAAATATCGACCAAAGTCAAACTGTTACATGAGTTTGTGGAAGCAACTGCGGAGAAGCAGCCGAATAGCCCAGCACTGGAATTTGTGACTGACGTTCGAGAGGGAATCCCTGTACAAGAAACTTGGTCCTATGCTCAGTTAGATTGTTGTGGAAATCAGATTGCTCAACTCTTGATCCAAAGAGGTGTCCGCACAAACGACCTCGTCACGGTCTGCTTTGACAAATGTCCCGAGGCATTCTTTTCAATTCTCGGTGTCCTGAAAGCGGGTTGTGGTTACATCGCAATCGATCCCGCCGCCCCTAAGGCACGGAAATCATTCATCCTGGACGATTCAGATTGCAAGTTTGTGCTCACTACGCATGATAAGGTCCAGGACTTTCCACGGAACCGGGGTATATCCATTATTGCAGTGGATAAGAAGCAATGGCTTAACTTGCCTCCCGAGAAGCCAGAACTGGTGAATGAAATCGACCCTCAAAACACTTGTTATTGTCTATACACTTCAGGCACAACAGGTACGCCCAAGGGTTGCCTTATTAGCCATGCCAGTGCAGTACAAGCAATGTTGTCATTCCAGCGTATTTTTAAAGGCAGGTGGGACTTGAAGTCTCGATGGCTCCAGTTTGCAGCCTTTCATTTTGACGTCAGTGTCCTCGAACAATATTGGAGCTGGAGCGTAGGCATACGTGTCACATGCGTTCCTCGAGATCTACTCTTCGAGGACTTGCCTGGAACAATTAGTGCTTTGAATATCACCCACCTTGATCTCACTCCAAGTTTGGCACGACTGTTGACTCCTCAAGATGTTCCAAGCTTATGTCATGGTGTATTTATTGTGGGAGGGGAGCAGGTGAGCCAGGAGATCCTGGAGACATGGGGGGATTCAAAATGTCTTTATAACTTCTATGGACCAAGTGAAGTCACTATCGGTTGCACTGTTCATCCAAATGTGCCAAAGACGGCAAGACCAACAAACATTGGGCAGCAATGGGATAATGTTGGTTCTTTCGTGCTGGGCCCAAGTACTACCACTCCCGTACTTCGAGGTGCGGTAGGAGAACTTTGCCTCTCTGGCCCCCTTGTTGGCAAGGGATATCTCAATCGACCAGAACTCTCCGCTGAAAAGTTCATCACGCTTGAGGACCATAAAACTCGGATCTATCGAACCGGGGATCTGGTTCGAGTTTTACATGACAATAGTTTCGATTTTCTCGGAAGATTAGACGACCAAGTAAAGCTACGGGGACAGCGGCTAGAGATTGGAGAAATCAATCATGTTATCCAGAGTGCCTCCTCCAGCATCAAGGATGTCACGACTATGGTTCTGAAACATCCAATTCAAAAGAAAGACCAACTTGTCACTTTTTTCTGCACGAGCCAGCGACGGAATAATAATAGCAAGCTAAAGATTATCAAGGGTCGGGAACCGAATGAACTAGTTGTTGTCATCAAAGAAAAGTGCGCTGATCGCTTGCCAGCGTATATGGTCCCTACATATTATTTCGCAGTTTCGGTCATACCTCTTACGATCAACAACAAAGTCGATCAGAAAGGGTTGAAAGCTTTGTTCGAAGAACACTCGTCACTATCGGCAAGTCTAGCGCCAGATGAGGATTATAAGGCTATGAGTGAGGAGATTACCATCCTCCCCGAAGTAATTGAGATCGTGGCATCCTATTTGCAAATCCCAGGCTCTGCAATCCCATCATCATCCAGGCTCTTCGAGCTTGGATTGGACTCAGTTTCAGCCATAGGGCTGTCTCGGGTTTTCAGGAAACACGGTTTTGAAGACGCAAGCGTGGCAACAATTCTCAAACATCCCTGTGTGATTGAATTGGCTCAATATCTGAATCGTGGAAGTCATGACCAGGACAGCATCATCAACTTGGCAGGGGCACAGGAGAGAATCAAGGTGTTCGCCAACACACATTTGGCTACAATTGCTAAGACATTCGAAACATCTGTTGACGATCTTCAAATCATTGCCCCGTGTACTCCGTTACAAGAAGGGATGATATCAAAGGCTGTTGGAAGCGACGACGAGAAAGACACTACGTATTTCTCCACATTCCACTACACATTGGATGATGAAATCGATCTCACCAGGCTGAGGGATGCTTGGACTCTTGCTGAACGATCGACCGCTATCCTAAGGACCTACTTTGTTTCCACTGTTGATGGGTATGCGCAAGTGGTACTCCAGAATAACGTCCAGAGCGGAGTCCATTTGAGGCAACTCCAGAATGGTAAGACACAGCCCAGTGTGCCGTGGGACAAATATTTCGCCGACTGGATCAAATCCACTAGATCATTTGCGACAAAACTCCCATGGAAGGTTGATCTACTCACTTTTGGAAACAGAAAGTATATGTCTTTGCAATTTTTCCATGGGCTTTATGACGGTGTCAGCCTTAACCTGCTATTGGAGAAGATTAAGGAGCTCTACCTTCAGCCCATATCGAAAATCGAAGCAGAAACGCGGTTCTTCGATGCTCTTCCCCACGGACCTCTCAGCATACGGTTGAAGGAGGAAGAATTCTGGACCTCGAATTTACCCACCATAACGCGACTTAACCTATCTTCTAAACGATCCAGTCATGACACTAGAGATAGGGTTGTGTGCTTGCAGGAGACTCTGACTCAGACAGGTTTGTTGCCTTTCTGCAAGAAGCTGAATGTCACGGTTTCTGCGTACTTCCAGGCTTCATACCTGTTTGTTTTGAACCAAGTTTTTGGCATAACCCCTACCATTGGCGTCGTTGTGTCAGGTCGAACGTTGGCAGTGGAAGAAGCGGAGGACATAATTGGACCAATGTTCAATACCATCCCATTTGCAGTCTGCGACTTGCCAGAGAAGTCCAATTTCCCAAATCTTGTCCGAAGTTGCTCTCGATTTAACATTGAGGTGTTGCCTTTCCATTACACATCTTTGAGACAAATTACACGCTACCTTGGGCAAGACTCTCGACATGGACTTTTCGAGGCGTTATTCGTGTTCCAGAAAGCTCATTCAACGAATGCAAAAGCGGGATTGTGGCACGATTTACCGATTCCACAGAGCTCCCCAGAGTATCCACTGAACCTCGAAGTCGAACAAGATGGCGATCAATTCAAATTGACTCTTTTAACCAAGCCTGAATATGTGGACCGTGATCATGCTGAAGAGATAATGGAGCTTTATCTTGGTCTTGCGCAAGATCTCGAAAGGACCGCTGCCCTCCAGCTAACCCACTTCTGTGAAGAGGTCCCCCAATCAAATGGTTTCTACAGCTCCAGCAGCGTTTCTTCCCGCACTAGTCTCGAGACCCTGAGCGATGTGTCCCGATGGAGCGACATTGAACTGATGGTAAGGATGGAGGTTGCTCTACTGGCCTCTGTCCCTGAACACAGTATTGGCAAAGATAGTCCAACCATTTTCGAGATGGGTTTAGACAGCATAGAGGCCATGAAACTCTCCGCCCGGCTCCGGGAGCGCTCTGCTAGAGTACCGACCAGCGCTATCATGAAATCACCTACCATTGCCGGTATTGCTGGTCAGATTGGAGCCAGTATGATTACGCCTCCTCAAGATGTGCGCGCGGTTATTCAAACTTCTGTAATTGATGACATGCAAGAATCTTACCGCAACAAGCTTCACAATCAATGCCTCAACCTCGAAGCCGACCAGCGTATCTTGCCTATAACGCCAATGCAGGAAGGACTTCTTATGGAGCCCGGGAAATACTTCAATGTGATGGTCTACAAAATTCGGGAAGATGTTGACATTGAGAAACTCCGGACTGCCTGGGAAAGTGTCTGTCGGAGCGAAGCTATCCTGAGGACCCGTTTTGCGATTGTCGATGATAACGACGGAGAGGATTCAGTGGTCCAATACTTGACCAAAGAGTCAACAAGGGTTGAATTCTCAAGGGGAGAAAATATTCCTAGCATCGTCAACTATATCAAAGCCTCAATGGCCGATCTGACGATCGAGAACCACTCCGCTTACATCCAGATTGTGGACAATGGGGACGCTGGTGCATTCCTGGTCTTTGGATCTCCGCATGCGCTATATGATGCTTGGTCCCTCCATCTACTCCATGAGAAAGTTAGCAAAGTGTACAGCTCCCCAGAGAAAGCATCGAATAGCCCAGAGAGAATCTCGTACGAACAGCATATGCAAGAGATTATCCGCTACAATAAAGATACTAAAGCGCACCAATTCTGGGAGAGGTATATGCAGGTGGTTCAACCCTGCATCTCTACAGGCCAAGTTACAACCCAGAACCCATCAAGTGAACGGATCGTGGTTCAGAATTTAGCAGATGTCAAACTTGCAGAAGCACTGGCTTTTTGCAAGGCTCAGGGTGTGACACTACAATCCCTGGGTCTCACAGTGTGGGCAATTGCGTTAGCCTATATCACCAGGCGCACGGATGCATGCTTTGGCCTCGTGCTCTCTGGTCGAACAACTGAGAAATCCGACAAGCTCATCTTTCCAACATTCAACACGGTTGTTTTTGCGCTCACCTTTGATAAAGAAGGCAATAGAGCTAAGATTCTCAAAGCAGCGCATGATACCATGGTCGACCTTTCTGAGCATCAACACTTTTCTCTGAGAAATGCACTTCGAATAGCAAGGGCTCAACATCAAGGAGATCAATTATTTGACACTCTATTTACGTTTCAGAAACTTCCAACCCTAGATGAGGGATCTCCTGTGCTGTATGATGAATACAACGACAACGAAAATGGTATTAGTCCACCATACCCTATCAACGTTGAGTTTGAAGGTCACGAGAGTGGTATTAGGTGGACTATCGCTGTTCAGGAGGGTTTAATGGGTCAGGAATTCCTGCTCGAGCTCGTAAACAAGCTCAATAAAATTATGTTTTCAATTATGAATGGTCCGGCTGAGCAGTTAATTCGGCACACGGGAGAGGGGGCTTCGATCTGTGGCTTACCCCCCATCACCTTGGGCTCACGGAAGTCACTCAGCTCCAGCGAACCTGTGGAAACAGGGACTCAAAAAAATTCAATCACTTCCCCACGGGACTGGTCACCATTAGAAACCCAAATCAGAGGCGTCCTTGCCAAAGTCTCAAAGATAGACCAAGAACAAATCACCAAATCAATAGGATTCTACCACCTTGGCCTTGATAGTGTCAGCGCTATCAAAGTTTCTAACATGTTAAAGAGAGCTGGTATCAAACTGCCAGTGAGCGAGATTGTCAAGGCCCAGACGGTTGAACAGATGGCACTCGTGGCCACCCGACTTGATGATTTATCAAAAGATATGAATGGTGTTTCAAGTGGTAGGCGTGACACCCAGCCCATGTCACTTTCTATTGTCAGTGACATGGGCCTGGAGCCCGCCGATTTTGAACAGGTACTTCCAGCCACTGCAGGTCAAACTTACATGCTTGATATGTGGTTGGCCAGCAAAGGCAGCTTGTTCTATCCAACGTTTTGGTTTCGTGTGTCTGGAACATCATCTGAGAGAATCTACGAGGCGATAAAACAGCTCACGAAATCGACCCCAATGTTGAGGACCAAGTTTGAAAAGAATCAAGAAGGGGAAATGCTGTCCTTGACCATTAAAGAGGCGAAGGTTGAGAACTATGATCTTCCATGGTCTTTCCACGTCGAGGAACAGAAGGAAGATGTTTTGGTCACCCTGAAACTCCATCATGCTTTGTATGACGCTATCAGTTTGCACAGAATACTCTTAGAGCTTAGAAACTTGTGTCAGAATAGCGGTTATCAGGTTCTCGTACAGGATGGCCTCAAGGACTTCGTTTCGGCAACCCATGCAACGGGCGATACACGGAAAGACTTCTGGGTCAGGTACTTGACCAAGTCACATGAGAGTTTACCTGTCTTGGGCAAAGGTTCATTTGAAACCAAACGGGTTAAGAAGTTTAACCCAGGGTTGATGCAGGTATCTCAACTACAAGAGGCACTAAGGTTCCATGGTATCAGCATCCAAGCACTCTTTTTCGCAGTTTATGCACAGGTGTACGGCTCGAGATTGCCAAGTAAAACCAATGGCGAGCAAAAACAGGAACTCTCCACAGACGTGGTGATAGGCGTCTATCTCGCCAACCGATCACTCGATATTGATGGTCTGACCCACCTAGCGGCACCGACATTCAATATCCTCCCTCTCAGAATTCAAACTTCTGGCGCATCCCTCTTCGAGATCGCCCAGAGAGTCCAGCGAGATCTCGGCGAGATCAGCAGGCGGGAGCATTGTGGCGTGAGGATGCGAGAAATCTATGCCTGGACAGGTGTTAAGATCGACACTTATGTCAATTTCCTGGCGTTGCCTCGGGATGAAGATGATGACTGTCTCAGCTCTCCCGCACATTCTAGTGGAGATGTGAGTATATCTCATGTCAAAGTGGACGAAGCGATGAAAAATAAGGCCGCCGAGATTATGGAAGCATCACCTTTCTTCAATACTGCCGAGCCAAGATCGGCCGTGCATAATGATTGGTGTCTGGTACGTCTCCCCGTTCTCCTTTGTGTTGTTGGTCTTTAATTGCATACTAACCTATATCCTGTCCATAGCCATCCATAGACATTGAGGCCAAGGTGGAAAACGGCTACCTGGGAGTGGGGGTCTTCGCCCCTGACGACATGCTTGCGGAAGGTGACGTTGATCAAATTGTCGATGAGATCAAGAGTCATATGGTGGCCGTTTCGCAATCGGAATAGGGAACGGTGATGTTGTAGGGTTGCTTAGATGGTGGGACATTTCACTGATTTCATGAATCGTCGGTATATTGCGTCAGCGAAGTGTTGGACTTGGAGGGGTTAGTTAGTGGTGCTGCTCACTGGCTAGACTAGATATATATATTCAAGGATAGACTTCAACACTAACTAGGAATCGGAAAATTCCAAGTAGCCATCCAGGAGACGACGACGATGATTACGTGGTTCTTGGAGCAGGGTTTGTGCGTTGTCTTATTGACCAAGGTACTCCGTACTTACTTAGTCGCTCTGTCCGGTAATGATAGCGGTAATGGTAACCCCCCCCAATGATAGCTAAGGTAGGTAAGGACCAGGGGAGCAAGGCTCGCTTGCAACGGTTCTTTTGCATGACACGATCGTGGCGTCTGCCATGTCAGCGTCATATTATCACATCATGATAAGACGAGCTAGACTACTACACAGAGTCGTCAAGAATGAGAAGATGTACATGAGTAATTCAAAAGTTGGTGTCGGGTTGTGATAAGTAATCTCTCACAGCAAAGTGAGCACCCAAGTGGGATGTGGGCACGGTGGAGGCGAGGGGGCGGGCATTCGAGGCGTTACCGTGCCTTTCCTGGGTTCTTTCTCACTTCAATAACTTGTAAACTACTCATCAGCGTTGGAAAATCGGTGATGAGCCTTGTTGGGAGACAGTAGTTAGTTAGTTGCGTCGCTGCTACGAGGGAAATGGCCTGTTTTATGAAGAGGGCCCTTTTTGAAGTCTCAAGTCTCTCAGGCCCTCGCGCCCATCACCGCTAACTGAGAACCCTGGGGGCGGAGCAGGCGACTCTGCCTTTGACTTTCAGCCAGCCCTTTGTACCTGGCTAGATTTAACTTGCATGTATGGCTGACAAAGCGACTAACGTCCCCTGGAGAGTCCCTGCAGGCTATGCCGTGGAGCAAAAGATATGCTCTCCATCATTGACTCCATGCAGCAGAAGTTGAAGCCCCAAGCTGGAAGAATTAGCTCCTGCACTGCATCACGATTCCTGAAATCCACGAACCATACCAGCTACCTGCTTCTAGGAGGCTGAACTAAACGGCGAAATACCTCGTACGGCGTGCTTTCGCTGGTTTCAGGGATACGGTTTTTCGCAAGAGCCAGAATGTGTTAGCCCATATCCCATGCCCTGCATTGGACAGGGGCAAACCCAAAGTTACCATCGGCCCCATGCCGAGACATCGTCGCTTGGGGGCGACGCACGGGCAACGGGCAAATGCCGTGTAAGTAGTCAGCAGTAGCATGTGTCGGCACAGCTTATTTGCGATCTTGTCAAGTACAAATATACGAGGTGGGAGTCTCTTTAGCCAATCCAGTATTCTCGCTGCCCCAAGACGTAACTGCTGCGAAAAGGCTTTTGCCATTGTTGTTGATGTCCGTGGAGTTTGGCTTCAGGTGATCGACATCGCCGCATTCGATCCACGTGGGTTTTCAACATCGACTGCCAACTCGACTTGGATATCTAGAAGTTAAAATATTCTCTGCCTGGGACAAGCGTCGCGACTTCGAAATCCAAGATCTGAATATTCGGGAGGATATATCTCCTTCATGGCTCCAACAAATACCTCTAGCGCCTCGCGATTCGCCTCTAGCGATGAGCCGACCATCGCCGGCCCGTACTCATTGTTTGATGGCTCGTTTATCTTGGAATTCCTCAAGCCTCGGCCGGAGAGGAATGCGTCGTGAGTCTTCCCTTTTTTGCCATTTCTCTTCCTGATTCTGCTCTCGAGACGCAATGTTGCTCTTCCATGCGGTAGACGGGTTTTGGATTATGTGGCTGGTGAGGGCCTTGTGTACTGCTTGGACTGAAAGTAAGGCGGTGTAGCATGCATGGTGGACGGAGACCAGGCTGGAACTCGTTCAAGCTGCAAGGCTGAAACCCCTTTTAAGCGAATAAGCTAACGTCCACAATCTTCAGAGTCTTGATGCGTGCGACGTACAAACATGATCACCCGTTATGCAAGAAAGGGAAGAAGTACAACCAAGTAAGTTCTAATTTTGGAATTGATCAACTGCTCGTTCCCTGACACCTATCTCTTGACTACTTTCACTTCAAAGGCAAATGTTTTTCTTTTCTCGGAGCTGACTCGCTATTAACCGAACAGTCTCCTCCTCTGCATGTCCACTTCCTGCAGTCTGAGTCCGTCGCTGTTCTCAGTGGCCGGGTGGGAACGACTACGACTTATGATCTTGTCGACACCATCCATACTCCAGAAAACACCGGTGAAGCCAACCCCTATGAGATCACCCCGATGAAGCCACACACCTTTTGGCCAGACCCGACTGCAACAGAGGACACTACTTTCTTAATCTGGGCTCATCCGAACCCAGATGACATGGATGAAAGGATGGATCGGCTGTTTTTCCAGAGTCTTTTGTTGTATCTCAGCGATATTAGTGACGGGAAGGAGCAGATGAGTATCCTTCAGATTATGCGGATGCAGTGAGTTGGCCCTTCCATTCTCTCTCGTGATATCCCTACGTTCCCTGGCTTGGAATGCCGGCGTGTTTGTGAGAACGCCCGCGGCTGTCCATTCAAAAAGGCACGAGTTGCTATCACCTCTTCCCCCTCCCAAAGTTGACAACTGTTTCAAGCAATGCACTGGAGTCCTCCCTACTAACTACTTCATCCACGGCAATCCAGACACGTGGCGGCCACTGCTATGGTCATGTTGCCAGGTGCCTGGTTTCTCGGTCCACTGAGATGGTGGGTTCCTTGGAAACTCCAGGCGCTTGGAGCTACCATCGCCCAATGGACAGGCAAGAAGACGCTCCTCCAAAAGTACTTGTCTAAGGAAGAATGGGAGGAGGTACAATCTCGCATTGATGGGCACCAGAAGACATTGTGATATCACGATGACTTTGTCTCCAAATGAGGGCACTGCTTCCACAACTCCACGGTTGGGCACCTATTTTTCAGACAGCGCCACCCACGCCAGAGTGTCTTGCACCATCATCTCCAACAATGACTAGCATACTCGGTATCCGCTCCGGACAAGGAATCGTGGCATCCGATGATCTCGCTTGCCGATGGCACTGAGTGAACTGACACAAGTACGGCTAACGAAGTGGATGAAGCAAAGAGTCGATGAGGTGTAAACTTTCTAAATGCAAAGTCATCCAAGTTGCGTGGCAGGGGATTGGTGTTTGTCTCGTTGAACACGAAGTTCTGGGTAGCACAGTGCCTAACTGTCACACCTGAGCACATTTCCTCGGATGAACCCTCGCTCATCCCACGTCTGGGGCTTGTCAAAAATCAAGATAGCACAACTTGATAGCGAAAACGGTTTTGAGGCTTTCAGTTTGATCACTTTTTGAGGTCATCAGTATTATTTCCCATCCCATTGGCCATTAATTCACTTGTCATTCCAAACGTGAATAAATTGGCTGCATGAACCAATCTGGAAGTATACCAAACTTGCTTAGAAAGATGGGCGTGGCACACAACCGCTTGCCCCACGCCACGCGAGCGAAATGTTCGGCCTCATGACCAGTCAAACCTTTTCATCACAGCAAACGCCGGAGGACCTGCTCCTGTCAATGGGCATCCAAATCCCACGATTTCACATGCAATTGTCAAATCCTTTGTAGTTCGGTAGTTCAAACTCTCCTTCCTGCCACTCTTTCTTCGGCTCAGACATGCAACTTGGGTGAGACACGCCGCGAATGAGCGGCAGGGAGAACGTGGAAGTGTTTTTGTGTCCTCTTGACAAATCACAATGCGATTATTTGGATGTGAGACCTGCGAGGTTCAAATGTTGCTGACCAAAGGGTCTGATATGATTCGTGCCATGAGCAGGAGTGATGACGCCTGACACTTTCTTCCAATCAATTCCCCCGTGCCCTGCAACTTAATCGGGCTCATGCATGCAGAGACGGGGCCCGCAGATGCAATACATGACCAGTACATCTGTGGGTTGTTTGTAGAACCTTGTGAAGGAAACGCCGCCTTGTCGTTGCTTTTTGTCCTTACAGGTGTAGGCCGTTATCTAATCTGATGGTGAACTTGGCCTTTTTGCATCTAATCTGATCCGGTGTCGGAGAGCTTTTGGCGTTGAAGTTGAGAAGAGCTGGATACAGAGGTAGCTATCACGAGGGAGGGAGGGAAGGAAAAGAGATTCAAGCATACATATATCATAGAAATATCCAACAGGCTGTGTGAATCGGTTGGCTTCCTTCCTAAATGTAAGGAAAGATGGATATCTGTGCCCTGGTTAGTTAGGCTGCCACGCGACGCCTGGAAGGTTTAACTGGTGGCTCCAGACATCCGACACGCAACGTATAATGTATTCATGAGTTGGGAGGGCCAACTGAGATATTACGTGCGATTATATTTACAATTGAAACGGCCCAGGAGTTACACGCTAAATCATTCAGCCCGTGTGAGCGAGAGAGATTTCGCACGGGTTGGAAATGGTATATCAGGTACTCGATGGACTCGTTGGATGAGCCTGCTATACTTGGGAGTCGAAGACTTTCTTTCTACACATGGAATGGGGTCTGGCACTCCCTTCCATTTCCACTAGGCTATGACCTCCAGGTGTCAGGATCCCATCGACCAACAGTTTCCTCTCCTGGGCGTTTCCGTTCCCGCTCTCCATGACATGATGCAACATAATACGTCCTGCCACCATGACTCCTCGATATCACAGCACAAAACGCACCAAAGCTGAGTTCGTCGGTGTATCGATTCGGGTTCACAGGCTGTAGGTGAACTCCGGGTTCTCCTTATCAGTCAAATCAAGCCATCTAGCGAAGAAAAGAAGAGGTCACAGTCAGCACTCTCATCCCGACATGTGAAGAACAACAGCTTGGGCGATGGGTGGAAATGAATCGCGAAGACCACGCCAACTTGGTACTTACTCCTGATTCTCCAGCTTCTGATATCCGGGCTCCGCGCGGATGGCGGCCTTCTTCGCGTTTGTGCGCTTACAGTACCACCAGATGAACGCCAGATCGATCAGGCACACGCCCCAGCACACGATTATGGTGATCTCGGCGGGCTTGTAGCGTGGTGCGTCCTTTGGGCGGAATGTTTGTGGGCCTGGTTTTTGGGTGGTTAGTTATGGTGGAAAGCGGGTGAGGGCGTCCCCCTCCCCCTCCCCCTCCCTTCAATATTTCATTTCCAAGTGCGATTGAGGACTTCAAGCCCCAACAGGGGGACATTTACTGACCTATAATATTCCCGATACAATAGCAAATCAAATAAATCGCGGCGACGGTTGTTTTCTTGGTGTAGCCCGCGACGTTGGTCGAGATCAGGGAAAGGAGGGCCACGAAGGGACAAGGCGATGCCTGTGTGAGGTAGTAGCCTGCCAGCCGGCCGGAGTTGTTGTCCAGAGGCAGGGCCACGATGAGAATCATGCCGAGCAAGGCGATAACGAGACCACCCATTGATACTAACAGGCGTTGCCCGATCTTGTCGCCTAGCCAGCCGCAGAAGATCAGTGCCACTACCTCGACGGCCCCGCCGGGAGTGCCGTAGAGCAAGGACTCTTCTGGAGTGTAGCCGAAGGAGACAATCTGGTCAGGAGTGTGAGTACGTTGGCCAATCCTCATGATTGAAGAGACTAGGTAGGGTCGGATGGAACATCACTGAGAAATGCTACTCACCAACTGCGAGAAGAAGTTGCTAATCCCACCATTAGGAATATCAGCAGTAAGGGCATAGAATCCAAACGCCCAAGTCAGGGGATCCAAGAGCGCTTCTCTCAACTGATACCACTTGAAATGCTTGTTCCCGATTCCCTGCTGATTGACGCGGACTCTCTCGACGGCCAAGACTCGGTCGCGAGGCTTCAACCACCACGCGTTGAGCTGGTTGTCTGGGATGACGAAGAAGAACACGACACCCAGCGCCGCCGTCAAGCAGCCATTGACCAGGAAGACGATTTTCCACGGCGCGATCGCGGTGCCGTGTTTCCGAGCGCCGACGGCGATGCCATATGCGACCAGGCCGCCGAAGATCTGCCCGAAGCCGTTAAACGAGAACCAAATGCCGGTGCGGGCACCTTGTTCTTTCTTCGTCCACCATTGGGAAGTGATTAGGGCGAAACCCGGTGTCACTGCGGCTTCAAAGACGCCTAGGAAGACTACAGCCATGATAATTAGTACCGAGTCCATCATCTTACGCCCAGAGCAAAGGAGCTGGATGAGAAAACTGAACTCACATCTGATAGCCACCGCTCCACCGAAATCGCTCACAGTCGCGAATAAGGCAAGGATAGTGCCCCACATGATGATGCAAAACGCTGAATACTTTGCCAACGGGAGTCTCTGCAGCAGGCGGTTCGTGGGATACTCCCAGGCAAGGTAGCCAAAGTAGAACATGGATCCCAACCACTGGTAGTTGTCCCCGACCAGATGGATGTCTTTCTTGATTCCCATGATGGATGCATAGCTCAAGGTCGTCTTGTCCAGGTAGTTCAGGCCGTAAACGACACACATGAGTGGCATCATCCTGAAGTCGATGATTCGCAGGAGTCGCTTGTTGGTTTCTTCGTCCACTTCGACGACTTCGCCGTTGGCGAATGCTTTCATGCTGGTGGATTTATCTGGTCAGTGTCATGTCACACTCAGGTAAACTGGAGGAGAGTGAAAGATTGCGTGCCCTGCTCTTACTGGTACCCGTGTATTCCTTGAGAGTAAGTGGTACGCCATGCGGGCGTGTCAATGCCCCAAGGCATCACAACGATGTGGCAAGGGTGTTGCTCCTTGTCCCTACGCAATTCGCGCGTGTACACAAAATCTCACTGCTCTAATTGGTATAGGCAAACCTATGGACCGCGGCAATGAAAGGATATTGCTTACGCTTCATCAGCATCATGACTATGCGCCAGGATCTTCTGGGCTGCCGATGTTGAAGAAATAGACAGGCGGTTCTCGTTCAGGTCTACAGGAGAGACCGAACGCCCACTTGGTAAGACTTGGTGAACCTCATGTTTCTCGTCCACATGCTGGCCTGGGCTTGCTTCGACGTCTGCTGTCATGGTTTGGCTACCAGTGCTCAGGGCGATGCCCTGAGATTTGCTGCAAGAAGAGGTCGGGTTCGGAGAGACGTAGGAAAGGGCAACGACAAGCCCTCTTAGGAAGGATAGTAGCTGTAGGTCAGAAAGCCCAAAGATTTAAACTGTGCACACGATTAGTGCACAAGCAAAGCTCAGATGTGACCTGGCATGACAAGGTGACAAACTTGACACAACAAACTTCGAGGAGTAGAGCAGAGCAGACAGAGTTTACCAGAAACTTGTCCTCCATACGTCCCTCACCTCACCTGCCCGCACGAGCTCTCCTCGCCAAAACCGCTGTGCATTGCCGTCCGTTAAACGCTATCTACGAGTATCTCAAGTTGCGTTCCCACCTTCCCCAAGGAACTCGTACCAGACGGAGGGTGGCGCCGGCTGCATGGCGTTGGTGGCTTGCAGTCAATGAGGAGCAAGCACCCTAGCTTGGCTGGATAAGCATCCTGGCAACGGTGCCGTTCTGCGTCGGCGATTGAGATGGAGTCACCACTCGAATCAGCGCTCGAGAACCTTGAGGCCTTGATCCAGCGGGCCACAGGCAGACAATCTACACGCTAACAGGCACGGGTTGTGACATGTCGAGAAGGAATGGATGACGGAGTTGTGCACATCACCCCGTTTCCTGGAGATTCTAAATACGTGATAAGAAAGCGAGGGAGCTTTGGATCGGCATCTGCCAGTACGTAGTGCAAGGCCTCCAGACGGTGTCAAACACGGTGTGCAGCGTGCCACGCCGGGATCGCCCAAGCCACGGCTTGTTTCGATACCCCACAGTCACCTTGAAGTGTAACCCCATCAGGAAGGTAATTAGTCTACGATCATACACAAAGAGAACCTAATTAACATCCACTGTGTCTTAGACTAGAAGTCTGCTCATTGCATTCCATGGGGATGCGCTGCGCTTCGGACCTTCGGAACAGAGTAAGTACCAACAGCGCGGAGAACTCCCGTTCATCATGGAGCGATATGGTATTTTTACTGTCGGTTATGAATGTTGTAGCCAAGCGAGGCAAGAAGACGGGTATCAACCTGCAGTATGTAAAGTGGGCCAGATAAGGGCTGAACGAGTTTCAGGCTTGGGGCTACCGTCCCATCGGCAGAATTCCTTTAGATGGCCTGACTTCGGGATCCGAGCAGGTAGACTTGCAAGAAAGACCAGTCCTCGCTATAGTTTCCTGATCTCAGCCTCCTGACTTTTGGTTAGATAGCCATGATATTTACATGGGCTGCCGGCAGGCACTGATCGATGGAGGGCCTACGATGGAAACGAATCCCGAAATAGTCTCCGAGTGGCACATATGTACGCTGGTCAGCCTTGTCACTTGTGCGAGACGTTTTAATCAAATGAAGGAAACACATCGAGGTGGCCGAGTTGGGTCAGAGCAGCATGTCTCGACTCCGTCTAGAAACTGGCCGAAAAGAAGACGATTTTCACATCGTCAGTCCTGCTAGATCACGCTCTTTCTAAGCTTGGCGCTTTGGGCAATTTATCTGGCCAAGGTTCGTTTCAATCATTGATCATAGCCGCCAAAAGGGCGGCCCAAATATAAGGAACACGGATGCCACTCGCCGTCAAAATTCTCGGGCGATTCTTACATCGACCTCTTTCCATAGGGCTCAAACGGCATGATGACGGCAACGATAGCCTGTAAAGGACACAAGTCAGTCTTCCAGTCATGGGCATCTCAAAGGGAGGGACATTACTAACCATTACGATGTACAAGACTGCACAGATGTAGATTGGAGCACTTGTCTCGGTGTTGGCATATGTGGCCACAAACGCGCTGATGAGACCCATGACTCGATTGCAACCGACCGCAATTCCATTTCCGGTTGCTCGATGAGCGGATGGTAGACTCTATTGCGGTGTCAGCGAGATATTCCAAAAACTGGAAAAGGGGGATGCAGTATCTAAACATACCTCTGGGGTGTACGCGTAGAGAGTGCCGTAGTAAATGTTGACGGTAAAGTAGATGGCACAAGTGAATCCAATGTTCTGTGCTGACGTACGAACAGCAGTATAGGCGAAGAAGAAGGCCATACTGGTCAACGCGCCTATGACCATGGTGTATCTTCTACCGAGATATTTCCAATTGCACAAAAACCCTGCTGCGACAGGCCCAAAGATTCCCACAGTGTTGGTGATCATGTAATTTCTCCAGGTGTAGTAGGGACTATCTTCACCTGTTTGAGCTCCACGGCTTGCTAGAAATTCGGGCAAGAAGACGTAGAACAGTGGGTAGGCGAGACCGATGAGCGTCCACGAGAACCATATCAGAGAGGTTGAGATGCCCAACTTCTTGGTTGCGAAGAGACCTCTGAGATGGGCATAGAACTCGGAGAATCCATATCGAGACTTTCCGTAGGTTGATTTGATGGGGCCACATGCTTCCATCTGCGCCAAGGTCAGGGAGCATGGTCTGTTGTATTTCTGGGAGATCTCCTGGAATGTCTTGACAACTTCTTCGTCCTGGCCCTTCGCGAGGAGATACTTAGGTGTTTCTTTCAAGCGGATAACTGTCACCCGCAAAACACTCAGAACGAAGACAAGTGCTCCATTTGAGTACCAAACATAGCGCCAGCCCTGAACAGATCAGAATTTTTTGTGAGAGAGAGAGAGAGAGAGAGAGAGAGAGAGAGAGAGAGAGAGAGAGAGAGAGAGAGA
>Ga0105239_10000933_pt1 | contig 41307 bp, 31 predicted proteins | sample KBSC44metaG_FD_92761 | JGI IMG/M metagenome (GOLD analysis project Ga0105239, IMG submission 92761) | Corn rhizosphere microbial communities from Kellogg Biological Station, Michigan, USA - KBS C4-4 metaG | ecosystem: Host-associated > Plants > Roots > Rhizosphere > Soil | place: Michigan, USA...
CGGTTGATCCTACTTTGCTCATCGTCTCTCCCGGTCGTCATCACCATGTGGTGTTGCATCGACCGGTTGAAACCGCCGGCCCAAAGAGAAAGTAACCAAAGAGAGAATGGCCTTTAGAGCCAGGGCTCTGAGCAGCATTGAGAGATAAAACCGTTCGGACCGTCTACTTGAATCGACAGGGGACACTTCTGGCGCTTCTGAGGTACGCCGAATCTGTGCGCGAGGCGTCGTGGTGCTGAGGACTTAAGGTGTTCCCTCACTCTCACCTATCCCTCTCGTCATTCCGGCGCAGGCCGGAATCCATACCTCAGGCTCTCGCTCGTCAGACAACGTGTCGTAAGCGGATGCGCTGAAGCATGGATTCCGGCCTGCGCCGGAATGACGGATAGGTGGGGTGAGGCGAGATGTGCGATGGGGCTCTTACTTACTCCTCACTCCTCTCCACTCACTCCTGTCACTCCTACCACTACAAATCCCGAATCACCATCAACCGCAACTCACTCATATCGTCGATCGCATACTTCACGCCCTCGCGCCCGATACCCGAATACTTCGCACCGCCATACGGCATGTTGTCGACGCGGAAACTCGGAATGTCATTGACGATCACGCCGCCCTGATCGAGCTCGTTCCACGCGCGCATCGCATGATTGAGGCTGTCGGTGAAGATGCCGGCCTGCAGGCCATAGTCCGAGTCGTTGACCATCGCTACGACGTCGTCGAATGTCTTGAACGGTGCGAGCAGGGCGAACGGGCCGAATACTTCCATGCGATTGACCTTGGCGCTTTCGGGTACGTTTTCCATCAAGGTTGCTTCCAGCATCGCGCCGGTACGCTTGCCGCCGCATAGCAGCTTGGCGCCGGCCTTGCGTGCCTCTTCGATCCAGTCATGCAGACGTGTCGCCGCGACTTCGTCGATCATCGGGCCGATAAAGGTGTCTTTCTTTTTCGGGTCGCCGGATTTCAGTTTCTTGGTCGCGGTCACCAGCTTGCGCTTGAGTTCGTCGTAGATCGATTCGTGCACGTAGATGCGCTGTACGCTGATGCAGCTCTGGCCGGACTGGTAGAAGGCGCCGAAGATGATGCGATCGACAACCTTGTCGAGCTTCGAAGCCTGATCGGCATCGACGATGCAGGCGGCATTACCGCCCAGTTCCAGTGTGACTTTCTTGTGGCCGGCCTTGGCTTTCAGGTCCCAGCCGATCTGGCTGCCGGTAAAGGACAGCAGCTTGAAGCGCGGGTCTTCGACCAGCGGCGAGGCGTGTTTGCCGTCCAGGTTGAGGATCGAAAAGGCGCCTTTGGGCAGGTCGGTTTCGGCCAGGATTTCACCGATGATCAGCGAGCCGATCGGTGTGCGTTCGGCCGGCTTGAGCACGAACGGACAACCCGCGGCGATTGCCGGGGCGACTTTGTGCGCGACGAGATTCAATGGAAAATTGAACGGCGTGATGAACGATACCGGCCCTAGCGGCACGCGCTTGGTATAGCCGTGATAGCCGTCCAGACGCTTGGCGATTTCCAGGTTGATGGTTTCGCCATTGATACGCACAGCCTCTTCGGCGGCGATGCGGAAGGTTTCGATCAGGCGGGTCACTTCGCCGTCGGAATCCTTGATCGGCTTGCCGGCTTCGACGCAAAGCGCATAGGCCAGCTCTTCGCGACGCGCCTCGAAACGATCGGCGCAATGCTGCAGCACGGCCTGGCGCGCCCATGGCTTGAACTCGCGCATCGGTACGGTGGCCTTCACCGCCGCGGCAATGGCTTTTTCCACCGCCGCCGCATCAGGCACGGCTACGCGGGTGGCGCGCTTGCCGGTGTATTTGTCCAGCACGTCCATCCATTCCTTGGACGTCTGCGCCTTGTTGGCCAGGTAGTAGGGGTAGCTTTTCTCAAGCATGGAAGACTCCGGATCAGACCGCGGCGCTGAGCTCGCGGATCTCTTCGTTGAGGATGCGATGGTTTTCCGAGTAATCGATCATCAGGTCGATCAGATGCACGCCGCCCTGGTCGAAGGCGCGCTGCAAGGTCGGCAGGAATTCGGCGGCGCTCTGCGGGCGATGCCCATGCGCACCATGCGCTTCGGCAAAGGCGACAAAATCGGGATTGCCCAATTGCATGCCGTAGTCGGCGTAACCCATTTCGGCCTGCTTCCAGCGGATCATGCCGTAGGCATCGTCGCGCAGCAGCAGGATGACCAGGTCGAGCTTGAGGCGGATCGCCGTCTCCAGCTCCTGTGCGTTCATCATGAAGCCGCCGTCGCCGCAGATCGCCATGACCTTGCGATGCGGATAGACCATCTTGGCCGCCATCGCCGAAGGCAGGCCCGCGCCCATCGTGGCCAGCGCGTTGTCGAGCAGCACGGTATTGGGCTGGCGTGCGCGGTAATAGCGCGCATACCAGATCTTGTACATGCCGTTGTCCAGGCACAGCACGCCGTCGTCCGGCATGAACTGGCGGGTGATATCGACGATGCGCACCGGATGCATCGGGAAACGATCGTCGTCGCTGTATTGCTTGAGCTGCAGGTGAAACGCCTTGCGTACCTTGTCGAAATAGGCGAAGTCCCAGTGCTCCTGCTTGCTCAATGCATCGGTCAACCGTTCGACGGTATGGGCGATATCGCCAACCACCTCGATCTGCGGGAAGTACACCGTATCGACTTCCGCGGACGAGAAGTTGATATGGATGACCGTGCGTCGTCCCTTGTGCATGAAGAACGGCGGCTTCTCGACCACGTCATGGCCGACGTTGATCACCACATCGGCGGCGTCGATCGCGCGATGCACGAAATCGCCATCGGAAAGAGCAGCGTTACCAAGCCATAACGGATGCGCTTCGTCGATCACGCCCTTGCCCATCTGGGTGGTAAAGAACGGAATGCCGAGCTTGTCGATAAAGGCGCGCAGGGCGACGGTGGTGCGCTGTCGGTTGGCCGCGGCACCGATCATCAGGATCGGATGCCTGGCGCTGTTGATCGCTTCGGCCGCCTGTACGAGTGCCGCATCGTCGGGCGACGGACGGCGCGCGTATTCGGTCGGCAGCAGGATGATTTCGTCCACTTCGTCGCGCGCGATGTCTTCGGGCAACTCCAGGTGCACGGCGCCTGGGCGTTCTTCTTCGGCACGACGAAACGCTTCGCGCACGCGTGCCGGGATGGTCGGCGCGGATACCAGTTGGCGGGTGTATTTGGTCAGCGGCTGCATCATGTCGACCACATCGACCAGCTGAAACAGGCCCTGTTTATGCGTGCGGATCGGCTTCTGGCCGGTAATCATCAGCATCGGCATGGCGCCGAGCTGAGCATAGGCCGCTGCAGTCACCAGATTGGTGGCGCCGGGGCCGAGAGTGGATAACGCAACACCCGCTTCGCCGGTAAGTCGCCCCCAGGTCGCGGCCATGAAACCGGCGGCCTGTTCGTGGCGGGTAACGATCAGGCGAATCGATGATTCGCGCAGTGCTTCGACAAAATCGAGGTTTTCTTCGCCGGGTACGCCGAAGATGCTGTGGACACCTTCGGCCTCTAGAGCTTTTACGAACAACGCAGCCGCTTTCATTCGTTACTCCATTCTTAAACAGCGTTCTCTTAAACAGCGTTCAAGCAACGGCCAAGAATGCGATCAGTCGTGTTCAGTCGATGTGAGATCGTCCACCACGCGCAGATTCAGTTCACCGTCGGCCAGCCGTGCACGTACCTCGGCCGCGGGTTCGACGCCCGCCACCGAACGCAATACATGTCCTTGCGCGTCAAACAGGATCGAATAACCGCGGTCGAGTGTCGCCAAGGGGCTGACCGCATGCATCGTTCGTCCGGCCTGATCGAGTGCCAGACGACGGCGCTCCAGGATGCGCAAGATCGCGCGACGCAGACGCAGGTCCTGCTCGGCCAGTCGCCGTTGCAACAGGGGTAATTGCTGGCGTGGATGGCGAGCCAGCAACCGGGCATGCAGACGTTCCAGCCGACGCTGTCGTTGCTGGCTACTTTCGCGTTGCACCGCATGCAGCCGGCGCAAGAGATGCGTCAGCCGTTCGCGGTCGCGAGCCAGGCGAGCCTGCGGACGCTGCGCCTGCAAACGCGCATACAGGTGATCGCTGCGCTGGCTCAGCGTATGCAGCCGGCGTTGTTGCAACGAACCCAGGCGCTGTTGCAGTTGACGCAGATGGCGCAGGCTGGCCGCGCGATCGGGTACCAGCAGTTCGGCAGCCGCCGAAGGTGTCGGCGCGCGCAGGTCCGCGACGAAATCGGCGATGGAGAAATCCACTTCATGCCCGACCGCCGAAACCACCGGCACCTCGCTGGCATAGATAGCCCGTGCGACGTTTTCGTCGTTGAAGGCCCAGAGGTCTTCGAGCGATCCGCCACCACGGGTTAGCAACAACACATCGTAACGACCGCTGCGTGAAGCTTTGCGCAGCATGGCAGTAATCGCCGGTGGTGCCTCACGACCTTGTACCGGCACCGGCAAGACTTCCACCTCGACCAATGGCCAGCGACGCGACAGCACACTCAGCACATCGCGAATCGCCGCACCGGTCGCCGAGGTAATCACGCCGATCCGGCGCGCGTAGTGGGGCAGGGGTTGCTTGTGTTCCTGGTCGAACAAGCCTTCGGCGCCGAGCTGCGTCTTCAGCCGCTCGAACTCCCGGCGCAACGCGCCTTCGCCGGCCGGTTCCATCTGTTCGGCGACCAGCTGAAATTCGCCGCGCGGCTCGTACAGGCCGACACGTGCGCGCAACAGCACATGCATGCCGTCGACCGGCTTGAAGGTGAGCCGCGTGGTCTTGGGACGGAACATCGCGCAACGCACCTGGGCGTCGCTGTCCTTGAGCGTGAAATAGATATGCCCGGAAGCCGGGCGCGCCACATTCGACAGCTCGCCCTCGATCCATACCAGCGGCAGCGCATCTTCCAGCAGGCCGCGCACCAGCCGGTTCAACGAGCTGGGGGTGAGAATCTGCCGTGGCGGGGCGCCGCCTTGGTCGTTGAAGTCGTCGGGGCTGTACATGAAAGCGCGAGACTAGCACGATTGTGCGGCTGAGCCGATGCTCGCCGTAGTGTTACCGAACAGCTACTTACATGGCTTAGTTAAAGCATTGATTCAGGAGGCGCCAGGGTGGTCTTCGGCTTCCTGCAGGCGTCGCCGGTGTCGTCGACGCATCCGCCAGGTACGAATGCCCAGGTTAAGCGCGAACCAGGCAGCGAAGAGGCCGACCGGCCAGCCGATCACGGCCGGCCAAAAGATCGCCACGACCGCGATGACCGCCAGCACCAGGGTGCCCAGCAGCAAGGGACCGGTCTCCGTATCGCCCAATACCCGGCGATTGCTCAAGGCCGCACCGACACTGTTGGCCAGGCGCAATGCACCGGCGGCCGCGCGACTCGAACTGCCACTACGTTCACCGGGCCGTCGCCGTGGGCGCGGCTGGCTGCGACGGATGCTTTCGGCCGCCGTGCGCCGACGCCGTGGCAGGAGCACGATCTCGGTCGCGTTGCCCAGATCCCGTTCGTATTGTTCGGCCAGCTGCGTGGCAAAGCCGGCGTCTTCCACCGCGACATCGATCTCGCGATTGTTCAACCAGCTGGCAACATTGAGATTGGACGAACCTACGCGTCCCCAGCGGGCATCGGCCACAGCGGTCTTGGCATGCAGCATCGAGCCGTTCCATTCGAAGACGCGGATGCCGGCTTTCAACAAGGGACGGTAACCGGAACGCGACATGCCGGCCACCAACGGTATGTCGCTGCTGCCCGGCACCAGCAGGCGGACGTCCACGCCATCCTGCGCCGCCGCGGCCAGGGCCTGCACATACGGTGCGACGCCGACGAAGTACGCGTCGGTCAGCCATAACGACTTGCGCGCCATGGCAGCTATCTGCTGATCCAGGCGATACATGCCGGCGGTGGCAGGTTGCGTGGCGATGACACGCAATTCCACGCTGCCTGCTTCTTCAACCTGGCTGGGCGGGAAGCTTGGCAGCGGTGAACCCATGCTGCTCCAGCTTTGCGCAAACGCCTGCTCCAGCTCGACCACCGCCGGGCCGCGCAACATCACGCCGGTATCGCGCCAGGGTTCGATGCCGCGTTTTGTATCGCCCAACCATTTGGCGCTGATGCACACGCCCGACAGCGAGCCGATACGCCCGTCGACCACCAATAATTTACGGTGGTCGCGGCTGATCCAGCCGAGTGGTTCGCCCAGCTTCGGCGGGTTGAATACCCGGACCTGGCCGCCTGCGGCACGCAACGGTTCCCAGAACCGGGCACGCGACTGACCCAGGCACCCCATCCAGTCGCACACCACCGCCACCAGCACGCCTTGCCGTGCGCGTTCGGCCAGTGCGTCGAGGAAGGCGCGGCCGACCTCGTCGTCACGGATGATGTAGTTCTCCAGCAGCACTCGTTCATGTGCGCCACGGATCGCTGCCAGCCACGCTTCGTAATGCGCTGCGCCATCGATCAATAGCTCGATCGCGTTACCGCCCAGCAAGGGCGCGCCGGCCGCCCGGCTGAGGGCCTGCTCGGCCAGCAGGCGTTGGCTTGAAAGAACCTGGTTTGGCGACGCGGGAATCTGAGCTGACATGAAGCTGAGTGTAGGGGAGCGGAGGGTATGCGCAATGTCGCGGGCTTCTGTCATGATCGCGCCATGTCGATCACCCATCGTCACACGGATACGGAACTCTGTGCGCTGGACATCATGGCGCGACTGGGCTCGACGCTGCGTATCGCCGCGCCTCTGGGACTGGGCAAGCCGCATGGGCTGCTGAACGCCCTGTATCGACTGACCGTGAACGACACGTCCTGTTCGATGCGCCTGTACACGGCACTTTCACTGACCCGTCCCCGACCCGCGCCGGGTCTGGAGGCGCGCTTCCTGCAGCCGTTTCTCGATCGCCATTTCGGCGAAGATTTCGAAGACCCGGCCTATGCGGTCGACCAGGCGCGCAACGCCTTGCCCGGCAATGTCGCCGTGCACGAGTTCTATATGCAGTCGGGTGCGCTGTTGCACTCCAGCAGTGCGCAGCGCGACTACATCAGCCAGAACTACACCCATGTCGCACGTGACCTGGTCGAGCAGGAGATCAACCTGCTGGTGCAACTGGTTGCCCGGCGCGATACGCCCGAGGGGCCGCGCTACAGTCTCTCGTGCAACCCGGATCTGACGCTGGATTTTCTCGCCCGCATCAAAGCCAGCGGCAAGCCCCGGCCCTTGTGTGTCGCGGTGGTGCATCCGCAGTTGCCCTATATGGGTGGCGATGCCGAGGTGTCCGCGGAGTTCTTCGATATCGAGCTGACCCCGTCGCACTCGCCGCGTCTGTTCGCGTTGCCGCGCGCGCAGGTGGATATCGCCGAATATGCGCTTGGCATGCATGCCAGTGCCTTGATCAAGGACGACGGTTGTCTGCAGATCGGTATCGGCACCTTGTCCGATGCATTGGTCAAGGCGCTGATGTTGCGCCAGCAGGAGAATGTGCACTGGCGTCGCGCGCTGGTCGCGCTGGATACCTCACGCGTAACGCACAAGCTGGCCGCGCGCGGCGGTGGCCTGGCGCCGTTCGTGCGGGGCCTTTATGGCGCGAGCGAGATGGTGATGGATGGCTTCATGCAGCTGGCGCGCGTGGGCATCCTGAAGCGCCGCTCCTGGGACACGCTGGCGTTGGAACGCGCCTCGGCCGAAGGGCGCCTGGATTCGCACACGCCGGGTGGCCATTACCTGCGCGGCGCTTTTTTTCTCGGTTCGCGCGAACTGTACGAGTGGCTGCATGCGACCGAGCAAAGCGATCCGGACGCGATCGACATGTGCCGTGTTTCCAACGTCAACCAGCTGTACGGCGATCACCAGGCGCTGGCTACCCTGCAGCGACGCGGTGCACGTTTCTTCAATACCTGCATGATGGCAACCCTGCTCGGTTCGGCCGTGTCGGACGGACTCGACGACGGTCACGTCGTCAGCGGCGTCGGCGGGCAGTACAACTTTGTCGCGATGGCGCATGAGTTGCCGGAAGGGCGTTCGATCCTGCTGCTGCGTTCGACCCGTCGCGTACGCGGCACGGTGCAGTCCAATATCCGCTGGAACTACGGACACACGACGATTCCGCGCCATCTGCGCGATATCTTCGTTACCGAATACGGGGTCGCCGATTTACGCGGCAAGACCGACAGCGAATGCATTGAGGCGATGCTTGCCATCACTGACGCGCGCTTTCTCGATGCGCTGTGCGCGGAGGCCAAGTCCAACGGCAAGCTCGCGGCCGATTTTCAGGTTCCGGATAAATGGCGTCGCAACACGCCGGAAAATCTGCGCGAAGCGTTGGATCCCCTGCGGCGTAAAGGCCTGCTGCCGGACTTTCCGTTCGGTTCCGATTTCACCGAGGTGGAGCGGCAATTGCTTCCGGCCTTGTCCTGGCTGAAATCCTCCAGCGGCAGCCTGCGTGGCAAATGGGGATTAGTGCGTGCCGCGTTCCGGCCGGGCGAGTTCATACCGGGCGAAGATGAAGCGCTGCAACGGATGGATCTGGCCGATACGCATGGGTTGGGTATCAAGGGGCGTATCGAGCGGCGGCTGTTGGTGGCTGCTTTGCGTAGGGGGGGAGCGGCGATAACCGCATTCACGGTGGTGTCGTGGCGGGACGGTCGCGACTGAAGTCGCTCCTACAAGCTAGCCAAGCCCAGCTAGCTTGTAGGAGCGACTTCAGTCGCGACAAGCCGTGACGAAACCGTAGGCCACAGGACAAAAAACAAAGCCATTCAAGGCTTTCCCCAAGCCCACCCCGGTTTGTCATGAAGCCGCCAGCCCGCATGAAGTATCCTTGACACCCCAGCCGCCGTCCCATGGGCAGCTCCAGCCTCCGGTTATTTCGTACATGAGCGTGATCGACCAGCGTTCCACCCTCTTGGCCGCCACGGCCGAACCCGCGCCGCGCCGTCCCAGTGTCGGCGTGCAGATCGGCAAGGTCATCGTCGGTGGGGGCGCGCCTATCGTGGTCCAGTCGATGACCAATACCGATACCGAGGACCCGGCCAGTACCGCCAAACAGATTGCCGAGCTGGCACGCGCCGGTTCCGAACTGGTCCGCATCACGGTCAATACGCCGGCCGCCGCCGCTGCCGTGCCGCGCATTCGCGAGCGCCTGGAAATGATGGGCGTGAACGTGCCGATCATCGGCGACTTCCACTACAACGGCCACCAGCTGCTCGAAGGCGAGCCGGCCTGCGCCGAAGCATTGGCCAAGTACCGCATCAACCCGGGCAACGTCGGCTTCGGCAAGAAGAAAGACAGCCAGTTCGCCGCGATCATCGAAAAGGCGATCCAGTACGGCAAGCCGGTGCGTATCGGCGCCAACTGGGGTTCGCTCGACCAGAGCATGGTCGCAACCCTGATGGACGAGAACGCGCTGCGCGCACAGCCTTGGGATGCGGCGCATGTCGCGCGCGAGGCCTTGATCCGTTCGGCGCTCGACTCGGCCGCGCGTGCCGAAGAGATCGGGCTGGCGCGCGACCGCATCATCCTGTCGTGCAAGGTTTCGGGCGTGCAGGAGCTGATCGCGGTGTATCGCGACCTGGCCGCGCGTTGCGACTACGCCCTGCATCTGGGCTTGACCGAAGCGGGCATGGGCTCGAAAGGCATTACCGCATCCAGCGCCGCGCTTGCCGTACTGATGCAGGAAGGCATCGGCGACACCATCCGTATTTCGTTGACGCCTGAACCGGGTGGGGCGCGCACGGGTGAAGTCATCGTCGCGCAGGAATTGCTGCAGACGATGGGTCTGCGTGCATTTACACCCTTGGTGACCGCTTGCCCCGGCTGCGGCCGCACCACCAGCGAGTTTTTCCAGGAGCTGGCCAAGACGGTGCAGGAGCACGTGCGCGAGAAGATGCCCGAGTGGCGCGTCAAATACGACGGCGTGGAAAACCTCACCCTCGCGGTGATGGGCTGCGTGGTCAACGGCCCGGGCGAATCCAAGCACGCCAATATCGGCATCTCCTTGCCGGGCAATGGCGAGGCTCCTTCGGCGCCGGTGTTTATCGACGGCGAAAAGGCGATGACCTTGCGTGGCGAAAACATCGCCGCGGAATTCGTCGGCATTCTCGACAACTACGTTGCCAGCAAATACGTCGCACGCGGTGCCTGAGTGACTCGCGTCGACGATAAAGAGCAAGCCATCGTCGACGCCTGGCACGGCAATGCCGCGCCCTGGACGCGCGCCGTTCGCGAGCAGACCATCGAAAGCCGCAAGCTGGTGACCGACGAAGCCATCGTGCGCGCCGTGCTCGCCCAGGCATCGCATCGTGTACTCGACGTCGGTTGTGGCGAAGGCTGGCTGGCGCACCGTCTGAGCAAGGCCGGACTGCAGGTGACCGGTGTCGACACCGTGTCCGAGCTGCTTGTCGCGGCACGTGCGCAGGGCGGCGATTTTCGCGAGCTTTCCTATGCGGATCTGGCCGGCGGCGCGTTATCCGAGCGCTTCGACGCGGTGATCTGCAATTTTTCCTTGCTGGGTAAAGCATCGGTCGATGACTTGCTCAAGGCCATGCCGGACATGCTGCAACCGGGCGGCGTTTTGCTGATCCAGACTCTGCACCCGTTGGCCGATGGTACGGGTCCCTATCTCGACGGTTGGCGCGATGGTTCCTGGGCGGGGTGCGGCGATGGCTTCGGTCAGGCCGCGCCATGGTATTTCCGGACGCTGGCGGGGTGGCAGGCCAGTTTCGCCGCCGCCGGCCTCTATATCTCGGCTCTGGATGAGCCGCTGCACCCCCACACGGGCCGTCCGGCCTCGGTCATATTCATGCTCAAGGTCACGGCTCAAGTCCTGGCGTGACCTGCCGGACTCGCACAACGCGTTCAGATGAGGTAAGAAGCCGTAGGGCTACCTTGGGGCGCAGAAGGTGGCTCGGGCTTGCCGTGACGAGCGGCGGTTCTACAGGGGGCTGACGCCGCGGAGGACATCCGGAGTGACGATCAAGCCGCAACTGCGTATTGCGTTGATTTACGTCATCGTATCGGTGCTGTGGATCTGGCTATCCGATCGGTTGCTGGTGGCCGTCTTGCACGACCAGTACCTGTTTTATCGGGTCATGGTCCTCAAGGGTTCGTTCTTCGTCACGTGCACCGGCGTGCTGATCTACTGGCTGGTTTCGCGCGACATGCGCCGCATGGACCGGGTCAACCAGCGGTTGCGCGATGGCCATCTGCAGTCACTGCAGGTACTGGTCTCGGCGATGGATATCCGGCACAAGGAAACCAGCGACCACTCCGAGCGCGTCATGCGCATGGCCACCGGGCTGGCGCGGCTTGCCGGCATACGCGGGCAGGCGCTGCGCAATCTTCGCTTCGGTGCGTTGTTGCACGACATCGGCAAGCTGGCCTTGCCCGATAGCGTGTTGGTCAAGGCAGGCCCGCTCACCCCGGACGAAATCGCGGTGATGCGCACTCACACGCGCATCGGTCATGAGATGTTGCGGCAGATCGAGTTTCTGCGTGACGCCACCGATATCCCGTTCGCGCACCATGAACGCTGGGACGGTACCGGCTATCCGCAAGGCTTGAGCGGGGAAATGATTCCACTGGCGGCGCGTGTCTTCAGTGTGGTGGACGTCTGGGATGCGCTGAGCCATCCGCGCGTCTATAAACCGGCCTGGCCGGAAGACGAAGTGATCGACTATCTGCGCAACGCCGCCGGCAGCCAGCTCGATCCGCACCTGGTGAAACTGTTCCTTGCGCACTACGACGAACTGGTCTTGCTGGGCACCAATGAGGTTCCCGAATTGATCTCGATCCAGTGATCCACAACCTGCTCCCTCTCCCCTGGCTCCGCCGGGGGAGAGGGTTGGGGTGAGGGGGGCTTTTAAGTCTCTATCGCATCGCCAGCGATCAAACCTTCGTCGCACAGGCGCGCTACCAGCTGCGGCGTAAACTCCGACCAGTTGCCGGGCTGACCAGGTAGATGATTGAGCTGCGCCACCACGCGCAGGAACTGCGCACGCGGGTATTCCACCGCGCCCATGCTCAGCAGATGCGGGTTGGTAACCTGGGCATCGATCAAGGGAAAATCCCAGCCCCGCAGCAACCGCGCCAGGGCGATCAAGGCCAGCTTGGAGCCGCCGCTTTCGCGGCTGAACATCGATTCACCGCAGAACAGCCGCCCCACCGCGACGCCGTAGACCCCGCCGACCAGCCGCTCGCCATCCCACACTTCCACGCTATGCGCATGGCCGGTCTTATGCAGCGCCACATAGGCCTGGATCATCGCCGGAATGATCCAGGTGCCGATCTGCCCCGGCCGTGGTGAGGCGCAGGCTTCGACCACTTCACGGAAGGCATGATCGATGGTGACACGCCAGCGTTGGCGTCCCAGCAGCCGACGCAGGCTGCGATTGGCGTGGAGTTCCGCGGTATGAAAAACGCAGCGCGGATCGGGCGACCACCACAGAATCGGTTCGTCGTCGTTGAACCACGGAAAGATGCCCTGCGAATACGCGGCCAGCAACCGGCGCGGCGACAGGTCGCCGCCGAATGCCAACAACCCGTTGGGCTCGCGCAGTGCATTGCGCGGGTTGGGAAAGCGCTCCGGCCGCGTGCTGTCGAGTAGGGGCAGGGTGAGCGTAGCGGACATGGTACGTAGCCTAACCTACGGCGACGACTTTTTTCTCCGTGGCTGGCGTGGTCTTTCTTATCCGCGTCACGATCTGTTTGATGTATTTCACTCTTGATAAAAGCGCCCCCTCACCCCAGCCCTCTCCCCCGGCGAAGCCAGGGGAGAGGGAGCTGACTGAGGTAACTTCAGTGTTTCGCACTTGCGTAACCTGCCCCCTCTCCCCTGGCTTCGCCGGGGGAGAGGGCTGGGGTGAGGGGGCGCTTTTGAATTTCACCGCTGCGCATACGGACTATGCTCCATCAAATCCTGCGCGTACCCATCCATATGCAAGGCCTCGCGTTTCAGCGCCTGGCGCACCGCATCGCGAAAACCTTCGTCGGCAAGATAATGGCGCGAATGCGTACGTACCGGCAGGAACCCGCGTGCGAGCTTGTGTTCACCCTGCGCGCCCGGTTCGAAGCGTTGCAGACCGTGTTCGATCGCATACGCGATGCCCTGGTAGTAGCACAGCTCGAAGTGCAACCCGGGCAGGTCGACGGTGGCGCCCCAATAACGTCCGTACAAGGTGTGATTGCTTCGCAGGAACATTGCCATCGCAAAGATGGTCGAGCCGCTGCGTGCGATCGCCACCTGCACGCGGTCACCCAGGCGCTGGCCCAGGTCGACGAAAAAAGCTTCGGTCAACGCGGCGTGATTGCCTTTCGCGTCGAACGTCGATTCATACAGTGCATGGATCTGATGCCACTGCTCCGCATCGATCGACTCGCCGCCGCGCATCTCGATGCGCATGCCGCTCCGCATGACCTGGCCGCGTTCGTGACGGATGTTCTTGCGCTTCTTGTGGTTGAGTGCCGCGAGAAAATCGCCGAAATCGCTATAGCCGCGGTTGGGCCAGTGAAACTGCACGTCCGAACGCGCCAGCCAGTGTTCGTCGAACGCGGGCAGGTCATCGTCGGTAAGAAAATTGGCGTGCGCCGATGACAGGCCGTAGCGATCGACCTGGGCGCGCATGGCGGCGACCAATGCCTGGCGGCGCAGATCGCTCTCGGCAGTGTTGCCAACCAGCAGGCGTGCGCCAGTCACCGGCGAGTACGGCACCGCGTTGAGCAGCTTCGGATAGTAGTCGCCGCCCGCGCGTTCCCATGCGCCCGCCCAGCTCCAGTCGAACACGAACTCGCCGTGCGAATTGCCCTTGATATAGAGCGGTGCCGCGGCGACCAGTTTGTCGCCCTCATGCAGTGCGAGGTGATGCGCGCGCCAGCCAAAATCGTCCCGAATGCAGCCGGTCGTTTCCAGCGCCGATAGGAACGCATGCGACAGAAAAGGATTGTCGTCCGGGAGCAGGGCATCCCAGGCGGCAGCGGGCAAGTCGGCGATGCTTTCGTGGAAGCGGGCTTCGATCAAGGGCGAGTTGAGAGTAAAGAGGAATGAGTGTTGAGTAGAGCAGGCAACGAAGGGGAGGAGCCAGATTTATTTCTCACTCCTCACTCCTCTTCACTTACTCCTCGCCTTTACACCACCGGCGTCTGCTGATCCAGCCAACGCTCCGCATCCAGCGCGGCCATGCAGCCGAAGCCGGCCGAGGTCACGGCCTGGCGATACACATGATCGGCGACATCGCCCGCGGCGAACACGCCCGGGATATTGGTCATCGTCGCCATGCCGTCCAGGCCCGAACGGATCTTGATGTAGCCGTCGCGCATGTCCAGCTGGCCGTCGAAGATGCCGGTGTTGGGCGTATGGCCGATCGCTACGAAGAAGCCGGTGACATCGAGGTCGCGCGTGGTGCCGGTGTTCACGTCTTTCACGCGCACGCCGTTCACGCCGCTGTTGTCGCCCAGCACCTCATCCACCGCGTGGTTCCAGATCAGCTCGATCTTGCCGGCGGCGGCCTTCTCGAACAGCTTGTCCTGCATGATCTTCTCCGCGCGCAGCTTGTCGCGACGGTGCACCAGGTACACCTTGCGGGCGATATTGGACAGGTACAGCGCCTCTTCGACCGCCGTGTTGCCGCCGCCGACCACCACTACGTCCTGCTCGCGGAAGAAGAAACCGTCGCAGGTGGCGCAGGCCGATACGCCCTTGCCCTTGAAATGCTCTTCGCTGGCCAGGCCCAGGTACTTGGCGGTCGCGCCGGTGGTAATGATCAGTGCGTCGGCGGTGTACTCGCCCGAGTCGCCCTTGAGGCGGAACGGGCGCTGCTTCAGGTCCACCGTATGGATATGGTCGAACACCATCTCGGTCTTGAAGCGCTCGGCATGTTCGGCCATGCGCTGCATCAAGGCAGGTCCCTGCAACCCCTCCACGTCGCCCGGCCAGTTGTCGACGTCGGTGGTGGTCATGAGCTGCCCACCCTGCTGCAGACCGGTGATCATGGTCGGCTTCAGGTTGGCGCGGGCAGCGTACACGGCAGCCGTATAGCCGGCGGGGCCGGAGCCCAGGATCAGCAGGCGGCTGTGCTTAGGGGTGCTCATTGATATAATCCTTAAAGTTTGCTGGCAGCTTGAGTCACTATTCGCTCCCAATCTTGCAACGGTTTCACAACGCCGCTTCAAGATGAACGAGGACGAGTTTGGAACCCGCAAGGATGGGGAAGACACGCAGCCGATTCAAGGCGCAGGCGGACGTTAACGATTCCCGCGATGTCCCGCATCGCGGTTTTTTGTGCACTGACAGGATCTTCCACTCCCCATGCGTATCGGCATTCCTTCTGAAACCAAGACCCTAGAGGGTCGCGTTGCCCTGGTCCCCGCTGCCGCCGCCGACCTGGTTCGCCGCGGCCACGAAGTATTCATTCAGGCCGGCGCCGGCCTGAAGAGCGGCTTTTCCGACGAGTCCTACACCAAGGTCGGCGTGAAACTGGCTGCTGACGCCGCTGCCCTGTACGAGGCTGGCGAGCTGATCGTCAAGGTGAAGGAGCCGGTCGCCGGCGACCTGGCTCTGCTCAAGAAGCACCACCTGCTGTTCTGCTACCTGCACCTGGCCGCCGAGCCGGCGCTGACCAAGAGCCTGCTGGACATCGGCCTGACCGGCGTCGCATTCGAATCGGTCGAGGAAGACGGCGGCCTGCCGCTGCTGCTGCCGATGTCGGTGATCGCCGGCCGTATCGCCACCCAGATCGGCACCACGCTGCTGCATCGCCCGCAGGGCGGCAAGGGCAAGCTGCTGGGCGGCATGGCCTCGACCCCGCGCGGCAAGGTCGTCGTGCTGGGCGCGGGCGCTGCCGGTGGCAACGCCGCTGCGCTGGCCGCTGCTGCCGGCGCCAACGTGGTGGTGTTCGACAAGCGCCAGGACCGCCTGGCCGAAATGATGGCGATGGGCCCGAACGTCACCGCGCTGTACGCCTACGAGTCCTCGGTGGCCGAAGAAGTGCGCGATGCCGACATCGTCGTCGGTGCCGTGCTGATCCCCAGCGCCAAGGCACCGCGCGTGGTCACCGAAGAGATGGTCAAGACGATGGAGCCGGGCTCGGTGCTGGTCGATATCTCGATCGACCAGGGTGGCTGCTTCGAAACCTCGCGTCCGACCACCTGGAAGGAACCGACCTACGACGTGCACGGCGTGACGCATTTCTGCGTGACCAACATGCCGGGCGCCGTGCCGCAGACCTCGTCGGTGGCCATCTCGGCCGCGATCCTGCCGTACGTGCAGCGTTTGGCCGGCGGCAACGAGTGGCGCGACTTCGCCCCGCTCAAGGCCGGTATCAATGTGGACGGCGGCAAGCTGGTGCATCCGGCCCTGCTGGGCTGATAGGCTCCGCCCGATGGGGAACGGAGGCCTCGGGCTTCCGTTCCCCTTTTCTTTTTTAGTATTTTCAATAAATTACGGCATTAAGCCAAGGTAAGACCTACGACAGGGTATGCTCTTGCGCCTAAGAGGGGCAGGGATGCTTACAGGGGAGCAATACGCTATGTCGGCAGTAACCTACCCACGGTCCTTTATTGATTGCAGTTTATGAGGAATCCCAAACCGGTGGCGCGTAGCGCAAAAGCAACATCCAAAAAGGAAAAGCCGCGCGAGGGGCTCAGCGAAGAGCTCAAGCGTCGTCTGCGCGAGGCCGGCGCCTTGTTGCTGCTGCCGCTCGCTTTGTATCTGCTGGTTTGCCTGTTCAGCTACAACGACCAGGACCCGAGCTGGGGCCATGCCAGCACGGTCGAGCACGCCCACAATCTGGGCGGCGAAGTGGGTGCGAACATCGCCAACCTGCTGCGCTATATCTTCGGCCTGGTCGCTTATTGTTTCCCGCTGTTGCTGCTGATCCTCGGCGTGCAGGTGCTGCGCCACCGCGGCGAGCGCAACGTGCAGCCGTGGGAGCCGTCGCTGCGGCTGATCGGCTTTGTACTGTTTTTCATCACCACGCCGGCCCTGGCGTGGTTGAACCTGCATGACGCGCAGATTCTGCCGGAAGGCGCGGGCGGTATTGTCGGTCGCTGGGTCGGCCATGGTCTGTTGCGTGCCTTTGGCGACAAGGGTGCGCCGTTGCTATTGCTCGCCTTGTTCCTGGTCGCTGTGACGCTCGCTACCGGCCTGTCCTGGTTCAAAGTGATGGACCTGCTCGGTGCCGGCGTGGTCAAGCTCGGCAGCTGGTTCGGCGGCAAGCTGAAAGAAGCCCCCGAAGCCCTGGCCGCGCGCCAGGCGCGCGCCGAGCGCGAAGTGGTCAAGAAGGTCGAGGCGGTCAAGCAGGCCAAGCGCGAACCGGTGCGTATCGAGTCGGCGCCGACACCGGTGATCAAGAGCGAACGCGCCCGTCTGGAAACGCAGATCCCATTGTTCACCGGCGCTGCCGCGCCGGGCGAACTGCCGCCGCTGTCCTTGCTGGATGAAGCACCGCCGCAAGGCCCGGGCTATTCGGAAGAAACCCTCGAAGTGCTGTCGCGCCAGGTCGAGCTGAAGCTCAAGGATTTCCGTATCGAGGCAAAGGTCGTCGGCGTCTATCCCGGCCCGGTGATCACGCGCTTCGAACTGGAGCCCGCCGCCGGCGTGCGCGGTTCGCAGGTGTCGAGCCTGGACAAGGACATCGCGCGCGGCCTTTCCGTGGTCAGCGTGCGCGTGGTCGACGTGATTCCGGGCAAGAACGTGATCGGCCTGGAAATTCCCAATACCAAGAAACAGATCGTCTACCTCTCGGAGATTTTGCGCTCCGACAAATACGATCAGATGAAGTCGCCCCTGGCGCTGGCGCTGGGCAAGGACATCGCCGGCAAGCCGACCGTGGTCGACCTGGCCAAGATGCCGCACTTGCTGGTGGCCGGTACCACCGGTTCGGGCAAGTCCGTGGCGGTGAACGCGATGGTGCTGAGCTTGTTGTACAAGTCCAGCCCCAAAGACGTGCGCATGATCATGATCGACCCGAAGATGCTGGAACTGTCGGTCTACGACAAGATTCCGCATCTGCTCGCGCCGGTCGTCACCGACATGAAGGAAGCCGCCAACGCGCTGCGCTGGTGCGTGGGTGAAATGGAGCGTCGCTACAAGCTGATGGCCGCGGTCGGCGTGCGCAACCTCGCCGGTTTCAACAAGAAGGTGAAGGACGCCGAGAACGCCGGGCAGCCGATGCTCGACCCGTTGTTCCGTCCGAATCCGGACATGCCCAACCTCGCGGCCGAGCCGCTGGAGCCGCTGCCGTACATCGTGGTGATCATCGACGAATTCGCCGACATGATGATGATCGTCGGCAAGAAGGTCGAAGAACTGATCGCACGTCTCGCGCAAAAGGCGCGTGCGGCCGGCGTGCATCTGATCCTTGCCACGCAGCGTCCGTCGGTGGACGTGATCACTGGCCTGATCAAGGCGAACATCCCCACGCGCATCGCGTTCCAGGTGTCGTCGAAGATCGACTCGCGTACCATCCTCGATCAATCCGGCGCCGAAACGCTGCTCGGCCACGGCGACATGCTTTACCTGCCGCCGGGTACCGCCACGCCCGAGCGCGTACATGGCGCTTTCGTCGACGATCATGAAGTGCATCACGTGGTCGACTGGCTCAAGTCGCAGGGTTCGCCGCAATACATCGAAGGCGTGCTGGAAGAATCGCAGCCCACCGGCGACGGCAAGTTCATCAGCGACTCGGGTCTTCCGCTGGAAGAAGAGGTTGGTGGCGATGCCGAAGCGCAGCTCTATGACAAGGCCGTGCGCATCGTGACCGAAAGCCGTCGCGCATCGATCTCCGGCGTCCAGCGTCATCTGCGCATTGGCTACAACCGTGCCGCGCGACTGATCGAACAGATGGAGCAGGAGGGTGTGGTCAGCGCACCGCAGCACAACGGCAACCGCGAAGTGCTGGCGCCGCCACCGCCCAAGAACTAAAACTACCTTGTCATTCCGGCGCAGGCCGGAATCCAGTGACCCCGGTTTCAGGTTGTCGCGAAAACCGAAACGCATCGCCACTGGATTCCGGCCTACGCCGGAATGACGAGCTAAAAAGCAAAGATCATCAGGATCTCTTATGAACCGCTTTATCGCCATCATCGCCACCTTCGCGCTGACCCTCGCCACCGCGCATGCCGCCACCGGCAACGCACGCACCAAGCTCGATGCCTTCGCCACCGGCCTGCACTCACTCACCGGCAACTTCAGCCAGACCTTGACCGATGCGAACGGCCAACCCGGCAAGTCCAGCTCCGGCACGCTGGCGTTGGAAGCACCGCGCCAGTTCCGCTGGGAAACGACCGCGCCGTACAAGCAGACCATCGTCGCCGACGGCAGCCGCGTGTGGTTGTACGACCCGGACCTGGAACAGGTCACCGTGCGTATCCAGAGTGGCGAAGAAGCGCATAGCCCGCTCACCGTGCTGACCGATCTCAAGCAGATGGACCGCGATTTCAAAGTGACCGAGCAGGGCGAGCGCGACGGCCTGAGCTGGGTGCGCCTGACCTCGACCGCGAAAGACCCGCAGTTCGACTATGCCGACTTAGGGTTCGACGCCAACGGCCTGGCCCGCATGACCTTCCGTGATCAGCTCGGCGCCACCACGGACATCCATTTCTCCGGCTGGCAGCGCAACGCATCGATTGCGCCGCAGACCTTCAACTTCGTGCCGCCCAAAGGCGCGGATGTGATCGGCGATGCGCCGGTGATTACCACGCAGCCGATTAAAAATTAACGTCGGACGAACGGGTCGCGATTAAAGTCGCGATCAAAAGCCCCCTCACCCCAACCCTCTCCCCCGGCAAAGCCAGGGGAGAGGGGGCCGACTGAGGTGGTCTTCAGTATTTTGCACTTGCGCACCATAGCTCCCTCTCCCCTGGCTTTGCCGGGGGAGAGGGTTGGGGTGAGGGGGCGCAAGAGGCGATGCGAAGCGAGCCTGTAAACACCGCTCCAAACACAAGGACGAACAGATGTTCATAGTGTGGATGATTATCGGCGCAGTGCTGGGGGCACTGGCCGATCAAGGATATTTCGGCGCATTGGTCGGCGCGGCGATCGGCTTGCTCTGGGCGCGCCAATCGCGTCTGTCGCGCGAGCTGTCGGCAACACGCGCACGCTTGAATGAACTGACATTACCGCCGGCAGTGCACTCGAGAACAGAAGCCGATGCGATCGTGCATCGCGCAGCGGATATCGCGCAGACACAACAACCACCCGCATACGTACCGCCACCCGCGCCGGTCGCACCACCGTTGCCTGCCGCTTCAGCGCCCGACGCCTGGGCCGACGATATACAGCGTCCACACACGCCTGTGATGCCGCCCTCCGTACCCAGCGGACCGTCGCTGATCGAACGCGCCTGGCAACGCGCCTGGGGTTGGTTCACCGAAGGCAACGTCCCGGTAAAAGTCGGCATCCTGGTGTTGTTCGCCGGTGTCGCCGCGCTGCTCAAGTACGCCTCCGACAGCGGCATGTTGCGCCTGCCGATCGGCCTGCGCCTGAGCGTCGTCGCCTTGGCGGCCATCGGCGGTCTCGCCTTCGGCTGGCGGCAACGTTCGCAACGGCGAGTGTTCGCACTGTCGCTACAAGGCGGTGCGATCGGTGTCCTGATCATCGTGATCTTTGCCGCGTTCCGCTTGTACAACCTGATCCCCTCAAGCGCGGCATTCGCCTTGCTGCTGGTACTGGTCGCCGGCATCGGCATGCTCGCCGTGCTGCAGGATGCGCTGGCGTTGGCCATGCTCGGCCTGGTCGCGGGTTTTGCCGCGCCCATCCTGGTGTCGACCGGGCAGGGCAGCCACGTGGCGCTTTTCAGCTACTACGCGATCCTCAATCTGGCCATTCTCGGCATCGCCTGGAAGCGCTCCTGGCGCGTGCTCAACCTGCTCGGCTTCATCGCCACGTTCGGCATCGGCACGGCTTGGGGCGTGCTGAAATACGAACCGCATCTTTTCAACAGCACCGAGCCGTTCCTGGTGCTGAACTTCCTGTTCTATCTGATCATTCCCTGGCTGCACGTGTTGCGCGCACCGGCCGATCGACGCCTGATCATCGATGGCAGCCTGATGTTCGGCAATCCCTTGATTAGCTTGTTGCTGCAGGGCGCCTTACTGCAATGGGATCCGCGCGCGATGGCATTCTCCGCGCTGGCGGCGGGCGTGGTCTACATCGTGTTTGCCTACATCGTGCGCAAGCATCCGGCGATGCATTTGCTGAAAGAGACATGGGCCGTGCTCGCGGTGGCCTTTGCCACCCTGGCGGTGCCGCTGGCGTTGAGCGCGAATGTCACCGGCAGCATCTTCGCGCTCGAAGGCGCGGGACTGATCTGGCTGGGCCTCCGCCAACAACGAGCCTTGGCGCGCTGGAGCGGCCTGTCGCTGCAACTGCTTGCTGCGTGTGCCTTGCTACTTGGTCGCCATTGGTATCTAACGAATGAATGGCCGGTACTCAATCGCGATTTCATCGGCGCATTGCTGCTGATCATCGCGGGTATCGTCAGCTGCGTGCTCTACGTGCGCAACGAAGGCGAGCGTTCGACCCACCGCCTGCTTGCCGTAGCGCTCTATGCGTGGAGCCTGCTGTGGTGGCTGGCAGCGTCCGGCACGGAAATCTCCCGCTTCATCGACGTCAGGTTCTGGCCGGCCGCATGGTTCATCCTGCTCGCGTTCACCGCCTGGCTGATCGCCGAGGTGGCACACCGCGAGACGCGATTCGAGCTGGGCGCCGTATTGCGCTACAGCCCGCCGGCCTTCCTGTTCGCGATGCTGCTGGTGTTGTTGCGGCTGGTCGAATTGCGCGAGCAGCCTCTGGCTGGTTGGACACTGGCTGCGATCATCGCGGCAGCGGCGTTCGGCTGGCGTACCCTGATCTGCCTGCGCGCCTTTGCACTCAGCGCCAGCCTGGCGCAGCTGGCATGGCTGTGGCGCTGGTGTGCGATCCTGGTACTGGCGATATGGGTGGCCTTCGATGGCGCACGCTGGGTATCGACCAGTTGGGTCTTCGTACTGAGTTTTGCCCCGGCGCTGCTGCTCACCGCACTCGCACTGTGGCGTCCGCGCTGGATCGCGGCACCGCTGGCCGCGCATCTGCCGCAATGGCGCACGCCGCTGCTGTATTCGCTGTTCGCTTTGCTCGGCGTACTTGCGCTGCTGGCCCTGGGCAGCGATGGCGACGCAACACCGTTGCCCTATATCCCGCTGATCAATCCGCTCGAGCTGATGCTGTTGGCGATCGTGTTCTTCTTCGCACGCTGGCTATCCGATGCGCAGACACCGGTCGTGTTGAAACAGCAGCGCGCGCTGGTGGCCGGTGCGATCGTGCTGATCTTCGTGACCGACGCGACCTTGCGCGCGGTGCATCAGCTGGGCGGCGTCGGCTGGAGCGATGCGCTTGCCCAGTCCAGTCTCGCGCAGATGTCGCTCACCGTCGTGTGGAGCGTGCTCGGCCTGGTGGCCTGGGTGTGGGGCTCGCGCCGCGGGCATCGCATGCTGTGGCTGGCGGGCGCCATCATGATGGGCGTGGTGCTGGCCAAGCTGCTGCTGGTCGATCGCGCGCAGTTGGGCAACCTGTTCGGTATCGGTTCGTTTATCGCCTACGGTCTGCTTTGCACCGTCATCGGTTATCTCGCACCGGCGCCGCCGAAACAGGCGCCGCCGCTTTCATCTTCCAGGGAGGAGGGCACTCATGCGCCTTGATCTTCGTTTGTTCGGGCTGGCCTTGCTGTTGCCCGTAGCCGCGGCGCAAGCCAGCGCGCAGACCGATTACGCCTATGCGTTTGCGCTCGACACGAAAACGCCGAGCGAGGCCTATCGCGTCGCCTTGACGCCCGAGGTCTACGCCGCGATCAACCGCAACGCCAATCTGCAGGACATCGTGGTGGTCAACAGCGACGGCCAGCCGGTGCCGTTCGGACCGATGCCGGTCGAGCCGCCGCAGACACGCGACTTCACCGCGCATACGCGGATGCTGCCGGTGCCGGTATCGCGCGACGCCGCCGGTGCCGTGCGCGTGGAGCGCAATACCAACGGCGATATCGTGATCAATCAGGGCGCGACGACTGGATCGGCCAAGCCGACGCAGTGGCTGATCGATGCCGGCAGCAGCGCCAGTGTCGAGCACATCGAGCTCGATCCGACGTCGGTCACGCAGGATATCCAGCTGCATGTCGAAGTCGACGCCAGCGACGACCTGAAGAACTGGAGCCAGCGCGGCGATACCGGCAGCCTGACGCGTGTCAGCGGCCAGGGCGACGACGGCGGCGTGGAGCAGTTGTCGCTCGATGTCGGCGGCACACCGGCACGCTATTACCGCATCCGCCTGATCGACGGCGAAGTGGACTGGAGCAATGGCCACACGCCCAACGTCACGTTGCAGGGCAGTTATGTACCGACGCCTGCCGATACGTTAGCCACACTGAGTTGGCAGCGTGCACTGGAAGACACCAAGCAAAGCGGTACGGACTTCGACTATCGCCTGATTGCCGCGTTGCCGCTGCAGGCCGCCAAGCTGGCCTTGCCCAGCAGCAACGTCGCCGCGCATGTCACGCTGCTGGCTGGCCAGGACGACAACGGCAAGATGCAATGGACGCCGCTGGGCTCGGCGGACATCGTGCGCGTCGGTACCGGTGCCGCCGAGGCCACCTTGCGCTGGACGAGCCAGCCGATCCAGCGCCTGCGCGTGCATGTGGATACCGCGCTCGCGGCACCACCGACGCTGGTCGTGGGCTGGGAGCCGGATCAATTCATGTTCATGGCCGAAGGGCACGCGCCGTACCGACTGCTGGCAGGCAGCTACGCTGCACGGCGCGGCGACTATCCGATGACCGCCTCGCTGGAAAAGCTGCGTGATGTGAAGCCCAGCGACTGGCTGCCGCCGGAGGCTGCGCTTGGCGCCCGTGCCGATGCTGGCGGCCCGAATGCGCTGCTGGCGCCCAAGCTGCCCTATGATTGGACGCGTCCCGTGCTGTGGCTTGTACTCATTCTTGGCGCTTTGTTGATCGCGGGTATGGCATGGAGTCTGCTGAAGCAATCGCGCGGCGATCAACCGGCCCCCAAACCCTAAGTTCTTCATGTCCCTCTTACCATCGAATACCGGCCTCTTCCCCGAGTCCGACGCGTTAAAGCCGCTGGCCGAGCGCATGCGTCCGCGCAACCTGGACGAAATCGTCGGCCAGCAGCGTGTGCTTGCACCTGGCAAGGCCTTGCGTCGTGCGCTGGAAGCGGGCCGGGTGCATTCGATGGTGTTGTGGGGGCCGCCGGGTTGCGGCAAGACCACGCTCGCTTTACTGGTGGCGCGTTACGCCGATGCGGATTTCCGCGCCATCTCGGCCGTGCTTTCCGGGTTGCCCGAAGTGCGCAAGGCGCTGGCCGAAGCGGAGGCCAATTTCGCGCAGGGCCGGCGCACCGTGTTGTTCGTCGACGAGGTGCATCGCTTTAATAAGGCACAGCAGGACGCCTTCCTGCCGCATATCGAACGCGGCGTGATCATCTTTATCGGCGCCACCACCGAAAACCCGTCATTCGAATTGAACTCGGCGCTGCTCTCGCGTTGCCGCGTGCATGTGCTGGAATCCGTCTCCATCGACGATATCGTCGCCGCGCTCAAGCGTGCGCTTGCCGATACGGAACGCGGCCTGGGCGAACTGGCCTTGCAGGTCGCCGACGAATCGCTGCGCTTGATCGCACACGCTGCCGATGGCGATGTGCGCCGTGCACTCACGCTGCTGGAGATTGCTTCGGAGCTTGCCAACGACAACACCATCGACGACGCCACGCTGACCCAGGTGCTGGCCGATCGCACGCGTCGTTTCGACAAGGGTGGCGAACAGTTCTACGACCAGATTTCCGCGTTGCATAAATCGGTGCGCTCGTCCGATCCCGATGCCGCTGTGTACTGGCTGACGCGCATGTTGGACGGCGGTGTCGATCCGCTTTACCTCGCGCGCCGTATGACGCGCATGGCGGTTGAAGATATCGGCCTGGCCGAACCGCGTGCCTGGCGCATGGCGCTGGACGCCTGGGACACCTACGAGCGCCTGGGCAGCCCTGAGGGCGAGCTGGGTCTGGCGCAGCTGGCGATCTGGCTGGCCATCGCGCCCAAGAGCAATGCCGCCTACATGGCCTATAACCAGGCCCGCGCCGTCATCGGCCAGACCGGCACCCTCGACGTCCCCATGCACCTGCGCAACGCCCCGACCAAGCTGATGAAAGGCCTGGGCTACGGCAAGGGCTACCAATACGACCACGACGCCGAAGGCGGCATCGCCCTCGACCAGCAATGCCTCCCCGACGCACTTGAAGGCATGGTGTTCTACGAACCGGTGGAGCGGGGGCTGGAAATCAAACTGCGCGAGAAGCTGGCGGCCTTGCGCGAGACGCGTGCGCAGGCGAGGAAGAAGTAGCTGGTTGGGAGGCGCCGAAAGCTTCCCGCAAGCCGTCATTCCGGGGCAGACTGGAGCCCAGCGTCGTTGTGGTTCGGTTTTCGCGACAACCCAAGACTGAAGCCACTGGATTCCGGCCTGCGCCGGAATGACGAAGTTGTGAAGGGCCGTATTCCAAAACGCCAACTGGCCCCCGGTCAGCAGGACAATCAGTTTGGTTATAGTGGCTAACAGCCGCCACCCTTCAGACACTTTATGAATCGACCCGATCCGCTGCCTGCCGCTGTACCCCGAGTCCGCTCCGCCGGACCGCAGGGTACCCAGCTGCTATCCGTGAAGGAACTGCGGGAGTATGCCGAGGCGGTGCCGTCGTTCGACGAGCGGGCCAGTACCCACCAGCCGGTGCTGGAGGGCGTCAGCCAGGGGATCGAAGGGCGACGTTTCGTGTTGCGCTCGGGGCGGCAGACGATCGGCCGGCGCAGCGACAGCAACATCATTCTCGACGACCTCAGCGTCTCGGCCTCGCATGCCTGGATCATCAACCAGCACGGGCACTATGTGGTCATGAACACGCTGTCGACCAACGGTACCTTCGTCAACGAACAGCGGATCCACGAAGCCGTGCTTAAACATGGCGACCGCCTGCGGCTGGGGCAGGTCGAATTCGTCTTCCTGACCCGTGAACCGGATGAAGGCTCGGCGGCGCGGCTCGCGCTGCGCATCGTGGCCGGTATCGTCATGGTCGCGGCGGTAGCCGCGGCGGCCTGGTGGCTGGTCCGATAAGCCTCCCGTGAGCGTCGCGTCCATTCCGCAAACCATCGGCCGATACCGTATCGAAGGCATCCTCGGCGAGGGTGCCATGGCGGTGGTGTATGCCGGTTTCGATCCGGATATCGAACGCCGCGTGGCGATCAAATGCCTGCATCGCGAAGTGGCCGACGACCCCGACTATCGCCGCCGCTTTCTGGTCGAGGCACGCGCCGCCGGTCACCTGACCCATCCGCACATCGTCACCGTCTTCGACGCGGGCGAAACCGATGACGGTCGCCCGTACATCGCGATGGAACGCCTCACGGGCGAAACCCTCGCCAGCCGCGTCGCCACGCATGGCCTGCCACCGCTGCCGACGATCATCGAGCTGACTACCCAGGTGGCGGCCGCGCTCGACTACGCGCATACCCAGGGCGTGATCCATCACGACATCAAGCCCGACAACATCGTGCTGGTCGACGGCTGGCATCACGCCAAGATCAGCGACTTCGGCATTGCCGAACGGCGCGGCAAGCAAGACGGGCATGCAAGCAAACGTATCGGCGGCACGCCAGCCTATATGGCGCCCGAACGCCTGCGCGGCGAAAAGAGCGGTGCGCGCAGCGACCTGTTCTCGCTCGGCGTGGTGTTGCACTGGCTGGTGACCGGCAAGTTGCCGTGGCCCGATCACGAGGACATCAGACAGACCATCGCCGAACGGCAGCAGCCATTGCCGCCGGTGGAACCGCGTGATCCGGCCGCGCCGTCGATGCTGGTGCATATCGTCGGCACCTTGCTGGCACCGACGATCGAAGCGCGCTACCAGCGCGGCGCCGAAGTCGTTGACGACCTGCGCGTCGCGCAACGCGAATACGACCGCTTGCAAGAGCAACCGCTGGTCAATCATTTCGTGTCGCTGCGCCTGCGTTGGGCCGGCGTGCTCGGTGCGATCCTGACGATGGTGCTGATACTTGGTTTGGCGCTGATCTACGGCAAGCAGAATCGTGCCGTCACCGGCCTGGCATTCGACTTCGGCGGTTCGATGGCGCACATGATCGCCAGCGAATCGGCCGAGAATCTGTTGCTCGGCGATCGCGCGGCCACGCGTGCGCTGGTCGAGGACGTAGCGCGCAATCAGCAGATCCATTACCTCGCCATCGCCGACCATGACGGCGACGTCGTTGCCAGCACGCGCGCGAACGAAATCGGCCTTCCGTTGCCGCCGATCAACGGCAAGAAGTACGAATCGCAGGCCAGCGATATTCAGAGCTATCTGAGTCCCGACAAGGGAGCAGGGCAGGATGATGTGCTGCTGTTCGACGTACCTGTGCTCTATCAGGTGAAAACCGTCGGTCAGCTACGCCTTGGCGTCAGCAACGCGCCACTGCACGCAGCTCAAAAGACCACGCTCGGTGTGATTCTTACCGTGTTGTTGGTGACCTTGACGGTGGTCATGGGCGCGGCGTATTGGCTGTTCCGTCGGCCGTTGATTCTGCTTGGCCTGGTGAGCGATGCGCTGCTGCGCGTGGCGCGTGGCGATTTTGGTTATCGCATTCGTCTGGTTCGCGGTGACGAGCTGGGTCGGTTGTTCGTGTCGTTCAATCTGATGAATACGTCGCTGCAGAATCGCCGGCGGCTAGGCATCCGGCCTGCGCGGCGTGTGCCGGCGGAAAGTGCGACACAGCCGACGCGTATTTTGCCGGTCTCTGAAAAAGACGACGCTGGTTAGTATTCCGCGAGCACCCAGCCCCCTCACCCCAACCCTCTCCGCCGGCATAGCCAGGGGAGAGGGGGCCGAATGAGGCAAGCGTTCAAAGTTGCGAGCTTTTGCTCCCTCTCCCCTGGCTCTGCCGGGGGAGAGGGCTGGGGTGAGGGGGGCTCTAAGCCCTCACCCCCTCAAAGCTGCTTAAGCCGATGCTTCAACTCCAACGCCCGCGTCCGATAAACCGTAGCCGCCTCATACCCCGGATCGATCGCCAGTACGTGATCCCATAACGCAATCGCCTGATCCAGCTTCTGATCGCGATACAGCACAATGGCGCGCTGGTGGTAGTTGTTCAGCACTTGGGTACGCAACCCCGCCGCATCGTTGTTGGTCGGCTTCAACGTCGGGTCGAGCGACAACGCCTGGTCATACCGCGACACTGCATCGTCGCGATGCCCCTGGCCGAGCAACGCAAGACTCTCGTCCTGCAAACGTTTGGCCTGGACAGCCGGCGGCACATGGCTCACGGCTTTATCAGGCGCATTTTTGGCCGAAGCAGGCACGTGCAGCACTTGTCCCGCGCGCAGCATCGAAGGATTGGTGGAATTGTTGTAACGCGCGAGTATCAGAAACTGACTGCCGTCACCGAGAAAGCGCGCCGCCAGCGTGCTGTACGAATCGCCCGATTGCACGGTGTAGTTGCGTGACGGCGCCCCCAGCGTCTGCTGCGGGTCGACCGTCAGCTGGCGCATCAGATTCTGCGCCAGCCGATCGTCCGGGTGCTGTTTCAGATAATGCTTCAGCGATTTCTCGCCGTCCTCGTAGCGCCCCACTTGCAACTGGCTTTTGATGATCGCGTTGATCGGCATGTCCGGGGCATCATCCGTCTCGGCCGGCGGTGGCGCCGGCGGTGCGACAGTGGCTTCCTGGTGGGGTGGCGTGCTTACCACCTTGGGCTTGCTGTGCATCTGCGAGCAGCCGGACACGGCAAGCGTGGCCATCAGCCACCCCGTCGCCAGTACGCGCTTCGATAACCCCTGAGTTGATGCCATACGCAGTATCGGTTCCAAAATGAGTCTAAGCCGCCACATCGTCGCGACGCGCGGATACGGCACCCGTCAACGTCGATCCCATCCAAACCCTCAGTCGCCGTATCCATCCGGTATCGGCAACACGAGCCACAACTAGAGATGCATTGTCGGCATGTTCGCCGCCACGGCTGACCACCAGGGCCAGCGCCTGTTGCAACGCCGCCTGCTGATCGCGAGCGCAGCCCAGCTCCGCCAGCTCACGGGTCGAAAGATGCTCCCAGACCCCATCGCTGCACAGCACGAACGCCTGGCCTGGACGCAGCGTGGCCAGGCCATGGTCGACGACCGGTGCATCCACGCCACCCAGGCCGCGCAACAGCTTGTGCTGATCCGGGTCGCTGGCGAGTTCGGCTTCGGAGATGTCGCCGCGCTGCCGTTTCAGCTGCGCCACGCTATGGTCCTGGGTCTGTTCCAGGCAACGCCGCCCCTGAAAGCGATAGAGCCGGCTGTCGCCGACATGCGCCCAGCAGGCACGGTTGCCCTGGATCAACAACGCCACCGCGGTCGAATGCGGCTCGCCGCTGGCAAGCGTGTCGCGCAGGCGGCGCAATTGGGTATGCGCTTCCTGGCACAGCGTTTCCAGAAACAACGAGCCCGGCTGTTCGCGCCAGCTGCCTTGTTCCCACATCTGCCGCGCCACGCCGACCACCGTCTGTGCCGCCAGCTCGCCGGCGCCATCGCCGCCCATGCCATCGGCCAGCACCAGCAGGCGCGCATCCACGTCAGGTGCATGCAGGCAAACCAGTTCGTCCTGTTGCGTCGCGCGCCCACCGCGCACCCGCCCGGCAACGACCAGCGGCGACACGCAAAGATCGACTTGCTCGTCCAGCATTCGGCAGCCCCCCCGATGCACCCGTCGCGAGTATAGCGACGGGCGAGGGCGCTTTAGTGCCCCAGTTCGCTTACCGCCTTACCCAAGGCTTCGAATAGCGCCGTGCGCTCGACTTCCGGTGCCCGGGACCCGGTCAGAAACCCCGCCACGATCACCACGTGGCCGTTCGGCCAGCGTGCGATGCCGATGTCGTTGAAGGCCGGCGTCATGCCGTCGAACGTATCGGAGGTGCCGCCCTTGTGCGCAAACGTCACGCCCTTAGGCAAACCCGTTTCAAGGCGTTGCGGCTGCGCATGCGTCATCAAAGACAACAGGTACTGCGTCGACGCTTTCGATAGCAACTGGTTGAGCCAAAGCTTATGCAGAAAATCCACCGCACCGGCAGGTGTGCTGGTATCACGTGGGTCTGTCATATAAACGGCGATACCGCGTTGCGCACGCAGATCTGCCGCTACATCGTTGTGGATATCGCCTTCGCCTCGATCGCTTCGAATGCCGGCGATACCGTGCGCACGCAGAAAAGCCGTCAGGCTGGCCGGGCCGCCGATCAGACGCAGCAGGGCATCTGCTGCGGTGTTATCACTTTCATTGACGGTGGCCGCCAGCAACTCGCGCAAGGTCATCGTCGTGCTGTCGCCCCGAAAGTGATCCGCGATCGGGCTGCGTCCATGACGCAGATCGGCACGGGTCAGCGTGATCTTTTGCGTCAGCGAAAGCTCGCCGTGCTCGACCCTCGCCAACACCGCCGCACCGAGTGGTGCCTTGAACACACTCATCATCGGATAGCCGCGATCGGCATTGACCTGCCACGACTTGCCGCTTTGCACATCGAGCACCGCGATACCGAAAGCGGCGGGGCGCGCCCGTTGCGCGATTCCATCGAGCCGCGCCTGCATGGCATCGGTGGCGACAACGGGCCATGCAAGAACAGCCAGGGCGAAAGCGATAGTGCAGCGCGTCAAAGGATTCATCATGTTCTCCGCGGCTAGAGCCGATGCACTGTCGCGGACAAAAAGGGCGCCGGGAAGGCAGCCTTGAGGCAATCGACCTTCTGTCCGGTTGCGTCGGAGGCATGTCGCTTCTAGATTGCAGCCACCATCGATGAGAACCGGGGAGGGCTGATCATGCGCGTACTTGTTGCAGGGATTATTGGCGGCATCGTGATTTTCATCTGGGGCGCGCTGGCGCACACGATACTGGGGCTGGGCATGGTCGGCATCCATCAGCCCGTCAACGAAGACGCCACGCTGAACGGCCTGCGCCCCGGCCTGGGCCAGCAAGCCGGCATCTACATGGTGCCGTCGCTCGCTCCGGACAAAATGTCCGACAAAGGCGCGTTGCAGCTCTACACGCAAAAAGTGCAGAACGCGCCCTATGCCTTCATCGTGTATATGCCCCAAGCCGACAACATGACCCAGATGGGGCCGCAGTTGGGGCGTCAATGGGCATCGGACACGCTGGCGGCCTTGGCGTTGGCCTTCGTGATGGGGCTGGCTGCTTTCACCTTCGGCCGGCGCATAAGCATTGCCATCGCAGCGGCGATCTTCAGCTGGCTATGCACGATGGTGCCGTACTGGAACTGGTACCGCTTCCCACTCGACTTCACCTTGGCGGCCTTGGTCGAGCAATTGGTGGGATGGATATTGGCAGGCGCGGCAATGGCCTGGTGGCTAGGCCGCCGAGCACGCTAAAAAAGCTCCCTCTCCCCTGGCTTCGCCGGGGGAGAGGGTTGGGGTGAGGGGGCCGGGTGCTCGCGGGAAGCCCTCCAACGAGCCTTACTAAAAGCTACACAAAAGCAGGCGCCCCAAACCACATCGTCAGCGCCTCAACGAGCCCTTGCGCGAATCCCTCACCAACCCAAGCCACATACCCATCCGGCCGAATCAACACCGCAACAGGCGCCGTCACGACGCCAAGCACCGGCAGCTCCCACACCCCGTCATAACGCGCATCGACCAACCGAACCCGATCCGCCCACGGCGCAATATCAAAACCACCCGGCTCGCCAAAATTAAGCAACACCGGCCGCGCAGCATGTAGCAGCGCAAAAACACGCATCGGCCCATCGGCATCAACGACATCGAGATCAGGCATACGCCGCCCAAGTAACGGATGCCCTTCGCCAAGGTCGTAGCGAATATCCAGCCCGGTCAGCACCCCAGCAAATCGCTTGCGCGGCTCGTCCATACCAAGCAGCTCCGCCATCATGTCGCGCACCGCAGTCGTCCGCTCATCCGGACGACGAAGCCCAATCGCGGCCATCGTAAGTTGCAGCACACGCGCAGCCACTGGATGGCGCTCGGCGTAATAGGTATCGAGCAGGCTTTCCGGCGATATCCGCTTGACCACCTGCGCCAGCTTCCACCCCAGATTCACTGCGTCCTGCACGCCGGTCTGCAAACCTTGCCCACCGTCAGGGGCATGCACGTGCGCAGCATCGCCGGCCAATAGCACCCGTCCATTGCGGTAAGTCGCAGCTTGCCGGGTCACATCGGTAAACCGTGATATCCAGGTGGGACTGTGCACCCCATAGTCGGTCCCGCACGCAGCGATAAGCGCCTCGCTCAGATCGTCCAAAGTGGGTTCGGTAGTAGCACCAACCTGCGCCTCGGTCAGCATGACCCGCACCGGCCCTTCGTCTTTGAAGATCACCTCGCCATCGCGAATCTCGTACTCCACCCGGCCGAAGGAATGGACGCCAAGCGCCGTGCGATGAATGCCCATGGGCGGCAGCTCGGTCATCTCGACATCGGCAATCAGGCTGCTGATGGTTGGATCCCATCCAGGGAATTCGATACCGGCCGCCTTGCGGATCAAGCTGCGTCCACCATCGCACCCGACGAGATACTCCGCCCGCAGCGATTGGCTATCGGACAGCGCAACGTCGATACCGAACTCATCCTGCGCGAAACCAGTCACCTCACTGCCGTAGTAAATCGGCACTCCCAGTTCACGGACCCACCCGGCCAGAATCCGCTCGATATGGTTCTGCCACAGCCCAAGGCTGTAGTTGTGGCGGGTGGGGAAATCGCTGATGTCCAGGGTGACCCGGGCAAACCCCACGATTTGCACCATCTGTCCCTCCGACAGAAACCGATCCGCGATACCCCGTTGATCGAACACCTCGACAGTGCGCGCGTGAAAGCCGCCCGCACGTGAGCCGGGCAGGGCCTGACTAGCGCGCCGCTCGACAATCGCGACATCGACCCCCGCCAAGGCCAGCTCCCCAGCCAACATCAGCCCCGCCGGCCCGCCTCCCGCGATCACCACGGCATGCGCCCTCATAGCCACGCCCCAACTGCCAGCACCCACACGGCGGATTCCTTGGAACCGAACACACACAACCAGGCCGCAAACACGACCACGGACTCAACACTCCACCGCGGCCTATACACCGATAACAGCAAGCTCATATCGCCACTCCCATCACGAAGGGTCACCCCAAGGAGCCTCGAACAACCCCAACCCCTCACCGTCGTCCCAGCGAAGGCCGGGACCCAGCGCCTTCCACACGCCGCAGCCCAAGGCACTGGATCCCGGCCTTCGCCGGGATGACGAGTAAGGAGAGGTTTCCGAAGCCCATTGAGGCCGGCGATTGAGCACCACCACAGGGGACTTGCCGCAAGCCCCCCATCCTTTAAGATATTGAAACGGGAAGCGGCAGTTTCCCGCGCCGCCCGGTCGTCCGGCGCCCCCTCTTACTCCTCACTCCTCTCCACTCACTCCTCTCCTCTCCTCTCCTCTCCTCTCCTCTCCTCTCCACTCACTCCCCGCCATTTGCGGCATCCCCACCCCCCAGCGATAATTCCCCGTTCAAGCCATCACGGGACGAGATCATGCTGGACCCCGCTCTACTGCGTACGCGCCTGGCCGAAACCGCCGCGCGCCTCAAGGACACCCGCGGTTACGCCCTGGACGTCTCCGCCATCGAAGCGCTGGAGAGCGAGCGCAAGCACTTGTCCACCGAAACGCAGGAGCTGCAGAACCTGCGCAACACTCGTTCCAAGGCGATCGGCCAGGCCAAGGCCAAGGGCGAAGACGTCGCGCCGCTGATGGCCGAGGTCGCCGGCATCGGCGACAAGCTCAAAGCCAACGAAACCGCACTGGCCGACGTGCAGGCCAAGCTTGCCGCCATCACGCTGGGCGTACCCAACATCCCGCACGAATCCGTCCCGGTCGGCAAGGACGAAAACGACAACTTCGAAGTCATCCGCTGGGGCACACCGCGTAACTTCGACTTCGACGTGAAAGACCACGTCGTGCTCGGCGAACGTCACGGCTGGCTCGACGGCGAAGCCGGCGCCAAGCTTTCCGGCGCACGCTTCACCGTGCTGCGCGGCCAGCTCGCGCATCTGCATCGCGCACTCGCGCAGTTCATGATCGACCTGCACACCGGCGAGCACGGCTACCTCGAATGCAACGTGCCGGTGATCGTCAACGAGCACGCGCTGCACGGCACCGGCCAGCTGCCGAAGTTCGAAGAAGACCTGTTCTCCACCCAGGTTGGCGAATCGAAGCGTTACCTGATTCCCACCGCCGAAGTCTCGCTGACCAACCTGGTCGCCGACAGCATCGTCGACGCCGACACGCTGCCGCTGCGCATGACGGCGTATTCGCTGTGCTTCCGCGCCGAAGCCGGCAGCTACGGCCGCGACGTGCGCGGCATGATCCGCCAGCACCAGTTCGAGAAAGTCGAAATGGTGCAGATCGCCCGTGCAGGCGACTCCTACGCGCAGCTCGAAGAAATGGTCGGCCACGCCGAAAAAGTGCTGCAAGCCCTTGGCCTGCCGTACCGCAAGCAGCTGTTGTGCACGGGCGACATGGGCTTCTCCGCCGCCAAGACCTACGACCTGGAAGTATGGCTACCCAGCCAGAACACCTACCGCGAAATCTCCAGCTGCTCCAACTGCGAAGACTTCCAGGCGCGGCGCATGCAGGCACGCGTCCGCAACCCGGAAACCAACAAGCCCGAACTCGTCCACACCTTGAACGGCTCCGGTCTCGCGGTGGGTCGTACGCTGATCGCGGTCATGGAGAACTACCAGAACGCCGACGGCTCCATCACCGTCCCCGAAGCACTGCGCCCATACATGCGCAACCTCGACACCATCGCCTGAAGGCAAACGAATGAGCGGGCAGGGCAACTGGAACAAAGTCGAATGGACCGCCAGCTACTTTCTGCTGGCGGTTCTCTTTACCGTGCTTATCATTCGGCTGGGATTTGCCAGCGTCTGGATCCTGCCCACGCTTGATCTGGTGCTGAGCTGGATCGCCTTCGTCGCGGTAACGGCGGCGTTCTGGTTCGGCCGAAAAAGCCGACCGGTGCGCCTATGGGTGATCGGCTATGGCGCCGCTACCCAGCTGATCCCTATGGTCATCCGCGAGCCCGTACTTCTGTTGCCGATCGTAGGCGCGGCCATCCCGGTAGGGATTATCGTGTGGGCACTGGTGGCGCTGTCGAAGAAAGGACAGGCAAGGCCATCCACCGGCCATTCCTGATCCCCAACGGCCGGCGAACCAGAAACCTCTAGAAACTCCTCCTACTCGTCATTCCGGCGAAAGCCGGAATCCATTCCTCAGCAGGGACGCTTGCCACATACCGCCCTGACAGGCGAGCACTGAAAAAGCTCCTCCTGTCGGGAAAAGGGACAGGCAATGCTAACCACCGGCCAATCCTGATCAGGGAAACCCTGGAAGTCCACCGCTGACAATTCACACCCCCGGATAACCCACCCTCCATCACCACCTCACCGTCGCCCGGCGAACGCCGGGGCCCAGTGCCTTTACACGACAGGGCGCAACTCATGGTCCCCGTCATCCTTCGGAATAACCCTTCGGAGAGAGTTCTAAAGGTCCAAGCCCCAACATGGAAATCCAAACTCTCCTCCCGCCATCCTGGCAACAACTGGCCTCACTTATCGAAGCCAGCAGAGCAGAGGGATTCCGATTCTTGGTAAGGCTCAAAGAGGAATACCTCACCGGCCAAAAATGCTTCAACGGCCCAGGCGAAACATTGCTAGGCGCCTACCATCAAGGCCAACTCCTAGGCATCTGCGGCCTAACCCAAGACCCCTACAACAACGACCCCCAAATCGGCCGCATCCGACACCTCTACATCCACCCAAGCACTCGCGGCCACGGCATAGGCACCCAACTAGTCAAAGCCATCGAACAGCAAGCAGCCAGCACATTCATTTCACTGGTCCTACGCACCGACACCGAAGCCGCCTCCCAGTTCTACCTAGCCCTCGGCTACGCCCCCACACCAGAATCAACAACAGCCACCCACCGCAAGCCCATAGCCCACAACATGCCTCCCCAAGGGTAGGGCAAGCCATCTATTCCTGTTAGAATTCCGCCCTCGCGCAAAGCGAACAATTCAATGGAGAGATGGCCGAGCGGTTTAAGGCAGCAGTCTTGAAAACTGCCGTAGGTGTAAGCCTACCGTGGGTTCGAATCCCACTCTCTCCGCCAGTAATACAAGGGCTCCCGACCGGGAGCCCTTTGCATTTTTAGACAGGAACATGCACCCGTCTTCACAGAGCCGTTCATATAGATATGCCCGCTGCCAGTACTGAAGTTTGTTCTGGCATAGACCTTGCCTAAAACTTAAGTCGTTCGGGCTCAACGATTTCTAAAGAATGAGGTGACGAGGTCATATGCTTCGCTATCTCGCTTATTTACCTGAAGATATTGCAAAGAGATTTGGGAGTTGCTCGGATAAGGCATTGCCTGGCGTTACCCGAAGCATTACCTCCAGGTAATTTTGTGACCAAAAGTGGCAGTTTTGTATCCGAGTATCACTGCGTCGCAGCAAATTTGAAAATGCTGACGATGTCACTAATGGTGAGTGAGTTAACTAGGATCGTGTCAAAGGGGAGTGACATGAAACATGATCGACTTGGCGAGGCGTCGGTATCAGCGATGACATATCGTGCACGGAAAGACAGAAGCACAGATGAGCTGATAGGCATATGCCGAGGAATTCTTGCTGACGGTGAAATAAATCTGGCCGAGACCAACTTCCTTATGGGTTGGCTCCGTGATCACCAGGGCTTCCGTGACAACTTTCCATTCAATGTACTTTATGAGCGTGTCGAAGAATCTCTTGTTGATGGTGTGCTTGATCTGAATGAGCAAAGAGAGCTCCTTGAGGTACTTCACTCCGTCGTTGGCGGGGAGATACGGGGCGGCGACGTCAGCAGCCTCTCGACTTGGGTGCCTTTCACTAAGCCGCAGCCAGATATTCATTTCCCTGGAAATGATTTCGTACTGACTGGACGCTTCGTCTACGGTGAACGCTTCAAGGTTGAAGCATTGATAAGCCATGAAGGTGGCTATGTTCGCAACAATCTGACACTGGATACGGCCTACTTAGTTGTCGGGACCGTCGGATCTAGAGATTGGAAGCACTCCTCATTTGGCACAAAAATAGATCGTGCCTTGCAAATGAGGGATGAGAAAAATATTTCGATAAGCATCGTATCGGAAGAACACATGTTGGATTTCGTTTCTGGTATTTAAATGTTTAGGTTTTTACCAAAGTGTCTAACGAGTGTCCTACGCGGTGCCAGCCGGGCAGCGATGATCGGCATTGAATAGAACTTTCATAGAAGCGAAACTCTAAGAGAGAGGGTTAAAGAACATGCTGTATCCGTTATTTGACAAGAACTGTGCTTTGGTCGGTTGGATTGCCCCTCGCGAGCACATTTTCGATACCAACATGGACTGGGTTGCTTATGTTGTGGCGGGTAACGCTTGGTCGGCAGAATCAGGCGATTGGCTCGGCGCCGTGGCTGGCTTGCTGTGTCGGGATCACAGCGGGAAGCCGGTCGCGTGGAACCCAGCTGAAGGTGTTACTGGCACGTCGCGACCGGCTTCTCCCGCACGAGCCGCCCGGTCGGCCCGGCCCGCTCGTCCGGCGAAGCCAGCCATTCCAGCCCGGCCGGCGAAGCCTGCAACCCCAGCCGGAGGATGGTCAACGCTTTCATTCTTCGCTTGGTTGGACCAGTGAAGACTGAACGCAAGGGGGCTAAAGGGGAGAGTGGATATAAAAAGGTGAGGTTGGGGCTGTTTAGCGAGTTGCTATATCTCTGACCCCTAGCACTGTTGAGTTAAAGAACGACTCGCAAATCGAGGGTGCGGTAGTGCAGGCCAGGAAGAATTTGGCCCAATAGATCGCCGTGGCAAGCGGCATGGAGTATCGCGTCCTCAAGTCAACAGATGTGGATAAACGACACTTTCGAGTGCTTCTTTAGCCGGCACTTCGAAGCACTAAGCCGAAATGTTCCAAAGACCATTTATCCTACGAGAGTAGAGTATGTCGCTAGCGTTGCCTGGATCAACTTGGAAGAAATGGGACTTGCATGTCCACACGCCTGATTCCTTTTATCACAACTATCCAGGGACCTACGAAGAGGCCTGGGATGCCTTTCTGAAAGATATCGAGAATCTTCCGGAGGTATTCAAAGTCATAGGTATCAATGACTACGTGCTTGTCGATGGCTATGCGAAAGTGTTGAAAGCGAAATTGGAGCAGGGAAGGCTCAAGAACATTGATTTGATCCTGCCGGTGGTCGAACTTCGGCTGGATAAATTCGGAGGCGTAGTGCAGGGCGGCAAGAGCGGCAACGCCCCTTCTAGTTGGAGCAGGATCAATATTCACGTCATTTTCGATCAGGTTGATCCGGAGTTCATCCGTCAGCAATTCATTTCTGCAATTGCCCCAAGTTATCGTCTACTTCCGGGATCGAGCGGCGAAGGTCAATGGAATTCGGTTATCTGCAGGCAGAGCATCGAAGCACTGGGTAAAGCCATCATCGAGTCGGTCCCTGCGGATAAGCGTGGAGCATATGGAAGCCCACTCATTGAGGGTTTCAACAACCTCAATGTGAGCTCGGACGGCTTGCGCAAGGCTCTGGAGAACGATGCTCTCAAAGGTAAGTTCATCGTCGCGGTTGGTAAGACGGAGTGGGAGAACCTCAAATGGGATGACCACTCGATCGCGGAGAAGAAAACGCTCATCAATAGTGCTGATCTTGTCTTCACCGCCGCCGAATCGCCGGAGGACCACGCCAAAGCTAAGGTCAAGCTACGCGAGGCTAGCGTCAACGCGAATCTGCTTGACTGCTCCGATGCCCATTGGTTAAGCGCATCACCTGACAAAGACCGTATCGGCAACTGCTTCACCTGGATCAAGGCGGATAGCACTTTCGAAGGCCTTTTGCAGGCTATTGAGGAGTTTGAAGACCGCGTATTCGTTGGCGACAATCCGCCCAAACGTCAGCATGTTGAGCTCAACCGAACCAAATTTATCCGCTCGGTCAAAGTCGCCAAGAAGGAAGATTCGAAACTAGCGGAGGCCTGGTTCGATACAGAGCTTCCACTCAATCCGGATCTGGTGGCGATCATCGGGAATAAGGGAAGTGGCAAGAGTGCGCTCGCTGACATCATTGCCTTGGCCGGCGACACCAAGAATCGTAGCTTTTCTTTCTTGAATACTGCACGTTTCCGGGATCCTCGTGCGAAGTTTGCACAGCATTTCGTGGGGACCCTGGCTTGGCGTGACGGCTCGGAGGCTCCACGGGAACTGGACAAGGACCCTGAGCCTAGCAGCGTGGAGCGAGTGAAGTATCTACCGCAGAGCTACCTTGAGACGCTATGCAATGAACTGGGGGCGGGTGGATCAGCAACCTTCGATGCTGAGCTGCGTAAGATCATTTACTCTCACGTGCCCGCCGAGGACCAACTCGGTCAGGCGTCAATGGATGCACTGCTGAAATTCAAAGTGGCCGAGATCAATAAGGCCATGGAAACGCTGCGCGTTAGAATCTCCGATATCAACGCCGAGATCGTTGATGCTGACTCCCGGCTCTTCCCAGAGTTCAAGAGGAGTTTGGATGAACGACTATTGACGAAAAGGGCAGAACTCGCGGCTCTCGTGGAGTCTATGCCCAAGCATGTCGAGGACCCGAACGCTTCACCTGAAGCCCTGGAAGAGTCCAAGCAGGCAGCTGCCAAGATCGAAGGCCTCGAGCAGCAACTTCAGGCTGTCCGCGAGGAGGAGGCGAACCTTCGAGAGTCGAAGTCCATTGCGGCAAAGAGGCAGGCGGTCGCGCGCCGCATCGCTCAGGGCTTGGCGAACCAGAAGAAGCAAAATGACGCATTCGAAGGCGAGTTGAAGCAGCTATTGGGTGAACTTGGTGTCGAGATTCTAGTTAAGGCGCTGTTCGAGGTTCGGATTGATGCCAAGCCCGTCGACGAGCTTGCCTCGGCGATGCAGACTGAGATCGACATTATCGACGGAAAGCTTCAAAGCGCAGAGTTAGGCAGCCTCTTGAAGAGGCGCGAGGAAATATCCGCCTCTATTGCTGAAGTCAAGAGCAAACTCGGTGAGCGCCAGCGCCTCTTCGTGCTCTACAAGGAGGAGCTAGCCAAGTGGGAAAAGGCGAAGGCCGGCATCATGGGGCCGGTCGAGAAGCAGGGAACCATCGCCAGATTAGAATCTGAGATTGAATTGCTTGTCGCGCTTCCCGATCAGCTGCGAGTGCTCAAGGTACAACGAGCTGAACTCTCTAAGGAGGTCTACGGGCTGATCCGAAGCATGGTCGATGAATTTCAGAGGCTCTACCTACCTGTCCAGGCGTTTGTTAAGTCGGCGGGCCAGATGGACATGAATCTTCCACTGGAATTTCATGTCCGTATTGAGGAGGCGGGCTTCCTGGACCAGTTCCTTGGAAAGCTCAATCGACAAGTTCGGGGAACGTTTTCAGGCGTCGACGAGAGCAACCAGTTGCTTCGTCGGCTGCTGCAGGAGGCCAGTTTCTCAGAGGCTGCAGATGCTCTCGCGTTCGCCGAGAAGATCGATAATGCGACGCGGTCTGATCAACGTGAAGGACAGGATGGTAAGGAAACACGCTTGGCGGATCAGCTTCGCAAAGGCGTAGAGGCGACCGAAGTCCTTAATTACATCTTCGGCCTCGAATATCTCTCTCCTCGTTACTCGCTGACCTACGATGGCCAAGACATCGGACAGCTTTCGCCCGGCGAACGTGGACTCTTGCTACTGGTTTTCTACCTCTTGGTAGACAAAGACGATATCCCGATAGTGATCGACCAGCCGGAGGAAAACCTGGACAACCAGACCATCTTTAAAATCCTTGTCAAGTGCATTAAGAAGGCGAAGGAGCGGCGCCAGATTATCATGGTTACGCATAATCCGAACTTGGCCGTCGTGTGCGACGCTGAGCAGATTATCTTTGCTTACTGCGACAAGCAGCAGAGACGTTTTGAATACAAATCCGGGGCTATCGAACATCCGGAGATCAAGGCTGCGGTGGTGGATATTCTGGAAGGTACCGAGCCGGCGTTCAAGAACAGACAATCAAAATACCGGTTGTCTCGATAGCGGGTCTTTGTTGTCGATGGCACTGTTTGTGATGCGGCTAGAGAATCAAAGGGGTCAGGTTGGAGTTACCAGGATTTAGTGGACACCTGATCGTCGTCGCCGATGCGCGGCCTCGAACTCATTCGGACTGACGCCACCTAGGTAACTGTGGCGGCGAATCGGGTTGTAGAACTGATCAATGTA
>Ga0105239_10000935_pt1 | contig 41237 bp, 34 predicted proteins | sample KBSC44metaG_FD_92761 | JGI IMG/M metagenome (GOLD analysis project Ga0105239, IMG submission 92761) | Corn rhizosphere microbial communities from Kellogg Biological Station, Michigan, USA - KBS C4-4 metaG | ecosystem: Host-associated > Plants > Roots > Rhizosphere > Soil | place: Michigan, USA...
CGCGCGAAACAAAGAAGCCGTTGTGGCCGGGCGCATAGGCATTGCCGGCCGGCGCGCCGGAGAAGACCGGGTTTTGCGATTTGGTCCAGTCGGCGGGGTTGAGCGGATCGCCGCCGGGTTTTAGCGTGAGCAACCCGAGACAGTAGGCGTCCGTCCAACAGCCGCTGGCGGAATAGGTGAGGAACAGTTGGCCCTGCGGGTTGACGAGTGCTTCGGGTCCTTCATTGATGGAGGGAAGGTTGCCGCCGGCACCCTGGCGTTCCCACGCGAGGGTCGGGCGGGAGAGCAGTACCCGCTGTCCTTTTAGGGTGAGCGGATCGGCCAGCTCCGCGATGTAGATATCCTGTTCAATGTTGACGGTGTCGGGCCAGCCCGACCAGATGAGATATCGTTTGCCGTTGTAGTCGAAGGCGGAGGCGTCGATGGCCCAGCGGTCGGCCGTGGTGTCGGCGACCTTTCCCTTGAACACCCAGTTGAGGGTGGTGGGATCGGCATTGTCGTTCTCTACCGCGTAGATGCGATGGTGGAAGTTGTCGCCGTCGTCGGCGGCGAAATACATGAACCATTTGCCGTCGAAGAAATGCAGCTCGGGCGCCCAGATCTCCTTGCTATAGGGGCCGGTGGCGGGCGGCGTCCAGATAGTGACCGGCCGGGCATTGTTGAGAGCGGACATTTTGCCTGTCGGCCAGATGGCGAGGTGATCGCCGGTGGTGTTGGTGTAATAATAGGTGGTGTCCCTTTGGATGACCCAGGGATCGGGACCGCTGTTGAGAAGGGGGTTGGTGAAAGTTGTGTCAATAGGGGGCGGCGCCGGATTGCCGCCCCCGTGGGTGCTGCCCTTGCCGCAGGCAAGGGTGAATAGGATTAAAAAAAATTTTCGCATCAGTAACCGGGATTTTGTTTGAGATTGGGATTGACGTCGAGATCGAACTGGGGTATCGGGAAGAATTCGTCACGGCCGGTCTTGAAGTAGGCGAAGCCGGCATCACGGGCGGCGAGACCGGTGCCGAGATCACCCCAACGGGCCAGATCTTCCCAGCGATGGCCTTCACCGCTCAGTTCGGTGATGCGTTCATGCTTCAGCTGGTTGAGGAAGTCCTGTTGGCTGAGGCCCGGCTTTGCGGTGCTGAGTGGCGCCAGCCCGGCGCGAACCCGCACCTGGTCGACATAGGGATACGCCAGCGCGGTCTGACCCTGTGCATTGAGGGCTTCGGCGTAGAGCAGCAGGACATCGGCATAGCGGATATAGCGATAGTTGTTCCCCGAGTGAAAGACCTCGCCGGTCATCAGCGAATCGTCGAGCTGCTTGCGGAAACACACTTCGTTCACATTGCTATGGGGGATGTCTGGCCCCGCCAGCCCCAGCTGGTTCCAGGGTTTTCCGTAGGCCAGGGTAAAGGCCGGACCCCGTTCGTCAGTGGAGTCATAAAGAAAGGTGGCCGGCAGCCGGGGATCGCGGTGACCATCTGCCGTTGGTTCCTTCAGGAATTCCCAGACGACCCAGCGCCGTGCCTGTCCATCGGTAAAGCCTACGGGCGAGGGCGCGAAGAAGGGTGGGATGGAGGTCCCGTAGTTGAGATTATCCGAGGTTCCGGGTTGCGTATCGTCGTCGTGGGTATCGTTGGGGTTCACCTTGTTCTGCCATTCGAACACGGATTCGCTGTTGTTCTCGGATGTTTCGATAAAGTTCGAGCGATAGTTCGGCACCAGCGAATAAAGGGATTTGCCGGGGCCGGTCACGAGCCAATCGAAGGCCGTCTGGGCCTGTTGCCATTTGCGTTGCTGCATATAACATTTGCCGAGCAGTGCATAGGCTGCGCCTTTTGTGGCCCGGCCGACATCGGCGGCGTCATAGCTGGCGGGCAGGGCGGCGGCGGCGTCGGTGAGATCCTGTTCGGCCTGGGCGAAGACGCTGTCCTGCGACTTTGTAGCCGGGTATTCGCCGGGTTTGGGTTCATGGAGCTGGATGGCGACATTGCCGAAGGTGGTGGCGAGGTTGAAGTAGAAGAACCCGCGCATGAACTTTGCTTCGCCGATGAGCTGGGTCTTGAGACTGGCATCCATTGGAATGGCCGGGACGTTGTCGATGACCTGGTTGCAGCGATTGATGCCAATGTAGTCATCCTGGTAGACGGTAGTGATCTGCCAGTCGTTATAGTCGGTGATATTGAAGACGTCGTAGACGTTGACGATGTCCGAATTGGGGCTGGTGCTATAGCCTTCGTCGGAGTGGATCATCGTAAAGAAGTAGAGATTCCGGGCCAGGCCGACGCGGTGGTAGGTGCTGTAGATGGCGGCTACGCCTTGTTGGGCGTCGGTGGATGTTTTCCAGAAGCTGGCCGCGGTGGCATGATCCGGGTCGGTGAGGGTGAGGTCCTTCTTACAGCCGGTTACTGCGGCGATGAGGATCGATATGGCGAGTAGTTGTTTCATTTTTTTTGATTTAATGTAAGGGGCCGGACTCCGTCCGGCCGGGCTGGATTAAAAATCAAATTGCAAACCGGCGGAGAGCACGCGGCTGGGGGGCCAGTTACCCGTATCGAAGCCCCGGGCGATGATCGAGTTGCCCATCACATCGGGGTCCAGCCCTTTGTACCCCGTGAGGGTGATAAGGTTCTGGCCGCTGATGTAGACGCGGGCATTGTTGATCCCGGCGGCGGCCAGCGTCTTTTTGGGCAGCTGGTAGCCGAGCTCGATGTTACGGATGCGGACATAGCTGCCGTTCTCGAGCCAGCGGGAGGTTTGCGCCATATTGTTGATCGATACGGTCGGGTCGCCCGGATTGTCCACGGCGAGGCGGGGATCGCTGCCGTTGGGGTTGCTGGCCGACCAGGGGTTGATGGCTTTGCGGAAATTGGTCAGCTGATAGCCGTCGAGGACGTGGCGGACATCGTCATATATTTTGTAGCCGAAGATGCCAACCACCTGGATATTGAGGGTGAAGCCATGGTACGAAGCGTTGAACTGGGCGCCGGCCTGCAGGGAAGGCCAGGGGGAGCCACAGTACTGGCGATCTTTATTATCGATGACGCCGTCGCCGTTCTCGTCGATGTATTTGACGTCGCCGGGTTTGGCGTTCGGTTGGATCACCTGGCCGGCTTTATTCTTGTAGTTGTTGATCTCGTCCTGGCTTTTGAAGATGCCGGCTTGTTTGATCATGTACCATTGGCCGATGGAGTGGCCTACCTGGGCGCGGATGAAGTTCGTGGCCTCGAGATAATCCACCTTTGTGCCGGTGGCGTCCACCCCCTGGTTGCCAACGGACAATACTTTATTGTTGATCGTCGTCAGGTTACCCGAGACATCCCATTTGAAGTCCCGCTGGCGGGAGCTGCGATACGTTACCGCCAACTCGATGCCCTTGTTCCGGATCGAGGCCGCGTTGGTGACCGTTTGTTGGCCGGTCACCTGTACAGTACCGAGATACATCGGTTGAGGCAGTGCGACGAGAACGCCATTCGAGGTGGAGGTGTAGACATCGGCGGTAATGCTGAGGCGATTGCCCAGGATGTTGGCGTCGAAGCCGGCATTTTCTTCCTTGCGTTCTTCCCAATGGATGTCGGGGTTGGAGAGGGCCGCCTGGTATTGGCCGACCACTACGGTCTGGTTGACGCCGTAGATGGCCCGGGGGCTGTTGTTGAGCACCGACAGATAGGGGAAGGAGCCGTAGGCGTCGAGGCTGCTGCTGATCCCCAGCTTGCCCCAGCTGCCGCGGACCTTCAGCTCGTCGATCCAATCGACATGGAAGAACTTCTCACGGCTGATCCGCCAGCCCGCCGCAACGGAGGGGAAGTAGCCCGTACGATGACTGGGACCGAAACGGGTGTCCTGGTCGATCCGGCCCGTGAGTGTGAGCAGATAGCGGTCGTCATAATTGTAGTTGATACGACCCAGATAGCCATGTTGGCGCCAGAGGACGTCGGTCCCCCCGTCGGTTGAGCTGGCGCCGACGGCCGTGCCGATGGTGGTGAATTGCTGGCCGCCGATGGTCTGGAGGAGCGTGCGGCTGGCAACCGTGTAATCATCCTCCTGCTGGGTGCGGGAAAAGCCGGCTACTGCGCTGACGCTGTGAGCGCCGAATGACTTGTTGAAGTTGAGAGTGTGTTCGAGCAGGAAGTTGGTGAACGTCCCGCGGTTGTTGGAGACACTTGTGTTCGGCGGTTGGTTGTTGTATCGCCAGATGCCCGTGTCCCGGATCTCGTTGACGTAGTTAAAGCTCGCCCAGGCGCCCATATTGAAGCGATAGCTGAGCCAGGGGGTGAATTTGAAGTCCGCGTAGGCGTTGCCGATGATCTTGAAATAATTGAAGTTGACCCGATCGAGTGCGGCAACGGCGGCGTAGTTGCTGGCATAGGTGGGTACGTCGTTGGTGCCCATCCCCCAGCCGCCGGGATTGGAAGGGATGGTCGCGTATTGCTGGCCCTTGACGGCGATGATGGGGAGCATGGAGGGCGCCTCATAGAAGGCGTTGATGCCGCCGCCGGGATATTCGCCGCTGGAGTTGCTGAACATCAGGTTCTCGCCGACGGTGAGCCGGCCCTTGTGTGTTTCGGTGTTGATGCGGAGGCTGGCGCGTTGGAAGTCGTTGCCGATGAGGACCCCTTTGTTGCTGTAGTAGCCGCCGGAGATCAGGTAGCTGCTGGTGTGGCTTCCGCCGGAGATGCTGAGGTTGTAATCCTGGTCGTTGCCGGTGCGGGTGATGGCGTCCTGCCAGTCCGTTTTGATGGTGTTGTTTGCCACCTGTGCGGCGACTCCGGCGGGCAGCGGGATACCCGAGTTGGCGTATTCCGTCTGGACGGTCTTCAGATAGTCGGGGGCCGACATCACGTCCCATTTCTTTGGCAGGGTCTGAATTCCGAATTTACCCGTGACCGAGAATTTTGCGGCGCCTTCGCGGCCTTTCTTTGTGGTGATGATGATCACCCCATTCCCGGCGCGGCTGCCGTAGATCGCGGCGGCGGAGGCGTCCTTTAGGATCTGGACGCTGGCTACGTCGTCGGGGTTGACGGTGGCGTCGACATCGGCGAGCATTCCGTCGATGACATAGAGGGGGGACGTGTTTGTGAAGCTGGCTACCCCGCGGATCTCCACCGTGGGGTTGCTGCCCGGGTTGCCGCCGGTGCGCACCGTCACGCCGGGGACCAGTCCCTGGAACGATTCGGCGACATTGCCGGTGGTGAGCTTACTGGCATCTTCCATATTGACGATCCCCGTGGCGCCCGTGAGGTCTTTGCGGCGGACCGTCTGGTAGCCGATGACCACCGCCTCGTTGAGATTGGTCGTCTCGGTGGCGAGGGTGATGTTGAGGTTGGTCTGGCCGTTCAGGGGGGCTTGTTGCTGTTGGTAGCCGACATAGGTGAACACGAGGGTGGCGTTGGAATTGGTCACCTCGATGCTGAAGGTGCCGTCGTCGCGTGTCGTGGTGGCGTTATTGGTGCCTTTTTCCTGTACGGTGACGCCGGCGAGCGGTTCGCCTTTGGCATTGACGATCTTGCCCGTCACCGGTGGGGTGGTTGGTTCGGTTGATGCGAGTTCCTGGCGGACCGGTTGGGGGTTCCCCGAGCGGCTGATGACGACGAGATTGTCGCCGAGCTTCCGGTATTTCAGGGGAGTGCCCGTGAGGACCTTTTGGAGGACCTCGTCGATGCTTGCTTCTTTGACGTTGATGGTGACCAGCTGTTCGCGGGGGATGACGTCGTCGTTGTAGACGAAACGGAAGAAGCTTTGGTTCTCAATGGCCCGGAAGACCTTTTTCAACTGCACCTTTTCGAGGCGCAGGCTAATACTGTGCTGCTGGCCGTAGACACGGGCGTAGGATTGGGTGGAGAAGACAAGGACCAGCAAAATGGCAAGTTTCATCATCAGCAGGTATTTGATGAGTGGAGGACATTGCATAATTTAGTGTTGATAGTAATGGATAGTTGATTGCCCTCGCGGGCAATTGCTGTCTTAGACGGGGTAAACTCCCGTTTTTATCGGGCGGGGGATGTTGCGAGCATCTTCCGCCTTCTTGTTTTTTTGGAGGTGGTTATGTATGGAATTTCATATGCGGCAATTTTTCGTTAGTTATGGTGTGATGATGACTTCTTTTTTGCTCATAGTATAGTGGAAGTCGCTGGAGATGCGGAGGGCCTCCAAGACTTCCGGGAGACTTTCTTCTTCGAAGTTGCCGGTGAAGCGGCGCAGCTTCAGGTTGTCGTCGGTGATGGTGACGCGAACGCCGAACCAGCGTTCGAGCATAAAGCCGACCTCTTCGAGGGTGCGGTCGTCAAAATACAGCTGGTTCTTGGTCCAGAGGGTCTCGATGATGCTGCTGTCCTTTTGCTGACGGTGGATCTTGCCGACGGTGATGAGCGGCTGATCGGCGTCGGGTTCCTGTTTTGTTTTGATAGGGGTGACGGTAGCCTCGTTATTGTGCACGGTGATCTTTTCCTCGGGGTGCAGGATGATCTTTTTGTCGGGATTGTTGCGGAGAGTGACTTCGACGGAGCCCTGGAAGAGGCTGGTCTCGGTGTTGTATTCCTTGCTGTAGCTACGCAGGTTGAAGGTGGTGCCGAGAACGAGGACATCGACGGTGGGGGTGTGCACGCGGAAGGGATGGTCCTTGTCTTTTGCGACGTCGAAGTAGGCTTCGCCGGTGAGTTCGACATCCCGGCCGGTGTTATTCACTTTATAGGAGAGGCGGCTGTCGGCGTTGAGCCACACCGTCGTGCCGTCCGGGAGCTGGACTTTCGAGCGGGAGCCGGGGCGCGTTGTGACGGTGTTGAATTCGTTGTTGCTGGTTGCGGGTTTGAGGAGGTAGAGGGCGGCTGTGATGGCCAGGACGGCGGCTGCGGCGCCGAGCCAGACTATTTTGCGGCGGAATTTGTTTGGGGCCGGCTGGAGGAATGGCTGAAGGGCCGGCTGTTCATATTGCAGGGTTGGTTCGGACAGGTGGTTGCTGAGGCGTTGGAGGTGGCGGCTGAAGTTGGACTCGCCGGCCGCGGTTTGTTTGGGGCGGCTTTTGTAGAGGTTGGTATAGAGCTCGAGGCGCAGGTTCCAATCCGGGTTGGCCTGGAGGAGCTGCGCCAGTTCTGCTTGTTGTTCGGGGGTCGCTTCGCCGGCGAGGTCGAGGCCGACGAGGGACCAGAAGCGTTCTTCGGAGGGGTGCATGCCTATAAGAGGGTAGAGCGGCGAAAATAGTACCAATGGCGCAAAAAAAAAGACCGGCGCTTGCGCCGGTCCTTGCAGGATGGGTCCAATGGAGGGTGATTTATATAGACCGGGAGCCGCGGAATTGGATTCCGCCGGCCCGCCGGTGTGACATCATTTTTTCGAACTCCGTGTACTGGTCGGGGGTAAGGACCGACTTGTACGTGTCGTTGCGTCGGACCAGGAGGGACTGCAGCTGTTCCCTTTTCTGTTCGGGCAGCAGGTTGTCGCTCTCGTGGATGGCTTTGGCCTGGCTGCGCAGGTTCTCGTTGCCGGCCTTGATCTTTGCGACCTGGTCATCGGTGAGGTTGAGATGCAGTTTCAGGCGTTCGAGGTGGGCGGCTTCGCGGACCTGCCGGTTCTCGTCCCTTCGTTTGCGATTGGCTGCGAGCTCGTTCTTTTGTTCGGGGGTGAGGAGCGATGAGAGTTTGCTCTTCCTTTCTTTTTCAAGGGCAAGGAGGCCGGCCTTGTATTGTTTGAGGGTAAGGTTATCCTGTTTGTAGAGATCTTCGCGTTTTTGGCGGTATTCCTTGTGGATGGCCATCATTTGCTTGCGCTGCTCGGGGGTATAGCGGATGTGGGGGCGGTTGAAGCCACGGTTTTCGAAGCGGCCGTGGGATTCCGACCCGCCGTTGTTGTCCCAGCGGTGCATGCCGTAGCGGTGATGCATTGTGGAGTCGGCGCTTTGCGCCTGGGTTGTCGCGGCGGCGAGGGCCAGGATGCCGGCCAGGTAGCATTTTGTAAGAGGCTTATTCATGCGATGCACATTTAGGTGTAAGACCAATAATGGATTGTTTTGTTTAATGCGGTTGGGGGTTATTCGGCGGTTAAAATCAATCGTTTACCGAATTGTGCGCGGTGGCGGGCGGTCAATGTATCGAAAGCGGACATGCTTTTGGCGACGGGTCGTTGCACGTGGTTGATTAGCAGCGGTTTGGGATTTTGGGGTGATGTTTGCGCCGCATTTATCGCAATTTCACCCTTCTTTATGTTTACCAACTACTTTACCGTCGCCTGGCGTAACCTAACGCGGAACCGGGTCTATTCTATCATTAATATCCTGGGGCTGGCCCTGGGGATGGCTATCGTGCTGCTGATCGGGGCATGGATAAACGATGAGCTGGGCTATAACCGATCGTTTGCGAACTATTCGCGGATCGTGAGTGTGATGCACCATTCGACGCATAACGGGCATACGCAGACCCGGGATTCGGATCCCTTTCCCCTGGCGGGCTTGCTGCGGGAGCAGTATGCGGCGGACTTCAAGCGGGTGTCGTTGTACGGCCGGCCGGACGGTCATATCCTGCAGCGGGACGGGAGCGAACCGGTGGTCAGCGTGGGTGTCTATGCGCAGCCGGAGCTGGCGGACATTCTGTCGGTCCGGATGCTGGCAGGGTCGGCGGGATTGGAAGACCCCAGCTCGATGTTGCTGAGCCGGAGCCAGGCCAAGGCGCTGTTCGGAGAGGGTGTGGCGTTGAACCAGAGCATTCGGATCGACAATAAGATCGTGCTGAAAGTAACGGGAGTATACGAAGATATCCCCGACAACAGCGACTGGAAGGGGATGAACTATATGATGAACTGGATGGCCTTCGAGAAGATGCAGGCCTGGGTGTTGCCTATCGAGACGAATTGGAATGCCAATTCGTTCGGCATTCTTGCGGAGCTGCAACCGGGGGCCGACGCCGGCCGGGTGAATGAGAAGATCAAGGCCGCGCTGGACGGGCACGGGCGGAATGATAAGCCGGTGGTGGTATTGAACCCGATGCCGCGCTGGCATCTGTATGGGGAATGGAAGGAGGGCCGGAATACGGGCGGAGCCATCCGATACCTTTGGATGTTCGGAAGCATCGGGGTGTTTGTGCTGTTGCTGGCCTGTATCAATTTTATGAACCTGGCGACGGCGCGGAGCGAGCGGCGGGCGCGGGAAGTGGGCATCCGCAAGTCGATCGGATCGATGCGGGGTCAGCTGGTTTTGCAATTCCTCGGGGAGTCCGTCCTGATGGCGGTGCTGGCGGCGGTTCTGGCGGTGCTGCTGGCAAAGCTGGCGTTGCCGGGGTTCAGCGCGCTGGCGGGGAGCCCGGTCACGCTGGAACTGGGTTGGCGGTTTTGGGGGATATATTCCTTGCTGACGTTCCTGGTCGGCGTTATTGCGGGGAGCTACCCGGCCTTATACCTTTCTTCTTTCAATGCGGTTTCCGTTTTGAAAGGCTCGTTTCGCGTGGGAGCGGCGGCGGCGATCCCCAGGAAGGCGTTGATCGTACTACAGTTCATGGTCTCGATCTCGCTGATCATCGGGACGGCGGTGGTATTCCGGCAAATCATCTTTGTGAAGAACCGGCCCGTGGGATATCAGCGGGAGGGTTTGTTATCGGTGCGGATGAACACGACCGACCTGGTCCATCATTTTACGGCGATCCGCGACGAGCTGTTACAGAGTGGGGCCGTGGTCGATATCACTCAGTCTACGAATACGCCCACGGGCAGCGCCTGGCAGCAGAGCGGGTTCAACTGGCCTGGGAAGGACCCGAATATAGTGCCAGGCTTTGATATCAGTTTTGTCACACCGGAGTTTGGCAAAACACTGGGTTGGCAGGTGTTGAAGGGCCGGGATTTCTCGCGGCAGTTTGCGACGGATTCGGCGGCGATCGTGGTGAACGAGGCGGCGGCAAAATATCTTGGGTTCCGGGAGCCGGTGGGGTCGGTGGTCAACTACCTCTACAGCAGCCGGGCCGATAACCGGTACCGGATCATCGGGGTGGTGAAGGATATGGTGTTGCGGAGTCCGGAGGAGGTGGTGCGGCCGGCGATATATATGATCGATACGGCGAATTCAGACTGGATCCTGGTGAAGGCGAATCCCGCGCGGAGCCTCGCGTCGGCGATGACGGCGATAACGGCGGTGTTCCGCAAATACAATCCCGGTGCGCCTTTTGATTTCCGGTTCGAGTCGGAGGCCTATGCGCGGAAATTTGTCAGCGAAGAGCGGGTGTTACGGCTGGCGGTGTTCTTTACGGTCTTTGCCATCTTCATCAGCTGTCTGGGGTTGTTTGGGCTGGCGAGCTTTATGGCGGAACGGCGGGTGCGGGAGATCGGGGTGCGAAAGGTGTTGGGGGCGAGTGTGCCGCAGTTGTGGGGGCTTCTTTCGAAGGAGTTTGTGCGATTGGTGGCGATCGCGTTTGTTATCGCGGCGCCGTTGGCATGGGTAGGGATGAATAAGTGGTTGGAGGGGTATGATTACCGGACGACGGTAGGGTTTTCGGTGTTTATCTATACGTTCGGGCTGGCTCTTTTGATCACTTTGCTGACGGTGAGCTGGCAGGCGGTGCGGGCGGCGATGGCGAATCCGGTGCTGGCGTTGAGGAGTGAATAAAGGGCCCCAGCTTCGCTGGAGCCCCGTATCTGTTAGGCCAAACGGCCGAATTTGCCGGATTGAGCTTCGTGGATGGACTCGATGAGTTCTTCCTTGGTGTTCATGACAAAGGGGCCGTAGGCGGCGATGGGTTCGTTGATGGGCTCACCGCTGAGAAGTAAGAGGGTGGCGGATCCGCTTGTTTTTATTTCGATCTCTTCGCCTTCATTTTTGAACAATACGAAACTATGGTTGGGTGCGGACTGGCCGTTGACTTCGGCGCTGCCTTTGATCACCAGCAGGGCGGTGTTGTAGCCTGCGGGAGTCGTTGTGGCGAACTCAGCGCCGGGGTTGAGGTTCAGGTTGGCCACTATCACAGGGGTATAGGTGAGGGCGGGGCCAGTCGTTCCATTGACGGTGCCGGCGATGACGTTGACCTGGCCCTGGTTGTTATCGAGGGTGAGCTTTGTGACCTGATCGGCCGTGATGGCCTGGTAGTGGGGCTTTGTGAGCTTATCCTTTTTTGGAAGGTTCACCCAGAGCTGCACCATTTCGAAGGGGCCACCCTTCTTTGAATAGTTCTCTTCATGGTATTCTTTGTGCAGGATGCCCGCGCCGGCGGTCATCCACTGGACGTCGCCGGGATGGATGACGCCGCTGTTGCCCGCGCTGTCATTGTGGGCGACGCTGCCTTTGTAGGCGATCGTTACGGTCTCGAAGCCTTTATGGGGATGGACGCCCACGCCGCGGACGCGGTTGGAGGGGGCGAAGTCGATCTCGGCATTGTAGTCGAGCAGGAGGAAGGGGCTGATGCGTGGCTGGGATACCGCGGAGGCGGGATTCTCACCGCCGGGGATATAATTATAAACCCGGAAACCGTCGCCGACCATGCCGGGGGCGAGGGGTTGGGGGATGATGCGTTCGATGCTTTTTGTCATGGTGTTATCTCCTTTTACACCACAAAGCTACGACGGAGGGTCCTGCGGCGAAATAATGTAGGTTAAGCCCGCGTGTTGAGCATCTTGCTGAGGAATTCGGGGGTGACGCCGATATAAGAGGCTACCTGTTTTTGAGGAAGGCAGTCGATGAGGGACGGGTAGAGGCGGCAGAATTCGGCGTAGCGTTCTTTGGCGGGGAGGCTGAGGATGTTGACCAGGCGGGCCTGGTGGGCGGCGAGGGCGTTCTGGGTGAGGATGCGCCAGAAGCGCTCGAATTTGGGGATGCGTTCGTAGAGGTCCTCGATATCGGCTTCGGTGATAAAGAGTACCTCGCTGTCTTCGAGGGCGTCGACGCTGAGGATGGACGGGCGTTGGTGGATCATGCTGCCGAGGTCGCCGACCCACCAGCCGGGTGGGGCGAACTGGATCACATGTTCGTTGCCGTTGTTGTCGATGGAGTAGCTGCGGAGGATGCCGGAGGTGACGAAGGCGGGTCCGCGGGAGACGTCGCCTTCGCGGGTGAGGAATTGTTTCTTTTTTACTGCCTTGTAGTGCAGGATCGAGGTGAAATGGGCCTGTTCCTCCGGGCTGAGGGTGATATGACGGGCGATGCTCTGTAGCAGGAGGGTGGCGTCCATTCCGGGTGTTTATTGTTCTTTGTTGGCGAGCTGGCCGCAGGCGGCATCGATGTCTTTTCCGCGGCTGCGGCGGAGCCGGGCGTTGACGCGGTTCTTTTCCAGGTGGTTCATGAACTGCTCGATGGCGTTCTCTTCGGGCTTTGAAAACAGGGCCTGGTCGATCGGGTTGTATTCAATAATGTTGATGAGATCGGCGGGTACCTGGCGGTAAATCTTTATTAATTCGTCGGCGTCCTGTTTGCTGTCGTTGAAGTCCTTGAAGAGGATATATTCAAACGTGATCTCGTTGCCGGTCTGCTGATAGAAATAATTCAGCGCCTCGATGAGGGCCTTGATGTTGTTGGTCTCGTTGATGCCCATGATCTCGTTGCGCTTTTGGTCGTTGGCGGCGTGGAGGGAGAGGGCGAGCTTGAAGCGGACCTTGTCGTCGCCTAGTTGCTTGATCATCTTTGCGACGCCGGCCGTGGAGACGGTGATGCGTCTTGGGCTCATGCCCAGGCCGTCGGGGGACGTGATCTTTTCGATGGCTTTGAGGACGTTCTTATAATTCAGCAGGGGTTCGCCCATGCCCATGAAGACGATGTTTGTCAGTTTCTTTTCGTATACCCGTTCGGACTGTTGATTGAGGAGGACGACTTCGTCGTAGATCTCGTCGTAGTCGAGGTTGCGTTTGCGATCCATGTAGCCGGTGGCGCAGAATTTACAGCTGAGGCTGCAGCCGATCTGAGAGGAGACGCAGGCAGTTTTGCGTTCATCGGTGGGGATGAGGACCCCTTCTACGAGGTGGTGGTCGGCGGTGCGGAAGCGGCTTTTGATGGTGCCGTCGGCGGAGTATTGGGTGGCGTCGACGGTGAGGGCGGGGAAGGAGAAGTGGTCGGCGAGGCGTTGGCGCAATTCTTTGCTCAGGTTGGTCATGTCGTCAAAGCTGTGGGCATGTTTTTGCCAGAGCCATTCCCAGACTTGCTTTACGCGGAATTTCTTCTCGCCAAGGGTTTCGAAGTATTGTTCTAACTCACTCAGGCTCAGGTGCCTGATATTCTTTTTCTCCGTTGTCGTTGCCATAATCGGCAAAGGTACGACTTTTTTCTGCGGCTTGCTATGTGGCGGCGGGCTTGGGGGGACGGCGGAGCTTGTGTCGGCGGGCATTGCGACGGGTGCCTTAGAGACGGAGCAGGAAGCTGCGTTGGTTGTGGAAGCCGTTGGCGGTGATCTCGGTGAAGCCGAGATCGAGGAGGCATTCGCATTCGGTGTGGCGGGTGCGATCGATGGAGACGCGGAGGCTGGTGAGGCTGCCGAGGCTGCGGAGATGGGCGATGGAGCGTTGCCAGGCGGCCAGCGCGGTTTCGCGGTGGTCGAGGATGCCTTTTGGGGCGGTGAGGAAGATCTCTTCCTGGCCGGCGATTTCGAGGAAGAAGAGTCGTTGGGTGCCGGCCATGGCCATCCAGCTGGTTTGGCGCGCGAGCTTCTCAGTGTCGTGCCATTCTTCCAGCAGGAGATTCAGGAACTGGCATTCCCATTCGGGTGATTGCCGGAGGGACTCGGCGAGCCAGCGGCTGATGTAGGCTGCGTCGGAGAGTTCAACCAGGCGAAAGCGGATGCGGGGTTTTTTGAAACCGGGCATTGGGTTGGTGGGTTTTTAGGACGCAGCAAAGAAAAGGTGCGCCGCGGAAGGGATACCGCAGTCAAATAAGACAGCGGTCAGTGATGTCGGATTGCGTCAGCGATTGGCGGGAGACGCCCAAGATGGTTACATTTGTAGTCTATGAATCATTTGCTCCTCGTGGAAGACGATCCCGCCATTGCGAAGCTGATCAATCTGCATCTGCATGCGCCGGATTACCGGGTGACGGTTTGTGACCGGGGGGCGGCGGCGCTGGGGGTGTTGGGGGCGGAGCCTTTTGACGTGATCATCCTGGATATCCTGCTGCAGGACGGGAATGGGGTGGACCTTTGCCGCCGCATCCGGGCGGGGAAGAATTGGATACCGGTGCTGATGCTCAGTGCGTTGTCGGATGAATCGGATAAGGTGCAGGCGTTGGAGGCGGGAGCTGACGACTATATGACCAAGCCTTTTGGGGTGGCTGAGCTGCTCGCGCGGGTGAGGGCTTTGTTGCGGCGGCGGCCTGTTGCGGCGGAGATGGGGGCGGCGGGCCCGGGGTCTGCGGGTGCGGGATCCCCGGGTGTGGCGGGCTCGGGCGCGGGGGCGGCGGGAACGGGTGCGAGGCCGGCGAACGCATCCGAAGCAGGGGTCATCCATTTTCGGGACCTGGTGATCGACCGGCCAAAGCGGAAGGTCACGATGCGCGGCGAGCGCCTCGAGCTGACGCCGAAGGAATTCGATCTGTTGTGGCTGCTGGCGGATCACCCGGGCAAGACCTTTTCGCGTCACGAACTGCTGGAGAGGATCTGGGGCTTCGCGTTCCAGGAGTATGAGCATACGGTGACGTCGCATATCAATAGGCTGCGGATCAAGATCGAGCCAGTGCTGAACAAGCCGGAATATATTTTAACCACCTGGGGAGCCGGTTACCGGTTTGCGGAATGAGGACGAAACGCTATCCCCGCTTCCCCCGCTTTCGGCGGACCTATGGGGTCATCTTCCTGCTCATTGTTGTATTGGGAATGTTGTTCACCGGGATAACCTACCTGGCGATCACGAATTTCTTTGAGGCGAGTACACAGCTGCTGAACAAGGATGTGGCGGGACATATTGCGCGGTTTACGAGTCCTTACGGCCGGGAGGGGTTCGACCGGCGCAAGGCGGATTCCGTTTTTTATGATGCGATGGTGATCAGTCCGAGTGCGGAGGTCTACTTTCTCGATACTACGGGGCGGGTGATGTATTTCAACGGGAAACGGGGGGAGATCAAGGAGTGGCTGGTGGAGTTGGGGCCGATCCGGCGGTACCTGGCGGCGGGGGGGAGGAAGCATGTGGTGGATGTGGATCCGCGGGACCCGGAGCGGTGGAAGATCTTTTCGGCGGCGGATGTGTGGAGTGAGGCGGGAGCCATGGGGCCGCGCCGGTTGGGTTATATCTATGTGATCTTGGGGAGTCATCAATACCGCAGCGTCTCGCAGATGCTGTTCAATAGCCGGATCACGCCAATGGTGCTGGGTTCGGTGTCCTTTCTGCTGGCGGTATCGCTGCTGATTACCGTCCTTTATATCCAACGAATGCGGGAGGCGGATAATATCCGGCGGATCACGGCCTCGGAGAAGGAGCGGCGGGATTTTATGGTCAACATTTCCCACGATCTCCGGACCCCACTGGCGATCGCCCGGGGATACGCGGAGACCTTAGTGATCAAGAAGGGGGAGCTGGGGCCCGAGGACGAGCGGGCCTATAGTGAGCTGGTGGTGACAAAACTGCGGCAGGTGGATCAGATGGTGAACCAGCTGTTCGAGCTGTCGAAGATGGAGTCGGCGAGCTTTGAGGCGCATCGGGAGCCTTTTGTATTCTCGGAGATGATGCAGGAGGTGTTGCATGCGACGGATGCTTCCGGGCGGATCGAGCTTGTTAACGGGACGGACGGGAGTTGGATCTTTGCCGACGTTTCAATGATGGAGCGGGTGGTGCAGAATCTGGTGGTCAATGCGTTGGCTTATACGGGGCCGCCTGGGGCCGGCGCTTTTCCGGCGGGCTTGGGTGGAGCTGCGGGTCCTGGCGGCGAGATTGTCGTGCGATTGGACCGGGTGGGCGAGGAGCTGGTGTTTACGATCGCCAATAGGGGGGCGCCGTTGGCGGAGCAGCTGGTGCGATGGATCAACGAAGCTGATGGGATGCGGCCTTCGCGGCCGGCGATCGGGCTGGCGATCGTTCGGAAGATATTGCAACTGCATGGATATGGTTTTGCAGCGGCGGTGCGGGAGGGGCGGAATGTGTTTACGGTGAGGATGAGGGTGTATAACGGATGAGTGCCGGCTGGCGGCGGGGCTTGATGAGGACGAGGCTAAATTCGAGTCGGATGATCCAGGAGGCCCTTCCGGGCGGAAGGGCCTGACTGAGATCGATAGGCGCGGTTTGGCTTAAGGGCGTTCGACAAGAGGATTAATAGAGGTTACGATAAGGTACGGTTCGGGTTTAGTGAATCGGACAAGGGGTTTGGGCCTGGGGTGCCTGGGCTACGGCTGGGCGGGTTGGGCTATATAATTCCTTAGAGGGTTCGGCTATTTGCGGGCTTCGGCTACTTCGTTCGGCTATTTCGAGTGCTCTACGGTCAATTGCAACTGGAAGAACTCTGGGCGCGGGATCCCTTTGCAATGGATCTCGATAGCTTTGAAGCTTTCGTTCTGGACGAGACCCTGGAGGGCTTTTGTCTCGGCGATCGGCAAGTGGGCCTGGATCACGAGCTTTTCAAAGGTGGGGAGGCCTTCGACCCACCAGTCAACGATCTGCAACCCGGACTTGTACGAGGCTGCGATGGACCGGGAAATGGCGGCGAGATGGTCCTTTGGAAGATTGGCGGCCGACAGGTGGGTAAGGAGATCGTGCTCGACGTCTTCGAAACTTCTTTTTTCCATTGTAACGTATGTTGTTTTGGGGCGGGCTTGGAAAGGCTGCAATCGCGTGTGGGAATAAGAAGTAAGAATGTGACTGCAAGATAGGTTGGATTATGGGACGAGACAATACCCAGAAGGTGGTAATTTTCGTAATTTGTCGCCGCAAAGTTTGACTATGAATGAAGTTTATGTTATCGATAGTGTACGGACGCCGATGGGCAAATATGGGGGGGCGCTGAGCTCCATCCGCCCTGATGACCTTTTGGCCCATGTAATAAGGGCCCTGCTCCAGCGGAATCCCGGCGTGGATATCGCAGCGATCGAGGATGTGATCGCGGGCGATGCGAACCAGGCGGGAGAAGACAACCGCAATGTGGCGCGGATGGCGGCCTTGCTGGCGGGACTGCCGGTGACGGTGCCGGGTAACACGGTGAACCGGCTTTGTGCGTCGGGCCTGCAGGCGATCATGGACGCGGCGCGGGCGATTGCCTGTGGGGATGGGGATGTCTTTATCGCGGGGGGCGTTGAAAGCATGACGCGGGCGCCCTTTGTGATGGCGAAATCGTCTTCGGCGTACAGCCGGCAGTCGGAGGTGTTCGATTCGACGATCGGCTGGCGGTTTGTCAACCGGCGGATGGCCGAGATGTACCAACCGTACTCGATGGGGGAGACGGCGGAGAATGTGGCCCGGCAGTGGAAGGTGTCCCGCGAGGCGCAGGATGCGTTTGGGCTTCGATCGCAGGAAAAGTATTTCGCCGCTTTGGCGGCGGGCAAGTGGACGGATGAGATCGCGCCGGTGGAGATCCTGGGCGGCAAGCAGGAGAAGATCTATTTTTCTGTCGACGAGCCGCCGCGGCAGAGCTCGCTGGAGAAGATGGCGGCCTTGCGGCCTGCGTTTGTAAAGGACGGGTCGGTGACGGCGGGGAATTCGGCGGGCATCAACGACGGGGCGGCGGCGATGCTGCTGGCGAGTGAGTCCGCGGTGAAGCGGTTTGGGCTTACACCGCGGGCGCGGGTGGTGAGCTTGGGGGTGGCGGGCGTGGATCCTGCGATCATGGGGGTAGGGCCGATCCCGGCGACGCGGAAGGCCTTGGCGCGGGCGGGATTGTCGGTGGGCGATCTTGGGTTGGTGGAGTTGAACGAAGCCTTTGCGGTTCAGGCGCTGGTTTGCATGCAGGAGCTGGGGCTCGATCCTTCTGTTGTGAATGTGAATGGCGGGTCGATTGCCATTGGTCATCCCCTGGGGTGCAGCGGGGTGCGGATCTCGACGACGCTGGTGCATGAGATGGGGCGGCGGCCGGCGGTACGGTATGGGTTGGCGACGATGTGCGTGGGGGTTGGCCAGGGGGCGGCCATCGTGTATGAGCGGTTGTAGGGATTGCGGGCCTCTGCGAAAATTTGTAAATTGGGTCATGGAATTTCGGACAAGACTTGTAATCCGGCGGCGGAATAAGCGGGCCTATGTGGCCTATGCGGGGTTGGTGATCGCGGCCAGTGCGCTTGTGGTGTATTTAATCCCGCCGATCCAGGACTATTATCCTTATGTTTTTGGTATTGGTATTGCCATTGTTGTCATCGGAGCCTTGATCGCCCGGGGCGACGTGCGCAACTACGGGCTTTCGGCCGATGAACTGGTGGTGAGCCTGGAGGGCATTACGGTGGGATCCGTCTTCTATCCCATGCGGATGGTCCGGAATATGAACTTTAATGTGGAGGCCTATAACGGGCTTTATGTAAACGATGGGGCGATGGTGTCGGGGAGTAAGTCCGATGGGATGACCAATGACCTGACGTTCGAGTCGGGGAGCGGAAAGGTGTCGGTGGGGTTTTACCTGGAGAGTCAGGCGCATGTGCAGCAGCTTGGGGTAGTGTTTGATGCTTTTTACCGTGCCCGGATGCCGTTCATCGAGCGGAATCGGGGGCAGCAGACGTATCTTTTTCAGCATTTGTCGGGGGTGGAGTTGGAGGAGTTCAAGCGGAAGTATGGGTATGCATAAATTTGCCGGAAAATGGGTGGGACAGTATACTTACGGGCCGAGTTACCAGGAGGACGTGAGAGGGAAAAGTGTGGCCTTCACTCTGGAGATGGAGGTTGGGAAGTTTGGGGCGGTGACGGGGCGCATTGCCGATGGCTATATAGATATCCTGGTTGCGGAGAACTGGGCGACCATCCGGGGGAGGATCAGGGGGAAGGCTATTCAATTTGTGAAAGTCTACCGGAATTTGTGGACGATGAGCGAACATGAGAAGATACGGGTGCATAGCGGGCATCCATCGCACGAGGTGCATTATTCGGGGGAGTTCCAGGATGAGGAGTTTACGGGGGAGTGGAAGATCCTTTCGGTCTTTGTTTCGGAGGATGGGAGTGTGGAGGAGCGGGTGGATCGGGGGAGTTGGAGGATGGGGAGGGGGACCTGAGAGATCATAGATTGCCGAATAACGCGCAGGTAACGAAGAAGAGTTTTTTTTAGGCTTCTTCTTTTAACTAACTTTCTGGGAATACACGCTCTCAATGAAAAAAACGATTTTCCTCTGGCTGATCCTCTTTCAAACAAGACCTTCCTTTTCGCAATCCAGGGTAGCCGATAGTCTGAAGCTGTTGCTTCAGAGCGAGAAACAAGACACCAATCGTGTAACGCTACTTTCTGCCATCGGTACGAGCTATATTTTTGAGAAGCCGGAAACAGGAATACCTTATTTACTACAAGGCCTTGATCTGTCTCGAATGATCCACTATAAGAAGGGTGAAGCCGATTGCCTGAACGCACTTGGGCAGCTTAACAGAATGATGGGTAATTACACTTTCGGAATAAAATACCATTTACAAGCGCTGCAAATAGCTGAAATGACAAATGACCAGGGCGGAGTGGTGGCTTCCAACTTCGGAATTGCCGGCAATTATGAGGATGAAGGGGACTATGGAGAAGCATTGGTATACTACCATAAACTTAAGCCTAAACTAGAGGCCCTGAATAATTTACAAGCCCTGGCCGGAATAGAATCGAGCATGGGACTTTGTTACTTCAATACAGGAAAACTGGATTCCGCCCTTAAATATGAGCAAAATGCTTACCAACTTCTAATGAATTCTCCGGGCAGAGCGATATCCATGGCCCGTCTGGCCAAAATTCACACCGGCCTGAATAATCTTGATGTCGCGCTAAGTTTTTACAGACTGGGTATTCCAATCGCCATATCGAATTCGGATAATAATGCACTTACTGAACTTTATTCCGGTATCGTCACCTTATTTGACAAACGCCGCCAATACGATTCCAGCATTTATTATGGCAAGAAGGAATTAGCGATAGCACAGGAACTTGGAAGCCCGGCCGCGGTTTCAGATGCCTATTCCGATCTTTACTCCATCTATAAGAAAAATAAATACGCCGATAGCGCACTAAAATACCTGGAGTTGAGAGCTTCTGTGAACGACACTCTATTCACACACGAAAAACTAAAGCAGCAGCAGGCGCTCACTTTCGAGGAGGAAGCCCGTCAACGAGAAAAACAAAACGAGATCAACATCGCCGAGGAGAAACGAAAACAAAATATACAATTTGCAGCGATCGCGATCGGCGTTATCTCTTTTATTATCCTGTTCTTTTTACTTAGCCGCAGCATTATCATAAACGCAAATTGGATACGTCTTTTGGGAGTGCTTGCACTACTTGTGGGTTTCGAATTCATCAACCTGGCTATTCACCCCTATCTCTCGCATTTCACGAATGATTCACCTGTCCTTATGTTATCGGGACTGGTAATCATCGGAGCCCTGTTGATTCCGATGCATCATAAGATCGAGAAGTGGGCCATCGAGAAAATGGTGGAGAAAAACAAAGCCATACGACTGGCTGCGGCCAGGAAAACGATAGAACAATTGGAAAAGAAATCGGATAAGGGGTGATACAGTTTGAAAAGGGGCGCGGCTAGAGCCCGCAGTAGTAGTCGTACCCGCGTTCGAACCAATAGTCGCGGGGGCGGTCGTTGCTGAAGTGGATCTTGCCGATGCGTTTGAGGTTTTTGACGCCGTACTTGACGGGGATGATGAGGCGGAGGGGCGCCCCGTGATTGACGGGCAGGGTTTGGCCGGTCATTTCGTAGGCAAGGATGGTCTGGGGGTGGAGGGCGCTTGCCCGGTCGATCCCGATATAGTACTGATCGTCGGGCGTGCTCATGCCGACGTATTCGAGGGCGGCTTCCTTTTGGAGGCCGTAATGGTTTATGAAATCGCTGAACCGCACACCCCCCCACCAGGATACCTGGCTCCAGCCCTCAATGCATTTGAATTCGAAGGCATATTCGGTCTTGGGCAGGGCCTTTAGCTCGTCGAGGGTGACGGAGAGCGGGCCTTTGTCCAAGGTTTGGACCTGGAGGCGCCAGGCAGCGGGATCGAAGCCCGCACCACTGGTGCCGATGTTGCTGTTGACGCGGACGTTGCGGGCGGCCTGGTTGGTGGGGTAGGTCTTTGCGAGGTGCTGGTCGCTGAGGGTCGGCTTGAAGATCTTTTCGTCCGTATTGAGGAGGTTGCGGAGCGGCTTTTGGACGCCGTCGCTTTGCTCCGCGTCCTTTATTCCGAACCAGACTTTCCAGGCGGCAACACCGAGGAGGGCGAAGACCGAGAAGCTGATAAAGGTCCGGCGGTTGATCTGTTTCTGGATCGGCAGATCCTCGCTGTGGCCGGTGATGCGGCGGAGTTTTTCGCGGAGGGTGGGGTTAGGCATTGGAGGAGGGTTGAGGATTTTGAGGGGGCGTGAGTGTGGCGGGCGGCGTTTTTGGCGGGACGGGGGCCGGGGCCTCGGGTTTGTGGGGGAAGTCCACGACCTCCCAGCCGGTGACCATGGCCCTAAAGTTGTTCCAGCCGGCGAAAATGACCTGGACGACATGGACCACGAAAAAGAGGCAATAGCCCAGTGTCAGGATAAAATGAATGATCCGGGCCGTGGCATAACCGCCGAAGCAGGCCGCAAGCCAGCCGAGCTGGATGGGCTTGTAGATCGCCAGGCCGGTAAGGATCGAGCCGAGCCCCATGATAATGATACCCGTATAGGCGATCCGCTGGGCGCCGTTGAACTTGCCCTGGGGCGGGGCCGTCTTTCGGAGGTGCAGATCGTGCAGCAGCACCTGCCAGCCTTCTTTAAATGAGCGCTTGTTGGGAAATAGCTGGCGCCACTCCCCGGAAAAGAGGGTGTACAGCACATATACCGTCCCGTTAACAAAGAAGATCCACATGAACACAAAGTGAAAGGCCATGCCCTCGGCCAGCCGGTGGGAGAGGTTTAGCGTCTTATAGAAACCGTTGGGAAAGAAGGAGTAGAGGATATCGTGGCCCACCCTGACCTTATAGACGTCGTTCGCCCAGTAGATGAGCAGCCCGCTCCAGATCATGGCGAAGAGGACCGGGAAGTTGATCCAGTGCATCCAGCGGATGGCCAGGGGGTGCTTTGGGGCGAGCTTTTTCACGGGATCAAAATTACCATATTAAGGCGGATTTTGTCTATATTACGATATCACAAGAGTATAACAATTTTATCCATTACTTCTGTCTTATGCTAAGAAATTACCTTATCGTCGCCTGGCGCAATCTCCTGCGTAACCGGACGATCGGCATCATCAATCTTTTCGGTCTTTCGGTCTCCATCGCCTTTTGCCTGCTTCTCTTCTATCATGTCCGGTGGGAGCAGAGTTTCGACACTTTCCACGTCAATAAGGACCGGCTTTTTCGCTGTGAGATGAGCACCGTCCGCGACGGAACAGAAAGGAATCAACTGGCGTTCCCCTTGGTGGCGGGGCCAGATGTGCAACGAAGTTTTCCCGAGGTGGCGGCCATCAACCGGTTTCAGGCCGGGGGGAGGGAGCTCGTGAAGGCGGGCGATAATGTCTACGAAGAGAAGGAGGTCGTTCACGCCGATGCGAATTTTTTCCAGGTATTTACTTTCCCGCTGCTGAAGGGGGATGCGCGGACGGCACTGGCCGCGCCCGAGGACGTGGTGCTGTCGGCCAGCGTGGCCAAGAAATATTTTGGGGACCGGGACCCGGTCGGTCAGGCGATCCGCCTTACCAATGAGGGGGACCGGCTTTACCGGGTCACGGGTGTCGCCGCCGATGCGCCGGCCAATTCAAGCATCCAGTTTGGCCTGGTCTTGCCGGTGATGGGTGCCGATTATAAAGAAGAGGTGCAGGATGGCTTCAACCGCATGAATGACCTGTTGATCGTCCAGTTGAAACCGGGGGTCGACCGGCCTGCCTTCGAAAAGAAGATGAACACCTGGGTCCGGTCGTATATCGGACCATATATGGATACGGTGTGGTTCAAGGCGGAGCCCGCGTCGGTACGGGCCAGCTATCATTGGCTTTTGCGTCCCCTGGCGGAGTCTCACTACAGCGAGGCGCAGGGTTGGGGTCACTATACCAACGCGAAAATGATCTATCAACTGCTTTGCCTGGTCGTAGTGATCCTATTGCTGGCGTCCCTGAACTATGTGCTTGTAACGGTATCGAATGCCGCGTCGCGCAGCCAGGAGGTGGGTGTACGAAAGGTAATGGGCGCCGGAAGGGGTTCGATCATCCTGCAATCCTGGCTGGAGACGCAACTGGTGGTAGGACTGGCGGTGGGTTTGGGCCTGATGCTTTCGTGGCTCGGGATGCCTTTGCTGCATGTGGCGATCGGCAGCGGCGCCAGCTTTTCCTCCCTGTCGGGGATCGATGTGGTGTTGGCGGCATTGGTCTTGGCCGTCGTGCTGGCGATACTCGCCGGTTACTATCCCGCCCTGCTGATCTCGAGGCTAAAGCCCCTATCGGTCATAAAGAGCTTTTCGAGCGTCAGGATCAACGCCCGGTTCTCCCGGGTATTGGTGGTGGTGCAGTTCACCTGTTGCGTGGTCCTCATGGCCGCGGCATATATTATCAGCCGGCAGATGAACTTTGTCATGAACAAGGACCTGGGATTCGACAAGAACCAGGTGCTGATCATCCACAGCCCATCCTGGGACAGGGATTTTGTCCGCCACACCAAAGAACAGCTATATGCTTTTGCGCAGTCGAGACCGGATGTGCTCGCCTATAGCGCCATGAATGGCGGGCCGACGGGGTCCCACAATCACAATGGGATCGTCGTCGATGGAAAACAGGAGTGGTACGAGATGATGCAGGTGGATTACAACTATTTCGAGTTGCTGAAGCTGAAGCTTGTCGCGGGACGTACCTTTTCCCGGGATTTTCCTACCGACACCGTCGTCGCGACCCGGGCCTGTGTGGTCAACGAGGAGATGATGAAGCTGCTGGGAAAAGACGCGCAACTGGGTGTTTATAATAAGACGCTGAGGGGGACGATCATCGGGGTCGTAAAGAACTATAATTTCGAGAGCCTGAGTAAGAAGATCGAACCCGAGCAGCACCGGCTGAGCACGTACTATTCCGATCTGCTGTTCCGGATCAGGGGCGGGAACGTAGCGGCGACGATCAGCGCCTTTGAGAAGGAGTGGAAGCAGGCGACGCACAATTATCCTTTTTCGTATGATTTCCTGGACGATTCCTTGCGGCAGCGCTATGAGGCCGATCTGCGGGCTCAGCATGCGATGGAATGGGCAGGCGGGTTTGCGATCGTGATCGCCTGCATGGGGTTGTTCGGGCTTAGCGCGATCGCCATGGCCAACCGGACCAAGGAGATCGGCATCCGGAAGGTGCTGGGCGCGAGCGTCCGCGAATTGGCGGGGATGCTGTCGGCGGGATTCCTGTCGATGGTCGTGCTGGCTATTTTGATCGCCGTGCCGCTGGCCTGGTGGGGGATGAACCGTTGGCTCGCGGATTTTGCGTACCACATCGAGATACAATGGTGGATGTTCGCGGTGGTGGGGGCGATGGCGGTGGGGATCGCGCTGGTGACCGTGAGCTTCCAGGTGCTGCGGGCCGCGCGGGCGAATCCGATCGATGCGATAAGGACGGAATAATGAGGGCCTTCGGCCGCTTGCGGCCGTTCCCGTAAAACTGCTGTTTATGGTAAGAAGCTATCTGAAAACCGCGTGGCGGAATCTCCTGCACAATCCGACGATCAGCCTGATCAATCTGACCGGTCTGGCCATTTCTGTCGCGCTTTGCGCGCTCCTTTTCTTCCACATCCGCTATGAGCAATCCTTTGACGGCTTCCATAGGAATGGGAACCGGCTATACCGGCTGGAGATGGGCGATATATCGCCCGATGGAGCTAAAACCGACACTCATGGGTTGATGTTCCCGCTTGTCGTTGGGACCGACCTCATGGCCCAATTCCCGGAGCTGAGCAGTCTCATCCGCTTCAAGAACATGTCCGCTCATTGGGGCGACCAGTTGATCAGGGCGAAGAACCAGGTGTATAAAGAAAAGGATGTCATTTATGCTGATTCGACCTTCCTCACGCATTTGAGCTTCCCTTTATTAAAGGGCGATCCCCGGTCTGTTTTGAAGTTGCCTGGAACGGTGGTGCTTTCGGCCGGCATGGCAAAAAAATATTTTGGGAACCGGAATCCGATAGGCGAGACCATTGAGGTGGTCAGCGACAGTAACCGACCCTATCGTGTAGCCGGGATCGTACAGGATGCACCGGACAATTCGAGTATTCAGTATAGCCTGATCTTTCCGGTGACAGCCGACCCCAGCTATGTGAGAGACGTGGCAGAGGGTTTCAATCACATGGATTATTTGACAGTAATCGAGCTGAAACCGGGGGCTGACAAGGCCATGCTGGAGCAAAAGTTGAATGCCTGGATGCGGGTCCGCTTTCTGCCGGATGTCGCGGAGGGGTATAACATGAAGCCTGAAGTCCAAAAAGTATACCGATGGTATCTTCGCCCGCTGGCTGAAGGGCATTTCGATTCCTCTTTAGATTGGGGACACTATACCAATGTGCAATCCATCTATCAGCTGGGTTGCATCGTCGGGGTGATCCTGCTCCTGGCTGCGCTTAACTATGTGCTGATCACGGTCTCCAATGCGGCAGCCCGGTCGCAGGAGATCGGGATACGAAAGGTAATGGGTGCGGGGAGAGGCAGCGTTATCCTTCAGTTTTGGGTCGAGACACAGCTGATCGTGGTGGTTGCGACGGGTGTCGGAATGGGGCTCGCGTTTGCGGGCTTACCCTTTCTGAAATCCGTTATCGGCTCGGGTGTCAGCTATGCGGATATTTCCTGGCCGGAAGTGTGTGCGGCGGCCCTGGTGCTAGCCCTTGTGCTGGGGTTATTGGCAGGGTATTACCCTGCGCTGCTGATCTCAAGGTTGAAACCTTTATCGGTCTTGAAAAGTCACTCGGCGTTTCGGATCCGCCCGCGGTTCTCCCGTGTCCTGGTGGTGGTACAGTTCGGCTGCTGTGTAGTGCTGATGATGGCGGCCTTCGTGATCGACCGGCAGATGAATTATGTCAACCATAAGGATCTCGGCTTTGACAAGGATCAGGTACTGATGATCCATAATCCGGTTTTTGACCGGGTTTTCACCAAGCGGGTAAAGGAGCGGCTCTTTACCTTTGCGCAAGGCCGGCCTTCGATCCTATCCTATAGTGCGATGAACGGGGGGCTGAGTGGGGAATATAACACCAACGGTTTCAAGCTGGACGGTCAGCAGCAGTGGATGAAGGAGCTAACGGTGGACTACCAGTATTTCGAGATGTTGGGCCTTAAGGTCGTTCAGGGGCGGGTATTTAGCAGGACTTACCCGACAGACTCGATGCAAACAGTCGGTGCAACGGTGGTCAATGAGTCCATGTGGAAGCTGTTGGGCAAGCATGCGCGGCTGGGCGTATATGATGAAACCATCAATGGCACGATCATCGGGGTGGTAAAAGATTATCATTTCGAGAACTTGAGCCAACCGGTTCAGCCGATGGTGCATCATCTGGCCCGCCGTTCCGTCGGGGAATTCCTATTTAAAGTAAGGGCAGGTGAGATGGCATCCACTTTGGCGGCGCTGCAGTCGGTCTGGAAGGGGGTCACCGATAACTATCCCTTCGAATATACATTCCTTGACCAATCGATTGCGCAGATGTATGAAGCGGATATGCGGTGGCGCCGGTCTGTGGAGGTGAGCAGCGGCTTTGCGATATTTATCGCCTGTCTGGGATTGTTTGGGTTGAGTGCCATTAGTGTTGCGAACCGGATGAAGGAGATTGGCATTCGCAAGGTGTTGGGGGCGACGATGGCCGATCTGGCCGCTGTGTTGTCATCGGGATTCCTGATGATGATCCTCGTAGCGTTTGCGATCGCGGCGCCGGTGGCGGGGTTGGTGATGAACCGATGGCTGCAGGGCTATGCTGCGCGGATCGAGGTTGGATGGTGGATGTATGCGGTGGTTGGGTTGACGGCAGTGGGAATTGCGTTGGCGACGGTGAGTGTCACCGTGCTGCGGGCGGCGCGGACCAATCCGGTGGATGCGTTGCGTAGCGAATAAAATGAAGCCGCTCCGCGGCTTTTGGGAATGATCGATTTTGAATTGATATTGACGAATGTCGGCCGGCATGTGGAGCTGGATGCGGAGGAGACGGAGTATTTTATTTCGCTGTTGAAGTTCCGGCGGCTGGCGCGGAAGGCCTTGTTGCTGAAGGAGGGGCAGGCTTGCCGATATTTTTATTATGTGCATTCGGGGACGTTGCGGGCCTTTTGCCGGGATGACCGGGAGCGGGAGTCGACCATTATGTTCGCGCCGGCGGACTGGTGGGTGACGGATATGTATTGTTTTTTGAACGGGCGCAAGGCGATGATGGATATCGAGGCATTGGAGGCGAGTGCCGTATTTCAGCTGAGCAGGCAGCAATTTGATGCATTGCTGAGCCGGTCGCCGAAGTTCGAGCGGTGGTTTCGCATCCTGATGCAGAATGCGTATACGCGCGAGCAGTTGCGGGCTATCGACAATCTTTCGTTGCCGGCCGAGGAACGGTACCGGCGGTTTGTGGAGAAGTATCCGCTGATAGCGGCGCAGGTGACGCAGAAGCAGATCGCTTCCTATTTGGGGATCACGCCCGAGTTCCTGAGTGCTATCCGGAAGAAAAGTAAGATAGTTTAAGAATTGCCATTTTGGGTTGCGCGTTCTTTGCGCAAACATATTTTTTTTATGCTTATACTTATTGCGGGGCCGTATCGGAGCGGCACGGGTGACGATCCGGTTTTGATGCGGCAGAATTTGGACCGGCTGGAGGCGACGGCATTGGAGGTCTGGCGGCGGGGCCATTTGCCGATCATCGGCGAGTGGGTGGCGCTGCCGCTGATGCGACTGGCGGGGTCGCAGTCCACCGGCGACACGGTTTGGGAGTCGATCCAATACCCGGCGGCGCACCATCTGCTGCAGAAGTGCGATGCGGTGTATCGCATCGAGGGGGCCTCGAAAGGGGCCGACCAGGATGTGCGGATCGCGGTGGAGCGGGGGTTGCCGGTGTATCACCGGTTGGAGGACATCCCCGGGGATGCCGGTCACCACCGGTAGCGTGGCCGGGGCGGCATGCCCTGGAGGCCGGGTCGCTACTTTTTGCCCGCGGACTTGATCAACTGGCTGATGGTTGTCAGACTGTTCTGGCGGCTATCGGTCATTTTGATCTCGAACAGGGTCTCCATTTCGCGGTCGCGGGCGCGAGCCGTGGCGAATAGTACCTGGTCGAAAAGGCTGAGGATCACCTGTGTTTGTTTGTTCTTGGCCGAGACGTTGGGGTCGTTAAAGACGGGCGCCAAGTAGGCGCTGATCGCCTTGATATCGACGGCTACGGCGATGGGGGCGGAGCGGAACGCGTCGGATACCAGGGGGCTGGGACCGCGGCCGGGCTTATCGAAATAGTCGTCGGTGGCCTGCTGGGTGGAGCCCAGCACAAAGATGTTATTGCGGAGCGTACGGCCATCCTTCTTTTTGATACCGGCGGAGTCTTTCTTTTGGAGGGCGTCGAGGACTTTTGCGAATGCAGCCGGGTTTTTGACGGTTACAACCAGAAAAAGGTCCGGCTTTCCCGGTTTGACACCCGACGTATCCGTGGCGGGGATGATCTTGCCGCTGTCGATCATGGCCAGGACGAGATCGCCTTTAAAAGCGGCGACGATGTCGTTGGTCGTCAGATGCTTCTTTTCGAGCAGGGAATCGAGGGTATGGATATATTTTCCCTTTGTCTGGGTTTGGACCAGGTTGAGGAGAGCGTTGAGGTCGATATGGATGGCAGCCATCCCGAGGAGGTTGCCCTGGGGGAGGTGCTCGATCAACTCCGGGTTTAGTGGGCGGCGGGCAAAATCGAAATCATAGGTCGAATCGTAGAATACATGGACGTGGAAGCGGATGGCCCCATTGTCGAAACGGAGCGTGCTGAGGGTCTGGGAGCGGCTGTGTTTTACCTGTTCGGCGACTTTCAGGAAGTTGTTGTCAACCGGAGCTTTTGACATGCGCATGGCGTCGGCCATCATGCCGAAGCCGGAGCCATATTGGCTCCAGATGTGGACATCCCCGTCATCGGAGAAGCCCTTATAGAATGCGGGGTTGGTGATAAAGGGGTTGGTATCGGAGCCTTTCAGCGCGGCCTGGCATTTCCGGACGGCGGTCAGGAAGTAACGGTGGCGCGTGGCCTCGGAGGGCGTTGTGTTCTTTGGGGCTTTGACGACGACGCAGACCAGGAGCTTGTCCGTCCAACACCAAACGGTGTTGTCGCCATCCTTGCCGATGCGGGACTTGCCCGGGAGGATGGTGAAGTTGCTCTTCTGCCGTCCTTTTAGGAGTTGAAGGAATTTTGCCGAATCGGTGAGACCGACGAGGATCGTGGTATAGTGGGCGCTGTCGGGCCCGAGGATGTTCGTCTCGGATATAATGACGCCCGGGTGGGTGTCGATGCCCGCGAATGCCGGGTTAAGGATGAAGGCGATCATCTGCTTGTTTTCGTCACTCGGGGGCATGACGGCGGCGATCGACTGCCAGTCCAGCTTGCTGCTGATCGCCAGATAATTGATATGGAAGATGCGGTCCGCGTCGGCGGGGATATGGCGAAACAGCGGATTTTCGGAGGCCGTCTGGGCCCGGGTAAGGAGGGTGATGCTACATAGGAAGGCGAGGAGAACAAGGCGGAATTTCATGGCTAGGGGTTTATTAGTTGTTCGAACGTAAGTGTTTCCTGCTGGCCCGTTGACAGCTGTTTTCGTTTAACCGTCCGCGTGCTCAGCTCTTCGTTGCCGAGTATAACGGCATAGTGGGCTCCTTTCTTATCCGCGTATTTGAATTGTTTATCGAATTTGGCGGTCTCGTGGTAGAGTTCGGCGGAGAGGCCTTTGGCGCGCAGCTGCTGCATGAGGCCGAAGGCGGCCTTTGCTTCGGCTTCGCCGAGGTTGAAGAAGAGGTATTCGATGGCCGTGTCGATGTCTTTTGGGAAGCCCTTTAATTCTTCGAGGACGTCGTAGATGCGGTCGACGCCGAAGCTGACCCCGACGCCGGGGATGCCGGGGACGCCGAAGGTGCCGGTGAGGTCGTCGTAGCGGCCGCCGCCGCCGATGCTGCCCATTTGGACGCCGATGGCTTTGACCTCGAAGATGGTGCCGGTGTAATAATTCAGGCCACGGGCGAGGGTGAGGTCGAGGACGAGTGGAGGGACGCCGGGGTAGGTGAGGATCGTTTCCAGTTCGGCGATGCCTTTGGCGCCGGTTTCGTTTCCGGCGGTCCCGGCGCCGTTTGCGCCGAAGAGGGTTTTGAGGGCGGTAAGCTTTTCGGCGTTGGAACCGGAGAGGGCAAGGTATTGTTCGATGACTCGTACTTGTTCGAGGTTGAGCCCGCGGTCGACGAGTTCGGCCTTTACTTTTTCGATCCCTATTTTGTCCAGCTTGTCGATGGCGACGGTGATGTCGACAAGCTTGCCGGCGCCGCCACAGATCTCGGCGAGGGCCGCGAGGATCTTGCGATTGTTGATCCGGATCTCGACGGGGATATTCATTCGTTGGAACGCGGTGTAATAGATGGAGGCGAGTTCGACCTCGTTGAGGAGCGAGTAGCTGCCGACGACGTCGGCATCGCATTGGTAGAATTCGCGATAGCGGCCGCGTTGCGGGCGGTCGGCCCTCCATACGGGCTGCATCTGGTAGCGGCGGAAGGGGAAGGTGAGGGTGGCGTGGTTCATGGCGACGAACCTGGCGAAGGGGATGGTCAGGTCGTAGCGGAGGGCGCGTTCGGTGAGGGCGGGGTCATTCTTCCCGTCGAGGACGCGTTCGAAGGCGGCCCTGGCTTTTTCGATGTTCTTTGGGTCGCCGAGGCCGTTGTTGAGGATCTTGAATATCAACTTATCTCCCTCTTCGCCGTATTTGCCCATGAGGGTGTCGAGGTTTTCCATGGCCGGGGTCTCGAGGGGCTGATAGCCATAGAGCTCGAAAACAGTCCGGATGGTGTCGAAGATATAGCGGCGTTTGCGGACGGTGGCCGGGTCGAAGTCGCGGGTGCCTTGCGGGAGGCTGGGCTTAGGCTTGCTCATGCTTTTTTAGAAATTCTAGTTTAATGTTTGACCTTCGGTCGAACCGCTTCCAGCGGCTTCCGGCCGTAGTTGGCGATGATGTGGTCGGCGGCGTCGTCGATCATTTTATATACTTCGTGGTAACCGGGTTCGGGGCCGTACCAGGGATCGGGGACGTCCTGGTCCTTACCGGGGTGGACCTCGTTCATCAGGAGCTCGACCTTGGCAGCATCGAACTGGCGGCCGGCGATGCGGCGCATGTCGTCGATGACGTCGCCGGCCATGGCATATATCTTGTCAAATCTTTGAAAATCAGCGGCGGTGAAGCGGCGGGAGCGTTGACGGCTGATGTCGATGCCGTTGTGGCGCGCCACTTTTTGGGAGAGGTGATGCGGGGCTTCGCCGGTGTGATAGCCGTTGGTCCCGGCGCTGTCGACGGTCCAGTCGAGGCCGGCGGCCCGGGCTTTTTCCTGCAGGATGCCTTCCGCAAGGGGGCTGCGGCAGATGTTGCCGAGGCAGACCATCAGAAAAGCCAAGGGCTTTTCGGCCACGACCGGGCTTGGCGAAGCTTTCCCGAAGTTGAGATCCTTAGCCAAGGTAGGCGGGGCAGTTTTTTCCATGGCGGCAAAGGTACGGAGCGGGACCGAGTTTATGGAATTGCGGGGGTGGACGCATCTTTAAGGGGTGACATTTTAATAACGTAGGTGGTTGTTTTTAAGGTTATTTCCTTAATTTGCCCGACCTGGGGGCATCGGAAGGCGTAACCAGCTTAAATAATAAAAAATGGCAAACGAGCATCCGGAACAGGACAAGACCCGGAAAAGGGCGTATGAAATGAGGCGGGCCATATTGGATTATGGAATGGGGGTTATCATCTTTTGTATCGGGATCGTTCTGCTGATAGCACCAAAGATCGGGTTGACGCTGGATCTCGACAATACGCTGCGATATTCCCTGGGAGGATTGTTCCTGCTGTATGGCGGATTCCGTGTCTATCGCGGAAGGCAGAAAAATTACTATCATTAGTCATGGTTAAAGGCATTCTGACAGGCATTGTTATTGGTGGGTTGTTGGGTGGATGTGGTAACAAGCAGCCCAAGACCCCGCAGGAGACGCCCACCAGCGGCACGATCCAAATTAGTGTAGACGAGTCGTTCCGCCCGGTTATCGACTCCCAGATCAAGGTTTTCGAGTCCTCTTTCCCCAATGCCCATATTATTGCTCACTATCGCCCGGAGGCGCAATGCTTGCGGGACCTGTCTACGGACACCACGAGGCTGATCCTGGTGACCCGGGGTCTGACGCGGGAGGAGGGCAACTTCTATCACGATTCCTTCCATATCCGGCCGTTGTTCGGGGTACTGGCCTATGATGCGGTTGCGGTGATCGTGAACAAGCGCTCGAAGGACTCGATCTTTGAGATAAAGGACCTGCAGGCCATGCTGAGCGGGGAGGACGCGAATCATCAGCCGGTGATGGATGGGGTGTCGGCGACGAGTACGGTGCGATATGCCAAGGACTCCCTTTTGCAGGGGAAGCCGTTGGGGAAGAATGTGACGGCGGCCCGGAACAGCGAGGATGTCATCAATTATGTGGCAAATAATCCCCGCGCGGTGGGTTTTGTCGGGGCGAGCTGGGTGGCGGACCTGAATGATCCGGGTGATACGAGCTTCAACAAGAACGTGATCGTAGCGGCGATCCGGTGTACTTCGTGCCTGGGCCAGACCTATGTCAAGCCGTATCAGGCAAATATTGCGCTGAAAAGGTACCCCTTGGTTCGAAGTTTGTATTTTGTTCTGAAAGAGGGCTTTAGTGGGATCGGGAATAATTTCACCAATTTTCTGCAGTATGAACGCGGACAGTTGATCTTTAGCAAGGCGTATCTGTGGCCGGCGAGGATGAGCTTCCAGGTCGAGGATGTGCAGATGGGTAAGTGATTTTTTTATAAATTTACACACTTATAAACAAACGACTACGTAATGAAGAACAAGATGCGAATCAGCATTCTACTGGTAGCAGGCGTTGCAGGTCTCTGCAATGTTGCATTTGCTCAGACGGTGGAGCAGGGGAAGAAGTTCCTCTATTATCAGCGTTACAAAAGCGCCAACGATGTGTTTGACAAGATACTGGCGGGCAATCCCAACAATATAGATGCGATCTACTGGAAGGGGCAGACCCTGTTGGCCGAGCATGACTCGACGGCAGCGGGTGACCTGTATTCCAAGGCCCTGCAGACGAACGGCAATGCGCCGATGCTGCTGGCCGGAATGGGGGGTGTGGAGCTGCGGATGGGCAAGACCCAGGATGCCAGGCAACGTTTCGAGACGGCGATCAGCCTGACGAAGGGGAAGGATATCAATGTGCTGAATGCGGTTGCCGACAATAATATCGATGCCCGCAGCGGGGATGCGCAATATGCGATCGAGAAGCTGACCCAGGCAACGCAGGTGAAGAATTTCAACAATTCGGAGACCTATTTGCTGATGGGAGATGCGTACCGGAAGCTGATCGACGGGGGCAATGCCGTTCAGTCGTATCAGAAGGCGCTGACGCTGGACCCGAAGCTGGCGGAGGCGAAGTATAAGATCGGGAAGATCTATGAGACGCAGAAGAATGTGGAGTTCTATCTGCCGGCCTACCAGGATGCGGTGCAGATGGACCCGAACTATGCGCCGGCTTATTATGCGCTGTTCAACCATTATTTTGAACATGGGGATGCCACCAAGGCGACCGAACAGCTGAACAAATACAGGAGTGTGTCCGATCCCAGCACGGAGACGGACTATGCCGTCGCCTCCCTGCTGTTTGTCGACAAGAAATATGACGAGGCCATTGCCGCTGCCAAGAGCGCCATCCAGGCCCAGGGCGATAAGGTATATCCCAAGTATTACCTGTTGCTGGCGTATTCCTATGACGCGAAGAAGGACAGTGCGACCGCGAAGGATAATTTGAACACCTATTTCCAAAAACAGAAGCCGGATGCGTTGGTTGCTGCCGACTATGAGTTCAGGGGCAAAGTGCTGACACATTTCCATGAGGACAGTGTTGCGGCGATCGAAGCGTATAATAAGGCGATCGCTTTGGATACGGCAAAGAAGGAAAAGCTGCGCATTATCAAGCAAGCTTCGGATGATGCCAAGGCGATCGGGGCGAAGGGCGCTTATGCCTATTGGCTGGGGGTGGGATATCCCTATATCGATAATCCCAACCAAACCGATGTCTACAACTGGGGTTTTGCGAACTATTCGGCGGGGAACTACCAGGCAGCGGACAGCATTTTCTGCGGGATCTATGAGTCGAAGTATCCGACGGAGATCTTCGGTTACCTGTGGTGTAAGAATTCGGCCATTGCGCTGGACGATTCCCTGTGGTCGAAGGGGCTGCCGGTCGATGCGTATCAGAAGCTGGGGGCTATTGCCCGTAGCCTGGACTCCACGGCCAAGGTGGCGAACAGCCCGGATTCGAATAAATATAAGAGATATGTCGTGGAATCCTATTCGCAGCTGGCGGGGTACTATAATAATGTGAAGAAGGATAAGGAAACGGCGATCTTTTACCTGGATCAATGGATCGCTGTTGACCCGATGGACCCCAATCCGAGGAAGTTCAAGGAGATCTTGAGCCGGAAGCCGGCGCCGCCGAGGCAGCCTGCCAAGAAGACGGCGAAATAGTTGTCTGAATTCAGTAAATAGTTGACAATAAGCGGGCCGGCGCGAAATTAAAAATCGCGCCGGCTTCGTTATTGGGCGGAGCCCAATCGCGCCCTCGGCGCAGATATTGTGGGTTGGAGCCAAAAAATTATATTCAGACAATTTTTTGAGCTCCAACATAATTTGTTGGAAATTCGGGATGCTGGCTTATTTTTGCCGGTGGAAAACCTATAACAATGGACATCACCCTACTGCAGGCCGCAACTCCCAGTCTGAATAATTCTACCAGTTATTTCCCGATCGGTGTCCAACTCTTGTTCGCTCTTGGCTTTGTCGGGGCAGTCCTTGGCGTTACCCATCTGCTGGGCCCCAAGCGGAAGACTGCCGAAAAACTCCAGAACTTTGAAAGCGGGATCGAGGCGGTGGGCAATGCCCGGCAGCCGATGGCCGTAAAATACTTCCTGATCGCGATCTTATTTGTGCTCTTTGACGTGGAAGTGATCTTTTTCTACCCCTATGCGGTAAATTTCCGTGGATTGGGGTGGAGCGGTTTCGGGGAGGTATTGCTGTTCGTTGGCTTTTTTCTTGCAGGGTTTATATATATCATTAAGAAAGGAGCGTTGTCCTGGGAAGATTGATTGCTGTCTGATAGTGAGGCTATAACATTAAAACATTTGGTTATATGGCACGTCCGGTTAGGTTCAATATTCATCCCATCCAAGCTGATATCAAAGACAATATCAGCCTTGCTAATATGCCCGAGGGTTATACGGGCGAGGGGTTTTTCACGACGAAATTGAGTGATGTTGTGGGGTTGGCGCGGAAGAACTCTCTTTGGCCCATGCCTTTTGCGACTTCCTGCTGCGGCATCGAATTCATGGCGACGATGGCGAGTCACTACGACCTGGCGCGATTCGGGGCGGAGCGGCTTGGTTTTTCTCCCCGTCAATGCGATCTGCTGATGGTGATGGGGACCATTGCTAAAAAAATGGGGCCCATTGTGAAGCAGGTATACCTGCAGATGGCCGAACCGCGTTGGGTGATGGCCGTTGGGGCTTGTGCGAGCAGCGGGGGGATCTTCGACACCTATTCGGTATTGCAGGGGATCGACCAGGTGGTCCCGGTGGATGTTTATGTCCCGGGGTGTCCGCCGCGGCCGGAAGCCATTCTCGACGGGTTTATGCGTATCCAGGATTTAGTGGGTCAAGAGAGCATTCGCCGGCGGAATAGTGAACAGTACAAAGGGCTTTTGCAGAGTTACGGGATACAATAATAAAATTTAGCTGCCTTTTGGCGGCTTTTGTTATATGGCATTAACCAACGAAACGATCAAGGATCGGCTTATTACGAAATTTGGAGAGCAGCTTTCCCACTTTGAAGAGCCGTATGGCTTTCTGACCTTTGAGGCACCCAAGGAACTTAATTTAAAAGTGATGCAATTCCTTTTTGACGACGAGGAGTTGCGTTTCCAGTTCCTTACCGATCTGACGGCGGTGCATTATCCCGATCAGAAGGGGCGGGAGCTGGCGGTTGTTTATCACCTGCACAATCTGACGGACAATATCCGGTTGCGTTTCAAGGTTTTTACGTCGAGTGAACAGCCGGACGTCTTTACGGCGACGCAGCTGTATTCCTCGGCCAACTGGATGGAGCGGGAGACTTACGATTTCTTTGGGGTCAATTTTGTGGGGCATCCGAATCTGAAGCGCATTTTGAATGTCGACGAGATGGAATACTTTCCTTTGCGGAAGGAGTTTCCGCTGGAGGATCAGACGCGCATTGATAAAGATGATTCTATGTTCGGGCGCGGACCGTTGCCGGCGGCGGCCAATAAGGGGTTTGTGGAGACGCCGAGGCATCCGGATGAGGCGAGGGTTCCCGCGAGCGGGACACCGGGCGGACCGACCGGAGGAGGTTAAGGAGGGTTCCCGAGCGGACGCGAAGGGAACGAACGAGGAGGACCGTGGCGAAGCAGGTCCGACGAAGTTCTGAGCAGACATAGGCCCCGGCAGACTGCGGAGCAGTCGGTGCAGGAGTCGGGGATTTGCCCAATAGTACCACTGACGCTGAACGGAGCGTCGCAACGGATACTGAGATGCGTGATTCGGCTGAGGACCATTTAAAAAGTGAACACATGAGCACAGACCAACACATAAAGTTACGCGAAGGCAGCATCGAGAAGACTACGACCACGCTGAACCTGGGGCCGACGCACCCGGCGACGCACGGGGTTTTTCAGAATATCCTGGAGCTGGACGGGGAGCGGATCGTGTCGGCGGAGCAAACGGTGGGGTATATTCACCGGGCGTTCGAGAAACTGGCTGAGCGGCGGCCTTTGTACCAGATCACGACATTGACCGACCGGTTGAACTATTGTTCTTCGCCGATCAATAATATGGGATGGCATCTGACCTGTGAGAAGCTGTTGGGGGTGAAGACGCCGAAGCGCGTTGATTACCTGCGGGTGATCATCATGGAGCTGTCGCGGATCTCCGACCACCTTATCTGCAATTCCGTCGTTGGGGTCGACTCGGGGGCATTTACGGGCTTCCTGTACGTTATGCAGTACCGGGAGTTGATCTATGAAATTTACGAAGAAGTTTGCGGCAGCCGGCTGACGACGAATATGGGGCGGATAGGTGGATTTGAACGGAATTTTACTTCGGCGGCCTGGGAGAAGCTGGACAGGTTCATGGCCGAGTATCCCGCGGTTTTGAAGGAATTTGAGAACCTGTTCAACCGGAACCGCATCTTTATGGAGCGGACGATCGGGGCAGGGCCTATCTCTGCGGAGCGGGCGTTGAATTATGGCTTTACCGGACCGAATTTGCGGGCCGCGGGCGTGGATTATGACGTGCGGGTGCATTCGCCTTATTCTTCTTACGAAGACTTTACTTTTGATATTCCGGTGGGTTCGACGGGAGATTGTTATGATCGGTTTTTAGTGCGGAATGGTGAGATGTGGCAGTCGCTGCGCATTATTGAGCAGGCTTATCGCAAGATCCAGGATATGAAGGGGGCGGAGGCGGAGGTGTATCATGCCGATGCGCCGGAATATTATCTGCCGGCGAAGTCTGATGTCTATTCCAAGATGGAGGCGCTGATCTGGCATTTCAAGATCGTGATGGGGGAGACTGACATTCCGCCGGGTGAGGTTTACCAGGCGGTTGAGGGGGGTAACGGCGAGCTTGGGTTCTATCTTATTTCTGATGGGGGGAGGACGCCTTATCGGCTGCATTTCCGGCGGCCCTGCTTTATTTATTACCAGGCGTATTCGGAGTTGACGAAGGGTGCGATGCTTAGCGACGCTATTATTGTGATGTCGAGCCTGAATTTGATTGCGGGGGAGATGGATGCCTAGGAATTTAAAACTGATCATTTTTTTGATATGGTGAAATTTTCAGACGAGAAATTAAAGAAGGTAGACGAGATCGTTGCCCGGTATCCCGCGGGGAAGCAGAAGAGTGCGTTGTTGCCGGTCTTGCACCTGGCGCAGGAGGAGTTTGGCGGCTGGCTGAGTGTTGAGACGATGGACTATGTGGCGACGCTCCTTAAGATCGAGCCGATCGAGGTGTATGAGGTGGCTACCTTCTATTCGATGTATAACCTGAAGCCGGTAGGCCGGTATATGTTCGAGGTGTGCCAGACGGGGCCTTGTATGTTACGGGGCAGCGATGAGATCATCGACTATATCAAGAAGAAGCTGGGCATTGGCGTCGGCGAGGTGACGGCGGACGGGCTTTTTTCTTTGAAGACCGTGGAGTGCCTGGGGGCTTGCGGGTATGCGCCGATGATGCAATTGGGGAAAAATTTCCGGGAGCATCTGACGCCGGAGAAAGTTGATGCCATCATCGAGGAGTGCAGGAGAACGGCTGCAGCGAACAATTAAATTTTGCGACCGGCCGTTGTGGCCGGGGTTGTTAATTTTTTTATATGGGTAGAAAACTTTTGTTAGAGAAGGCCAATGTTCCGGGCATCCGCGGATTCGAGGTGTATCGCCGGGAAGGTGGATATACGAGTGTGGAGAAGGCGCTGCGGAACATGACGCCGGACCAGGTGACGGAAGAGGTGAAGAAGAGCGGTCTGCGGGGTCGCGGCGGCGCGGGTTTCCCGACGGGGATGAAGTGGAGCTTCCTGGCGAAACCGGAAGGAGTACCGCGATACCTCGTTTGTAACGCCGATGAATCGGAACCGGGGACCTTTAAGGACCGGTACCTGATGGAATTCCTTCCGCACCTGCTGATCGAGGGCCTGGTCGTTTCCTCTTACGCGCTTGGGTCGAAGGCGACCTATATCTATATCCGCGGCGAGTATGCGTGGATACCCGACATTCTCGAGGCGGCGATCGAAGAGGCCCGGGCGGCGGGTTTTGTGGGGAAGAATATCCTTGGCACCGGGTTCGACTGCGAGATCTATGTGCACCGGGGCGCCGGGGCCTATATCTGCGGGGAAGAGACGGCGCTGATAGAATCGCTGGAGGGGAAGCGGGGCAACCCGCGGATCAAGCCGCCTTTCCCGGCGGTGAGAGGGGTTTGGGATTGCCCGACGGTAGTGAACAATGTGGAGACTTTGGCAGCAGTGGTGCCGATTATCAATATTGGCGGAGAGGAGTATTCGAAGATCGGGGTGGGTAAGTCGACGGGAACGAAGCTGATCTCGGCGTGTGGCAATATCAACAAGCCGGGGGTGTTTGAGATCGACATGACCATTTCTGTGGAAGAATTTATTTATTCGGATGAATATTGCGGGGGGATTGCGAACGGGAAACGACTGAAGGCTTGTATCCCGGGTGGTTCTTCGGTGCCCATTCTGCCTGCCAATTTGCTGTTGAAGACGGTGAAGGGGGAGAAGCGGATGATGAATTACGAGAGCCTTTCCGATGGCGGTTTTCCGAAGGGATCGATGATGGGATCGGGGGGATTTATAGTGTTGGATGAAGATCAGTGTGTGGTAAGGCATACATTGACGCTGGCGCGGTTTTACCGGCATGAGAGCTGCGGGCAGTGTTCGCCTTGCCGTGAGGGGACGGGTTGGATGGAGAAGATCCTTAAGAATATCGAGACCGGGAAGGGGAAGAAGAGCGATATTGACCTGCTTTGGGATATTCAGCGGAAGATCGAGGGGAATACGATCTGTCCGCTTGGGGATGCGGCGGCCTGGCCGGTGGCGGCGGCGATCCGGCATTTTAGGGATGAGTTTGAGTGGCATGTGGAGAATCCCCAGGAGTGTCTGGTACGGAATTATGGATTAGCTCATTATGCGGACCCATTAGAAGTGGCGACTGCATAGGTAAATTTTTTATATGGCTGACGAAAAGAAATTATTCAAGGTAACGATCGACAATATCACGGTGGAAGTGGAGCCGGGGACGAGCATTTTGCAGGCGGCCCGGCAGATTGGCGGGGATGTGGCGCCACCGGCGATGTGTTATTATTCGAAGCTGAAGGGTAGCGGCGGGAAGTGCCGGACCTGCCTGGTGGAGGTGGCTGCGGGAAGCACGGCAGATCCGCGCCCGATGCCGAAGCTGGTGGCGTCCTGCCGGACGAATGTGATGGATGGGATGGTGGTGAAGAATATCACGAGCGAGAAGGTGATCGATGCGCGGAATGGCGTGGTCGAAATGCTGCTGATCAACCACCCACTGGACTGCCCCATTTGTGACCAGGCGGGGGAATGCCACCTGCAGGACCTTTCGTATGAGAACGGGAGGCCGGGGACGCGGTATGAGTTTGCGCGGCGGACATTCGAGAAACACGATCTGGGTCCTTATATCCAGCTTCATATGACGCGTTGTATCCTTTGCTACCGGTGTGTATACACGGCCGACCAGCTGACGAACAAGCGGGTGCATGGGGTGCTGGATCGCGGGGATCATTCGGAGATCGCGACTTATATTCATAAATCGCTTGATAACGACTTCATCGGGAATATCATCGATGTTTGCCCGGTGGGGGCGTTGACCGATAAGACGTTCCGGTTTAAGAACCGCGTGTGGTTCCTGAAGCCGGTCGATGCGCATCGGGAGTGTAACCATCCGAACTGTAAGGGGCATGTGACCTTGTGGTATCGCGGCGACGAGGTGTTCCGGGTGACGGCGCGGAAGGATCAGTGGGGCGAAGTGGTGGATTGGATCTGTAACGAGTGCCGGTTTGAGAAGAAGAAGACCAGCGACTGGACGATCGAGGGACCAACCAAGGTGTCGCGGCATTCTGTGATCTCGCAGGGGCATTATGTGGGCGTCGAGCGGCCGCAGGAGGTGCTTTACGATGTGCTGGATGGGCGGAAGCCGAAGTTGTTGATGGATATCCATACGGTGAGCGAGGTGAACCGGCCGGGGATCGACCTTTCGAAGATCGAGGGGCCGGCGCATTCGACGGATTTTGGACCGCATCATTCTCGCGGAAATGGGACGAGTGAGGCGGGGAACCCGTGGAGTAGTGGTAAGGAGACAAACTAGGGAATTTTAAACATATCGACCGATGCATCTGACTTTACTGGCTTTTGACTGGGTATTATTGTTAGAGAAGGCTGTGCTGATCCTGATCATTA